>Ga0194112_10009882_pt1 | contig 12078 bp, 13 predicted proteins | sample TA2MahC400mmetaG_FD_146191 | JGI IMG/M metagenome (GOLD analysis project Ga0194112, IMG submission 146191) | Freshwater microbial communities from Lake Tanganyika, Tanzania - TA2015016 Mahale Deep Cast 400m | ecosystem: Environmental > Aquatic > Freshwater > Lake | place: Tanzania: Lake...
CACTCCATCCTTTGTAGATTTTCTGCCCGATTTCATTAAGGAATTTTCTTCTATAATTGTTATTTGCATAAAGAACTTCCCGAATATTTTCAGTTATCTGGCTTTTTATTGCAGGAGATCTCTGAACATGAGTTGTCCATAATGTTGTTTTCTTTATTGCTTCTAAAATTGAGCCCTGTTTTCCAATAACCATTCCTGGTTTTTTTGCTTCTATTATTACAATACTACGATAAGAATCAAATATTATGTTTGTGATTTCTGCTTCTTCAGGAACTATTTTTTTTATTTCTTCTTTTGTTTTGTCCTGATCCCAAAGAATTTTAGTATCTGCTCTAAGCTCTATTCTTTTTTTCAGATTATTAACAAGCTCTTTGACTTTGCTTTCTCCTTCTTTGAAGAATTTCTCATTGTCTGTGTAAAGAACTATATTTGCTCCTTCAAAGTTCGCTTCTGTTATACTGCCCTGCAAATTCTCTGTTATGTGTTTAAGAATGTCCATATTCTAAATCCTAAATATCTTTTATTAATCACCTCAAATTTTTTTAAAAATATAATAAATTATGAAATTATTTTGTTTAAACTATTGTTTTTTTGAATTCTTATAATCTGGAAGAATTTCCTGCTCAATGACTTTTTTTATGCCGTCTTTTGAGATTGTAAAGACATCGATTCCAAATCCAGAGCCAATATCTCTTTGAGTTGATGATTTTATAGCTTCAACAGCAAGCTCAACTCCTTCTTTCAGAGACATTTCTGATTTATATTGTCTTTCAAGCAATCCAAGAACATAAGGCATTCCACTTCCGATATTTGCATCATAATCTTCAACTTCATTAATTCCTCCGTCTGGCATAACAGAATACAATTGTGCAGAGCCATCTTCATTTATTCCAGCAACTAAAAATCCTGCTATTGAGGGAATCATAGAAGGTTGTCTTATTGTAGAATATAAATAACTTGCAAGCAAGCTTGATGCTTGTCTTACACTTGGGCGTGATTTTGAGCGTAATTCCTTAAGCTTTAATTCAGCCGGAAGAATTTTCTCTGCTCTTTGAATGTCTGAAACAGAACCTGTTCCCGATATAACAAGATAATCAGTAATTTGCCTTACTTTCTGTGATTTTTTGTTTGCTACAATTGTTCCTCCAAGAGTTGACTGTCTATCTCCAGCCATAACAACTCCGTCTTTGCAAACTATTCCAAGTATTGTAGTTCCTGTCTTCAAAATCGAGTTTTTTAATTCGCTGTTCATCTTATTAAAATATTGTCCTTAATATAATTAGAACCAATCCTATTCTTTTAGGAGAAATTCTATTTTATAAAGTTTTCGGAAATAACTTTTGAAATGCCATATTCTTTTTTGAATTTTATTACATTATCAACAAAACTCTCAATTTTTTGCTCATGACTTACAATTATAAGCTGTTTTGTATTAAGCTGATCCAAAACTTCACGAATCTTATCTAATTGCTGTTCTGAAAATCCGTCTGTCGGCTCGTCGAGTATAACAAGGTCTTTTGTCTTAATTTTACTTAAAAGAGAATTTAAAACCTGATTCAAAGACAAACGATATGCAAGAGCAACAGCTGTTCTTTCTCCTCCTGACAGATAAGTATAATCTATTTCATAATCCTGATATTCAACTATCGGCGTGAAACTATCATCAAGTCTTGCTTCAAAGTTTTCCGAAACAAGCATTGAAAACCATTTAGCAAAAAGTCTTGAAAATTCATGCTTAAGCTTAATCATCACATTTTTTTCAATTACAGAAATTAACGGAATAAAATTTTTAGATATCCATGTTTCAAGAGCAATTATATAATTCAATTTTTCTCTTATCTCTTCTGTTTTTCTAATTCTTTCCTTAAGCTCGAATATATGCCTTGAGAAAACCTCTATTTCCTTTTTGCCCTCTGCGATTTTTATTTCTGTGAATTTTTCTTCTCTCGCAGATTCCTCGAGTTCTTTTTGTTTTATCTCAAATATTTTCTCAAATTTATTTAATTCAAAAATTGATTTGCTTAAACTCTCCATATGCCGCTGAAGAAGCTGCATATCCTGCAAGAGAGATTCATTGATTTTTTTAATTTCCCTAAGTCTTTTTGTCTTTTCTTCGATTTCTTGGAGTTTTATTTTAAGTAGATTTAATTCTGAAATTCTTTTTTCTCCCAAAGAAATCTGCGTTTCAATCTGCGAAAGAGTTTTGATTATTCTTTCCTTCTCTAATTCTAATCGGGCGATATTTTTTAAATTATCAGAAATCTCTGAATCTAACTTATTGACTATATTGCTTTTATAGACAGATCCGACATCTTGGAGGCAGGTCGGACATATATCAATTGAAATTAATTTTTTCTTTATTGCTTCATTATCCTGATTTTTTATTTTCAGAGAATTTATCTGGGAGGCTGTTTTTAGAAGTTCGTCATTCAGTACGATTCTTTCTTTTTTCTTAACTGAAATTTCCAATTCAGCCTCTTTTATTTTTTCTTCTTTAAATTCTATAAGGGATAGTTCTTTGATTTGAGCTTCTATCTGCTCTAAAATCTTAGAATTAGAAGTGAAAATTTCCTGCTTGTTTGAAAGCATTATTTTTGTTTTTTCAACTTCCTGCTTTAATTTTTTTCTTTCATCTATTTTTTCGAGAATTTTTTCAATTTCTTCCTGAATGCTTTTTTTAGCATAAGTTTTAGAAGAAAGTTCTTTTTCGATTAGAGCTAGATGGAATTGTTTTAATTCAAGTTCCATCTCTTTGCTGATAAGATTTTCTTTATCTGAATCCAAACTATCAATTTTTCCTTCAAGAATTCTTCTTTCTTCTCTCAGTTTTGAGGTTAAAATTGCTCCATTTTCAATAATTTTTTTGTATTTGTCTATTCCGAACACGTGCCTCAGAGCATTAAGCCTAATTTCAGGGTCTTCAAGAATTATCTGCTTCATTTCTTCTTGGGGAGTGTAAACTGTAAATTTGTAAAGAATGTTTTGTTTCTTTGCGAATTCCCTTGGATAATTAAGAATCGATAAAACCCGATCTTTTATTTCTGTTACAGAAAGCTCTTGTTTCTCATTATCAATTGTTATTGTGCAATAATCTTGAGTTATTGTTTTTCCTTTTTTAAGGGTTCTTTCAAGAATTATATCTTTATTATCAACATTCAATTTAAGAATAACTCCTCCATCTTTCTCTCCATTTCTTAACAAAGATGCACCTCTTTGTCCAGGTTGCAATCCAAACAGAGCGAATTCAATCCCTAAAAGAACAGAGGTTTTTCCCGAGCCAATATCTCCTGAAAGAAGAGTAGAGCCTTCTGGAAAAATCAGAGTTTGTTTTTTATAACTTCTTATATTGCTCAAAGTTATTTCTTTTATTATCATTTTTCAGAGTGCTAAAAATTAAGCACTTTTTTAGATTCATCAAAGAGTCTTCCAAAAAAAACTTCTGTTGTTTCTCCTTCTTGCTTTTCTTTTGAAAGAATATCTATTAACTGCGGAACAAATTTGTTGAAATCTGATGTGTTTTGCTTCACATAATTTTTGATTGTGCCGTCTTCTACATCTTCTGTTTCTTCTATTTTAATTTCGAGATTTGCTTCCTTAGTCTTTAGTTCGTATGTATTTTTTAGAAAAAAGTATGCTTTCTTTCTCTTTATTGCTTCTTCTATCTGTGAAAATTTTATGTCTGAATTTTTTCCAATCTCAAGATTTCCCCTAAGTCTTAACAGCACTATTTTATCTTGTATGTCTTTTTTTTCTAATTCAGAAATTATCTTTTCTGTTACAAATAGAGCATTATTCACTTCTATATCTAATGAAATAACTTCTTTTAATTTTAATTCTATTTTTTTAACTGCATTTGAAGGTTCTGCATTAGTATTGACTATGCAAAATCTTCCATATTCTAAATCTTCAAGCTCCTGGAAATTATTTGGGAAAATTGGGCCAGGATAAACAAAATTGCCATATTGAAAATCTATATGCAAATGTCCAAGAGCGTAATAATCTGCAGAAGGAAGTTTTGATGTTTCTAAAGAATCTATGGGAAGAGTTCCTTTTGCTTTATCTATTACTGTGTGAAGCATAAAAATTTTGAACATTCCCGGAGAATCATTCAGTACTATTCTTCGTAAATCAGGTATCTCCAAACCAGATGTTTTTCCGGGATATCCGTAAATCGCAACTCCCTTGTAAATTGTTGGATTTAAAATCAATTTTCCGTCTCTTTCTTCAAAATTCTCAACATTTTTGCAAAAACCTGCTTTTTCAAGAACATCGAGAAATGTTTTTCCAGATACAGAATAATCATGAGAGCCAGCAATAATAAAACACGGAATTTTCGCATCATGTAGTTTTCTGAATTCTGCAAATGTTTCTTTAAGAACATCTATCTGAGGAAAAGCGGAGTCAAACAAATCTCCTGAAATCAGAATAAAATCGACTTTTTCTTTTATGCAAATTCCCAATGCTTTCTTGAATGATTGGGTGTTTAATTCCTGAAGAGGTGGCTGTTTCCAACCTCCAAGATGAACATCTGCTAAATGTGCGAATTTTACCATTTTATTTGTTTAAATTTAGAAGCATGACGGGAGTATATAAAATTGATTGTTATTTTATTCAACAAAAGCTTTTTCTAAATTAAGAATTTCGCTTTCTATAGAATATTATTGAAAAAGTTAGCTAATTCTTCCTTGAATAATATAACTGCAGCTAATATTCCAAGCAACAGAAGAAGAAGGAAAACAAAAACTATTGTTATTGTTTTTCCCGGTGATTTTGGTTTTTCACCATAATTTGAAACTTTTTGTGTAACTTTTTGCCCAGGTTGCTGTATTTGTTGGATTTGCTGGCCCTGATATTGAGATGATTGAGTAGCAGGCAATAGGGGTGGAGGTGGAGGTGTAGAGAAAAATTTGGGTTTGCCTTTTTCTGAAGATGATGTTGATTGCTGAAGTGCTTCCTGTGCAGGAGATTTATTTGATGTTAATGTTGGTTGTTGAATTTGTTGGATTTGAGGCTGAATTGACTGTTGGGCTGGTTGCTGAGGATATTGGCCGAAGAATTGTGGAGCTTGTAATTCTTGAACAGAATCTTCAATTTCTTCTTTTGAATATCCCGCATTATAGAAACTCATCATTGCTTTTTCAAGAGATTCTCCTCTTGCAAGAGCTGCTCTTAATCCCCCAACAATGTCTTCGTTAGCCATTTTTATTTAAAGAGATTATACAAAATTTTAATTTTAGTTTAGCCACTCTTCTATAATGCATTTCGGGTTTAAAAATTGTTTTATGACAAGAATTTTTACAAATTTAGGACTTTTCCATTGCTGGCAAGATGCGATGTTTCACCAAATTTATATCCAAATTCAGATGCAAGTCCTATCAAATGAGCTTCCTGCTGCATTGTTCCGTGCACAGGTATGACATGTTTTGGCTTTAGAAGTCTTATTAAATCTCTCATATCTTCTCGACTTCCATGCCCATGAACATGAACATCTGTTTGAATTCGGACACCTATTCTTTTTAGTTTGTTATCCATTTTATCTCTTGCAGCAATATTTATCGGAGAAGGAATTATTGATGAAGAAAAGATTAGATTATCTCCTTCACGGAATTTGAAAGGTGTTTCTCCTTTAACAATTCTGTCTAAAATCGAATTTTCTTCAGCTTGATGTCCTGTGCACACAATAAGATATTTTTCCCTATTGTTTTCTACTTTTCTTAAAAAAGAATTTACCTGCCGATTGTATTTTAGAAGAGTTATATTTTTTTTAAACGGACATTTTTTTATAGCTATAGCTGCATTTACATATTTGTAAAGTCCGCGTCCGATAAAAACAATTTCTCGATTTGTTCTTTTTCCAAACTCAACTATGCTGTTTAATCTTTCTATGTGAGAAGAAAATGTTGTTATAAATATCGCTTTTTTAGAATATTTTACTTTCGCCAAAGCCTCTTCAACAAGATGTTTTGCAATTGTTTCACTTCCTGGTTTTTTCTCTGTTCCAGAATAAAGTGCGTCAAGAACGAGGACTTTTACCTTCTTCTTGCCAAGTTCACTTAATTTTTTATAATTTGGAGGAGGACCCATTGTCGGCTTATTGTCAAATTTAAGATCTAATGCATAAAAAAATATTCCTTCTGATGTATGTAAAGCTAAGAAAACGCAATCCAAAGTAGAGTGTGTAGCATGAATAAATTCTACCTTGTAAGTTTCTGATTTTCCTTTTATCATTTGGACAGAATTTGGTTGAATAACTTTCAAAGGATTATTGAATTTTGTTGATTCATCTTCTAATAAAGTTTCTAAAACCCTCATAGTGAATGGTGCTGTGAAAATCGGAACACTAGGATATCTTTTAATAAGATAAGGTAAGCCTCCGACATGGTCTAAATGAGCGTGACTTATGAAAATTGCCTTCACTTTATCTCTCCATCCCATTTTATCAAGAACTAAATCATCTGGAATTGCCCCAAATTCCCTAAGTTTTTCTTCTGTATATTTCGGACCAATTTTCTTTATTGCTTCTCCTCTTTTAAGCCGGCTGGCATAACTCAAAAGATGTTCTTCCTGAAGTTCAACTATTCCGGGAATATGAAGCCCCATATCAAATAAAAAAACATCTTCATTTATTCGCACAGCTGTCATATTCTTTCCAACTTCTTCAGATCCGCCGATTACGCAAATATCCATTTGATTAAATTCCCTATTTTTAGTAATACATAGAAATATCAGTTTAAAAACTCTTTCTGTTAAAAGATAAATAAAATTATAAAAACTCTTTTTTACTGTAAATATTATGAAAGCACTTAAACCGAGTAGCAGAGAGAAGAAAAGATATCTCTTAGTTAGAGGAAAAATAAAAGATATTGAAAAATGTGTTTTGGATGGAATTGGAATTTTAGGAATGTCAAAAACAGCTTTAAGATTTATTACAATTAAGGGAGAAAAAGCAATAATTTCTATGAATAGAGAAGCTGTAGATTCTGTTCGAGCTTGTTTTGCAATCTGGCCTGAAAAAATAGAAGTTGAGAGAGTTTCTGGAACTCTAAAAGGATTGGGAAGAAAATTATAAAAAATGCCTATTTCAAAAAAATTTCAAAATAATTCTGATTTAGATTCTGGTGAAGTTGAAAGAAATTTAGAAAAAGGACAGCATTTCTTAAAAGACAAGGAGATAATTGAAAAAGAAATTGCTGTTGCTGATCTTTCTAAAAAAGACAGAGTTATAGAAATCGGTGCTGGAGAAGGAAATTTAACAGAGAAATTAGTAAAAAAATCTGGAAAAGTGCTTGCTTTTGAAATTGATGAAAGATATTCTGAAAAATTAAAAAAATTAAAAGAAAATTATGATAATTTAGAAATTATATATGATAATGCACTAAATTATTCTTGGAGAGATTATTCCAAGATTGTTTCTAATATTCCCTATTTTCTTTCAGAGCAATTAATAAAAAAATCAATAGAAGATGGGATTTTAGAAATTGTGGTAATAGTTGGAGAAAAATTCGGGGAAATTTTAGAGAAAAAAGAGTCAAAAATAGGAGTAATTTCTAATTTGTTCTATGAAATAGATTTTATTCAAAAAATAAATAAAAGTTGCTTTTTGCCTCCTCCCCGAACTAATTCCTGGCTTATAAAACTAAGAAGAAAAGAAAAATTATCTTCAAAAGAGGCTTTTTTAGCTTCTATTCTAGGAAAAAAGAGTAAAATAAAGAATGCATTGCTTTATTCTCTGGTTGAAAGAGGAAAAACAAAGAGAGAAGCAAGAAAAATAATCGAAAAAAAAGGGTTTTCAAAACAAGTTCTGGAAAAACCTGTGAGTCGAATTACAGGCAGATTTTTAATAAAATTAGCTGAAAATTTCGAGAAATTAGACTAGAGAAATCAGGCGAAAACCTTTTAAACAGATTAAATTTTAGTTTTGAGATAAGGAGAAGAGAATATAGAAGATTATTAAGATTTTCTCAAATTAATAAAAATGGAAATGCCTATGGATATGCAACATCAAGCAATGGGCTATGATAGAACTGCTACAATGTTTTCTCCTGAAGGAACTATTCTTCAGGTTGAATATGCACAAAAAACAGTTCGGCTTGGTGGTTCAAGTATTGGAATGGTTTGCGCAGACGGAGTTCTTTTGATTGCTGACAAAAGATTAAAAGATAAACTTATTGCCGAGACACTTGCACATAAAATTTATGAGATTGATTCACATATAATTGCAAGCGCAGCTGGAATTGTTTCTGATGCAAGAATTCTTATTGAGAAAGCTCAAGTTGAAGCTCAGCAGCACAGGGTAGTTTATGATTCTCCAATTGAACCAGAAGTTATAATAAAAGATCTTTCAAACATAAAACAGCAATTTACTCAATATGGTGGAGCAAGGCCATTTGGTGTTTCTTTAATGCTTGCAGGAATTAATAACAAAAAACCGGAGCTTTATTCAAGTGATGTAACTGGAAATTATTTTGCTTATCATGCAAATGCTATCGGAGAAAATGACGAAAAAATAAAAGAAAAACTTCGGGAAAAATACAAAAAAGATAATATTATTAAAAAAAATACAAAAATAGCTATAGACATACTAAAAGAGGTTCAAGGAAAGAACTTTGATTTAGATCGTCTTGAATTGGTTTATATTAAAACTGATGAAAAAAAGCTTAGAAGATTGATTAAAGGGGAAATAGCTGAATTTATTAAATAAGATGGCTCAAACTACTGCGAGATTAAAAAAAGTTGGAAAGAATTTTGAGATTATTGTTGACCTTGAAAAAGCCTTAAAATTTAAAAAAGGTGAATCTTCTGACAGAAATTTTCTGGAAATAGATAAGATATTCAGTGATTCAAAAAAAGGCTTAAATGCTTCTACAAAAGATATGGAAGAAGCTTTTGGAAAAAGCGAGATAAATGCTGTTGCTGAAAGAATCGTCAAAGAAGGTGAAATTCTGCTTAATCAGGATTATAGAGATGAAGAAAAAGAAAAGAAAATGAATCAGATTGTTGATTTTCTTTCAAGGAGTGCAGTTGACCCTCAAACAGGAAATCCACATACACCTGAAAGAATTCGGAATGCATTAAGTCAAATTCAAATGAATTTAAAAAATATTCCGATAGAAGAACAAATAAAAGAAATTATTGAAAAATTAAGTAAAATTTTACCAATAAAACTTGAAACTAAAAGAATTAAAATAACTATTCCTGCAATTCATACAGGAAAAGCATATGGAATAATAAATCCGTACAAAGAGAAAGAAAATTGGCTCAGCAACGGAGATTTAGAAGTTATTGTTTCGGTTTTTGCAGGAAATCAGCTTTTCTCTTTTTACGATAAATTAAATTCAGTAACTCATGGCTCTGCAATAACAGAGGAAATAAAGGAATAAAAATGACAAAAGAAAAAAATAATCGAGAAATAGTTATTCCTGGCGAGGTTATTGCCAAAGGAGAAGAATATCTGCCAGGAGAAGGAACTGAAAAAATTGGAAATGAAATTATAGCTATAAAATACGGACTTGCTGAAGAATTCAATCGATTAATCAGAATTATTCCTCTATCTGGAGTTTATCAGCCGAGAAATGGAAATGTGATTATTGGCGAAGTTGAAAATATCACTTTTTACGGATGGGTTGTGGGATTAGATGCTCCGGAAGATGCTTTTTTACCTCTTCAGGAAGTTCCAAAATATGTTAGCAAAGACGGATTAAGTGATGTCTTTGATATAGGAGACATGCTTGTGGCAAAAATAGTTGGAATAACAAATCGAGGAATAGATTTAACTGTGAAAGGAAGAGGTCTTGGAAAAGTAGAGGGAGGAATCATCATAAAAATAAATCCAAGCAAAGTTCCGAGAATTATCGGAAAAGAAGGAAGCATGATAAATATTATAAAACAAGAATCTAATTGTGATATTACTGTCGGGCAAAATGGTTTAATCTGGATAAAAGGAGATGAAATTGAAAACGAGCTTTTAGTAAAAAAAGCAATAAATTTCATTGCAGAGAAATCTTTTGCTAGTGGCTTAACTGATGAAATAAAAGATTGGTTTGAAAAAGAAAAAAATGAAGGAAAAAGGAGTAAAAAATGACTGCGTTTAAAAGACTTGACGGAAGAAAACCCGAAGAAACAAGAAAAATGGAGGCTAAAGTTGGAGTTGTGCCAAATGCTGACGGAAGTGCAATGTTTTCATTTGGAGATACAATTGCAATAGCAGCTGTTTATGGTCCTAAAAAAATGCATCCACAGCATCAGCAAGATCCTGAAAAAGGAACATTGAGATGCAATTACAGTATGCTTAGTTTTTCTGTTTCAGAGAGAATTAGACCTGGACCAAGCAGAAGAAGCACAGAAATAAGCAAAATAACAGAGTGGGCTCTTGAGCCAATTCTTATGATAAAAAAATATCCAAATATGGTAATTGATGTTCATATTAATATTCTACAAGCAGATGCTTCAACGCGCTGTGCTGGAATTAATGCAGCTGCACTTGCTTTGGCTCATGCAGGAATTCCTATGAAAAGTTTAGTTTCGAGTGTTTCAATAGGCAAGCTTGATAAACAACTTGTTGCAGATGTAAATAAAGATGAAGAAGATTGGGAAGAAGGAGAAGGTGCAACAGATATTCCAATTACATTAACTCCAAGAGGTGAAATAACTCATATTCAATTAGATGGAAAAATCACATCTCAAGAATTAAAAGAAGCTATTGAACTTGCAAGAAAAGCTGGAAAAGAAATTTATGAAGTTCAGAAAAAAGCATTAAAGGAGTCTTCAAATCCAGAGAAAAAATGATACAAACAAAAGCATATTATCCAATTTATCCAGAAGAATTTAGAAGAAACATTCAAGAAAACTGGCACAATTATTCTGGAAGAATGATTAGTTATAATTCTCCAGAATCTACATCCGTAGAAACAAACAAAATGTTAATTTATCACGTGTTTAATGCAACGGTCATTGTTAGACGTGCTAGAAAAAACAATGGAAGAAGTAGAGTAGACATCACAGCGAATGTTAGTTCAATTCCAGAAGAAATAGAATTTACAAAATCACTATTAGAAGAAATATCTAAAGTTAAATTAATGGAGAAAAAATAAAATGGAAACTTCAAAATTAACAGGAAAAAGAATAAAAGAATATTTATTCCAAGGAAAAAGATTTGATGGGAGAAATTTAGAAGAATTTAGAAAAATAACTATAGAGAAAAATGTTTCTAAAAAAGCAGAGGGTTCTGCAAGAGTCAAAATAGGTAACACAGATGTTATTGTTGGTGTTAAATTAGATGTTTCAGAACCTTATCCTGATTCTCCTAACAAAGGAAATTTAATGGTTACTACAGAATTGCTTCCTCTAAGCTCAGATAGATTTGAAAGCGGACCTCCGAGATTTCCTGCAATTGAGCTTGGAAGATTAATTGATAGAGGAATAAGAGAAAGTAAATTTATTGAATTAGAAAAATTATGCATAAAAGAAGGAGAAAAAGTCTGGTCTGTCTTCATAGATATTTATCCCTTAAATAACGACGGAAACTTAATTGATGCAGCTGGAATTGGAGCCATAATCGCATTAAAGACAGCGAGATTTCCAAAATATGATGAAGAAACCGGAAGAGTTGTTTATGGAGAGTTTACAGATAAGAAAATACCTCTGTCAAAAGATATTCCTCTAATAATAACTACTCACAAAGCAGGAGAGAGCATAATTGTGGACCCGACTCTTGAGGAAGAAGATGTTACTGATGTGAGAGTTACTATTGGCGGATCTGTAAATGGTTTAATTTTTTCATTGCAAAAAGGAAATTCGAAAGAATTGACTATTGAAGAAATGTCCAAAATTTTAGATTTTTCTGAAAAAGCAAGAAAAAAAGTTTTTTCAGAAATAGAAAGATATTTGAATTAAATTAATATTCTAAATAAAATGCCTGAACCAAAATTAAAAGACAAATTAACAAAATACGAAACAGCGAGGATAATCGGAGCAAGAGCTCTGCAGATTGCTATGAATGCACCTCTTCTTGTTAAATTAAGCAAAGAAGATTTAGAAAAAATAAAATATGATGCTCTTAAAATAGCTGAGATTGAATTA
>Ga0194112_10009885_pt1 | contig 12076 bp, 11 predicted proteins | sample TA2MahC400mmetaG_FD_146191 | JGI IMG/M metagenome (GOLD analysis project Ga0194112, IMG submission 146191) | Freshwater microbial communities from Lake Tanganyika, Tanzania - TA2015016 Mahale Deep Cast 400m | ecosystem: Environmental > Aquatic > Freshwater > Lake | place: Tanzania: Lake...
GCCTTCATGATAGAATTTTTAGTGTCTTAAGAGACCGAATTGTCTTCATGGAATATCCTCCGGGCAAACTCCTTCCGGAGAAAGAGCTTTGTGAAGAATTCAAAGTAAGCCGCACACCCTTAAGAGAGGCCGTTAAAAAATTAGAAGAGATGAAGTTGGTGACCGTAATTCCCCGCTACGGGACTTATGTTTCAGCGATCGACATCAACGAGATTCGCTGTGCTTTTGAGGTTAAAATTAAACTGGAGGGTTTAGCCGGAGAAGTTGCCGCCAAGCGCATCACCGCCGATAAACTCTCGGCATTAAAAAATCTCATTGAAAAAGCTGATGTCTCCTTAAAGGAAGTGGGGCAACGCCATCTCATCGAGATCGATACCCGCTTCCATGAGATTATCTACCAAGCAGCCCAGAATCAGATCCTGCAGGAAATACTTGAAAACCTCCATAGCCGTTGCGCCCGTCTCTGGAATTCTGCGCTCATTGATATGGTTCCCATCACCATTATTCTTCAGCAATTGCAGGAAATTTATAATGCCCTGGAAAAAAGAGATGCAGAAAAGGGAAAACAGCTTATGGAAGACCATGTTCGCTACTTCATTGACCAGATTAAGAATCAGCTTCTCTGATTGAAATAATGCTCAAAGAGGAGAGAGACTATGCTTGTCATGAATGTCAACGATAAAAAGGACCAAAAAATAGAAACCTACCCCTACAAAGGAAAACCTCTGCAGGTAAAAGATGTTTGTATTCGCTGGCTCTCCCAGGCCGGTCCCGACGGGGCTCCAGAGTACGGCCTTCGATTCTTCACCGTGGGTCCGAGCGGGGAGATTCCCATCCACAACCATCTTTACTATCAAACTATGTATATCCTCAGCGGACACATAAAATGTATGAAACATGACTCTGAGACGGACCAAGTGCTCGAAGAAAAGGTTCTGGGACCCAATGATTTCATCTTCATTCCCACGATGGAAGTCCACAGCATGAAGAATGTGAGCGACCAGGAGCCCGTGACCTTCTTGTGTTGCATCGCCAATGTCTACGAAGAGGAGAGTATCTAAAAAGAATCCCCCTCCCTATCCGTGGAGGAAAGGGAGAGGGAGATAGAAGGAGTCAAAAGCCGTGCAAGTTGCCAAACGGTTGGAAAGTTTTAAGGGTTATCTTGGTACGGAAATGAATATCCGCCTCACGAAAATGAAAGCCGAAGGCCGGGATGTAATCAACCTGGGTCTTGGCGACCCAGATGTAACTCCCCCGCAGCACCTGCTCGAGGCTTTAAGAGATGCGGTCTGCCACCCGGATCACCACCATTATCCCAGTTTCTATTCCAACCAGCCCTTGAAAGAGGCCATTGCCCGATGGTATGGCCGGAGATTTGGGGTACAACTTGATCTGAACACCGAGGTCCTTCCTCTCCTGGGGTCTAGCGAAGGACTCTTTCTCATCCACCTATGCCTGCTGGATATCGGGGATACCACCCTGGTTCCGAACCCTGCATATCCCTCCTATGAGGCCGGGGTCAAGCTGGCGGGCGGGCAGGTCGAGTTTTTCCCCCTCTTAAAGAAGAACGGTTTCCTGCCCGACCCGGATTCTATCCCCTCCGAGACTGCCAAAAAGGCAAAAATGATCTGGGTGAACTACCCCAATAACCCCACCGGCGCGAGTGCGGACTTAGCTTTTTACAAAAAGCTCGTCGAATGGGCCAAGGCCTACGATGTTGTAGTAGTTTCCGACAACCCGTATTCCGAAGTCTGTTTTGATTGCCAGCCACCGAGTTTTCTCCAAGTTCCCGGGGCTAAAGATGTAGGGGTGGAATTTCACTCCCTTTCCAAATCATTTAATTGTTGCGGCTGGCGGACCGGGATGCTGGTGGGAAACAAGGATGTGATTGCCGGCATGGCCAAAATCAAATCGCATTCCGACCGCGGCATGTACTACCCCTTGCAAGTGGCGGCCACCAAGGCTTTGAACGGCCCCATCGACTTCATGGAAGAACGTAATCGGATCTTTCGGGAACGACAGGATGTCGTGGTCCAAGGATTGAGGGATATTGGGCTAGCGGTAGAAAGGCCTCAGGCCACCTTTTATGTCTGGTCAACAATCCCCAAAGGATATACTTCCCAGGAGTTCTGCTTTAAAGTTTTAGATGAGGCCAATGTCTGGATGATTCCTGGATCTATGTATGGCCAATACGGCGAAGGTTACCTGCGAATCGCTCTGACCAATCCCACCCGCCGGCTTGGGGAAGCGATGGATCGATTGAAGAAGCTTATGTCCTGAAGAACCCCGTTCTTTTTTTGCTTCCTTCCGGAGGGGGAAACCCTCTCCGGACGCAGACGGATCATTCGGGAACCTCGGGCGCTCAGGGGAGCGGAAAACATCCTCTGGCGGTCGGGTCTCTTTTACGGAGGCTCTGTAGCGGGCTTGGAATCGGGGCTGGAGGAATCAGCGGAGTGGATCCCGCACGCGGGAGAGAAATCCCTGCCCCGGAATGAATATTGACATCCGGCAGCGGTATGGCATGATAAGCCCCGAACCCTGATTGGCCCTATCTTTTTTGGCAGAGCAATTGATTTGCATTTTAAAAAGCATCTTTGAAACCGGTAAAGAGGAAGGAGGATCTTAGTATGAAGCTGATGTTTTTTTATGTAGCCGTGATGGCTCTGATTCTGGGGGGCGTCAGCCCAAGCAACGCCCAAGAGTTTAATTTGAAGATGACCACCGTTGTCAAAGCGCCCCATCCCTGGATATCTTCTGGCCAGTATATCCAAAAGACCCTCAAAGAAAGAAGCGGGGGAAAAATAAGCGTGACCCTGTATGATGCCGGAAGGCTGGGGAGCGACGAGGTCACCCTCACTAGCCTGCGGGAAGGGACTGTGGACTTATACGTGGGGGGTTCCGCAAACTCCGCAACCTACATTCCCGAACTGAGCTTCTTCAATCTCAGCTTCCTTTTCAAAAACCAGAAGCATTTTGAAGAATCTCTAAAGGGAGGCGGCTACTTGGATAATCGCTTCCGGGAAATTGTGCAGAAGCACAATGTCGGCTTTGAATACCTCGCCCTGGCAGGGGGGGGCCTGCGCAACACAAGCAATCGTTTGAAGCCGATCCGGAGCCTGTCCGACATCAGAGGGATGAAAATGCGCGTCCCGGGGGGGCCCGTCGCAGCCAAAGTGTGGAAAGAATTCGGCACCTTGCCTGTTTCCCTCCCCTGGACCGAACTCTATACCGCCTTGCAGACCGGGGTGGTCGACGCCTGTGAGAGCACGGTTCCCGGCTACAGGTCCTCCAAGCTCTACGAGGTGGCAAAACACCACGCCAAGACGGAGCATGAATTTATGGTTTCCATCTTCCTCTTGAGCGAGAAGACCTACAAGAAAATGCCGGCCAATTATCAGGCGTTGGTTCGTCAAACCGTTGCCGAAGCCGCCCTCATCTGCACGGAAGAAGGCGTGAAATTGACCGAGTCAATCCTCTCCGAGCTAGGAAAGAGAGGGGTTCAAATCACGGAGGTCGATAAATCCGAATTCATTGCCCGGTCCGGCCCGCTGCAGGACGAAGAAGCGGCCAAATCGAAGCTTACCGACCTGCTGGACTCGATTCGTAAGTCGGGTACTTCCTATTAGGCCCGGATCCTTTGGGGGAATTGGAGCGGCAAGGGCGAGGAGTTCCGATGAAGGTGCGGCCAGGAGGCCGGGGGCTCCCTCTAGCCCCGGGGGTTGAAGGATGAGTTTGTTTGCCCGAATGATAGATGGTATTGAACGATTGGAAATCGGCCTCTGCCGAATCCTGGTGGTTGTCCTGATCGCCGTGGTCTTACTCCAAGTCCTGGCGCGGTTCGTTTTTCACTGGGAGGTTCTCTGGACCCTGGAGGCCGCTATTTTCTGTTTCGTTTGGACGATCATGCTGGGCTCCTCCATCGCCGTCCGCCGCGGTGCACACTACACCATTGACATCTTTCCCCAAACCTATCGGCTGATCCGGCTCACGAGCTATGCCGGGATTCTGCTCCTGTCGCTGGTTTTCGCCTGGTATGGAACGATTTTCGCCGTCTCCGAGTGGAAGCGTTTTTCCCACCCCAGCATGATCCGCATCACTTTTTTTGTGAGCGCCATTCCCGTCATGGGGATCACTTCGGCGCTTTTCATCCTCGAAAAAGTTTTGCAGGAATTTCGGGCAATCAAAGGAAAGGGATAAAAGACAAGAGAAATGGAACTAGTCCTATTGATCGGCAGCTTTTTTCTCTTGGTCGTCCTGGGGGTCCCCATCGCCTTCGCCCTGGGGATTTCTTCTCTCCTCGTCTGCGTGTTTCTCGGGCTGCCGGTCACCACTCTGGTCAACCAGACTTTCCATGGGATCAACAGCTTCGTCCTTCTGGCCGTTCCCTTCTTCCTGATCGCCGGGAATCTGATGAACTTGGGAGGGGTGACCGATCGCCTCACCAGGCTGTCCCGCTGCCTGGTAGGACACATCCGGGGCGGCCTGGGGCACGTCAACGTTTTCGTCAGCATGATCTTTGCCGGGCTCTCCGGCTCCGCGGCCGCGGATACCGCGGGCGTCGGAGCGGTTCTGATTCCCGCCATGCTGAAAAGCGGCTTTGATAAAAAATTTACCGTGGCGATTACCGCCGCATCCTCGACCATCGGGGTCATCATCCCTCCCAGCATTCCCATGGTTCTCTATGGCGCCTTCGGTGAAGTTTCCATCGGCGCCCTGTTCCTGGGCGGGGTCATCCCAGGGATTTTGGTGGGTCTCAGCCAAATGCTGGTGGTTTGGATCCTGGCCGCCCGCCGGCGGTATCCGGCTTATCCCCGGGCCTCTCTGCGCGAAGCCGCCCACTCCGTGTGGGAAGCCCTTCCCCCGCTCGGGATGCCCGTCCTCATCATTGGGGGGATCGTGGGCGGGGTCTTTACGCCCACCGAAGCCTCGGTGGTGGCATTGGTTTACGGGTTAATCGTCGCCGTGTTAATCTACCGGGAACCCGAGGTCAGCCTTCGTCGTCTCCCGAAAATGCTCGGGGAGACCGTCCTCTTTTATTCGCTGCCCCTCATCTGCGTAGCCACCTCCGGCGCCTTTGGTTGGCTGATCGCTTATTTAAACGGCCCCCAGATCATCGTCGGCTTCATCGAGAAATTCTCTCTAACCTACTACGCCATGTATGCGGTCATCATTCTTATGCTGCTGATCCTGGGCACCTTCCTCAGCCCGATCGTAATCATCATCGTGTTTCTCCCTGTACTCCAGGGACTGGGGGATATCGTCCAAATTCACCCCGTTCACCTGGGAGTGATTACGGTCATGGTCACCGCCCTCGGCCTGATCACCCCCCCCTACGGCATGTGCCTCTTCATCGCTTCGGGGCTGGCGAACCTTCCCATCATGAAATCCTTCTTCGCCATGCTGCTGCTGATCGGAATTTTCCTCGTCGTAGTTGCCCTATGCGTGGTTTTTCCGGACGTTATCCTCTTCTTGCCCAAAAAACTCATGCCCACGGCAATATGAAGTCTCCCGGTGTCCCATCACCCCACGGCGGCCCGGATCGCCCGGAGATTCTCTCGGGGAATATGCAGGGACATGACGCAGCCAGGCGCCAGGACAAATCGGCTTCTCCCCATCTGCAAAAGGATTCTTTCGGTTTCTTTCTTGACCTCGCCGCTCGACCAGGAGAATACCCAGCCTGCGCGGTCTAGGCCCCCGACGACGACTCCCGGAAATCCTTCCCGCCCTTCTTTCATGGAAAGGGAAGAATCCTCCCAGCTCATCGCCGCTACAGGATAGTTGCGGAAACGGTCGAAAAAAATGCTCTGCCCATGAAGGTGCATGATCGAGAAGGAAGAACGCTTCCGGATCACTTCCAGGAGGCTCCGCTCGTAGGGGGCGCACCATTTTTCATGCCCGGCCTGCGTCAACAGGCCATCCCCGGCAAACTGGGTAGCCAAAAAGATCCCCGAAGCGCCGTGCTCGAAACACGCGGCCATGTATTCTTTTTCCGTGTCGGTGATGGTTTCGAGCGCCGGCCAGAGGGCGGGGGCGTTTTCCCTCATATGGGCCAGAAGCACATCCTTCCCCGCCAATTTGGCCGCCGAGGTCAGCGGTGAAAAGACGGTCTGAAGAATGAAGACCCCGGGCCCGACCGCGCGGCGCACCTCCCGGAGACACCGCAGCTCCCGGGCTCTGGCGCCCTCGTAGGGACTCCTGGTGGTGATTTTTTTCCAGTCATCCGGATCTCCAATGGGGCCGGAAAGCAATTTCTTGAAGCCCATTTCCGGATCGGGATCGCCTACTTCACATCCCCAATCCTCCACCCCGTACATCCCGCTGGGCATCATTTTTATAAAATCCAAATCATATTTGTGGTGATCGCTCACAATCGCCTCGGCCAAAAGCACGGGATTATTGTCGATTTCTGGATAATGCCACCAGAAGCTGACCGGTACCCGGTCCAGCGGTTTCCCCTGGATCGCCGCAAGAACCCGTTCATCCTTGTTCATCCAACCCCCTCCTCCCTTGATTATTCATGGAAATAAAATCCTTGGCCCAACCATAGCCAATACCCGTTCAGCCAAGAAGATTCCAAGGCCACCTGCGGTTGTCTTCTCGGAAAAAAGTAAATCGAGCGGAGCAGAAATCGTCTTAAAAATAAAGCCTTCATGCCCGTTTCCTCCTTTTATCCCTCACCCTACCAGAGGGGAAAGCGAGACCCAAGGTTTCCTCCCCTAGGGGTTGCGGTCCGCGGGATTCCTTTTCCACTACTAGGAATATATACCCCCCCTCGGTCGATTTTCAACTGCTTTATCCCTCTGGCGCCTTATGGCTTGTGACTTAAGATTCTGTTTGAATATCTTGAGTCGGCAAGGATAAAAAGGATAAGGCAAAACGGAGAAGGAATGGGTTGATGCCCTGGAGATGGAAAATACAGATCAGGAATCAGGTCTATTTAATTAGCATTAATAATTACGGCGCCACTTAAACATAATTTTCTTCCTTTCTGTAAGCGTTTTGCCCGGATGAAGCAATCGGTCATCGCTCTGGGAGGCGGCACGGTTCGATATGAATGGAATCGGGATATCCTCCAAGGAACCGGGGTCCGCATCCTACTCCTTGCTGACCTAAGAAACCTGGCTGAACGGGTACGCACGCAAGACCGCCCCCGAGTCAACGTGGGGACTTCTCTTGAAGAAGACTTGAAAAAAATCTGGGAAGAGCACCGGGATATTTATATGAACTTTGCGGACATCATCTACGATACCAATCGAGGAAAAACAGTGGCTGCGGAGGTTGAGGAATTAAGCGGAATACTCCGGATAAAAGGTTATATCGTTTAGCTCTGGCCAGTATTTTGGGGGAAAAGCCCCCGGCCAGATACCGTTGGTTTATGGTTAAAGTCGGCCGGAGACCGGATGGTCAGCCGCCGGCATAAGGAAGCATCCACCGAATTTCATCCCCTTCTTTGAGCTCGATGGAGCCATACTCTTGAGGCTTGACAACACGGCGGTTATAGATGAAGGTCGTATGGTCATGGCCGGTTTTCTCGATGAGGGACTTGGTCACCGGATTGTCTTTGTTGGCTTCCCGGATTAGGTCGACCACCTGGTTCAGTTTGGTTCCAGGAGGGAACTCCTGCTCTTTAAAATTGATCTTCACCTTCATTTGTGGGAAATCGCCACCCCCATCCTGCCCCCCCTTGAAGAGGATGCGTCACAAATGGGTTAATCGCCGGGGCCGGGCGATAGAGCATCCTTTCGAAATCCTAAGGCGGTAATTCTTCCATCGCCTCCGCCAGATCTCCGTTAAGGGGCGGATGCTTCCTCGTTCATGCCCCTTCGCTTCACCCGCACTACGACAAGTTTCCTAAACAGGGGAGGGACTCTTAACCTTTATCATTCTTCCGCATACTCTTCCATACCTAGCCGGTTGGTCAGCTCGGGGGTCGGTTTTCCATGCTCATCCCAGCCCCTTACCCGGTAATATTCCAGGATCGCCTCATCTAGGCCGAGGGGGATTTTACCCGCCGCTGGCCCCTCATGGACCGGTTCCATGAAGCGCTTGGGGTATTGGAAATCGTGTTCTTTTTTCCACCCGTAGCGGATGTTCAAGAACTTCTGGAGGGTGGTGATCCGCTCGCCGCAGCGGCGCAGATCTTCCAAGCTCCAGCTCCATCCTGTGGCCCCATTGATGGTGTTAAGAAGATCGGTAAGGGTATAACCTCGAAACTCATGGAACTTGCAATGGCAGGAGGAGTTGATCACATTGCAATAATCGTGAAATATGGCATTGCGCTTTGGGGCTTTCTCCCAAGACCAGCGCTCCTCGTTCCGCACTTCATCAATGCCCCACTCAGGCAGCCTGACGTGGGCCACCCAGATATGCTGGGAGTTCCCGCGCTCATGGTTGGGGCCCGAGGCCACGCCGGTGCAGTAGTTGAGGGCCGAAATGTACTGGGCTCTCCAGTTGTGGGCGGCAATCTCCTGCCCCTTCATCTGTACAGCCCAGGCTTCCGAACCCCTGCCCAGCTGCTCGGAGGCAATCTTGCATCCTTCGCCTAACAGATAGCCCAGGCCCTCAGCTCTTTCGCCGATCTTTTTCGTCATTTCTACCAAGGCTTCGGCATTCCCCCATTTTAAATCCAGCCCGTAAGTATCCTTCTGGGTGATGACTCCTTTCTCGTAACATTCCATGGCCCAGGCGATTATCACCCCCAAGGAAATGCAGTCCATAGAATACATATTGGCCAACTCACAAGCATAGGCTACCGCTTCGATGTCATCCACCATGGTATTAAAGCCCATCATGGCAAAGGACTCGTATTCAGGCCCTTTCCCCTTGTAGGCATAGGGGCCTTTCTTGATTTCACAAAGATTATGACATTGCATGACACAGTATTTGCAGGGCCAAGGCCTGGCGTGGAGTTTTTTTACATACTCGGTACCATGCAGATTCTTTTCTCCGGTGGGGAAGCGGGCCAGCGAGTAATTCTTGATGGGGAGATTCCCTTGGGGAGCGAAGAGCTCAGTGGCCCCTGCCGTTCCCAATCGTTTAAACTGGAGAAATTCGGGTTGGGCGGCATCTAGTTGGGCGACGCGTTTGTTGATTTCCTTATTGAGCTGGTTGATCCCAGCCGAATCATCGAGCGGACAGCTTTGGGTCCCGCGGACGGCGATGCCCTTAAGCATCTTGGAACCCATGACGGCGCCCAACCCGCAGCGGCCCAGGAAGGACTTCTTATGAGTTTGAATATTGGCAAAACGGGCCAACCTCTCTCCCGCTTGGCCAATGGTTACTACTTCGAAATCATCACCCTCGGCGTCCTTGATCCCATCTTCGGTTTCGTAAGCATCTTTTCCCCAGAATTTTCGAGCGTCTTTGATTTTGGCTTTCCCATCTTCAACGATCACATAGACGGGCTTGGGAGCGCGGCCGTAAACGACAATAGCATCGAACCCGGTTTCTTTCATCTCAATGCCAAAACTGGCCGTGGCTGCGGAATCAGCATTCATGTTGATAGCCGGCGAAATGGCTCCCGCGGTCCATTTAGCCGCGCCAGTTTGCTTCAATCCGGTCATCGGCCCACCAGCAAAAGTGAGGCGGTTGGCAGGATTGAAGGCGGTCGTTCCCGCGGGGCATTCCTTCCACATATAATAGGCCGCCAACCCTGCCCCGCCCAGAAAATATTCATAAATCTTATCGGGCAAAGTCTCTGCCTGGCAGGTTCCATTGGTCAGATCAACTTTCAGGACTTTTCCCCAGACCCCCTTCATGGAATTCCTCCTTTCCCTTTTTTCTAAATTCAAGGCTAAATTTCTGAGGCCTAAAATCCCTTCCCAAAACCCTTATAGGCCTTAGGTCATAAGAATTAGAATATTGTTTGGGCCCGCACCTCGCGGGATGGCTGATTGAATTTGGGGATTAGATGTCAATCGGCCTGAACATCAGCACAATGGCCATGACAATAAATACCATGGTTTCCGCTCCTTGAGACCAATACCGGGCGGTTAGGGCCATGACCATGCCCAGGGTGAAAGCAGAGAAGAATGTTCCTTTCAGGCTTCCCATCCCTCCCACAATCACCACGGCAAAAGCCAACAGGAGAACGGAAAGCCCCATGTAGGGGTGGACCGCGCCGATGGGGGCGTAGAGAATTCCGCCCAGACCCGCCAGGGCGCTTCCCAGGATAAACACGCCTGAAAAATATTTATCCACTTTGATCCCCAGGCACCTCACTCCGTCTTTGTCTTCCAGGGCAGCCACCACGATCTTACCCACGATAGTCTTCTTAAAAAATAATTCCAGAGCAAAAAACAGCGCGATGGCGATAACGAAGACGATGATCCGGTAGATGGGAAAGGTTAAGTCCCCGATCTTCAAGTAAGTTCCAATGGGGTCACTGACCGGATGGGGGAAAACCCCCCAAATCCACTTTATGGTATCCACTCCGATCAGAGTGATGGCAAAGGTGGCGATAAAGGTGTAATCGAGGGACTCTCCGTAAAGTCGCCGGATGATGAACTTTTCAATCAGGTAGCTGATGGGAATGACCACCAAGATGGCCAAAGCGGCAGAGGCAATAAAATTCCATTTGAAGAGGGGAATGAAGGTAATGAGCATATAAACGCCGATGCTGTATGTCAGGGTATGGGCAAAATTGATGACGCGCATCGTTCCGAAGGTTAGGGATAGTCCGATGGCAATAAAATAAAGGATAGCCCCCATGGAAAAACCATATAGAATGGTGTAAAGCATACTTGCGTCCCTTCCTTACCCTGCTGGCTGCATCTCTTTTGGTCTTCTCCAATAATCCCAGAGAGTCAGGATGCTTCCCCAAATGCCCTTCCGGAACCGAAAGACGATCATCAGCAAAGAAAGCCCCAGAAACATCTCCCAGCGGAGGATATGGATAGCCAGATAATTACTGATCATCATGTAAGCCACGCCCCCCGCGATCGCTCCGTAAAGGTGGCCGGCTCCTCCGATCAGGCAGGCAAAGACGACCCCCACATTTCCGTGCACATCCATCACGTTCGGATTGACAAATTTATAATTCAAAGCGCTTAAGGTTCCGGCCAGTCCCGCCACAGTTCCGGCCACCGTAAAAGTTAGCCATTTATAGAAATAGGTGTTATATCCCAGAAACCGGACCCGGGTCTCATCCTCTTTGATGGATCGGATCAAAATCCCGTAAGGGGAAGAGGTCAATCGTCTCAGCAGAAAAAAAACTAGAAGGAGGCAGAGGAGGGCGAAAAGAAACATGTTGGTTTTGTTGGCCGGGTTCAAAAACCAAAAGCTCTGAGCGTGGATTCCAAATCCATCTTCGCCTTTGGTAATATCCCGGAGGGGAGACAGGACCAGAAAAAACCCGATAAAGTTGAAGGCCAGATTCATCAGGGCAAAGCAGGCCCCCGTCGCCCGAACAACGACGAGGCCAACGAAAATTCCCAGGAGGCAAGATACCAGAATTCCAACCAGGATTGCCAGAAGGGGATTCTTATCAATATATTTAATAAAGAGGCCACACGAATAAGCCCCCGTCCCCAGAAAAAGGAGGTGACCAAAAGAAAGTCGCCCCATGTATCCGTAGATGAGGTCAAAGGAAAGGGCAAAAATGCAAAAAATCATGAAGTCGATCACCCGGTGAATGGAAATTATGGGAACGAGTAATAAAAAAGCTGAGGCAATCACCAGCAAATCAATCCACGCCCGCTCTTTAACCGCCATCATCATTTCCACAGAGGGCCCCGGTTTTGGATCTATGGTTGGTTTTGGGGGTTTTGCCTCTTCCAAAGGTCACTCCTTTGCATGGTTCTTTTCGCCATCAGAGATACTTTTCCATCCTCTGAGTGTCTGAGATCTCAGATTTTTCCACGATTTCTCCGGCCATCTTGCCTTCCTTCAAGATGTAAACCCGGTCCGCCAGGTATTTTACCATGGCTAAATTCTGCTCGACGATCACCGCAGAAACCTGGTCTTTTAGGCCGCTTAAGATTTTTCCAATTTCTTCAATGACCACCGCGGCCAGCCCCTGCGTAGGTTCGTCAATTAAGAGAAGCTTGGGGTTTCCCACCAGAGCCCGGCCGACGAG
>Ga0194112_10009891_pt1 | contig 12071 bp, 15 predicted proteins | sample TA2MahC400mmetaG_FD_146191 | JGI IMG/M metagenome (GOLD analysis project Ga0194112, IMG submission 146191) | Freshwater microbial communities from Lake Tanganyika, Tanzania - TA2015016 Mahale Deep Cast 400m | ecosystem: Environmental > Aquatic > Freshwater > Lake | place: Tanzania: Lake...
CAACGACGGACAGTTCGGGATCGACCTGCTTCAGCCGGATCGCCGCCGACAGGCCCGCAGGACCCGCCCCCACGATCACCACATCGTATTCCATCGATTCGCGAATGGTCCCCGAAGCGTCCGTCATGTGCTGGCGCCCTCCCTGGCAAACTGGCAGGCACAGCACTAGCGCGCCGCGCCGGCGGGGGCAATCGTGACGCGGCGAAGCAACCTGTCGAAAAGCATCCCCTTGCCCAAGCAGGCTTGCAATGCTGCCCGAATTGGGGTCACGATGCCGGCCGACAAGGTTGCACGCCCCTGCCATTCGAATGGCAGGGGCGTTGCCTTAGGACTTGGACGGCAACCGCATCCCACGAAGGACAGGGCAGCGATGGAAAAGATACCGATGACCCGCAAAGGCTTTCAGGCGCTGGAGCTTGAGCTTGGCGAGCTGAAATCGAAGGAACGTCCCGCCATCATCCGCGCCATCGCGGAAGCGCGCGAACATGGCGATCTGTCCGAAAATGCGGAATATCATGCCGCCCGCGAAAAGCAGGGCTTTATCGAGGGGCGCATCAAGGAACTGGAGTCGATCCTGTCGCGGGCAGAGGTCTTTGATCCGGCCAAGCTGTCGGGCAGCGTCAAGTTCGGCGCCACCGTGGACCTGCTGGACGAGGACACCGAGGAAGAGCGCACCTACCAGATCGTGGGCGAGGCAGAGGCCGACATCGAGCGCGGGCTGCTGAACATCCGCTCGCCCCTGGCACGCGCGCTGATCGGCAAGGACGAGGGCGACAGCGTCGAGGTCACCACCCCCGGCGGACAGCGCAGCTACGAGATCATCGCGATCCGGTACGAGTGACCTCATGTCCCTGATCGCACGCATCTCGAGCCTGTCGCAGCGCGACCGCATCACCACCCTCGGCTATGCACTGACAGGTCTATGGCTGTTTCTTGTGGCGCTTTTCTGGCTGATGGGTCCCGGCGGCGACGGCGGAACGGGCGGCGTCGCCCGGCTGGTGACGATCATGGGCGTGGTGCTGCCCGTGGTGCTGGTCTGGATGGGTGTTTCGCTGGCGCGTTCGCTGGCGGTGCTGCGTGCCGAGGCCACCGACCTGCGCCAGCGCATGAGCGAACTGCGGCGTGCCGCACAGCCCGACACGGATGCGGAGGCGACAGCGCGACCCCAGGAGCCGGTGCCCCAGCGGCAGGTTCCCGCCGGCGCCGGGACGGCGTCCACGCAGCGGCCCGAGCCCCGGGCGGTTCCGCCCAAGCCGCGCCCGGCCGCCGACCCGCGCGCGCCCCTGGCCAAGCCAGAGCCGATCGGCGACATTTCCGTCGATGCGGGCACCCTGATCCGCGCCCTGAACTTTCCCGACGGGCCCGACGACCACGAGGCGATCGAGGCCCTGCGGCAGGCGCTGCGCGACCCGGGAACGTCGCGCGTGTTGCGTGCGGCACAGGATGTCGTCACGCTGATGGCGGGGCAGGATCTCTACATGGATGACCTGCCCCCGACGCCCGCGCGGCCCGATGTCTGGCGCCGCTTTGCAGCGGGCGAACGCGGCAGCGCTGTCGCGGCGCTTGGCGGCATCCGCCATTCCGATGCGCTGGAGATCGTGTCGGGCATGCTGCACGAGGACGAGATCTTTCGCGACACCGCGCACCACTTCCTGCGCCATTTCGACGGCCTGATCGCGCGGTTGGTGCCACAGCTGGACGACCTCCAGATCGCGGTGCTGGCCGACAGCCGCTCGGCCCGCGCCTTTATGCTGCTGGGACGCGTGTCGGGGGTCTTCGGCTAGGAGGCAGCCAGGCGCAGCACCCGGACCTGCCCCCACCAGGGAAGGCCAAATTGGCCCCGCGCTTCTTCGGCAAACCCAAGACTGTCGTAAAAGGCCAGCGCATCCCGGTTGCGGGCGCGCACCTCGGCGCGCAGGCCGGGGCGCTGGCGCAGCCCGGCCTGTCGCAAGGCCTCGACCACAAGCGCGCGGCCGATCCCCCGACGCGGCAGGCGGACCGCCAGGCCGTCGATGACCAGATCCGCGGTCGCGGGCGCCGGACGGAACAGCCACGGCGGCGCGGCTAGGTCGCTGGCCGCCAGCCCTCCCTGCGAGTCCCGCAGCCCCATCACGCCCAGAACGCCGTGTCCCGCATCCAGCGCCACCACACCCTGCCCCGGCCGGACCTGCGCCGGCCAGCCGAAGGCACCGAAATGCGCACGCCACAGCGCGGCGGCGGCAGGCAGGGCTGCCGATGGGATCGGGTGGAGGATCTGCATGGCCTGGCCTTGCCTCGGGTTGCGTGCCGTGCAAGCAAGGTGGCGCGAACTGCTGCCGGACGAAAGCGCCATGTCACCCTTGCCCCAACCTCGCCCGATGCCCCGGCCGATGGACGCCGACGGCGCCTCGGCCCGCGCCCTGGCGCGCAGCCCGGCCGGGGCGTTTCGCCACGGGGTCGTGCAGTCGCTGCCCTTCCTGGTGGTGATCCTTCCCTTTGCCACGCTGTTCGGGGTGGTCGCGACCGAGGCCGGGCTGGACATCGCCCAGGTGCTGGGTTTCTCGGTTCTGGTCCTGGCAGGAGCGTCGCAGTTCACGGCCGTCCAGCTGTTGTCCGACCACGCGCCCACGATCATCGTGATCCTGTCGGCGCTGGCCGTGAACCTGCGCATGGCGATGTATTCGGCCTCGCTGCTGCCCTGGCTCCGGGATGCTTCGGCCCCGCAAAAGGCCTGGGTCGCCTATGCCCTGATCGACCAGAGCTATGCCTTGTCGATCCAGCATTACGAACGCCATCAGGCGCTCAGCGTCCCGCAGCGGCTGGCCTATTTCGCGGGAACGGCGACCGTGCTGTGCCTGCCCTGGATCGTCTTCACCTGGGTCGGGGCAACCGTGGGCCAGGCCATTCCCGAAGAGATCGCGCTGGACTTTGCCATGCCCATCACCTTTCTGGCCATGATCGCGCCGATGCTGCGGACCCCGGCTCATCTGGCCGCCTGCTTTGTCGCGATCGTGGCGGCGCTGGCCTTTGCCGGGCTGCCGTCGGGGCTGGGCCTGCTGATCGCGGCGCCGCTCGGCATGGCCACCGGTGCAGTGGTCGAGGCACGCGCCGAAGGCCGGGGGGCCTAGGGATGCAGGCCAGCGACCTTCAGATCTGGATCGTCATCGTGGTGCTGGGCATCGGCACCTACCTGATCCGCTGGTCCTTTCTGGGCGCGCTTGGCGACCGGGACCTGCCTGGCTGGGTGCTGCGGATGCTGCGATACACGCCGGTGGCCGTGCTGCCCGCCCTTGTGGCGCCGCTGGTCATGTGGCCGGCCGCGACCGGGGGTGCGCCCGATCCCGCGCGGCTTGCCGCCGCCACGGCGACCGTGGCGGTGGGTGTTCTGACGAAAAACGTGATGCTGGCGATCCTCGCCGGCGGCATCACGCTGTTCGGGCTGCTTTACGTCCTGGGATAGCCGATGATGCGGCCGTCCTTTTGGCGCATCAGGACATCGTGGTTGTTGGCCGGATCGCCGTCCATGTGACGCTTGGACTGGACGTTCGGCAGCGTCAGGAACCAGTTTCGCAAGCGCAGCGGCGAAAAGCCCCGCGGCACCCGCTCGAACCCCGGCACGCCCGACAGCACCTTGGCCGATTCGACCGCGCAGAAGCTGAGTGCCCCCGGCCCGTTCTCCTCGGCGCGGCGAATGGCCAGATCGGCCACCTCGCGGCTGACGGGCACGCTGTCCTCGGCCACCCAATACGTCGAGCGGGCGTGGTAGTCGATGTAGAAGTTCTTGTAGTTGTCGGTGATCCCGTACAGCACGTCGTTGCGCTCGGGGATGTTGGGGTGCTTCCAGCTGCCGGCCGGGTCATAGATCACCCGCTGGCTGCCGTTCAGCATCAGGCCCGAATGCCCGCCTTCGCCGCGCGGAATGCCGATCACCGTCAACAGCGTGATGGACGGCGGCTCGGACGAGACAAAGCGGGCCGCGCGGACACGCTCGTCGGTGTCCCAGATGCTCTGGGCGCCGCAGGCGGAAAGGGCGACCGGCAGACCGGCCGCCAGAAAAACGCGACGTTTCATGCTGCCGCCGCGATCAGGCGTTGCTCAACGCAAGAAAGACCAGCACGATCAACGACAGCACGACAACCCATGTGCTGAAGCGGATAAAGCCCCCAAAGGTCTTCTTGTGCTCGGTCAGGTCCATCGTCCCCTGGGTGGCACCGGGTTTGTTGTCAAGATCGGCCATGGCTGCCCTCATGATTGCGTTTTCCCTGCACTAGCCGAAAGCGCGGCACCTGTCACGCCCCCCACAGCGTCGCACCCCGGCTTTCACCGACCGGGCGGATGACGCCCGCCCTGTGCAGGTGGTTCAGGTGCGCGACCGCCTCGACCAGGGCCAGCCCGAACTCTCCTTCGCCGATGCGGCGCTTGTAAAGGATGTCAAAGCAGTCCACCGCGCTGCGCGGAGCGGCGGACAGCGCCGTGGTCAGCCGGGCCAGGGCGGCGCGGTGGTTCTCGATCAGCTGCGTCAGGCGAAAGGGCAGCCCGGTGAAGGGCAGCTTGTGGCCCGGCAGCACCAGCTGGTCATCGCGGGCCAGCGTCTTCAGCCTGGTGCAGCTGTCCAGCCATTCCCCCACCGGATCGGCCTCGGGCTCGGTCGCATAAACCCCCAGGTTGGGCGAGATCGAGGGCAGCAGCTGGTCGCCCCCGATCACCAACCCGTCGGTCTGCGACCAGAAGGTCGCGTGGCAGGGCGCATGGCCATGTCCCATCATGACCCGCCACCGGCGGCGGCCAAAGGTCACGGTCTCCCCCTCGGCCATCCGCACGAAACCCAGGGGCAGCGCGTGGACGACATCGGCAAAGTTGAAGGGCCGTTCCGCCGCGCGCCGCTCCAGCATGTCGGCCGGCATGCCGGCGCGCCGCCAGAACCCGATGGTCTGGGGGCTGGGCCGGTCCTGCACGTCCAGGACCAGCATCCGCGCCATCAGCCACGCCGTCCGGCTGATCCACAGCTGCGCGCCGTCGCGGTGCATGAACCAGCCGGCAAGGCCGATGTGGTCGGGATGGTGATGCGTGCCGATCACGCGCCGGATCGGCAGCCCTTTCAGCGGCCCCGCCTGCAGCGCCTCCCAGATGGCGCGGCCGCGGCGGCTGTCAAAGCCCGTGTCCACGACCGTCCAGCCGTCGTCGTCCTCCAGCGCATAGACATTCACGTGATCCAGCGCCATCGGCAGCGGCAGGCGCAGCCACAGCACGCCCGGCGCCACTTCGACAGCCTCGCCTTCGGCGGGGGGTGTCTCGAACGGGGTCTGGATCATGCGGCAAAGTCGCCGGCCAGCGCGGCATCGCCCAGGTCGGTCAGGTCGTCCAGCCCGGCCAGCGCCTCGGCCAGGTCCCCCGCATAGCGCGGCAGGATGCGCGCCATGAACACCCGGGCCAGGGCCTGATGCGCGGTCCCGCCTGCCATTGCGGCGCGCAGGTGGTAATGCCCGCCCAGCACGCGCGCAAAGGCGGACAGATAGGCCGCCGCACCGGCGAAGCGCACGGGCATATCAAGCTCCAGCAGGCTGTGCGTCGCCTCGCGCAGGGTTTCGGCCGCCTGCCACAGCTGGTGCGACAGATCGGGATGGGCCGCCTGCGCCGCCTTGGCCCCGTCCAGCACCTCGTCCAGCAGGCGTGCCGCCGCCTCTCCGCCGTCGGCCAGCTTGCGCCCGACCAGGTCCATCGCCTGGATGCCGTTCGTCCCCTCGTAGATCGACGTGATGCGCACGTCGCGCAGATACTGCGCCGCACCCGTTTCCTCGACATAGCCCATGCCGCCGTGGACCTGCACGCCCATGTCGGCCACGCGGATGCCGACATCGGTGCCATAGGCCTTCGCGATGGGGGTCAGAAAGGCCGCGCGGGCCATGTGATCGGCATCGCCTGTCGCATGGCCCATGTCGATGGCCGTGGCGCAGGCCAACCCGATGGCGCGGGCGGCAAAAACCTCGGCCCGGCCCGTGGCCAGCATCCGGCGCACGTCGGGATGGCCGATGATCGGCCCCATCTGGTTGCGATCCCGCGCATAGGCCACCGCCTTTTGCAGCGCCGCCTCGGCCACGCCCACACCCTGCATGCCGACGCCCAGGCGGGCCACGTTCATCATGGTGAACATCGCGGCCATGCCCTTGTGCGCCTCGCCCACCAGCCAGCCGGTGGCGCCCTCATAGGACATCACGCAGGTCGGGCTGCCGTGGATCCCCAGCTTGTCCTCCAGGCTCACGACCTTGAGGCTGTTGGCGACGCCCGGATTTCCCCGCTCGTCCGGCAGGAACTTGGGCACCATGAAGAGGCTGATCCCCCGCGTCCCCCTGGCCCCGCCCGGCAGGCGCGCCAGCACCAGATGGCACACGTTCCCGGTCACGTCGCTGTCGCCCCAGGTGATGTAGATCTTTTGCCCGGTGATGCGGTAGGTCCCGTCCCCTGCGGGTTCCGCCTTGGTGGTCAGCGCGCCCACGTCGCTGCCCGCGCCGGGCTCCGTCAGGTTCATCGTGCCCGACCATTCGCCGCTGATCAGCCGGGGCAGATACAGCGCCTTCAGATCCTCGCCGGCGTGGTGCTCCAGCGCCTCGATCTGGCCCTGGGTCAGCAGCGGGTTCAACTGAAGGGACAGGCAGGCGCCCGACATCATCTCGGTCACCGCCATGTTCAGCGCCTGCGGCAGGCCCATCCCGCCATAGCGGGGATCGGCCGCGACCCCGACCCAGCCCCCTTCGGCGATGGCCCGAAATCCCTCGGCAAAACCGGGCGAGGATCGCACCACCCCGTTCTCCAGCCGCGCCGGATGGTGGTCACCCGCCATGTTCAGGGGCGCCAGCACGTTCTGGGCCAGCTTGCCCGCTTCGGTCAGGACGGCGGTGGCCGTATCGGCCGTCGCCTCGGCGAAACGTCGGGTCCGGCCCAGTTCAGCAAAGGGCACGACATGCGTCAGGATGAAATCGATCTGCGCGACCGGGGCCTTGTAGCTCATCGGGTTCTCCTCCTGGCGCCTTGGCATTGGCGGCCGGCGCGACTATCAGACTGTCACGCGGCATCTTGGTCCGCGCCCCAAGCAGTCTCAATCGAAACCCCGCGTCACGAATGCAGACCCTTCGCCTGTCACCCGATGCCCAAGGACTGGCCCGTGCCGCGGATCTGCTGGCCGGGGGCCAGACCGTCGCCATCCCGACCGAGACGGTCTATGGCCTGGCCGCCGATGCGCGGAACGGAGAGGCCGTGGCCCGCATCTACCAGGCCAAGGGCCGGCCCAGCTTCAATCCGCTGATCGTGCATGTCGCGGATCTCCAGGCCGCCCTGCGGCTGGCGCATATGCCGGATCAGGCGCTGCACCTGGCTGAATCTTTCTGGCCCGGCCCGCTGACGCTGGTCCTGCCCTTGCGACCGGATGCGGGCATCGCATCGCTGGTGACGGCGGGCCTGGGCACGATCGGCCTGCGCGTGCCGGCCCATCCCGCAGCCCAGGCCGTGCTGCATGCCTTTGGCGGACCCCTGGCGGCGCCGTCGGCCAATGCCTCGGGCCGGATCAGCCCGACCAGCGCCGGGCACGTCCTTGATTCCTCGGGGGGACTGGACGGCCGCATCGCCGCGGTCCTTGACGCCGGTTCCTGCGCGGTGGGGCTGGAATCCACGATCATCGGGTGGCCGGAGGGTCGTGCCACGCTGCTGCGGCCCGGCGGCATCCCGGCCGAGGCCATCGAGGCCGCCCTTGGCCACCCCCTTGCGGCGCATGACGCCGATCCCTCGGCCCCGAACGCGCCGGGCCAGCTGACCAGCCACTACGCCCCCCGGGCGGCGCTGCGCCTGAACGCCTCGCCCGAACCGGGCGAAACGCATCTGTCCTTTGGCCGGCCCGGTCCCTTCAGCCTGTCGGACAGCGGCGATCTTGCCCAGGCGGCCGCGCGGCTATTTGACCTGCTGCGGCGCGCGGACGACCTTGGCCGCCCGATCTCGGTCGCGCCGATCCCGGATCATGGCCTTGGCGCCGCCATCAACGACCGATTGCGGCGTGCGGCGGCCCCCCGGACCTGACCCGTCGTCCGAGCAAAGATGCCTTGGAAAGAGGCGCAGGCGCAACGGCGGCGGCGCTCCCTGCCGTCCCTACAGTCCCAGCGAATTGTAGACGTTCGAGATCCGGCGGATCGCCACCACATAGGCGGCCGTGCGCATGTCCTCGACGCGGGGATTGTTCATCCAGACTTCCTTCATCTTCTTGAAGGATTCCCGCATCGTGTCGTCCAGCCCCGACCGAACCAGCTCCACCTCGTCCGCGCCAGTCAGGAACGCTTCCTTGAACCCGCGCGCCAATTCGAAGTTCGTGCCCGTATCCGCCGAGATCCGCTCCAGCTCGTCGATCAGCATCCGCGCGCGCGCCTCCTCGTGGCGGCGCTCCAGCCGGCCCAGGCTGATCTGCGACAGGTTCTTGACCCATTCGAAATAGGACACCGTCACGCCGCCCGCATTGGCATACATGTCGGGAACGATCACGATGCCCTTGGCGCGCAGGATCTCGTCCGCATCGGCGGTCACAGGACCATTCGCGGCCTCGATGATCAGCTTGCAGCGCAGCCGATCGGCATTGTCGGCGTCGATGACGCTTTCGATCGCGGCCGGGATCAGGATGTCGCACTCGTCCTCCAGCGCGCGCAGACCATCCTCGGCAAAGGTGCCGCCGGCAAAGCCCTTGACGCCACCCGTCGCACGGATATGGCCGCGCAGCGCGTCAATGTTGATGCCTTGGGGGTTGCGGATCACGCCGTCACGCTCGATCACGCAGGTGACCAGCGCCATGTCCTCGGCCGACAGGAACTGCGCGGCATGATAACCTACGTTGCCCAGGCCCTGCACGACCACGCGCTTGCCAGCCAGCGTGCCGGTCATCCCCGAACGCGTCATGACGTCGTCATGGCGAAAGAACTCGCGCAGCGCGTATTGCACGCCGCGGCCCGTCGCCTCGACCCGCCCGTCGATGCCGCCCGCGTGGCGCGGCTTGCCGGTGACGCAGGCCTTTGCGTTGATGTCGTCGGGATGCAGCCGCTTGTAGGCATCGGCCATCCAGGCCATCTCGCGCTCGCCCGTGCCCATGTCGGGGGCCGGAACGTTCTGGCTGGGAGAGATCAGGTTGCGGCGCGACAGTTCATAGGTAAAGCGGCGGGTGATCCGCTCCAGTTCGTCCTCGTTCCAGGCGCGGGGGTCGATGCAAAGGCCGCCCTTGGACCCGCCGAACGGCACCTCCACCAGCGCGCATTTGTAGGTCATCAGCGCGGCCAGCGCCTCGACCTCGTCCTGGTTGACGTCCAGCGAATAGCGGATGCCACCCTTCACCGGCTCCATGTGTTCGGAATGGACCGAGCGATAGCCGGTAAAGGTATGGATCTGCCCGCGCAGCCGCACCCCGAACCGCACCGTATAGGTCGAGTTGCAGACCCGGATCTTCTCCTCCAGCCCCGGTGCCAGTTCCATGAGGCTGGCGGCATGGGTGAACATCCGGTCTACCGACTCCCGGAATGAGGTCTTTGTCACGGCCATCGCGTTCTTCCTTCTGATATCAGCGCAAGATGTCGACACCAGCAGGCTAGGCCAAAGGCCGGGGCGGCGCCACCGCCTGATTTCAAGGCAGCGGGCGCACCCCGCGCATCCCCCGCCGGTGGGGCGGCCACACCAGCCGGGCTTGCATCTGCCGGGTTCTTGCGCCCGAAGGGCAAAGGCGGCGGTGGCCGCGCTTGGCCTGTGGCATTCCTGCGATGATGAAAACGTGATGAGTCTTCCATGTTCTCAACCTGCCGACACCTCCTTATGCTGTGCGCAAAAGGTGTTACGGCCCGACAAGCGGCCGCGGGGGTACAGGCGATGATCCGATCTGCAGGGGTTTCTCGGGCCGCGGCGTTGGCCTTGTGCGGGCTTGCGGCAGCAGGCTGCGCGTCCTCGCCGAACCGGATGCCGCCCATGGCACCCGTGGCCGTCCCGATGCAGCCGGCTCCGCCCCCGGCCGTCCCCGTGCCTGCCGCACCCTATGCAGCCGCACCCGTGCCGGCCGCGCCTTATGCGGCCGCGCCCTACGCGCCCGCCCCTTATCCCGCCGTGGCCCCTGCGATGATGCCCGTACCCATCCTGTCAGAGCCCGCCCCGCCCCCCGCCAGCGGCATTTCGGGCCTGGAGGAGCGCAAGCCCGACCTGTGCAAGGCGCGCAGCCATTCCTCGGCCATCGGCCAGCCGCGCAGCGTGATCCCCAGCCTCGGCCTCACCAAGGCCTACCGGATTGTTGAATATCGCGGGATCGAGCCGCAGGATTATGATCCGAACCGGATCGTCTTCCGCCTCGACGCGGCCGGCACCATCACCAACATCGATTGCGGATAAAAACCATGCGCCAGACTGCCCTGCTGACCTGCCTTGCCGCCGCCGGCCTGCTGGCCGCCTGCGAACCCGTGCCCGTCGCGCCCGCGCCCCTCCCGCCATCGGACGAATGCGGCGCCGCGGGCTACCAAGGCCTGATCGGCCAGCCGCGCGACGTGCTGGCGCAGATGAACTTTCCTCTCAACACCCGCGTCATCGGTCCCGACGACATGGTCACCGCCGACTTCCGGCCCGAGCGTCTGAACATCGAATACGGCCGCAACGGCCGCATCGAAAAGGTCAGCTGCTACTGACGGCGGGGGCGGCACCGCTTTGGCGTTGCGTTGCGCGCCAAGCGGTGTCACCCTTTCGTCATGATGAATGCAAGCCCGCCGTTCCAGGCTGATCCCGACCGCGTCGTCTTCGACCGCAGGGAACTGGCGCTGATCCTGTCGACCTATGGCCGCTTTGTCGCGGCCGGCGAGTGGCGCGACTACGGGATGTCCTTCCTGCGCGACGCCGCCATCTTCAGCGTCTTTCGCCGCGCCGCCGAACATCCGCTTTACCGGATCGAGAAACGCCCCCGCCTGCGCGGTGCGCAGGGCGCTTATGCCGTGATCGGCATGGACGGTCGCGTGCTAAAGCGTGGCCACGACCTGGGCCAGGTCCTCAGGGTCCTCGACCGCAAGCTGATCCGCAGCATCGACTAGGGCCCTGCCGTCCCGCGTCAGGTGCCGCGAGGCTTGGCGCGGGTGGTGGGGTCCGCGACCGTCGGGTCCTCGGGCCATGGGTGGCGGGGATAGCGGCCGCGCATGTCCTTGCGGACATCGGTATAAGAACTGGCCCAGAACCCCGGCAGGTCCATGGTCACCTGCACCGGCTTGCTTCCCGGCGACAGCAGCGTGATCCGCAGCGCCCGCCCGCCCACGACCGGGTGCCGGGTCACCCCGAACAGCTCCTGCAGGCGCAATTCGATGGACGGCTCGTCTGCGCCGTAATCGATCGGCACCTTGCGGCCAAGGGGCGTCACGAAATGCGCGGGCGCCTCCTGATCCAGCCGCTGCTGCCCCTGCCAGCCGATCCGCCCCTTCAAGGGTTCGACCAGGTCGAGTGCACGCAGGTCGGCAAGGCTGCGGGCCCGGCCCAGCCAGGGCAGCAGCCAGTCTCCCGTCTCCAGCAGGGCTGCGTCATCCACCGGCCCCAGGTCCGGCAGCAGGGCGATCCGCGCGCGCAGCCGGGCGGCGGCCGGGCTCCAGCGCAACCCATCCAGCCGCAGCCCCTCCAGCGCGGCCCGCGCCACATCCTCTTCGGGCGCCTCGGTCCAGGGACGATCCGCCAGCACCACCGCGCCCAGCCGCTCCTGCTGGCGCGCGATGACGCGGCCCTCGCGCCGCGACCATTCGCACAGCCGCACCGTTTCGATACGGCTGCCGTGCAGGGCGCGCAGGTCGTCCTCGTCCAACGGCGCGGCCATGCGGATCAGCGCCTCACGCTGGTCGCCGTCCAGATCCACTGCCACGATCAGTCGTTGCCCGGCCAGGGCATCGGCATTGGTCATCGCAGCCCCCTTGCCGCCCGACAGGACAAAGCGGGCGTCGTCCCCCTTGCGGCGCAACCCGATCCGATCCGGATAGGCCAACGAAGCCATCGCTCCGGCGGTCAGTGCCGGCGCGAGACCATGCCGAAGCGGAGGTGCGGGAAGGGGGGGTGCGGGGGGACAACGT
>Ga0194112_10009894_pt1 | contig 12069 bp, 10 predicted proteins | sample TA2MahC400mmetaG_FD_146191 | JGI IMG/M metagenome (GOLD analysis project Ga0194112, IMG submission 146191) | Freshwater microbial communities from Lake Tanganyika, Tanzania - TA2015016 Mahale Deep Cast 400m | ecosystem: Environmental > Aquatic > Freshwater > Lake | place: Tanzania: Lake...
ACTGTTGAAGGCCGTCCTGCCGGAATTGGGCCTCCCCTTCCGCTGCACGCACGACCTGCGCGAACTGATGGACCTGCTGTCGGACGCCGGCCATCGGCTGCCGCGAACGCTCGCGGGCCTTGACCGCCTTACGCCGTATGCCACGCTGTTCCGTTACGAGGGCCTGCCTGTGAAGGCTTCGCTGGATCGCCGCAAGGCCCGCGGCAATGTCTGCCGCCTGCGGCGCTGGGCTGAGGGCAAGACCGGTCCGGCGTGACGCGCGTCGCCCGCTCGGGCCGCGCGCCACGACGGCTCCCCCGCCGGGCCGTAACAACTGGCCAACGGCACCGCTCCCTTACGGTCGCGGCTCTGAAATGACAAATGACAATTTCATCCATCACACCCTTCAGGACCTGCGAGGCCGGGGCCTCTACCGCGCCCTTGTGGCAGTCGGCTCCGCCGCCGGGCCGCGAGTGCGCCTGGGCGGGCGAGAGGTGCTCCAGTTCGCCTCGAACAACTACCTGGGCCTCGCTGCCGACCCGCGGGTAAAGGAAGCCGCCTGCCGCGCCGTGGGGCGGTGGGGCTGGGGCGCGGGCGCAAGCCGCCTCCTGGCCGGCCACACCGACGCCCACGCCGCGCTGGAGGCCGACCTGGCCGCCTTCAAGGGCGCGCAGGCGGCCCTGGTCTTTCCGAGCGGCTACGCGGCCAACCTGGGCGTGCTGGCGGCCCTCGCCGGCCGAGGCGATGCGGTCGTCTGCGACCGCGAAGACCACGCGAGCATCTACGACGCCGTACGGCTGTCGGGGGCCGACCTGGCGCGATATCCCCACGCCGACGCCGCCGCCGCCGCGGAACTCCTGCGCGCAGCGCCAGCCGCCCCGCCGCGCCGCGACTCCGCCGCGGCGGTGGCGGGCCGGCGACACGGCGAGCCGGAATCTCTGAAATCTGAAATCCGAAATCTTAAAAAATCCCTCCTTGTCACCGACACCGTATTCTCGATGGGCGGCGACCTGGCGCCCCTGGCGGCCCTGGCCGGCGCCTGCCGCGACGCCGGCGCAATCCTCGTGGTCGACGAGGCCCACGCCCTTGGCATCCTCGGCCCCACCGGCGCGGGCCTGGTCGAAGCGCTCCAGGCCGGGGCGGCCGGCGCCGGCGTTGCCGGGGCCGTCACGGCATCCGTTGGCACGCTCTCGAAGGCCCTGGGGGGCGTCGGCGGGTTCGTGGCCGCCAGGCAGGAAGTCATCGACCTCCTGGTGAACCGCGCGAGGCCGTTCATCTACACGACGGCCCTTCCGGCGGCGGCGTGCGAGGCGGCGCGGGCGGCCCTGGCCATCGTGCGGGCCGAGCCCGAGCGGCGGCGCCGCGTCCTGGCGCTGGCCGCGCGGCTGCGGGCACGCTTGCGGGAGTGCGGCTTCGACTGCGGCCGAAGCGAAACGCCCATCGTGCCCGTCATCGTCGGCCAGCCGGAGGCGGCGCTGGCGATAGCCGGGCGGCTGCTCGATGGCGGCATATTCTGCCCGGCCGTCCGCCCGCCCACCGTGCCGCACGGCTCAAGCCGCCTGCGCGTGAGCCTTACCTCCGAGCACACCGAGGACGACGTTGAGCAACTCGTGCGGGCCCTCGCCGCCGCGCGGGCGGCGACGTGAGCAGCGATGTGTCGAGCCGCCGCTGTGAAGCGGCGGATAGGTTCGCGGCGTTCGAGCCGCCGCTGTGAAGCGGCGGGCAGCAGCGACCGGCGTATGCGCCCGCCGGTTTACCTGCGGCGCCCGCGAGTCTGCCGCTCGGCTGCCGGCGGCGCGAAGCGCCGGCTTGCTGCGGCCGCAAGCGCCGCCTCGGCCGCCACCGCCGCCGCGAAGGCCAGGGCGAACGACGGCGCCAGGGCGCCTGCGGTTGTTCGGGCCGCGGGCGTAAGCCCGCGGGCATCTTCGGCGCGCGAATTCGCCCTCCCCCGCGCGGGTGCTCCCACGACTTCACAGTCGCGGCCCGACCCCGGCGCGAAGGGCGTCCCCGCAGCCTCACGGTCGCGGCCGGATGCCCCGCCGAGCGCCTCGGCCAGCGAGTGGACCAGGACCACGAACTCCGGCCGCGAGGCCAGGTCGCCCCAGGCGGGGGCAGGCCCGGCTGCCAGGAGGATCGCGCGGCCGGCGCCGATGCGCGTCTCCACTGCCGCTGCGGCCCCGTCGCGGAACCGCAGCGCGACCGCCACTTCCGGCTCGAAAACGAGTCGTCGGCGGAAGACCGGCGCCGCCAGGTCGCCGCTCGTGCCGCTCTCGAACGCGGCCACCAGGTCGCTGGCGTAGCCCGCCGGGTCGATGGCCGTGCCGGCTGCAACGTCCTCGCTGCCGGGGCGCCCCCCCGGGGTCCCGCCCGCACCGAGCGCGGCTGCCAGCGCCGCTTCCGGCGGCTGCGCCTCCTCGCCGGGCATCCACACGACGGCCCCGCCGCGCGAAAGGTACGCCGCGAGCGCGGCTGCATCGGGCGGGGCCTGCGGGCCGACCCAGAAGACCGCGTCGGCGTCGGCGAGGGCGGCGGCCGCGACCCCGGCGGCCGCGGCACGCGCGACGTGCTTAGCCGGGCCGGGCGCAGCGGGGTCGGATGCCCGCGGGCTTACGCCCGCGGTTCCACTGCCTGCCGCTCGGCCATCGGCAGGCGAGCCGTCGCCGAGCGCCGCCGCCACGAGGTCGGCCGAGCGAAGGCGGGCCGACTCTGCTCCCGCCGCATCGACTACCAGCACACGCAGAAACGTCGGGGCGCCCGCGTGCGCGCCGCCGTATTGTGCTGGGGGCGCTTGCGCTGCGGGCGATTGAGCACCGGTCGTTCGAGCCGCCGCTGTAAAGCGGCGGCTATCGCCGACTGGCGCAGGCGCCCGCGGGTTCACGCCCGCGGCCCGATCGCCCGCGGCCGCGCTGCTGCGGCTCGGATCGCCCCACCGCGGTCCAGCCAGCGCCAGGACGAGAGCCGTGACGGCCGCCAGGCGGGCGGCCAGCAGTGCCGCCCGCACGAGGCGGGTCCGGCCGCGCGACGCCGCATGTGCCGCCTGCGCCAGCCGGGCGGTCGGCAGCACCAGCCGCCTGGCGCGCCGCCTCGCCAGGAAGTGAAGGGCCAGCGGCACCGCCAGCGCCGCCAGGCCCACGAGCATCATCGGGTCGGCGAAGGTCATACCTTACTTATATCGGCCGGGCCAGGGGCGGACCCCGCCTTATTTAGCCCCCGGTGAATACACCTGGGGCACCGCCGGCCCCGGCGCGGGCGTTTGCCGTTGACGGCGTGCGGCGGGGCGGTTTACAATCGCGCGACTTATCTCGTTAAGGAGTCTTGCCATGACGGATATGCCTCCGCCTGCCGGTCCCGCCGCCGCCCCCGCGTCCGGTTCTGCGGCGGTTCCTGCGTGTTCGCCGCTGGTTCAGCCGCTTGGTCGCCCGCCGTCGGGACCGCCGGCGGGCGGCGCGAAGCCCCGCCGCCGCGTGGGCGTGCTGACGGTGCTGGCGATCGTGCTGCTGGCCCTGTCGCTCGTCGGCAACGTCGCCCTCGTGGTGGCCATTATTCTGATGACCGAGTTCGTGGACTTCGGCCGCACCGAGGATGCGTACACCGAGCACGTGCTGGAGAAAGGCCCGTCGTCGAAGAAGGTGGCGGTCATCCGCGTCGAGGGGCTCATCGACGAGTACCTGGCGCAGTCGCTGCGCGTGCAGATGCAGCGTGCGGCCAGGGACGATTCCGTCAAGGCCGTCATCCTGCGTATCGATTCGCCCGGCGGGGGCCTCACGGCCAGCGACATGATCCACCACGACGTTCAGACGCTGCTGGCCAAGAAGCCCGTCATCGCGGCCATGGACGCCGTGGCGGCGTCGGGGGGCTACTACGTGGCGTGCGCGGCGGACGCCATCGTGGCCCAGCGCACCACCATCACGGGGTCCATCGGGGTCATCGGGCAGTTCTTCTTCCTGAGCGGCTTGCTGAAAGACAAACTGGGCATCGAGATCGTCACCCTGAAGATGGGCGACCAGAAGGACTGGCCGAACATGTTCGCGGCCGGCATGCCCCCCGAGCAGCGCCAGTACATGGTGGACGCGCTGCTGAAACCGGGATACGACCGCTTCATCGACACTGTGGCCGAGTCGCGCGACATGAAGCGCGACCAGGTGCTGAAACTTGCTACCGGCCGCATCTACATGGCCGCCGAGGCGCAGAAGCACGGCCTCATTGACGAGGTCGGCTACTTCGACCGCGCCGTGGCGCTGGCCAAGGACCGGGCCGGCATCCAGGAGGCCCGCGTAGTGGAGTACGTGCTGCCGTTCCGCCTGCTGGACCTCCTGGGCGCCCAGGCGCGCGGGCCGTCGCTCCTGGACCTTAAGCCTGAGAAACTGGCAGGCCTGGCAAGCCCGCGCGTCATGTACCTGTGGACGGGGCACTGACGGAGCATCGCGTGAACACCGGAAAGACGAGCCTGAAGACGGCCCGCTCGGCCGAGGCGATCGCGCGGGCCGAGGCCGTGATGCCGGGGGGCGTCTCCAGCCCCGTGCGTGCGTACCGGGCGGTGGGCGGCCGGCCGCTCTTCATCGCCTCCGGCTACGGGTCGAAGGTCCGCGACATCGACGGCAACACATTCATCGACTACGTGATGAGTTGGGGTCCGCTCGTCCTGGGCCACGCGCCGCCGAAGGTGGTCGAGACGGTCCGCAAGGCCCTTGAGGCCGGCACGTCGTTCGGCGCACCTACGCTGCGCGAGGTGGACCTGGCGGAGCGCATCACGGCCGCCATGCCGCACCTGGAACAGGTCCGTTTCGTCAACTCCGGCACCGAGGCCGTGATGAGCGCGGTGCGCCTGGCCCGCGCCGCCACGGGCCGGCCGGGCATCCTGAAGTTCGAGGGCTGCTACCACGGCCACGCCGACGCCCTGCTGGTGAGGGCCGGCTCGGGCGCGATGACCTTCGGCTCGCCCTCAAGCCCGGGCGTGCCGGAGGACGCCGCGCGGCACACATATGTAGCCACGTATAATGATCTGGTGAGCGTGGAGCGCATCCTGGACGCCGCCGCCGGGCAGATTGCGGCCATCATCGTCGAGCCGGTTGCCGGGAACATGGGCGTCGTGCCTCCCGCCGAGGGTTTCCTGGCCGGGCTGCGGGCGCTGGCCGACCGCGCGGGGGCGCTCCTGATTTTCGACGAGGTCATGACGGGCTTCCGCCTGGCTCGCGGCGGGGCGGCGGCCCTGTACGGCGTGAGGCCGGACCTGGCGACCCTGGGCAAGATCATCGGCGGCGGCCTTCCGGTGGGGGCCTACGGCGGGCGGAGGGACCTTATGCAGCAGGTCTCGCCCGTCGGGCCGGTGTACCAGGCGGGTACGCTTGCGGGGAATCCGCTGGCGATGGCCGCCGGAATTGCTACGCTGGATGCCCTGGCCGAACCAGGCGTGTACGAGGCGCTGGACGAGAAATCGGCCCGGCTCCAGGAAGGCCTGGAGGAGGCGGCGGCGCAGGCGGCCGCCCGGGCGCGGGTTCAGCGCGTCGGCTCGATGCTGACGCTCTTCTTCGCCGACGCGCCGGTGACCGATTACGCCTCGGCGGTCCGGTGCGACACGGAGGCGTTCGGGCGGTTCTTCGGCGGGGCGCTGGCGCGCGGCCTCTTCCTGCCGCCGAGCCAGTTTGAGGCGTGGTTTGTGAGCCTCGCGCACAGCCGGGATGATATTGAGCGGACCATCGCCGCCGCCGGCGAGGCGCTGAAGGACGTGGCCGGCCCGCCCGCCGCCGAAGCGGGGGCGCAGTGAAGGAGGTTCATCATGGCCCAGGAACCGCGGCGGGACCAGCCGGTCCGCCTTCCGAACCCTAGTGCGCAGCCGTTCGTGGCAGCCCTGAAGACGTGCCGGTTCTTCGCGGTGCTGTTCTTCTGGGTGGCGATGGTGTGCGTGCTGGCGTATGCCGTGGCGTTCGTGCTGACGGAGTGGGTGGGGCTGTACGATGCGCCGCGGCCGGCGGCGTCTCCGGCCGCGCCTGCGGCCGTGCCCGCTTCGGCACCCGCCACCGCGCCCCCCGCGGCCCCCTCTGCGCCGTCGGCCGAACCGTCGCCCGCCTCGCCTTCCGCGCCGGGGCCGGCCGCATCGAGCGCCGCGGATACCCGCGACCTTAGGGTCGCGGCCCGTATGGCACGGCCGGCTCGTCCGGCCGTGGGAATCTGCGATGAAGTCGCCACGGCCGGCAAGCCGGCCGTGGCGCATCCCGCCATGCGGCTGCTGTTTTTCGAGCGTGCGGCCGGGGCGGCCGAGCCGTCGGCGCCCGCGCCTGGCGGCACGCCGAAGTTCTTCGGCGTCCCTGCCGTGCCGGCGGGCCAGGCGCCGCCCAAGGAGGCGCCGAAGGATGCGTCCGCCCCGACGCCCGCCGCGCCGAAGGACGCCGAGACCAAGGGCGAGGCCGTTGCGCGGCCGGAAACGCCGCTGCCCGAGCAGCAGCCCCTGACGGCCGAAGAACGCCGCGCCCGCGCCGAGTACTGCTACGACGTGACGCTGAACACCCTGCGGCCCCTGCGCGTCGTGGGCGTGATTGCGTCGTTCCTGCTGGGCGTGACGCTGTTCCTGTACCTTCAGATCGCGCTCTTGGGGCGGCTGTCGGGCATCCGGCAACTTACCAGCGCCCTGTTCTTCATGATCCTTTTCTTCGCGACGGCGCTGCCGTGGGAGAGCATCTTCGAGGGGTTCCGGGCGAACGTGTTCTACGATTTTCCGCGGCTGGTGGCGGCGCACGGCGAGCGCCTGGCGGGGGGCGGGGGCGACTTCTGGGAGCAGGCCAAGTACTTCGCCCGCTTCTTCGGCCTGCCCCTGGTGAGCCTGGGCCTGCTGGTCTGGTCGGGCCTCCAGTTCGCCGCGGGCTACGGCGAGTCGGTGGTGGCTAATGAGTAAGCCGCAGCCGGCGGGCGAGCCGCCCCGGTCCCCGCGGAGGGCGCGCTGCCGCGATTTGTGGCGAAGTTAATGACGAATGAAGAAACTCGAATGACTAATAAATGACGAAACGGCAAAGGCGAAACGGGCCCGCCCGGCGGCGCCCGGCCTTGTTGTTTGGTCGTTCGGCATTGCAGTTTGATTGGTCATTCATGCTTCGTGCTTCGTCTTTTTTTGCGCGGGCGCCGCGTGCTTGCGGCAAGATGCCGTCCGCGCGCGGCGTGCCGAGGCGTTGAGAGGGCTGGCATGATCCGCTTCCGCTGTCCGAAGTGCGATTCGCCGATGGAGGTGGACGAATCGTTCGCCGGGCGTGCGGCCCGCTGCGCCACGTGCGGGTACGACCTGAAGGTGCCGCGGACGGGCGAGGCGCCCACGCCGGCGCGCGGCGTGGTGGAGCCTGCACGGCCGGGGGCCACGGTCGTCAAGGTCCAGGGGGAGAAGGTGGAGGTTGTCCCGCCCACAGAACCGATGGCCGTCGGGGCGATCATCGTGGTGGGCCTGTCGGCGGCGGCGGTGCTGGGCATCGGCCTGAGCGGCTTCTGGACGCCCCCGTGGGCCGTGGCCATGACGCTGGGGGCCCTGCTGGCTGCGCTCGGGGCAGTCATGGCCGTGCCCGCCTATCACAACATCCGCCGCAGCAAGGGGCGGAAGCGCGGCCGGCCCCTGGCGCTGGCGGCCCTGGCGGCCGGGGGCGGCCTGTTCCTGGTGTTTCTCGTGGGCGCCATCATCGGTTTCGTCCTGGCCGAGTGGAAGCCGCCCTGCGAGGAGAATCTCAAACGTATCTACGTTGCACTGCGCAACTACGCCGACAAGCACCAGGGGGCGTTCCCCGGAAACCTCGACGCCCTGGTCGCCGAAGGCTTCTTGGACGGCCGCGACTGGCTCACCTGCCCGGCGTATCACGTGGTGCCGGGCACGCAGACGTACGTCCTGACGCCCCAGGTGAACGTGAAGAACCCGCTGTTCCCGGACGACCTGTTGATTGTGAGCGACGGCCCGCCGTACAGCGCTCACGAGGACGGCCAGGTGCGGGCGCTTCTGCTGAGCGGGGAAATCCGCAAGGTTCCACTGGCCGAGTGGGCCAAGTACCAGGAGGCGCAGGAGAAGCGGTGGAACGACATCCAGAACAAGATCCGCCGCGCCGCCGCCGCGCCGCCGGGCGGCCCGGTCTCCGCGCCCTCGCCCTCGCCGAAGTAGTTCAAGGTGCTTGAAGGCGTCGCCCCGCGCGACGTGGCACGGCCGGCTTGTCCGGCCGTGGGAAGCATCGGCGGTGGTCCGCCACGGCCGGACAAGCCGGCCGTGCCACACGTGCTAATGAGGTCTGCGACAAGTACGCCGGACACATGCAGTTCAAGCCGCCGGCGTTCGCCCGCCGTATGTTCACGGGGGGCGGAATACGGCCCATGGGGCACGAAGCCAGGAGGCACGGCGTGACCCGACCGCTCCCGCAAACCGAAGACCAGGAGCAGGCCGCCCCTGCGCCCCTGATTCGCGTGCTGGCCGGGGTGATGCTGGTCCTGCCCGCGGCGGGGCTGCTGGTGAACCTCGCTGCGTACCTACTCCTGCCGGCCGACTGGGCGGTGCAGTACGTGCGCGGCGTGGGCGTCAGGTCGGCCATCGGCATCGCCTTCGTCAATCTCGTGGGCAACTGGTTCCACTATCGGTACACGCGGATGGGCCTGGATGTCGTCGGCCGCATACTGACCTACTGCTGGATCCTCTCGGGCCTCCTGCTGATGCTTTATTGGGTTAAGGGCCTGGTTCCCCCCGCGCCGTAGGCCCGGCGGCCCGACACTTCTGTGCTGCACGACGCCCCCCGGCGGAGGCAAGAATTGTGCCCCGCGCGGTTTGACTCCGGGGGTTTTATGCGTCATATTTCGGCATGGTTCAAAGCCCCCGGCACCGCCGGGGGATGATCGGCCCGCACCATCCATCCCCACGCGGTGCGTGGGGCTTGTTTGAACCATGCCTATATTTCCACGGGACGGTGTGTGTAGTATCCGCCGGAGACACGTCCTGCCGGCGGTAGGTGCGCTTCTATTGGCCGGGGGAAGAAGGCGGTTTTATGCGCACGGCGGCCATCTGTGGAACGGCGGGCTTGGTCCTCGCCCTTGCAGTCGCGGCGGCGCCGGCGGCCCTGATTGCATCATACAACTTCGAGGAGGCTTCCGGCGCGACCGTCATCGACCTGGCAGGGGGCGACGATAACGGCACAATCGTCAACAACGCCACGCGCATTTACAACGCCGCACGCGGGTCGCAGGTGCTCGACCTGAACGGCTCCAACCAGTACGTCAACCTGGGCGGCAGCCAGGACATGCTCCAGAACGTCGCGGGGGCGACGCTGGCGCTGTGGGCCTACGTCCGCGACCTTCTGGGCACGAGCGGCAACAGGACTATTCTGGGGCTGACGACGACTTCGGGCGGCAAGGCGCGGGCCAGCATCGGATTTGAGAACGCCTCGGACAAGATGCGCGGAGGGGGGCGCGCGGCCGACGGGGAAAGCAGCATGTCCGTCGCCACCGACGACGTGGCGTTCACCTTGAACGAGTGGCACCACATCGCCGTCGTCAATAACTACTCCAGCGTTGCGCAGACCGATGCCCCGGCCAAGTCCATCACCCTTTACATCGACGGCCAGCAGGCGTTCCAGAGGGTCGGCGGCATCTTCACCGGGGGCGACGTCACCAGCAACACGGCCAGCCTTTACGCGGCCATCGGCGCCCTGGGCAACGCGACGCCCACCGAGTACACGAACGCCCTCGTTGACGACGTGATGATCTTCAACACCACGCTGTCGCAGTCGGAGGTCGGCGCGCTGGTGCCCGAGCCGGCTACGATGGCCCTGGTGGGCGTCGGCCTCGGCGCGATGCTCCTGAGGCGGCGCCTCCGGTAGCACTACCCTCCGTGCAGGTCTCTCATGCGGGGCGACTGGCTCCCCCGGCCCCCGTCCCTGGCTGCCCGTTCCTCGTTAAGGTTTAGCGAATTGTTGAACTCCCCCTGCGCCGCCGGTACAGTTCCGGCATGAGCGTTCGGGAAATCCAGCCCGCGCCGGGGCCGGTCTGCGGACGCATACGCCCCCCGGGGTCGCGCAGCCTGACGAACCGCGCCCTTGTGGCCGCCGCGCTGGCCGACGGCACGAGCGACATCCTGGAGGCGGGCCTGTCGGACGACACGCTCGCTTGCGCCGCGGCCCTGCGGGCGCTGGGCCTGGAGGTGTCCGCCGATGAACCTGCCCGCCGCATGCGCGTCGTCGGCTGCGGCGGGCGCGTCCCGCCGGGGCCGTGCGAGTTAAACACCGGCGATTCCGGCACGGCCACGCGGTTCATCACGGCCCTTGCGGCGGCGGGGCGCGGCCGGTACGTCATCGACGGCAGCCGGCGGATGCGCGAGCGGCCCATCCAGGACCTCCTCGACGGCCTGGCCGCCCTGGGCGTGCGGGCGGAGAGTCTCTGGGGCACCGGATGCCCGCCCGTGGTCGTCGAGACGGGGGGCCTGGCCGGCGGGCGGGTGCGCGTCGGCGGGGCCGTCTCCAGCCAGTACCTGTCGGGCCTGCTGCTTGCCGCCCCGGCGGCGCGGTCGCCGCTTGAGATCGAGGTGCGGGGCGACCTGGTCTCAAAGCCATATGTGGATATGACGCTGGCTGTTATGCGCGACTTCGGCGTCGAGGTCGCCCGCCGGGGATACGCCCGCTTCGAGGTCCCCGCCCCTCGGCCCTACCGCGCGCGGCCGTACGCCGTGGAACCGGACGCATCGAGCGCGAGTTACTTCCTGGCGGCCGCGGCGGCGACCGGCGGGCGGGTCACGGTCGAGGGTCTGCGGCCGGATTCGGCCCAGGGCGACGCGCACTTCGCCGAGGTCCTCGCCCGCATGGGCTGCCGCGTGGAGTGGTCCGGCGACGGCGTGACCGTGTCCGGCCCGGCCGAGGGCCTCACGGGCATCGACGCGGACCTGGGCGACATGCCCGACATGGTGCCGACGCTTGCGCCGCTGGCGCTCTTTGCGCGCGGGCGGACGGTCATCCGGGGCGCGGCGAACCTGCGCGTGAAGGAGTCGGACAGGCTGGCCGCGCTGGCGGCGGAACTTTCGCGCCTGGGGGCGGGGGTCGAGCAGCGCGCGGACGGCCTTGCAATCGACCCGCCCGCCGCCGTTACGCCGGCCGAGGCCGCCACCTATAACGACCACCGCATGGCGATGGGCCTCGCGGTGGTGGGCCTGCGCGCGGCGGGGGTGCGCATTGACGGGGCAGAGTGCGTGGCAAAGACGTACCCGGATTTCTTCGAGGACCTTGAGCGATTGGTCGGACGATGATCTGCCGCCGCAGCGCAAGACGGCGTGAAACCGGGCGGCGGGTCGGCAGGCCCGCCGCGCAAAGTACGCGTTTGCGCGGCGGGTCTCGCGACCCGCCGCGCGGGGCCGGAAACAGCGCAAAGAGCGCTAAGGATTCCTCTGTCAACGGACCTCAGTGTCTTTCTTTGCGTTCTTTGCGCCCTTTCTGCTTGAGGTTACTGCCTGTCTTGGCGGCGGCGTTCGTTCTGGTCGGCTGCGGCAATCCGTTCGGAGGTTGGGCGGCGGGCCAGAAACAGACCCGCCGCGACGTGTACATGAGTCTTATGACCCCGCTTCAGCAGGCCCACTTCCAGTACCTGGAGGCCACCGACCGGCCCGCAAGCCTGAAACTGGCGTACCTCCAGGAAATTGGGGTTTATCAAGAATGGGCCGAACAGCCGAAAGACATACAGTCGGCTATCCTGCGCCAGGAGGTCCTGGAAGGGATGACCCCCCTCCAGGTCCGCATGGCCTGGGGCCTGCCTGACGAGCGGCGGGATGAGACCGAGCCGGCCGAGCGGGCCGCCGGCCATGTGAAAACCGTCTGGGAATACCGCGTCCGGGCTCAGAAGGGCGGTGGCGCCAGTTATGAGCGAAGCGTCTGCTTTCTGGATGACCGCGTCCTGTGGGTCCGCCTCAACCGTTAGGCCGCCTCCGGCCGCCCCGCTGACCATCCTGGTTCTGGCGGACCGGCCGGAAGTGGCAGCGCGCCTGTCGTCGCAGATGGACCCATCGTGGGTGGAGGTCCGCGCCGCGGGCGTCCGCCGCCCCCCGCTCGGCATCGAGGCCGACGCCGTCCTTGTGCACGTGCCCGCCGATGACCCGAAGGCGAT
>Ga0194112_10009897_pt1 | contig 12066 bp, 10 predicted proteins | sample TA2MahC400mmetaG_FD_146191 | JGI IMG/M metagenome (GOLD analysis project Ga0194112, IMG submission 146191) | Freshwater microbial communities from Lake Tanganyika, Tanzania - TA2015016 Mahale Deep Cast 400m | ecosystem: Environmental > Aquatic > Freshwater > Lake | place: Tanzania: Lake...
TAATAATGGCCCCGCCCAAAAGCACCCATAGGTCGATGCCTTCGCCATACACATAGTAGCCGACCACGGCGGCCATGGGTACGCGGAGAAAGTCGATGGGGATCACCACGGACGCGTCCAGTCGCCTCAGCGCCTGCGCCTGACAGAAATGCGCGCTCAGCGCACCGACCCCGGCAAGCAGCATCCAGGGCACGGCGCTGACCTGGACCGGGTGCCAATCCGTCAGGGAGGCCACAAAACCAAGGGGCAGCTGAATCAGTATCATCCACACGACGATCGCGCCGGGTGAGCAATGGCGCGTCAGGTTCTTCACCATGATGAGCGACAGGCCATATCCGGCCGCGGCCAGAAGGACCAGACCGGCCGCAGGATCGACCATGCCGATCCCCGGACGCACGATCACCAGAACTCCGACAAAGCCTCCTGCCGTCGCGAGCAGTCGTGGCCGGCTGATCCGTTCGCGCAGGATTAGCCAGGCAAACAGCGTCACCCAGATCGGCATCGTGAACTCCAAGGCAAAAACCGAGGCCAATGGCAGCAGGACCACGCCGATCGTCCAGAAATACTGCGCCGTGAAATGGACGACGTTGCGCGCGATATGCAACGGGACCTTCTGCATCCGCCGGATCTCGGGGAACAGCGAGCGCGCAAGAAGCAGGATCACGACAAAGCCGACCAGCGCACGAAAGAACAGCACCTGCCGGATCGACATCGTAGCCGCCATCTCACGTGAGCCGACCGACATGCCGATGAACGAGAGCATGCTCAATGCCATCCACATAAGGCCATGCCCAAAGGATGAGCCGGCCAAAGCCGGCGTTGGAATTTCGTTCCGCATCACGGCACCCTCTGAGAAACATCTCGCGCCGCTCTGGCCAGTTCCAGGCGGATGATCAAGATTGAATCATAGTCGCCGTCCTTCCAGAGGTCACGACAGTCGGCAGGGGGGACTGGATGACGACGCGCGCCAACGAGGCTGTGCAACCACGTCTTCTGCACGCTCAGCCAGAAATGCCATGTGCCGGTTTGATGGTGGCCCGTCTGAATAACGCGACGGCCACCCTCAAGACCACCCAGACGTATTGGCCCGGAGGACGACAGCCGCTGTCGCGGATTTGAAGCTCGCTTGTTCTGCAAATTACCGATGTCGCAGTCTGGCTGTCCGATCCCTGCGGCTTGGCAGTTCGACCCCTTCTCAGGAGAAAAAGGGGGCCCCGTGGCTTATCCTTCCGGGTCCGCACGATCCCACAGAGAATGCTCTGCAATGCGGTTCAAGCAGCCCCGGAGCCAGAACGCCCTCCGCTCTGGACCTCTGACGACAGCCGATGACAATGCCGTAGCGACCGGACAGTTCTCGTATCAGCGTTCGTGGATCGGGAAAGGACCGATCAGGCCAGTGTTCGGCAGGTACAACCCGATCTCGCGCATTTCTGGCGTGGGTGCTACAAACTCTCCGTGCCAGCGCCCCACCTCGGCCACCTCGGCAACGCCGTCATGTGGCATCAGCGTCAACGACGACGGGATCTGTGGCTCTCCGCCCTCGAACCAGACCGGATAGTCGCGGTCGCCGATCTTGAGATAGATCATCCGCGCCAGATCCCGGGGATCCAGGTCCTCGTACAGGATCTCGCCCGGATAATCGCGACGTTCGGCCGTGAAGATGACCGTGACTGCCATCCGACCGCCCTCGCGCTCGCCGTGCTCGACACGGCCGATGGCGCCTCCGACAGTCATGCCGGGGATGTTCTGGCGAGAAGTGGTCTGGGTCTGAGCAGGGGAGTGGGCGCCAATCCACAGCGCCAGCCCCAGCAACGCTCCCAATATAAATGTAGATTTCATCGCTGTTCCAGAAGCTGTCAGGCAGGACCGCCACTGCGGCCCTGCCCAAGCGTTGTCTACTGCGCGGCGGCCTGCTGGGCCATGTCGGCCTCTTCGATGCCCATCGCGGCCATGGTGGCGCGGAAGACGTCGGTGTTGTCGACCCAGACCTGGGATGCGGCATCGACCCCATAGATGGCCAGCCCCTCGGCCGACTGTGCGACCTCGCGGAAATACTCCGCCCCTGCCCCCTGCGCATAGAGCGGCACCAACTCGCGCGTATGGTTGTCGGAGTGCCAGCGCACCAGCGGCATGGCGCCCGCACCCTGATTGGTGATCGGCTGATAGGCAATCTCGTCCGAGTTCGGGCCCTGCAGCAGACCATTGCCGTGGTCGGTGGTCACGACGATCATCGTCTCGTCCCAGGACGAGTTCGCCTCGACCCATCCGACAACGGCCTCGACGGATTCGTTGAAGTCGACCTGCTCCTCGACCAGGCGCGGCAGGTTGTTGGCATGAGCCGCCCAATCGACCGCGCCGCCTTCGACCATCAGGAAGAAGCCTTCCTCGTGGGTTCCCAGCACGTTCAGCGCTGCCCGTGTCATCGTCGACAGCGAAGGAGAGGTTTCCAGCAAGTTGCCGGCGCCCACACCGTCGCGATTGAACTGCAGGGTCTGCATGTTCTGCGCCAGGCCCAGGACACGCTCGCCCTCGATCTGCATCTCGCCGCGGGCCAGGGCTTCAAAGTCGTCCCGCGTCTCGATCATCTGCCAGCTGGTCTGTCCGGCGGCCACACGCTCGAAATGGTCCTGGCTGCCTACATAGCGATAGTCGTTCTCGGTCGGCGTCTCGACCCGGTTGCCGTTGGCGTCATAATGAGGGTGGCCGGTGCCCATGACGACCGTTGCAAGTTCGCTGTCGATGATCTCGGCGCCGATGGCGGCATAATCGTTGCGGCTGACATTATGGGCCAGGAAACCCGCCGGCGTGGCATGCGAAATCATCACGGAGGACACGACACCAAGCGCGCGACCGCTTTCGACGACATATTCGCCCACATGCTTCAGCGGCTCGTCGTTGTTCGACCAGTTGATGGCATTGTTGAAGGACTTCTGACCCGACGCCAGCGCGGTCGCAGCGGCCGCCGAATCCGTCGCCTCTTGGCGGGCATAGTCATAGCCGGCGAAATAACCGGGGTAGTTCATCAGCTTGCCTTCAAAGCCACCGCCCTCGCCCGAGGCTGCGTCGTTGAACAGCTCGGCCGGGTCAAAGGACACGGCGCCCTCGTCGGACATCGTGGGCTCGTTCGACGTGTTCAGCGGGTGGGTCGCTGAAAACACCTGGACGTCGAAGGCGTCATAAGGCTCGTGGCCCAGGGCGCCATGTCGATAATAGCTGGCGGCGCGAAAGGACTCGATACCCGTACCATCGGTGATCATCAGGATCACGTTCTTGGCTCCGCCGTCCTGGGCCATTGCCGGAGCAACGAGAGCCGAGGTGACGAGCATGGCCAGAATGGCGTGGTTCACTGTTTTCATGTGAGGTTCCTTGTATCGTTCTGATCCGCAGGGGATGGGGAGGGCCTATGGTCCGCGTCCAACACTCTGGTAAAGGAAATGAAAAACTTTTGTGACACCACCTGCAGGTTGCAGCATAAGGCAATCACCTCGCTGGCGTTGCATCAGTGCCTCACCTTGTTGTCTTCGGGTTGGTGGTGTCGAAGATCAGGCGCGGCAGAGTATCGGTGACCCGGGGAGGAGGCCGGATCAACAGCCTAGTCGGTCACAGGCCCTGCGTGATCGCATCGATCTTGTTAAATGATGTCATGATCTGCCGGTTTGGGACCAACGCAGCGCCCTGAACCGAATGCCACGCCTGCTGCACAAAGGCGCGCCGGACGGGCGGTAAAAGACAGCCGCCCACTCATGCCGAACATCGCAGCCTCGTCCCAGCCCGCACTGTCAGAAGGCGGCAGTCCAGCAGGATGACACTGCCTGCCACCAGAACCGTTGCGCTCCACCCGCACCCTCGCCTGTCAGAGGCCAGACCTGCCTGGCAAAGGCCACGTCCTGTCAATGCCGAACCGACAGGACCGTATCAGGCGTCGCCGGCCTGCCCCGCAAGCTCGCGAACCTCCTGCCAGATGCCGTCATCGACCTCGACCCCGTGTTCCAGGTGATTCTGTCGCGTCCTGAGAGTGTTCTGTCCGGGATAGGTTACCGGACCGGCAGGATCGACAGGGTCTGAACCGTTCACATACTCCGCCATCCCGTCGACGATTTCCTGCATATGTTCACCCGAACCAAGCCGCTCGGGATCGAAGGCGATGAAGATCTGGGAACATCCGGTGCAGCTGCCTTGGTCAAGCTGGTCAATCTGGTGCGTCGCCAGGCCCTCGGACAGCACTGCGGCCAAGATATCCAGCAGGATGGTCAGACCCGACCCCTTCCAGAATCCCGTCGGCAGGATGCGCCGACTGGCCTCAATGGCGCCCGGATCCGAGGTCAGGACGCCTTGCGCGTCAAAGCCGCCGGGATAGGGAAGCTGCTGGTCCTTCAAACGCGTGGTCTGCAGCTTTCCGTAGGAATACTGGGACATGGCCATGTCCAGAACAACATGCCCCTTGGCGCGCGGAACGGCCATCACCAGCGGGTTGTTTCCCACGCGGGTGTCGGTCGCGCCCCAAGCGGGCATGCACGATTCGGTGTTCGTCCAGGCGATCAGGATCTTGCCCCGGTCGGCGGCACGCCATCCAAAGGCGCCGCCGCGCATCCAGTGGGTGGTATTGCGCAGGGCCACAATGCCGACACCATGTTCGGACGCAAGCTCCAGTGCCCGGTCGGTGGCCGTCGCGGCGTTCAGAACACCGGGACCACGCTGCCCGTCCAGAACCTCCACAGGCCCGATCTGGCGAACGCGGACGGGTTCCGCTTTGGGGTCCACCAAGCCCTTGTGCAGATATTCCACGAAACGGGGAACCCGGTTAAGACCATGCGAATACACGCCGTCGCAACTGGCCTCGGCATGAAACCGGGCGCAGATCCGGGCCTTCTCCTCGGCCATGCCAGCACGTCGAAAGGTGTCGGCGATCGTATCCTCAAGCTCTTGGTATCGCACGCGGGCCATGACTTGTCCTTTCCCCTAATCCGGCACTTTCTGCCAGAACCAAGTCCTGCACACCACGATATTCATACTACCATACTTGTAAACAGGCTGATGATTTGGCATGGTTGCCGTTAACCAGGCGGGGGGCATTTGAGCCATGAAGATTGGCGCGTTGAGAGAGGGGTTTGGGGGTGAGGCAAGGGTTGCGGTCACTCCGGCCTCGGCCACGCATCTTGTCAAGCTTGGCCATGAGGTTTTCGTGGAAAGCGGTGCGGGGGCGCGTGCGGGCTTTTCGGACGAGGCCTATCGCGCGGCCGGGGTGACGGTCTGCGCCAGCGCGTCCGAACTGATCGGCGCGGTGGATGTGGTGGCCAAGGTGCGCCAGCCGACGGAGGCCGAGATCGGGCAGATGCGCGACGGGCAGACGCTCATCTCGTTCTTCCATCCGGCGCAGAATGCCGATCTTCTGGCCCTGGCCCGGGAGCAGGGCATCACCGCGATCGCGATGGACATGGTTCCGCGCATCAGCCGCGCGCAGAAGATGGACGCGCTGTCCTCCATGGCCAACATCGCGGGCTATCGCGCGGTGATCGAGGCCGCCAACAACTTCGGCCGCTTCTTCACCGGACAGGTCACCGCCGCGGGCAAGGTGCCGCCGGCGCGGGTGCTGGTGGTGGGGGCGGGCGTGGCCGGCCTGGCCGCCATCGGCACCTCCGTCAGCCTGGGCGCGCAGGTTCATGCCTTTGACGTGCGCCCCGAGGTGGCCGAGCAGATCGAATCCATGGGCGCCGAGTTCGTGTACCTGGAGTTCGACGAGGCGGTCCAGGACGGCGCCGCCACGGGGGGCTATGCCGCCCCCTCATCGCCGGAGTTCCGCGACAAGCAGCTGGCCAGGTTCCGGGAACTGGCGCCGCAGATGGACATCGTGATCACGACGGCGCTGATCCCGGGCCGCGACGCGCCCAGGCTGTGGACCGCCGACATGGTCGCGGCCATGAAGCCCGGCAGCGTCATCGTCGACCTGGCGGCCGAAAAGGGCGGCAACTGCGAGCTGACCGTCCCCGACGAGCGCATCGTGAGCGACAACGGCGTCGTGATCATCGGCTATACCGACTTTCCCTCGCGCATGGGCGCGCAGGCCTCCGAGCTTTACGGCAACAACATCCGCCACTTCCTGGCCGACCTGACGCCCGGAAAGGACGGGGTCATCCACCACAACATGGAGGATGACGTGATCCGGGGCGCCACCGTGGTCCATGACCACGACATCACCTGGCCGCCCCCGCCGCCCAAGGTCGCGGCCATCGCGGCGCAAAAGCCCAAGGAAAAGAAGAAGGAGTTGACGCCCGAGGAGCGCCGCGCCGCCGAGGCGCTGGCCTTCAAGGGCGACACGCGCCGGCAGGTCGGCCTGCTGGTCGGGGGCGGCCTGCTGCTGCTGCTGATCGGGCTGGTGGCGCCCGCCAGCTTCATGTCGCACTTCATCGTCTTCGTGCTGGCCTGCTTTGTGGGCTTTCGCGTGATCTGGAACGTCGCCCATTCGCTGCACACGCCGCTGATGGCGATCACCAACGCGATCAGCTCGATCATCATCCTGGGGGCGCTGATGCAGATCGGCTCGGGCTCGTGGTGGGTCGTGCTGCTGGGTGCGCTGGCCGTGCTGATGGCGGGTGTCAACATCTTTGGTGGCTTCATGGTCACCCGGCGCATGCTCGCCATGTTCCAGAAGTCGTAAGGGGGCAGGAATGGAATACGGATTCACCACCGCGGCCTATGTGGTCGCCTCGGTCCTGTTCATCCTGTCGCTTGGCGGGCTGTCGGGGCAGGAAAGCGCCAAGCGCGCGATCTGGTACGGCATTGCCGGCATGGCGCTGGCCGTTCTGGCGACGCTGTTCGGGCCGGGCGCGGGCAACTGGTTCCTGTCGCTGGTCATGATCGCCCTGGGCGGCACGGTCGGCTGGATCGTGGCCAAGCGCGTGCAGATGACGGAAATGCCGCAGCTGGTCGCGGCCATGCACAGCCTGGTGGGCCTTGCGGCCGTGTTCGTGGGCTTCAACGCCCAGATCGAGCTGGGGCGCGTGACGCGCCTGGCCTCCGAAGGCGTGCCGGTGGTCTTCACGGGCTTTGCCGCGCTTCTGGCCAGCAAGACCCCGGCCGAGATCGCCATGCTGAAGATCGAGGTCTTTCTGGGCATCTTCATCGGCGCGGTGACCTTCACCGGCTCGGTCGTGGCCTTTGGCAAGCTGTCGGGCCGCGTGGACGGCAAGCCGAAAAAGCTGCCGGGCGGGCACATGCTGAACGCGGGCGCGCTGGCGCTGTCGATCCTGCTGGGCATCCTGTACTTCACCGGCGCGGGCCCGGCGGTCTTCTGGCTGATCGTGATCACGCTGCTGGCCTTCTTCATCGGCTATCACCTGATCATGGGCATCGGCGGCGCGGACATGCCGGTGGTGGTGTCCATGCTGAACAGCTATTCGGGCTGGGCGGCGGCGGCGATCGGCTTCACGCTCGGCAACGACCTGCTGATCGTGACGGGCGCGCTGGTGGGCTCCTCGGGCGCGATCCTGTCCTACATCATGTGCAAGGCGATGAACCGCAACTTCGTCAGCGTGATCCTGGGCGGCTTTGGCGGCGAGACGGGACCTGCGGCCGCCATCGAGGGCGAGCAGATCGCCATCGACGCCGACGGCGTGGCCGCGGCCCTGAACGAGGCCGACAGCGTCGTGATCGTGCCGGGCTACGGCATGGCCGTGGCCCAGGCCCAGGGCGCCGTCAGCGAGCTGACGCGCAAGCTGCGCGCGGCGGGCAAGGAGGTGCGCTTCGCCATCCACCCGGTCGCCGGCCGCCTGCCGGGCCACATGAACGTGCTGCTGGCCGAGGCCAAGGTGCCCTACGACATCGTGCTGGAGATGGACGAGATCAACGACGACTTCCCGTCCACGGACGTGGTGATCATCATCGGCTCGAACGACATCGTGAACCCCGCCGCCCAGGACGACCCCAACAGCCCCATCGCCGGCATGCCCGTGCTGGAGGTCTGGAAGGCCAAGCAGGTCTTCGTCTCCAAGCGCGGTCAGGGCACCGGCTATTCCGGCATCGAAAACCCCCTCTTCTTCAAGGACAACACCCGGATGTTCTATGGCGACGCAAAAGACAGCATCAACAAGCTGCTCCCCATGATCGACTGAGGGGAAACGAAGTCCTGTGACATGTTTCTGCGCCCGCCGGACCTGTTCCGGCGGGCGTTTGCCTGCCCCGCGGCGTCTGCAACGTCCCCGGGACACACGAAGGAGGAGCAGCGCAGGGCTGCTCCTGATGCCCTGGGAGAGTGAGCATGGGTCCGGCGACCGAACATCCGCTGCGCTATGCGCTGGTCAACGAGTTGCACGCGCGGCCGTCGCCGCGCATGGAGGCGCCCATGACGGCCGTCTTCGTGGCCTTCAAGGAGCCGCGTGACGCCGCCACACGGGACCGGGCGCGCGATGCAGCACATCTGTCCGAACTGGTGGCACGTCACGGCGGGCCCCGGCCCGACCCCGAGGACAGCCATTACCAGGGCCGCCTTGGCCGTTACGACCTGAAATGGGAAAGCCATGCCGAGTTTGTCTCCTATATGGCGATGACTCCCGGCCTGCCGATCCGGCCCTTTGACCCATCCGCCGCGGCCATCTTTTCCGAATCCTGGCAGATGGCGGCACCGGGAAAGCGTGTCGCCGCCGTCATGGTCCAGGTCGATCTGCTGCCGGATGATCCCCAGGAGGCGCTGTCCCGCATCGGCGGCTGGTTCGACCGCGACAGTGTCGCCGCGATCTGGGTGCTGGACGAGGCGGCCGTCGTGGCAGGAGATTTCCGGATCGACGCCGACGGCTGGATGCGTTTTGCGGTGTTCGTGCGTCCGGGCACGTCGGATGGCCGGGTAGGGCGCCTGGTGCACCGTCTTGTGGAACTTGAAACCTATCGGGCCATGTCGATGCTTGGGCTGGGTCGGGCGCGGGTCCTGAGCCAGCGCCTGAACGAGTTGGAGCCACGGCTGACGGCGATCCTGGACAGCATGAACGACGATGCGCGCCCGGCCGAGCAGATGCTGCACGACCTGTTGGCGGTGTCGACCGAACTCGAGGCGCAGGCCGTCCAGCATTCCTTTCGCTTTGGCGCCAACTCGGCCTATGAGGCCATCGTGCATGACCGCATCACGGCGCTGCGCGAGTCGCGCTTTGCAGACCGACAGATGCTGACGGAGTTCATGCGCCGCCGGTATCAACCGGCCATGCGCACAGCAAAGTCCGCCGAAAACCGGCTGGCCAAGATGCTGGAGCGCGCCGCACGGGCCGCCGAACTGCTGCGCACGCGCGTGGATGTCGAGCGCAGCGCCCAGAACCAGAAGATCATGGAGCGGATGGACCGCCGCGCCGATCTGCAACTGCGTCTGCAGCACACGGTGGAGGGCCTGTCGGTCGTGGCCATCAGCTATTACGCCGTCGGCCTGCTGGGGTATGCCCTGGCGCCGCTGGCGGGCTTTGCAGGGCTGGAGAAGACCTATGTCGTCGCAGCCCTGACCCCGGTGGTCATCCTGGCAGTATGGCTGGGAATGCGGCAAGTGCGGCGGCGTCTGCACGGCGGTGACGATTTCTAGCTTGTGGTGGCAGGGGGGCAGGGTGATAGAACGGCGGCATAAAACCTTAAGGACTCCCTCCGATGCGCCTGATCCTTGCCTTGACGACCCTGATGACGCTCTCCGCCTGCGGAGTTCCGTTTGTTCCCCTGATCTGAGGAAGGGACATGTCCAGAACGTTGACGATGTTCGGTCTGTCGCATTGCTCGACCTGCCAGAAGGCTCAGGCAGCTCTGGAAGAGCAGGGCTGGCAGGTCCAGTTCCGCGACGTGCAGAAGGAGCCGCTGTCCCAGGACGAGCGGCAGGCCCTTGCGGACGATTTCGGTGACAAGATCATCAACAGGGCCAGCCTGACGTGGCGCGGCATGTCCGAGGAAGAGCGTGCGGCAGATCCTGTCGCAATGATGGGTGCCAAGCCGAGCGTGATGAAGCGTCCTGCCATTCGGGCAGGGGACAGGACGCTGCTGGGCTGGACGGCCAACGTCAAGCGCGCATTGGACGTCCCTGCCTGACGTCAGCCCTTGCGGCTGGCCAGTGAGGCCAACAGCGGACGAACCGCGCCAAGGTCGTAACCGGCCTTGGCCGCGGTTGCGACGATCTCGTCCTCGGGCAGCTTGCCTGCCTGATTCAGCGCCCAGAGAACGGTGCAGCGATTGCCTGAACGGCAATAGGCGATCACTGGCCCACGTCCTGTCGTGGCGGCGCCAAAGTCAGAAATCAGTTGCGGAGTGACGTGACCCGGATGAAAGGGCAGGTAGTGATAGCTCATGCCCGCTTCTGCTGCGGCACGTTCCATCACCGTGTGGTCGATGTCCGGCCCGACCTCGTCATCAGGGCGATTGTTGACCAGGACCTTGAAGCCAGCCTCGGCCAGGGTCGGAATATCCTCGGGCAGGATCTGAGGCGACACCGCCAGGGTCGGACTGAGTTGACGCAGATCCATGGTAAGGCCCTTTCCGAGGAATACAGCCTTGGACCTGCCGGTTTCAAAGATGGATTGTCAAGCGCCCGGCCGCGGCCGTGACTGATCCGGGCGGGTTTTGGCTGCTTCGCGGGCAGCCGTTCAGGCCGTCACCGTCTCCATCACCAGTTCTGGCAGTTGTTCGAATGACTGAAAGGCGGCCAGGTGCGGCAGTTGGTCCACCGGTTTCAGCCGATACCCGCCGGTGAACAGCAGGAACGGCACGGGCACTGCCACGGCGCAATCCGCATCGAATTCGCTGTCTCCGACATAGATGGCAGCAGGCTTCGGACCCGAGGCGCCCAGAAGGTCCAGAACGGCACGAAGCGGGGCCGGATCGGGTTTGCGTTGCGGAAGGGAATCGCCCGCGATCACTGCAGAGATCATGCCGGAAAGTCCGAAGTGCTCCAGGATCGTCCGTGTCGGGCCCATCGGCTTGTTCGTGCAAAGGCCCAAGGGGTGACCGGCATCGGCCAGACGCCCCATGGCTTCGATCGCGCCGGGAAAGACACGGGTCAGTGCGGTTGCGTCATGATAGCGTGCCATGAAGGCGGCAATCAGCATTGGCCGGTGAACCGGATCGATGCCGGTCGCAGCAATCACACGGCTCCACAGCAGTTCGACGCCGCCGCCGATAAAACTGCGCACCCGCTGCAGCGACAGCGGCGGAACATGGTTCTGGCGCAGGACGATGTTGACGCAGGCATGGATATCGGGCGCGCTGTCGATCAGCGTTCCGTCCAGATCGAAAACTATGGGGCAGGGTGACGACATGTTCACGAGGCTTTCCATTTTATTGAACAACCCATTGAAGGTATTTGTTTTTCAGGCCCATGCCCAGTTTCGGCGATCTGCAGCATCGCGTCATAAAGCTCCCGCTTGGCATCGGAGGGGCCAGGCGTCCGGCCAGAGGCATCAAGCCGTCCGCGATATTGAAGACCTCCAACAGCGTTGTAGCCAAAGAAGTCGGGGGTACAGGCAGCCCCATAAGCGCGGGCTACCGCCTGACTTTCGTCATAAAGATAAGGGAATCGAAATTCGGCAGCCTTTGCCAGCCTTGCCATCTCTGCAGGACCATCCTGAGGATATTCGTTCACGTCATTGGACGAGATGGCCACCACGCCGATATCATGCCTCATCAGATCATGAGCGTCGCGCAGGATCCGATCAAGCACCGATTGCACATAGGGACAATGGTTGCAGATGAACATGATCAACGTCCCGCGCGGTCCGGCGATGTCCTGAAGCCTGACCAATGTGCCATCCGTCGCGGGCAATTCAAAATCGTGCCACGGTGCGTCGAACTGGCAGATGGGTGGCGAGACTGCCATGCATATCCTCCGATTGCTGCTCTTTGAAACTGTGGGGAACAGGATCCTGGGGTGCAAGCCGTTAAATGGTGGGATGAGCCAAAGCGACTACCAGAATTGATACATAATACTGATTATAGTCAGTAGTGCTGTAGATCCGGCACATTCCATTCTGGAATGCATCACTCGATAGTTTCCTGAAGCTATTCAGGAGCATGTGATGAGCCGCCCTTTCACCAACCTGACGCTGGACGAACGACGTG
>Ga0194112_10009902_pt1 | contig 12063 bp, 10 predicted proteins | sample TA2MahC400mmetaG_FD_146191 | JGI IMG/M metagenome (GOLD analysis project Ga0194112, IMG submission 146191) | Freshwater microbial communities from Lake Tanganyika, Tanzania - TA2015016 Mahale Deep Cast 400m | ecosystem: Environmental > Aquatic > Freshwater > Lake | place: Tanzania: Lake...
CGGCGAAGGTCTGGCAGATTTCCAGGAACAGGTCTTTGGGGGTGCCGGTTATCTTGTTTACCTTGTCCACGTCGTAGCGGGCGTAGTGTTTTTTGAGCAGTTGGAAGACGCAGTTGGGGTCTTTGAGTGTCTTGTCCCTCTTGGGTATTCCGTTCTCGTCTAGCTGGTATGTCCAGGTTGCCTTGCTGTATGTCTTCTTGGTGGCGTCCCAGCCTGAGAACAAACCGTTCAAATCGGCCGGGCCCTTGTAGTCGGGGTTAACTAAGAAGGTGGCATTAGTATATTCGGTGACGTAGGTCATGTTGTAGTTGCCCGGGTTTTTCTCAATGTCGTCGATTACGTACTTAATCATGCCGCCGATGAAGGCGATGTCGGTGCCAGAGCGCATGGGGGCGTATAGGTCAGCTCTCGCTGTGGTGCGGGTGTAGCGGGGGTCAACACTGATGAGTTTGGCGCCCCTTTGCTTGGCTACTGTGATGTGGTGGAAGGCGGCGGGGTGATTCTCGGCGCAGTTGCTGCCGATGACCAGTATGACATCGCTGTTAGCCACATCGTTGAAGTGGTTGGTCATTACTCCGCGTCCAAACGACTCTGCCAGAGCCGCTACAGTGGGAGAATGTCATATGCGTGCGTGGTGTTCGAGGTACACCACTCCTAAGGCTCTCATCAACTTGGAGATGAGGTAGCATTCCTCGTTGTCCAGGGAGGCTGAGCCCATGCTGGCTATTGCCTCAGTGCGGTTGACCAGAGCACCGGCTGAATCCTTCTCAATCCAGTTAGCATCGCGGGTGCTCTTTATTCGCTTGGCTATCTCTTCCAGTGCCCAGTCCCAGGATTTCTCTTCCCAGTCGGCTGCGCCGGGGGAGCGGTAGAGCACTTTGCTCAGGCGGAGCGGGTTTTGAGCGCCCAACTGGAATTGGGCACCGCCCTTGGCGCAGGCACCGCCTTTGTTAATGGGGTGCTCGGGGTCACCTTCAAGGTTGACGACCTTTCCGTTCTCGGAAGCCACCAGGAAGCCACAGCCAACGCCGCAGTAGGGGCAGATAGTGGTGGTTTCTCCGATTTTCTTGTGCAGTGGGATTTCTGTCGGGCCCTGAGCCTGGGTTACCCTGGGTTTTGCCAGCCCCAGAACGGCTATACCGCCAGCTCCGGCTCCAGACAATTTCAGAAACTCTCGACGGCTTAGTTCCATACGTCTAGACCCTCCTTGGTTTTATTGAAAAAAGAGGGTGAGCCACTCGCTATGGCTAGCAATTGCTCACCCTTTGTAACCATACTGACAGCCAATTCAAAGCCTATCTTCTATAGCTCATTTGTATTTGCTCTCCTTTCCGAATGCGGGAGGCACAGGCGTTTCCTCAACTGTACCCTTGGGGCTTACCGCCCACCATCTGGTCACCATGCCTATTGGTTTAGGTGGCCAGCTCGAAGAGCTACCTCCACTTCCACCCTATCTTTTGTCGACAGCCGATTGTGTATTGTATATGGTCGAATTGATGGTTGTCAAGCGGTGGTTTCAGGGGTTGGTCGCTCGTCGCTCGGAGGCAACAGGCAACAGTCGATAGTCGGCAGTCAGTAGTCAATAGTCAGCAGTCGCAGTCTCCGCCTGGCGATAATGTCAACTCAGGCTAAGGGCGCCATCCGCGCAATGGCAAAAGGGGCTCGCATGCTCGGTTATGTATGATTTTGCGGACAGGTCTGAAGACCTGTCCCTACATTTGTTGCTATAATTTGCGCCATGGATGAGGATGGGTCTAGCGTGGCTGTCGGAAAGTCGGGTTCTGAACATAGTCACTCTGCGCGCCTGAAGAAGGCGGGGGAAATCAAGGCGATGGGAAGAGCCTTTGCCACGGTGAAGAAAAGGCAGAAGGCTAACATAGCCAGAGTGGCTGATTTGGAGAACAGGAAACAGAGGCTTCTGCAGACGCGGAAGGAATCCATCGGCAATGCGGGATTGCTGAAGCAGGCCGTTGAGAGTCTGGAGAGGAATGGAATAAGGGTTAGGATGACTGGGACCAGGGAAGAGGCGGTGTCATTAGTGCTGGCTGAGCTGGCTGGCGAGAAGCTGGTGGTGAAGTCGAAATCGAATCTGACCAAGGAGCTTGGCCTAACTGAAGCGCTGACGGACAAGGGTGTTGAGGTGGTGGAGACGGATATAGGTGACCGCATTGTCCAGATTATCGGCGAGAAACCTTCCCATCCCACGGGGCCAGCAAGCCATCTATCGAAACAAGAAATTGCCGATAGGTTATCCGCTCATTTCGGTCATAGAATAAAGCCAATGGCTGAGGATATTGTGGGGCTGGTCAGGGATGAGATAGCGGCGTATATCAGCAGTGCCAGTGTTGGTATTACTGGCGCCAATGCTATTGCCGCGGAAGAAGGAGCGGTGCTGTTGATGCACAACGAGGGGAACATAATTCAGGTAGCCACGCGTCCTGGGAAACATATCATCCTGGCTGGCATAGACAAGATATATCCTAACATCGAAGAAGCACTTAATATGCTGAAGCTCCAGGTGTTTTACGCTACGGGCGCACTATCAACGTCATTCATAAATATCATTGCTGGCACCAGCCAGACGGCGGATATCGAGAAGAAGCTTATAAAGGGAGTTCATGGCCCGAAGGAAATATGCCTCATTCTGGTGGACAATCACAGGTCTGAAATAGCTGGTGGTGATTACAGGGAGTTGCTTTATTGCATAGGCTGTGGCCAGTGTTTGCTGGTGTGTCCGGCGTACAGTGTTTACGGTAATAAATTCAGCGTTGGTAGCCAGCTTGGGGGCAGGGGGGTGGTCTATGCAGCGTTGAACGGAGAGGGAGCTGACGGTGGCGAATTGGATATATGCCTGGGCTGCAAACGCTGCCAGAAGAATTGTCCGCTGGCTATTGACACGCCGACGATGGTGAGCAAGCTGCGCCTGGAGAGGCATCTGAAGCTGCGTCAACCGCAGTTGGCTAGGGCTTATGATTTTGTGCGGGCGCACATAGATTGGATTGACGATGCGCTGGCGCTGGAGGCTACATGGTTACTGGCGAGGCTGATGGGGTTGGGTGAGGGTAAAGGTAAAGATAAAGGCTGATATCCCCCTCACTCTGATTCTCTCCCGCCAGGGGAGAGAGGGTTAAGGGAAATTCTAAACCCTAAGCACGAAATCCGGAACAATGTCAAAATCCAAATGTCCCAAGCTCCAAACAACACAGATGTAGTGCGTTCTGGACATTTTGGTCTTGGTACTTTGAATTTGTTTCGTATTTAGATATTCGGATTAGGATTTTTATTTCCTCTCCCTTGAGAGGGAGGATACCGCCATTGATTCGAGGCTGTCTGAAAACTCCAAAAATGACGTGATTCGTGTAGGGGCGGGTTTTCAAACCCGCCCACCGTCTTGCGGGCGTACCTAAAGGTACGCCCCTACGTGTTGTTTTTGGACAGCCAGGATTAGGGTGAGGGTGACATATAACAAACTTGGTTACTTTGCGATGGGCAGTTCCACCACGAAGGTTGCTCCCTTGCCCTCCTGGCTCTGGGCGTAGATTCTGCCGCCGTGCTCGGTGACGATACCGTGGCAGATGCTCAGTCCCAGCCCGGTGCCCTGGCCGACTTCTTTGGTGGTGAAGAAGGGGTCGAAGACATGGTCCAATTGCTCGGCTGGTATCCCGGGCCCATCGTCGGCGAAGGAAGCGGTTACCATGTTGCCGCTTTTCCTGGTGGTGATGGTGAGTGTGCCTTTCCGGTTTGCCTTGGACATGAAGTATTCGGCGTTGATGATGATGTTAAGGAACACCTGCCGTATTTGGGATTGGTCAACCTCGACCGGGGGCAGCTTGCCGAACTTAATCTTGACCGCGATATTGCTTTTCGTCTGTTCATGCTGCCGCAGGTTGAGGATATCCTGGATGAGGGAGTTGACATCGGTTGGTTGTCTCTGTGGTGGTTGCTTGCGGGCAAAGACCATGAAGTTCTTGATGATGTTGGCGGCCCGCCGGCTATCTTTGTAGATGAGTTCGATGTCATTTCTTACGTCGGCTGGCAGGTCTTTCCTGTCCAGGAGAAGCTGGGCATAGCCCATCACGCTGGAGAGGGGATTGTTCAGCTCGTGGGCAAATCCGCCTGCCATATCGCCCAGCGCTGCCAGCCTGTCGGTCAGCACCAGGTGCTGTAGCATGGCTTTGTGTTCGGTGATGTCGGTCAGGATTCCGGTGACGCCAATCACAATTCCATCTTCTATCTGTGGGCGGCTGCTGCTGCGCACCCATTTTATACTGCCGTCTTTGTCGACGAGACGATATTCGGAAGGCTGAAGTTGTCCTGCCAGCACGCCCTGAAAAGAGGTTATCAGTTCTGGGAGATCGTCAGGGTAAACAAAGCGAGAGAAGTTCTGGCCAATTAACTCGCTAACACGGTACTGGCTAATCCTTTCCAATGCCGGGCTCATGTAGGTTATGTTTCCCTGGGTATCCAGCGTGTATATGACGTTGGCCAGATTCTCTACCAGGTCGCGGTGCTTTTCCTCCGATGCCTTGAGTGCTTGTTCTGCCTGTTTGCGCTCGGTGATGTCACGTCCCACCCCCAGTATGCTAAACGGAACACCCTGGTCATTCCTGAGTACTGTAGTTTGAATTTCGCTCCAATATGTGGAGCCGTCCTTCCGCACAAATTCGAGTTCTGCCGTGTATCTTATTTCCAGGTCTTTCCGTGCCAGCTTTTCTTCGGCTAAATTTTCAGCAATGGCTTTTAGGGCAATTTCCAGTGATTTAGGGGTTATAAGCTTATCGAATGACATTTCCTTTATTTCTTCAGCGCTGTAGCCGCTTATGCGTTCCCCGGAAGGACTTACCCAAGTGGCCTGCAAATTCATATCCATCAGCCATACTGTGTCAGTCATGTTTTCAGCGATAAAGCGGTAGCGTTCCTCGCTCTCCTTCAGGGCTTCTTTTGCCTGTTTGCGTTCGGTGATATCTGTGAGAATGGCGTTGAAGCCTATGGTCTGGTCGCCGCTCTTGAGGTGGGCTACGTGGGCATAGGCGTGCCTAATCGTGCCATCTTTGTGTACTACTGCTAGCTCAAAATCTAACGTTCCCTTAGGATTGGTGAAGGCTCTCAAGAATGACTGGACTACATTGTCCCTATCTTGCGGGTGTACGAATTCGATGAACGGTTTGCCCAGCAATTCACCTTGGGAATAGCCCAACATGCTACAAAGCCCTTCATTGACGAAGGTGAGCTCCCCTGCCGTATTAGCGCTGGCTATGCCTACGTTTGTCGTCTCGACAAGTCGCTGATATTCCTTGGTTCTTGCTTCGAGGTCATCCGTGTAGGTCTGAATTTCCCCAAGCAGGCGCCTGTTCACCATCAGTATTAAGCTGAGAGTGAGGGCAGCGGTAAGCATGATGTAGACGACCATTGCGAGTGTATCCACCGTGCCGATTTTGAAAAAATCGCTGCTCTGGGGTGGGGAAAGCGTGAGCAGGATGATTCTGGCGAAGCTGGCAACAACATAACATCCAAATACTATGCCCACGGTGAATGTTATCCGACGCATGCTGGAATCCACTCTCCGCAGCAAGAGCCAACAGCATTGGAAGGTAAAAATCATTGTGGCCACACTGAAATTAAGGCTTCTTGCCAGCAAAATGGGTTCAACGTGCGTGTAGTAAGCATGAACAACAATAAAAATCCCCAGCAGAACGTAGTTGTGTATCTGCGAGCTCTTTTTGCCCACAAAACGTTCTAATCCCATGTAGATGGTTACTATCCCGGCTATGACCATGGCATTGGCGAGTACAATGGAAAAGAAATCCGGCACCATGCCGCGCAATATGACGAGAGTTGTACCTGTTGTCAGTAGAATCATGTAAGCTAGCCAGAAGGTCAGGCCAGCGAAGCGCTTGCGGTTCTGATACCAGATAATTGCTATAGCGCAGGCACAGATAAAATTAACCATGGTGCTCACGAGCATGACTGTCTTCAAGTCAATAGTCATAGGTCTTCTCGCCTTATTTTCTTACCTGTACCTATCACTAATGGTGTACTGAAGTTGGTACTTCCTGCTTTCGTTGTCCCACGTACCCACGCCAGTAATACTTTTTATACCTTTGTTTGTGGTGTTAGTCAAGGGGAGTGTAGGCAATAGGCAGCAGGCGTGATTCGTCGCTCGGGACTCGTCAGTAGTTGCAAGTTTCAAGTGGCGCGCCCCTTCGGGGTCGCTTCAACAGTGACCGGGGTAATTGCGAGGCTGAAGCCTCGCGCTACATGCCCAGTGCTACATGTCTTTGTGGAATGGTTGATTGAGGCAGGTGACATCGCAAAGCTAATGATGTACAATCGAAATTGGGAATGGAATTATATGTGTTGACGCAGGCGGGGAGGGAGGCGATAGCCAGGCTCCAGAGAGAAGGCAGGGAAGAGGATGCCAGGATACTGGAGTATCTGGGGTTGCTGGAGGGGGCGACGGTGCAACAGGTGGCAGAGATGTTCCAGCTAGATGAGGCTGTGGTCTATGACAGACTCAGGTCCTTGAGCGCCAACAGGTGGGTATGGCGGAAGTCAACGAAGCTGACGTTATTTTGATTTGCTAGTTTGTGCCGCCGCTGGTGCCGCTTTCTTTGCCGATGATATCCAGAAGCTTCTGAACAGCGCTCTTCAGGTCGTCGTAATCCGCCTTTAGCTTGGAATATTGCGATTTCAGAGCCTCGTGGTCAGCATTGAGTTTGGTGTTCTGGGCTTTGAGGGTATCGCGCTCTGCAACTAGCTTGGTGCCCTCCGTTGTAAGGCTGGCGCATTCTGTCTTCAGCTTGGAATTTTCCTCTTTTAGCCTCTCGTGTTCTGAGGTTAGTTGAGAATGCTCGTTCTCCAGGGTGGTGAGCTGCGATTGCAGGTTTGCTTTTTCTGTCTTGATGGGCTTTGAAGCCACCTGGCCGCCTATCCACCAGGCAGCTATTAGGAGGACAATTACGGCTGCGATTCGGATTATACCCATTTTGTTGTTAGGCATATGCGTTTTCCTCCGAAATCCAGTTGTGGCTATGTTATGCTGCTGCGGCTTTGTTGTCAAGAGGCAGAACTCGTCGCTCGTCGCTGGTCTCTCGTCGCTAGCCACTCATTTTTCTTGCAACTTGCTTGTTGCCTATCGCCCCTGTGATTTGAAAGAATGTGTTTATGTGTATAAAATGCGGGGTTGGTTTGGACATACAGGTCAGGATATTGCTTTGACTGATTTAAGTCTGGAGTATCTATTTCATCCTCGTTCCATCGCCGTTGCCGGGGTCTCTGGCGATTCTGATGGCTTTAACGCTGGGCTGAGATACCTGCGTATCATAGCAGACGCGGGATTCAAAGGGCGCCTCCATGGGGTTAGCCCCACGAGTGGCGAGGTTTCAGGTTTCAAGATATATTCCAGCGTTCGAGATGTGCCAGGAGAGGTCGACTACGTGATTTCGGCTATTCCAGCACGGTTCACACCTCAACTCATGACTGACTGTGTGGCCAAGGGAGTTAAGGCTGTACATTTCTTTACCGCAGGCTTTGGCGAAATCGAGGATGCTGGGGGCAAGATGCTAGAAGCAGAGATATTGAGCATTGCCCGTAATAAGAGCATCAGGATTGTGGGGCCAAACTGCTTGGGGCTATACTGCCCTGAGACTGGTTTGTCTTTCTCCCCCCAGTTCCCCAAGCAAAGCGGCGATTTTGCTCTTATGGCTCAGAGCGGCGGGAATAGCGTGAATTGCGTCTGCGAGGCTTCGAGCAGAGGGCTCTATTTTAGCAAGGTGATAAGCTTTGGCAATGCCATAGACCTCAACGAGTGTGATTTCCTGGAGTACCTGGCGGATGACCTGAAGACCAGTGTGATAGGGGTGTATCTAGAGGGCGCCAGGGATGGAGCTCGGTTTGCCAGGATTTTACGTGAGGCAACGAAGAGGAAGCCGGTGATAGTCCTTAAGGCGGGAAGCACGGATGCTGGTGTCAGGGCGGCGGCTTCGCATACTGGCTCTATGGCTGGCCGCAAAGATATGTGGGAAAGCATGTTGAAACAGACTGGAGCTATCCGCGTCCATAGCATCGGCGAGATAGTGGACGTGGCCTTGGTTTTCTTGCGGATGTCTCCTCCCGGGGGGCGGAGGACGCTCCTCATTGGTCCTGGTGGTGGAGCCAGTGTCATAGCTGCTGATGACTGCGCCAGAGCAGGCCTGACCCTGCCTATACTACCTGCGGGTTCTCGGGAGAAGCTGAAGCAGATTATGGGTGGTACTGAGACGGGTGGTGGCTTCAGGAATCCGGTGGATTTATACAGGCCGGATTTGCTGAAGCAGGCCGTTGAAGCTGCTTGCAACTGGGATGAGTTTGACGTGCTTCTGGCGCATCTTCCTTTTGAGCTTTATGGACTGATGCCGGATGACACGAAAGATGTTATACGGCGTGTTTTTATTCAGGCGGTGCTCGACCTCAGGGAATCGCCGTTCAGACCTCATGCGGTGGTGTTGCATGCTTCTACTGCTGATAGGTCGAGGCAGCAGGCTATGGAGTTGCGGGCCAAGCTGTCTCAAGCTGGATTTGCCGTGTTTGAGTCGATAGGGCACGCTGCCAGCGCCATAAATAAGGCTATGGCATACTATGAATGGAGGCAGCGAGCTGTAGCGGGTGATGAGGGAGGTTACTATGACGATTGAGTGGCCGGCGGTGATAATCATCGCGCTGATAATCGTGGTTGCTGCGCTGATATTGGCGTTTGTCCGGTGGGGTTAATCCAGACTGGAAAAAGAAAAGTCCAAGTCATTTTGGAGACCTGGACATTCCGAATGGAGGTTATGGATGAAGCCGTATCAGGGCAAGGTTCACTCCTGAGAGACTAAAGGTACCAGACCCAGGCGGTGATTACCAGGCTGAGCAGTAGTACCACGTCGAAGATAGCGCCGCTGAACAGTGCTATAAGTTTTTTGTCCTGCCTTGCCATTACCATTATCTTCTGCTTGCGAGTCATTTCTTTCCTCCCCGTTTTCCTTTTCTACTGTGTATAACGCAGAAAAGGGCATTTGGTTTATTCCGTATTTCCTGATGCTAATTATGACGTTTTCTCGAGTGTGGCACATCGTACATAGGTATGGTTTTAGGATAGGAGAATGGTTCTAGGACTTATAGCTATGGATGGAGGCCGCAAGTCCTAGTTTGCGCTAGTACTTTTGGATGGGTGGCTAGCTTGAGCTAGCGTATGGTAGTGCTATGAAAGGTGTTGCCGATAGTGTATGCGCGACTCTGTTCTTAGTTGCCGTGGGAACTCGGGTTAGTGATGGTGGGAGGCAATGGTGGTTGGGAACCTATGGTTTTCTGACTGTGAAATTTGTGCTGTAGGTCTCAGTGACTATGCCATCGTATCTGGTATAGGAAAATTCCGCGTATATGGCGTAAACGCCGGGCGGGATTCTTCTTGGTGTTCTTAGTGTTGCTCGCCAGTCCCCTGTGATCCAGCTCGGCTCTCGTTCTGCTGCTGGCTCGCCGTCATCAAACTTACCGTTGCTGTTGGTGTCGAAGTAGACAAAGACGTTATTGAGGAACAGGTCGCGGCCCTTGATGCTTATCTTACCTCCCGCCCTGCCTGATTCTGGATAGACTGCAATCTCGTTGTCCGCAGATACCTGGCACGGTGTTAGCACAATGAGAAACGATGCAATGATAAAGGGAATCAGTGCCCTGCTGAGCACAAGCTTATTTAACTTCATTCTGCTATTCACGACAGGTTGCTGCGCTCATCCGGTTCCCACCCGGATGTCCACTCTACAGGGGCATAATGATACAGCGTTGCGAAATGAAGTTCAAGCCCCATGCAATTCGGGTATAAGAAATCTAGGCCGAGAAGTGCTAAAATGTTAGGGCATTTCGTATGTGGGGGAGTGTCGGAATTGGCAGACGAGCATGACTTAGGATCATGTGCCGCAAGGCGTAGGGGTTCGAGTCCCCTCTTCCCCACCACGTTCAGGAAAGGGTTGGTGTGGATACAATTTGCTATGCCGCTGTCACGGGGCTACCACTTGTGGAGGCTTACGGCGTCAGGCACTTTTACCGGCTCAGGTGTAATGCGAACCAGCTTCTTGTTCACAACTTTGTATACAAAGATATGGTCATAGTTCTGTCTTGAAGTCTCGCTATAGGAGCAGGGGAAAGGAGACGTTGAATTTTCTGGAATCCAGCCGGTAAGGCTTTTGTAAGCTTTGAACATTGCATCCCCATTTAGCTTCTCATAGCCAACTTCTCTTGACGCTCTCCTAACTGCTTCCAGGAATGGGTCTATTATCCAAGCTTGAGCTGCCACATAGCTATCATCCATCTCCTCGATTGGCCTGCCCTGATATTTTGTCCAGAGTTGACTTCTGGGATTGGCTTTGACCTCATCTCCCATATAGCTGTGGGAGATGAGGATTGTGCCTTCTGTGGCCTCGGGATGGAGTTTAATGCCAATAGTCTCATGTGGTCCGTAGAAGTCACTCATCATCTGGATGTTTTTGGTTAAACCAAGAGCGTGGGCGTCGCGGATGACACTGCTGGGTGTTGGGTCAATGCCGCCAGCCCAAATATAATTAGCGCCACTTTGCGCCAGTCTCATCAGATAGACATCGTGCTTTGGCGCTCCAGTTGGAAACAGCTCAGGCGGGAGCAAATTTACGCCTATTTGGGCAGCATACTCCTTGCCGCCCATCAAGAACTCCATTCCGTAAGCACTGTCCCAGGACATATAACCAACTGTAGGCATCCCCGGCTTTCCCTTTTGTTTCCAGTCTTTTACCATCCAGTCCAGACCTGCGGCGAAGACATTCTGGTAAGCCACTGACCACATGAAAATCCTGCCCGGTTTTGCTTGAAACTCGCCAGCGGCGGAGATGATACTTACCAGTTTGTCGTTTTCAATAAAGGGTGCTAAAGCCTTAGCGACGCCGGTAGAGATAGCGAGAACCATTAAGAGCTTGGGTTCGGCGCGGTATCTTTTATATGCTGACACGGCTCTAGCTGTGTCATAGCGGGTGTCAACCACAATCTGGTTTATCTTAATTCCCTCAATGCCGCCCCTCTCGTTGATGTCTTTGAGATAGTCGTCACCACCCGTTGCACCCGGCACATTAATCCCGCCAAGAGGGCCTGTGAGGTCGGAGAGATTAAGGAGGGCGACAGATTTTTCAGCTGGTGGTTTTGGTGTGCGACAGCCGAAAAACAAGGGCGCCAAAGATACAAGCAAAGCCAGAGAAACAAGACTAACCAGTACGAGCTTATCCCTTTTCATCTTTCACCTCCATACTCTGTTCCAGGGATGCGATGATGTGATTCTATACCAACTATGGATAGGGAAGCAACTCCCTTCGAATCTAATGCAGGGTTTAAGGTGGCAGGATGTTGTGGAGCAGACTGTTCTGAATGGTTATTTGTCTGGTCTGCAGAGAAGTCGTTTCAGGGCTAAGCAGGGCAGGAACAGGACATAGCGAATTACTGCCGGCAAAAGCAGGCGAGTTGCCCTTGATACTTCATCGGGGGCGACGACCATATCCATCCGCATGGCATCTAACACCTTAGCGTCCAGGACCAATCTGTCGCCATCGCGTTTAGCCGAGTAAAGTTCGACGACCACGTTGCCATCAGGGGTACGGATTTTAACGCTCCTGGCGTTTCCGGATGGCATTATCTAGCCACCGCCTTTTTGAAATCAATGCCCAGGTCATCCATTACTGCTATGGCAGCGGCCCTGCCGCCACCAGTTGCGCCGCCACCCGGATGTGTGCTGGCGCCGCAGATATAAAGTCGCTTGATTGGTGTTCTGTACTGTCCCCAGCCGGGCAGGGGCCTGTTGGCATAAGATTGAGTTATAAAAGAGGCTATGTGCAGGATGTCACCAGATTTCATGGAGGGGTTGTATCTTTCTATGTCTAGCGGGCTCATTACATTCATGCTGAGAATATTGCTTTGTCTTAGATTGTCTATCTGTCCACGGAGCACTTCAATGATGTCCTCAGCTATTTTCTCTTTTATTTCATCCCACCTATCTGGCCCGCCATGGCGCAAGTTGTATGGCTGGTAATG
>Ga0194112_10009908_pt1 | contig 12060 bp, 9 predicted proteins | sample TA2MahC400mmetaG_FD_146191 | JGI IMG/M metagenome (GOLD analysis project Ga0194112, IMG submission 146191) | Freshwater microbial communities from Lake Tanganyika, Tanzania - TA2015016 Mahale Deep Cast 400m | ecosystem: Environmental > Aquatic > Freshwater > Lake | place: Tanzania: Lake...
AGCCGCCATCCGTTGGCTGTGCTGCTGGAGCACCGATGCCATTTACACCACTTGACAAGACGCGAACCTCGATAATCGCCTGGTGCACAGCTACTCCGACCTGGAGGATCCCACCCATCTGGTCTATGGCTATGAGCAGACCTACGCCGAGGTGATTCGTCCCATGATGGCGGCCAAACCGGATCTGTCGGCGTTCTTTATCGGGGGCGGCGGCTATACCTTCCCTCGCTACCTGGAGGCGCTTCTGCCCGACAGCCATCTGGTGGTGGCCGAGATCGATCCGGGCGTGACGAGCGTCGCGACGCAGCTCCTGGGTCTCTCGCCGGACACGCGCATCGAGACCCACAACCTGGACGCGCGGCTGTATCTTCTCCGCCACGGAGAGCCGGAGGCCTACGACCTGGTCTTTGGCGATGCCTTTAACGACTATTCGGTGCCCTTTCACCTGACGACGCTCGAGTTCAACCGTATGGTGCGCCACGTCCTGCGAGAGGGCGGGCTGTACGTGGTCAACCTGGTGGATGGCGGCAAGCGGGGGCACTTTTTGCGAGCCTATGTGCATACTCTGAGGCGGGTCTTTGGCCACGTAGCGGTGATCCCGACCAGTTCGGGATGGCGCAGTTCGAGCCGCATGACCTTCGTGCTGGTGGCGGCCAAGGGAGAGCTTGACCTGAGCCACCTGCCGGCGGGCTCGCGGCCTCTGAGCGACGAGGATCTGGAGGCCTATCTGGCGGAGGAGCCGATGCGCCTGCTGACGGACGATCACGTGCCGGTGGACAATCTTCTCGCGCCGGTGTTCGAGGATTCGGCGAGGGGATAGGCCGTAGGAGTGGGCGAGGCGCTCTGGCTAGTTCTCGGGGATGTCCTTGAGGGCGATCCACTTGCGGCGCAGGGCGAGGGTTACCGCCTCAGTTCGCGAGCCGACCTGCAGTTTTCCAAAGATGTTGGCCATGTGGGACTGCACCGTGCGCGGGCTGAGGATGAGCTTCTCGGCGATCTCGCGGTTGGAAAGCCCTTGCGCCGCCAGCGCGAGCACCCCTTGCTCGCGCTCGGTGAGGGGGCTTGCCTGGCTCTCGGATGTGCTCTCACAAACTACCCGACGCAGCAGCTTGTGCGCGATAGCCGGATGCAAGACCGACTCGCCGCCCTTCACGCGACGCACGGCGTCCACCAGCTCGCTGCCGCGGGCGTTCTTGAGCAGATAACCAGCCGCACCCGCCTCGAGGATGGCAAAGACATACTCGTCGTCGTCATAGGCGGTGAGCACGAGCACCGCCGTCTCGGGGGCCAGGCGCTTGATCTCCCGCGTGGCCTCGATGCCGTTCATCACGGGCATGCTGATGTCCACGATGGCCACATCGGGGTGTTCCCGTTCGAGGAGCTCGATCGTCTCTCGACCGTTCCCTGCCTCGGCGATAACCGTCAGGTCGCCGGATCGCTCGAGGATCTGGCGCGTCCCCTCGCGTACCATGACGTGATCATCGGCCAGCAGCACGCGAATCTTGGCCATCGAATGCCTGTCCCTCCTGAATAGCGGGGGGGTGCGTTACATTATACCAGGTTCACTGACCGGCGCCACTGTGACCTTCGCCTTCTCTAAGGTCTTTTCCAAGTCGTCCGCCTGGTCACCCTGAGCGCAAGCGAAGGGTCTCTACGCCACACCAAGGTGCACTATGGCAACTGGCGGGGCATACGCTAACGCGACGCCCTGCGCCAGCCCTGCTCGCTTGATGTTCGAGAGGTTCAGGAAGGACGAGCTCCCCGATGCCCACAATGGGCCACGGGAAGCTCGTCCTGCAAGAGCGAAGCTAGGGCGCTCGGAAGAGCCCGCCGAGGAAGGCCCCAAGCGAGCCCATCTCTTCTTCGAGCGTGCCGGGCGGTATGCTCTCTCCCTCGCCGAGGAAGGTCACGTCCACACCCACGGAAAAGAGTGGGTCGTAGCGCAAGTGCGTAGCAAGCAACTCGAGATCCTTGGGCTGGGTCAGCCGCGGGTCAATGTTGACGTTGAGGAGCGGAAGCAATCCAGGCACCGTCCTGATGGCGTTTCCACGGGTCTCATAGTCCATCACCACGCGGAGCGAACGGCTGTTGAGGCCCAGCTCGATGCCCCCTGGTGTCATCGCCAGGCGCAGCGACTTGAGGCTTGGGTAGCTAACCAACAGAGCGGTCAGCGGGCTTGCGTCCATGCCCGGGATCGCCTCAAGGCGGCCCAGAGCGGGGATATCCACCGCAAGCCGGCCGCTGCGATCAGCCACCAACCTGGGCACCGCGTTCACCATGGGTGTCGGGGCGTACTCTGCCTGGGCGCGCGTGAGGCGAGGCAAGTATCCCGGCATGCCGCTCTTGCTGAGCGTTACGCCGATCTTGATGTCGGTCAGAACGTCCCACGGGATGTCGGGCTGACCAACGATGGTGCCCAGCTCCTGCAGAAAGCCCTCGCCCACTTTGATGGAGGGCATGCGTTCCTGGCCCACGGCAGTAACCAGCGACCCCGTCGAGCCGTCCCACGAGACCGCCAGATTCCCCGTCTCCGCCACCAGCGTGCTCAGCGGCGGCTGGAGCCAGCTCGCCAGGCTGGCTATAGGCTTCCCGTCGGCGCCCAGAGAGAGGGCGTAGCGCGTCACCTCGTCCGGCCCGGTCTCGGGCGTCACGTAGAGCTCAATGGGGTCGTCGAACTGGATGCGACGTGCCTCCGGCTGGGGCGTGTCCGCGAAATGGGCTGTCAGGTGCACTTGCGTGCGGCTGATCTGGTCCTTCATCGCGGTCAGGTACCCCACGATCTGCTGATCCTGAGGTCCATAGGCACGAGCGAGCAGATCGTAGACCAGCGGCGTGGTGCTCTCGATCAGGTCGGGGTTCACAGCCACGCGAAGCTGCTCCTCGCCGTTCATCGAGACGGCGACGCCAAAGCCGTCCACGCTCACGTCCGCCTCGGTCAGGTCGAGCTGAGCGACGAGATCCCCGATGCCCAAGGGAGCCAGCTCGCCTAGCGTCGCCAGGGGAATGCCCATCGCGGAGAGGGGCTGCCCATCGGGGGTGAGCGTGACACCCACGTCGACCACGTTGCGCACTTTTGCCTGCTTGGCCACGCGCTGGGACAGGTCGATCTCGCGCTCTTCCTGCACATGCAGGGCCACCGACACGTTGGTGTCCCACACACGCGGCGCCAGGTATGCGAGGTCGGGCGCCAGGGATTCGACGGCCTGATCGAGCGCGCTGCGCGAGACGCCCAGGTAGACGGCGGGCGTGTTGTTGATCAGCACGTCAAACTCGCCCGATTGCTTGAGGATGGAGGCCGAGCTGACGCCGTGGTCCATCAGTATGTGGATGATGCGGGGATCGAGGCGAGGCTCGGAGACATCCACGCTCACGCGCGCGCTCGTGCCGACCAGGGCGCCGTTCTGGACGCTCACGCTCCAGGTGCCGTCCTCACGGACGATCAGCTTGGACGGGATCACGGGCGTCGGTCCTTCGGCGCGCAGCGGCGCGGCCAGCAACAGGAACTGGGAGAGCAGGATGAACAGCACGGACACTAGGCGAAGCTTCTTGCACATGGAGCACCCCTTTCCGCACGTTTTGATGGCGAACAGAGAAAACCATGGGTGGCGAGCCTCCGCCTCGGCGCCTGTCGGTGGCCAGCAAGCGGATGGCGCTGCCTCTCCCTCCTGCCATTATTATACACAACCGCACCGGTGCGTGTCAATGCCCTCTGCACTCACTGCACTCACGATCCAGGGCTTTGTCAAAGTGACGCGCAGCGTCATCCCGAACGCAGTGAGGGCGGGATTCGCTCCGTGGAGATTCCTCCTCCCGCCTGAGCAGGGCTCAGGACGGTCGTCGGAATGACCCTCACGGTGGGACACGCGCCCGTGCATATGCGGCTTAGAAGTCCTTGCTCAGGATCTCGGCTGTTACAGGGTGCGTCTTTGTCCGGGTCAGTGGGTTACCTTGGGTGCATTGCCAGAGAGGGCGCATCAGAGCGGCGAGGGGCAAGGTGAGGGTGTGAGCGTGGGAGCTGGAAGGTGTGTCTCGGTGGCGGGTCGTCATGCCGCCTTGGGCTGAAAGTTGCCGTACTGGTCAAAGACGCCCAGTTGGTAGCCCCGCTGGTCCATGTACGCAGCGAGCCGCCTGAGCGAGATAGTGGGAGGCAAAAGCTCGTACTCATAGTACCAGGCGTGGTCGGGCGTGCTCACCTCAGCCACCACGATGCCGAGCACTTGCACCGCTCGCCCTGTCAGGCCGCTCCGAGCACGCTTGCGGCCGTCGAGCATGAGCAGAAGAGGTTGGTTGTCGAACTCCTCCACGACCAGCGACAGACCCTCGCGTGTGACCTTGTCAAACATCAAACGCGGAGACATGGCACCTCCCTGCACTATCGAGCAGGGGCAGGGGCCAGTCACGCGCTCATGCACAGTCCACGAGGGGGCCCGGCCCGAGCCCCTCACCATTATTATACACACATCGAACACAACATGCCTGACGTGCGTCCACTTGCTTTTTGACGTTACTCTGACATTTCCGTGACGCGGGGGCTGCGTCGCACGATGCCCTCCAGCCGGCGTCGATGGTGCCGGTGTCCGAGCGCGCAGCTCGGGAGGCTTTGCGAGCACGCGCTCCTGTGGTACACTTGATTGACTTGGCGTAATCACGGCTGGCCAACTCTGGGGCGAGGAGTCGCAATGCATAGACGGGTCATAACATGGGCGCTGTTGCTCATCGTGGGGGTCGCAGTGTGCGCGCCCGCAGTCCATGGGGAGACCCTGCGACAGCAGGTTCAGGTGTACATCACCTCGCCCGAGATGGGCCAGGTCGTGACAGGTCTGGTGGAGATACGCGGCTCCGCCCTGGTGCCCAGCTTTCAGTTCTACAAGGTCGAGTTCGGCATGGGGCCGAACCCGACGCAGTGGGCCGTGATCGGGTCGCTCCACTACCAGCCCGTGATCAACGATCGGCTCGAGCTGTGGGACACGACGGTCGTGCCCGATGGGGTCTATACCCTCAGGCTGCAGGGCGTCAAGCAAGACGGGAACTGGGAGGAGTTCATCGTGAGGCAACTGGAGGTGGCAAACACCCGGCCCACCCCGACCCCGACGCCGACGGAGACGGCGACGCCAATCCCGGCGACGCCAACACCCACGGTCGAGGCGCCCCCGGAAGCGACGCCCACGCCACACGTCATCGGCCCCGGGGTCGTCCCTACCAGGGCGAGCCAGAGCCCCACGCCCACGTTGAGCCGTCCCGACCTGCGCGAGCGGCTCCCGATTGACCCGCAGGGCTGGGCGCAGTCCTTCTGCTTCGGTGGAGTTGCCATGGCTGTGGTCTTTGCGCTGCTAGGGATCGTCTTTGGTGTGCGCCGCCTGCTGTAAAGGCACACAGCGACGCGGTGGATACTCCCTCATGGCTGTCTGCCCAACGCGACGCGCGGGCCCTCGAATCTGGTGGAGAACACTCGCACGGATGTCGCTCTTCTCTCGCTCTGCCAGGCCACGTCAGGTCCCGCCAGGGCCCGCTCTGCATCTCATCGTCGGCCTGGGCAACCCCGGACCAAAGTATGCCCAAAACCGACATAACGTCGGCTTTCGCCTGTTGGACCGCCTGGTCGCGCGCTACGCCCTCAACCTGAGCCGCAGGCGCTTTCAGGCGCGCCTGGGCGAAGGGCGGATCTGCGGGCACCGCGTCATCCTGGCCAAGCCGCAGACCTTTATGAACGAGAGCGGGCGCGCGGTCGCCGCCATCAGCCGCTGGTACAAGATCCCGCCGCAGCGCATCCTCGTCCTGCACGACGATCTCGACCTCCCGCTGGCCAAGGTGCGCTTGCGCAGCGGAGGGAGCAGCGGCGGCCACAACGGCATCAAGTCCATCATCGCAGAGCTTGGCAGCGAGGATTTTGCGCGGCTGCGCGTGGGCATCGGTCGGCTAGAGCATGGAGATCCCATCGACTATGTGCTGGATAGCTTTACTCCCGAGCAGGAAACGCTCATTGAAGCCTTGTTCCCCTGGGTGGACGAGATCGTGTGCTGCTTCCTCGATCGGGGCATCCACGCCGCGATGAACGAGTACAATGGCCGCGACCTGGCGTCGCTGAACGCGGGACGGCCGCTCGACCTGCGGGAGCGCTGAGGGGGCGCTTTGAGACTCGACGGGCTGCTCAGCGTCATTCGGGGCGACCAAGCCCATCGCTCTTTCCTCCGGCGCGCTCGCGTCCTAAAGGAGCGGCCCGACGCGCTGGCCGATTACCCCATCCTATCCCTTGGGCTGCTGTCCGCTGCGCGGCCTCACGTGGTCGCGGCGCTGCAGCTTGATTGGCCGGGACCGGTGGTCCTTGTCGCGGGGCGCCCCGAGCGGACGCGGCTGCTCAGCGATGAGATGCAGGCCTGGTCGGCGCGCCCGGACAGGGTATGGATCTTCCCCGCGCCGGACGCGCTGTTCTACGATCGCACCTCCTGGCATCCGGAGACCGTGCACGCGCGGGTTGGAGTGCTTGCGGCCCTGACCGATCTGACCGCGGACGATGAGGAGGCCGGGCGCGGCCTCGTGATCGCCACATCAGTCTGGGCTTTGATGGTCAAGGGCGTCACGCCGCGAGCGTTCCGACGGGCCATGCGCACACTGTGCGTGGGCCAGTCCATCCCCATGTACGACCTGATAGCCGATCTCGTGCGGGCTGGATACGAGCCCGCGGCGGTGGTTGAGGAGCCAGGCACACTCAGCCATCGCGGCAGCATCGTCGACGTCTATGCGCCGAACATGGCCCAACCCCTGCGCATTGATTTCTTCGGGGACGTGATAGACAGCCTACGCCGGTTCGACCCCGCCACCCAGCGCTCGCTGGACGCGCTAGAGGAGGCCGTCCTCGCTCCCGCCAGCGAGGCGCTGCCCGAGTGGGGCAAGGCCGCCGAGGGCGCGCTCATGGCCCTGGACCTGGGCGCCTGCAACGCCGCCACACGGCAGCGCATGGGGGAGGAGCGCGCTCAGCTCATCGAGGGGGCCTCCTTCCCCGGCGTCGAATACTATCTCCCTTATCTCTATCCCCGTCCCGGGAACTTGCTCGACTTCCTGCCGGCGAACGCCCTCGTGCTGATGGACGATGTGACCACGCTCGAGTCCGCGGGGATTGGGCTGGAGAACCAGGCCTTGGGGCTGCGCGCGGAGATGATGGACGACGGGCAGCTTCCGCCCAACTTCCCACAACCCTATCTGAGCTGGGGGGCCTTGCGGGCGCAGCTCCAGGCGCGCCGGACGATCAACCTGGCGTCTGGCTGGGAGAGCTCGGGCGGAGAGGTGGGCGACGAGGCGCCCCTGGAACGGAGCTTTGTGGCCGCGCCGCGCTATGCTGGCCAGCTCCGTGACGCCCTGCTCGACGTCGTCGAACTGCGCGATAGCGGCCACCGGGTCGTCCTGGTCACGCGGCAGGCCGAACGCCTCAGCGACCTTTTGCGCGAGCAGAACGTGTACGTGGCGCCCGACACCGACATCGCCCCTTCACACGACGTGGGTGTGGAGGAGCCGGTGGTAGAGGGTGCGCTTCATCTCGTGGACGGGATCCTGGCGGAGGGCTGGGTGTACCGTCCCTCGTCCGAGGGAGCCAGTCCCAGCCGGCTCGTCCTGCTGACGGATGCTGAACTCTTTGGCTGGCAACGCGTCCGCCGGCGCCGCGCCGGCCGCCGACACCGCCTGGCGCCCGAAAGCCTGTTCGCCGACCTGAAGGAAGGCGACTATGTCGTGCATGTGGAACATGGCATCGGCCGTTACCATGGGATGGTGCGCAAGACGATCGGCAAGCTGGAGCGGGAGTACCTCGACATCGAGTACGCCCAGGGCGACCGGCTGTATGTCCCCATCCACCAGGCCGATGCTGTCAGCCGCTATCTGGGCGCCGACGACCGTGAACCCCGCATCCACCGCCTTGGCGGCGCCGAATGGACCACCGTGCGCGACCGCGCCGAGCGCGCCATCCGCGACATGGCCGCCGAACTGCTCGAGTTGTACGCTGCCCGCGAGGTGACGCCCGGCTATGCCTTCTCTCCGGACACCGAATGGCAGAGGGAACTGGAAGGGTCCTTCGCCTACGAGGAGACGGAGGATCAGCTCCGAGCCCTCGCCGAGATCAAGGAAGACATGCAGACGCCGCGGCCGATGGACCGGCTGATCTGCGGCGACGTGGGCTATGGCAAGACGGAGGTCGCCCTGCGGGCCGCCTTCAAGGCGGTGATGGACGCCAAGCAGGTGGCCGTGCTGGTCCCGACCACCGTGTTGGCCCAGCAGCACTATTACACCTTCCGGCGCCGCCTGCGCGCCTTTCCGGTCGTCGTCGAGATGCTCTCTCGCTTTCGCACGCCGCAGGAGCAAGATCAGCTTCTCGAGGATCTGGCGGCGGGCCGGGTGGATATCGTCATCGGTACCCATCGCCTCCTGTCCAGCGACGTGAGCTTTAAAGACCTGGGGCTCGTCGTCATCGACGAGGAGCAACGTTTTGGCGTGAGCCACAAGGAGCACCTCAAACAGATGCGTCGCGAGGTGGACGTGCTCACCCTGACCGCGACGCCCATCCCGCGCACGATGTACATGTCGCTCAGCGGCATCCGCGACATGAGCATCATTGACACACCCCCCGAGGACCGCCTGCCTATTCGCACCTACGTAGCCGAGGAGGACGAGGGTCTCATTCGCAAGGCCATCCTCCGGGAGATGGACCGCGGCGGCCAGGTCTACTTTGTGTACAACCGCGTCTACGACATCGAGCAGGTGGCCGAGATGCTCCAGCGGGTGGCGCCCGAGGCGTCTCTCGTGATCGGGCACGGGCAGATGCCGGAGGACGAGCTCGCCCAGGTGATGCTGGGCTTTGCCCAGGGGGAGTACGACGTGCTTCTCTGCACCACTATCATCGAGAGCGGGCTGGACATCCCCAACGTCAACACCATCATCATTGATCGCGCCGACACCTTTGGGTTGGCCCAGCTCTACCAGTTGCGCGGGCGCGTCGGGCGAGGCGTCGAGAGGGCCTATGCCTACCTGCTCTACAAGCCGCCGCTGACCGAGATCGCCCACCAGCGCCTGCAGACCATCCAGGAGGCCGCCGAGTTGGGCGCGGGCTATCGGGTGGCCCTGCGCGATATGGAGATCCGCGGCGCTGGCGAGGTTCTGGGGGCCGAGCAGCACGGCCACATCGCCGCCATCGGCTTTGAGCTGTACAGCCGGCTGCTGCGCCAGGCCGTGGAGGAGTTACGCGAGAGCCAGGCCTGGATGGAGGAGCGCACGCCTGCGGCGCGGGCCGCCGTGCGCTGCGCCCGGGAGGGGATCGCCGCGCGCTATCTCGCCGTGGAAGCCGGGCCGAGCATTGATCTCCCCGTGTCGGCCTATCTCCCCGACGGCTTTGTGCCCGACCATGCCCTGCGTCTGCGCCTCTATCGTCGCATGGCCCGCCTGGAGAGCGTCGCCGAGGTGGACGGGCTGGAGCGGGAGCTCGAGGATCGCTTTGGCGAGATCCCCGAGCCGGTGGCTGGGCTGCTCTTCCTGCTGCGCGTGCGCATGCTGGCGGAGGCGGCCGGCGTGCAAGCTGTCAACGGCAACGCAGAACAGGTGGCGCTGGCCCTGCCGCTGCCTCTGCACCCCGAGGCGGCTCGCGACGTCATGGCCTGCCATCCGTACGCGCACGCGCGCGGCACGCGGATCTGGCTCCCCGGCCCCGCATCCACAGAGCCAGGGGCGGCCGGCTGGCAGAGCCTGCTGCTGGACCTGCTGCACGGCCTCGGCGAGCTGCAGAGCGAATCCGCCCGGAGAGCTGGCTAGCTGAGGCCCTCGGCTCGAGGGCACTTGGCCGTTCAGGCCGCCTATGGCATCGGTCAGGTAGTAGGCGAGTGCAGATGGTGTAGCTCCGGTTCCCGGCCTGAAGGCTCGGACAACGGGTACAAGCCCACCGCCGTGGGCTCGCAGCGCATGCCTTGAGCCGACGAAGGTCGGCTTCGCGCCCCGTAGCGCGTGGCCTTGGCCCGCGCGGCAGATACAGCGCGATGACTTGACCAGCGTTCTATCGCATAGCGTCGAGCTGCGGATCGTCGGCCAGCTTGCGTTGGCAGTCGGGGCAGATGCCGTGGGTAAAGACGGCATTCGAGTGCTCCGAGAGATACTCTTCCAGTTGCTTCCAATAGCCCTCATCGGTGCGGATGCGTTTGCACCAGGCGCAGATGGGCAACAGCCCGCTGAGCCTCTTAACCTCACCCAGGGCCTCCTGCAGCTCGCGGATCAGGCTCTCCCGCTCCTCCTCGGCGCGCTTGCGCGCGGTGATGTCGCGCAGCATGGCTACCTGTCCTGCGATACCTCCCCGCCGGTCGTGCAGCGCTGACAGGCTCACGTCATAGTCGCGACGGCCAACTCCCTGCTGCAGCGCCACGTCCGTTCTGCTGCCCGAGGCGCCGATCTCCTGGGCAAGAGGGCCGAGCTGTGCGGACAGCCTCTCCGGCAGGCGACGCCCTACGAGATCGTCGCGGCTGTAGGCCAGAGCCTCTTCCGCCGCCGGGTTGACTTGCACAATCCGGCCCTCCCCGTCCAGCACGACGAGGCCATCGGACATCTCCTCGATGACCCGCTCGTACGCCATGGGCACGATGTCGAACAGGCCGTAGCGGCACAGGCCCCAGGTCAGGGCTGCGCCAGAGACCGCAAAGGCGATCGGGGTCGGGTCAATGCGCAGCACGCGGCTCTGGCCGATCAGGAAGGTGAGATTACCCAGCCATGGCGCCAAAGCCCCGACCAGTATCGCCCTGAGTTGGGCCCGATAGAGACCGGGCGACCGAAGCGCCGCCCGAGTGATGAGGTACGTGCCGTAGATCAGCAGCCCGTAGCTGTAGGCGGCGAAAACCCAGAACCAGGGGCCATAGGTCTTGGCCACAACGGCAAACGATCCGCTGGTGTCCAGGCGCACATCGCGGCGCATAAAGCCATGAGCGTCGTTGGTCCAGAGCAGGGCCAGCGTGATCGCAGGCACGATAAAGAGGTGGGTCACCTGCGCGTAAGAGGGCCGCTGGCCGCTGCTCGCATACCGCCAGGCAAAGATCAGCCAGAGGGGCGCCACGCTGACGATCACAGAGTATTGCAGGTTGATCACCAGCAGCTTTTGCTGCAGATCGCTCAGGCCATAGTCCACCAGGTCAAACCAGGCCCAGATCGCGGAAAAAACCAGCAACAGGGCCAATGCCCTGGCGCCGGGCCTTCCACGATGCGACCACAACAGGCCGGCGACGAGGAGTGACGCCGCCACCGCCACGATCAAGGGTATCGCGAACCATCCCATCTGCCAGACCAAAGTGGACCTCCGACCGATAAGCAAGAGCTGGCAACAGCTCAGGAGCGCCTGAATCGTCCGGCGCGCGCCCGCTCTCAGTCTCGTGCGAAGCTAAGGTGAGGCCGGACGCGGTCGTACACGTTCTTCATGACGATGACGTCGGCGACCTTGGGCTCGCCGACATGCAGCCGCCAGGCGGGGCTCCAGTAGAGACGGACCTTCTCGGCGGCCTTGATCTCGCTCCAGGGGATCAGCACCGCTGGTGGCGACTTGAGCGAGCGCCGAATGGTCAGGCCGAGCCCGCGTGGGTCCATGGTCACCGTGACGCAAAAGCGCCAACGGACGGCGCCGATCTGCACATGCTGGCGTCGCAGCTCCTCACCCTCTAGAGGCCCCGGCGCGGGATAGCGCGCCAGGAGCTTACCGTGGCTGCCGGTGTTATCCACCAGGTACCACATGAACAGCACGCCCCCCAAAGCGAGCGCGGTCAGCCCGGCGAAGGAGACGCCCACGATCACCACCACCAACAGGAACGACGGCAACACCGCATCCATCCACAACCTCCATGCGGACTGGGCTGACCGTGAGCGGGCCATCTGTGCCGGCGCGCGGCATTCTTGCCTCGCCGCCTCTAGAGCACGCCGAATACCCGATACACCTCGTCAATGGGCATCCCCGCGGCGAGTTGCTCGCGTTCCGCGTTCTCCTTCTCGAAGGTCACTTCCACGCGCAGCAGCACCTCATCCACCAGGTCCTTCGGGATGAGCTGCACGCCGTCG
>Ga0194112_10009910_pt1 | contig 12059 bp, 6 predicted proteins | sample TA2MahC400mmetaG_FD_146191 | JGI IMG/M metagenome (GOLD analysis project Ga0194112, IMG submission 146191) | Freshwater microbial communities from Lake Tanganyika, Tanzania - TA2015016 Mahale Deep Cast 400m | ecosystem: Environmental > Aquatic > Freshwater > Lake | place: Tanzania: Lake...
AGGTCGGCCTGGGTTCCTCTCAAGCTCTCAAGCCGCTCGTATGTGGCCGCATCCCAGAAGTGGAGCCATCCTTGCCAGCCGCTTGCCGCGATCCACCGGCCGTCGGGGGAGAACGAGACGCCGCGGTTGACTGTTGGCGTCGGCAGGACCTTCAGGGCCGCGCCCGTGTCGGCGCTCCACACCCGCACGGCGGGGTCAGTGCCCACCGAGAGCGTCCGCTGGCCGTCCGGGGAGAAGCCCACACACCAGATTTCATGGGTCGGCCCGAGCTGCTTGCGCAGGCATGCCCCGGTCGCGGCGTCCCAGAGCCTGGCCTTGCCGTCCGTGCCGCAGGTGAGGATCCGCTTGCCGTCCGCGGAGAACGTGAGGAACTGCACCTGCATGCGGTCGTCCGGGTCCGTCATCGTCTTGACGCACTTCTCCGCAGCGACGTCCCACAGCCTGATCACGCCGTCGTCCGAGCCCGAGGCGAGGCACTTGCCATCGGAGGGGAAGGCCAGGGCACGCGTGGGGACCCGCTGAAGGTCGAGCGTCACGAGGCAGCGGGTGGTCTCAATGTCCCAGACACGGACCGTGCCGTCCATGCTGGCGGAGGCGAGTCGCTTGCCATCCGGGGAGAAGGCCACGCACTCCGCCCAGCCGAGGTGCCCCTGGAAGGTCCTGAGGCACTTGCCCGTGGCCGGCTCCCACAGCTTCAACGTCCTGTCGCGGCTGGCCGTGGCCACGAGGGTGCCATCGGGGGAGAAGGCCACAGAGGTCACCCAACCGGCGTGGCCCGTGAGGGTGGCGAGGAGGCGGCACGCCAGGCGGGGCGGGGCTGCCTTCTCTGCGGCGTATTCGTCCACTTTCACCCATTTGGCCCCTTTGATGGTGCCGTGGTGGCCCTTTCCCGACGAGTCCCGAGCAATGTCGCCCTGGCCCTCGTCCAGGTGGAGAAGAAGCAACGTGTCCGGATCGGCAGCGAACCGGCGTAGCGGCGTGAAGTCCGCCGTGTACCGGGCTGTCTTCGAGACGCGTACCGAATGGATGATGCCTCTGAAGGGCCAGTCAAAGCCAGGGGCCTCCGGCCCTGGGGGGGCCGGGCTTGCACCAACGGTGACAGGCAGCGCAGAGGCGGTGAATGGGCCGTTCAGCACCAGCGCAGAGCTTTGCCTTCTGCCGTTGACGTAGAGCGAGACTCGTTGGCCATCGAACACCCCCGCAAGACTGACGGCCCGTCCCTCGACCGCCGCCTCATCTGACCTCGCCTTGACATACTGGTGTCCGTCGTGGACCTGAAAGACCCAGTAGGCTCCGCTGAGGTCAATGGAGACGCCTCCAAACTGGGTGTCGCCCACCACACAGCCTCTGAACCCCGCGGCCGGCAGCGTGACGACCGCCTCCACCGTGATGGGGTGCGTGCCGCTATAGCGCAGGGACGGTATGGAGACGTAGCTGGTCTGGCCGTCGAACTCGAGCGCCCAGCGGGCACCCGGCCGTTCGGGCAGGGGCGCGCGTGCGCCCTCCTCCGGCTTCAAGCGGCGCAACCGTATGCTCCGCTGTGCAGCATCACAGCCCCATGTGCAGAAGCCGAGCGGCTGAAACGTCGAGTAGAGATCCATCGAGGACAGCCGGCGGCCAGCTCTTGCGATTTTCAGGGTCGGCCCACCGTCAACTGAAGCTTCCACATAGGCGTCGGTCACCCGCACCCTGAATCGGTACCACGTGTCGTTCTCGAACGTCATCGGCCCCGGAAAGACTCGCCCGTCCACTTCTGCCAGGTGGAACGCATTCCCAGACTCGCGGTTCGCTCCCCTGCCTCCGGCTTCCAGCCTACACCACGAGGAACCGACCGGGAAGACGAGGATCGAGAACCAGTCGCGGCCACGGAGCCGCATGCCTTCCCAAGCGATCTCGTAGTTTGTGCTGGGAACGTCTCCTTTGTAGCGAATGCCCGTCCCGTAGCCACCCATGCACATGAGAATCCGGCCGTCCTCCACGCGCACCGGCCCGTGATGGGCAAACGCGCCTTGGTTATTGACCTCCCAGCCGTCGAGCGTCTTGCCGTCGAAGAGCGAGACCCATTCAGCCTGCTCAACGGCGGGAGGCGCTGCGAGCTGCTCCATCCCCTTGACGGGGGTATCGGGCTTGAGGCCGGCGAAGGGGTCCTGGGTCGGGTCGCGGCGGATGCGCTCGAGCAGCTCCCGCTCGCAGTAGAACAATGTAGCCGGCACGATGCCGTCTCTGTCGCCCCGGCGCCAATGGAGGCTGATGTTGGCCTCATTCAAGACCTCCATATGCTCGACCCACAGGCGGTGCCAGCCGGCGCCGAGTTGCACGGCGGCGGGCTCGCAGGCGCCCATGTGTGGCGCCCAGTCGTCAATGAGCTTCTTCCCGTCCAGGTAGAATCGCACCCCGTCGTCGCGCCAAAACCAGAAGGTGTACTCGCCGGCCTGGGGAACGTAGAGCCAACCCACGATCCGCGTGGAGAAAGCGTCCTTAGGCACGTTGGGCATCGGGGCTTCAAGGCGCCAGTCGAAGTTGACCCAGGGGGCCCGCTGCGCGACGAGGAAGCGTTCGTGGTTCTGGCCCGCGTAAAAGGCAGCCGCCAGGCCCTTCTCCAGCAGCGGAGGGACGTTTGGCGGCCGCTCCTCCTCAATCGCCGTCACAGTTACTTGATTCACGGAGAGCGGAACGTCGTGCCACAGACGGAAGTCGGCCCCGTAGTTCTGCCGATGTCCGAACCGAGCGGCGGGCAACTCGAACTTGACCTCGGTCCACCGGCCCGTGCCCCGCAGGCTGCGCCGCTGTGATCTCCTCCAGGCCGTAAGCCCCACTGGCTCGCCGGGGTTCTCGATGTGCGAATCATACTCGATGCACACGGTGCCCGGCGTCGCGTCCAGGAGGGAGGTAGTAACGAGGGCTGTCCTGCCCGTGTCGGCTTGGAAGAGCTTCGCGAAATCGTCCGCCGCGCGGAAGTAGAGATAGCCCCTCTCCTGGCAAAGCGCGGGCCTCCCTTCGCGCTCGGCGGTGGTGAACTGGCCCTCGCCCTCCGAAATGGCCTCCAGCCCCTTGCTCTCGGCGGGCGCCGTGAAGGATACGGTGGCGAGCTTGACGCCTGGAACCTCGCGCTGTTGCTTGAGGAACCTCTCGTATTCCTTCTCGATCTCCTCCGTCCCAAGCCCTTGCTCGTGGAGGAAGAGGGCGCCGCAGATTGTCACGTCCGAGGTGAAGGTCCTCATTTCGGAGAGCGCGGGGGCCGCGCGGCTGCCCTTCGCCTGGCCATCCCAATCGCCAAACAGGGTCACGGCGTGTTCGCACGGCTTGTGGAAGTACGCGATCTGGCCCATGTCGGCCCAGCGTCCGTCCCAGTCGGCAACCGCCAGTCCAAAGTCTTGGGCCGTCGCGCGGCCAGGCTCCTTGCCCGCGCGTGAGTACGTGAAGGGCAGGCCGATGCCGTTCGTGTACCAGTAGAACGGTATCAGCCCCTTCAGGCGGTTCGTGTGCGGAGTTGAGGAGAAGCGGAAGGTGCGCTGGAAGTCAATCCTCGCCGAGTCAGCCGCGAGCCAGAAGCTCGTCTCCACAGGGGCACGGCCGACGCGCTGCCACCTCGTGGCGACTTCGGCGCGCTTGTGGGCAGAGTCGAGATAGCGCGATGTCCATTGCTGGGCTTCACACTGAAGCCCGATGAGGAGGCCCGCAAGAGTGAGGTCGTCGGCAGTCGCGGCGTTGCCCGTGAACTCGCAGCCCCCGGTGGCCTCGGGGCGCAGCACCACCGGGGTGGTGAGATTCAGGCCCGGGACTGAGTTCAGTTCCAGAGCGAGGATGCGGTTCGCGTGGCTCGGGTCCCACCGCACTTTGATCTTGTCCGTGGTGATGGTTCGGGTGGCCTCATCCACGCGAACCTGCACCTCGGGAACGGGTGGGGGGACTGCGGCCTGCTTGCCCTTGGCGATCTGCCCCCGCAGTTCCTCGACGGCCGCACGGCTTGCGGAGACGAACTTCGTATCGGAGTAGTCTTGGGACAGCTCGTCGAGCCACTTCTGGGCGGCGGCCCAGTCGCCGATGGCAGCGGCGGCCTTGGCGTTCTGGAAGAGGCTCTGCGCGTTGTGTTCGCGCAGTTGCACGCCAGCATCCGGCGCCCCTGAGGGACGGAGGAGTCGGGGCAGCGTCAGGGCAGCAAGGAGGCCGATGCCGACTACGGTGGCGGCGAGGAGGAGCCGGCGCTTTCCTGACTTCTCGCGCTCACGCCGGAGCCGCTCGATGGCGGCTTTGTGCGCGAGGCGCCGGCCCTGGGTGAGGGGCACCGTGGGCGCTTCGCGGAGTAGCCTGCGGGCCTCATCCTGCGCCGCCTGGGCCGGCGAGTGCAACTCGCCCAGGGTCCCCAATTCGTTTGCGAGTGCCTGAGCCGACGCTGGACGCTCCGCCGGGTCCTTGCGCAGCAGCCGGTCAATGATGCCACACAGCCGGGGGTCAACGTCGGACACCACTTCGGCCAGGGGAGGGGCCGGCTCGCGCACCACCTTGACGATGAGGTCGGAAAAGCTCTCCCCCTCGAAGGGCGGGTGGCCGGCGAGGGCGTGGAAGAAGGTGGCGCCAAGGGAGTAGAGGTCCGTGCGGGCGTCTACCTCCTTCCCTGTTGCCATTTCCGGGGAGACGTAGGCTGGGGTGCCGAGGGGCTGCTCGTCGGTCGAGGTCGAGGCGTCGGCGGCGAGGCGCTTGGCGAGGCCGAAGTCACTCACCCGCACCTCGCCGCTGCGGTCGAGGAGGATGTTCGACGGCTTGATGTCCCTGTGGATGATGCCGGCTTCGTGAGCCGCAGCGAGGGCCGCGGTGGTCTGCTTCATGATCCCAAGGGCGCGGTCCTGGGGGAGCCGACCCTCACGGTGGATGAGCGCGGCCAGGCTCTCGCCGTCCACGTAGCCCATGGCGATGTAATGGTAGCCTCCTGCCGTGGCGACGTCAATGATCTCGATGATGTTGCGGTGGCTGACGGCGGCCGCGGCGCGGGCCTCGCGGGCGAACCGAGCGACGAACGCCGCGTCCTCGGAGAGCGCGGGCGAGAGAATCTTGATGGCCACCCAGCGGTCGAGGGAGGGCTGCCGCGCCTTGTAGACGGCCCCCATCCCGCCGCGGCCGATGAGCTCGACAATCTCGAACTGGCCAAGCGATTGCCCGACCAGCGGGTCGGCTCCATTCGCTGGACTCGTCGCCATGCCCGTGTCCTCCTCGATCCTCCCCACCATGAATCCCGGCCCGGCTACTTGACCCCCTTTGCTCGTTCCTCCTCAGCGTGCTCCTCCTTGGACGTCACGGTGACGCGATGGATGAGGAGATCGGCGTCGTGGGAGATGCGGAAGTCGGCACCGTAGTTCTGCCGATGGCCGAACCGCGCACGCGGAAGTGGGAACCTGAGCTCGACCCACTGGCCCGTCCCCCCGAGCCTCTGGCGCCCGGTGCGCGTCCAGCGTCCCCCGTCTGTGTTCGGGAGCTGCGCGTGGGAATCATAGTCCACGCCGACCAGCCCTGGCGCCGTGTCCAACAAGGTGATGGTCAGAAAAGCCGTCTTGTTCGTCTCCGTGCGGAACTGCTCGGCGAATGGCTCGGCGGCCCAGAAGTAGAGGTAGTCGTGCCCCGGTCTCCCGCTCTGCTGGTGCAGGACGGCCTTCCCGTCCCGGTCCCCTTCGACGAACAGGCCATCGCCTTCGCAGATGGGCCGCAGCCCCTGGACGTCGAAGGGGGCGGTGAAGGACACGGTCGTGAGAGCCTTCGGCTCGTCTTCCACGGTGAGCCCCTTGAGGACACCGGGAGTAAGCTCCCGGACCTGGATTTCCCGCACTGCGCCGGTGGTCTCCTGCGAGTAGAAGGCCAATGGCCTCATGGGAACTGCCTCATTCTCGCAGAGGAGCTTGCGCCCAGCCCGGGTGAGGTCCACAACCTTCTCCTCACCGATCCAGGCCTCGACCTTGACGGTGGTGACCCGAAGGCGGAAGCTGTACCAGCGACCCGGCGTGAAGACGAACCTCTTGGCAGTCGCGTCCTCGTGAGGGCGTCGGCCGTCAACAATGTTCACGCCCACGACCGTGCCACCCCACCCGCCGAGGACGAGCTGACACGAGGCCCACCCGATGGGGAAGACCACGCTGCCGAACTCGCTCTCGCCCGCGGCCCGCATCGCCTGGAAGCGCACCTCGTAGTCATTGACAGGAAACTCGCCCGCCCAGGCGATTGCAGTGAACGGTTTCCCTGGGGGCAGTACGACCCGACCCTCCTCCACCCGCGCCCCGCCGCGCGGGCCGGCCCCTGCGAACTCCTTCAGCACACGCCACCCGGTGAGTGTCTTGCCGTCGAAGAGGGCCTGCCATTCGGCGGCCCCACCCGCAAGGCGGCGCAGCCGCAGGTTCCGCACGGCGCCCTGTGTGTACCACGTGCCGATCCCAAATGGCCTCATTCCAGCATACATGTCTTCCAGGGTGAACTTGGTCGCGCCGCGTGCCAAGTCAAACTTCTTCTCTTCGTCCATCCAACCTTCCACCCGCTCGTCCGTGACTCTGATCCGGAGCTTGTACCACCGTCCGGCAGTGATGTCGGTCACCCTGGCGGCTTCGTCGCCGGGAATGACACCCCCGTTGACCCAGTGAAGCGCGACGTGGTTGCCCGTTGCGCCTCCGCCGAACTTCCAGACCGCCTCCTGATCGCCGATGGGGAACACGATCATGCAGAAGTCGACATTCCCTGCGATCTTCATTGCTTCCAGTGAGACCTCATAGTTCAGCCGCGGGAACTCTCCCTGCCGCACGACTCCCCCGCTGGTTCCCTCTTGCCCCAGAACTAGCTGGCCCTCCTTCACCGCAGCAGGCTCCAAGGCGGGGCCCACGACCTTCCACCCCTTCAGCGACTTGCCGTCAAAGAGGGTGACCCACGCTGGCGGCATCAGCTCGATCCGTACGCGCTCCCGCAGCGCTGGAATCTGGCCCTGAGCCGCCTGGTATGCCCCTGTCCCCTGGTGCTTCTTCTCGAACTCGTCGAGACTGGCGGCAAGGGCCTTCGCCTGGGCCGGAGCGAGGTCACCCTTGGATGCCTCCACAATCTTGGTCCATGCATTCTCAGCCGCGGTCTCCAGCTCTCGGCGCCGCTTGGCCGTCGGGTCATCCACGACGACTGGGGGCTCCTTGATCTTGTCGGGCGGCTTCGCCACCCGAACCTCATCGGCGCGGAGCGGGGGGGTTGCGCTCTCTTTCGGTCTCCGGGTTGCGACGACGATCCCGGCCAGGACGGCGGCCGCGATGACGGCTGCGGCCACGATTGCTCTGCGGGTGCGCGGGGGCCGCTCGTCGCGGAGGCGGGCCTGGACGGCGGCCTCGCGCTCGAGCCGACGGCCCATGCCCAAAGTAACCGTTGAGGCATCGCGGATCATGGCTTCGCCCTCCGCGCGGGCCGCCTGGGCCGGCGTCTGGAGTGGGCCGAGGGCATCGAGGGCGTCGAGAAGCGCCCGGGCCGATGGGTAGCGTTCCGCCGGGTCCTTGCGGAGGAGCCGGTCGATGATCTGGCACAGCCGAGGGTCGAGATGAGGAGCGGCAGCGGCCAACGGCTGCGGCTCCTCGGTGGCGTGCTTGACGATCACCTCGACCGGGGTCTTGCCCTCGAACGGGGGCCGGCCGGCAAGCACGTGGTAGAAGGTGGCGCCCAGGGAGTAGAGGTCGGCGCGCGCGTCGAAGGGCTTCGCCCCAGCGGCCTCCGGGGCCATGTAGAGCGGGGTGCCGACCGTTGTGCCCGTAGCAGTGACCTTCACATCAATGTGGATGCGCTTGGCGAGGCCGAAGTCCGCCACCTTCACGGAGCCGTCCGCGCCGAGCAGGATGTTCGACGGCTTGATGTCGCGGTGGACGATGTCTGCTTCGTGGGCAGCAGCCAGCGCGGCGGTGGCCTGCTTCATCAGCCCCAGGGCACGGTCCTGCGGCAGCGGGCCTCCGCGCTTCGCGAGGGCGTCGAGGCTCTCCCCGGCCACCAACTCCATAGCGATGTAGTGCTGGCCGTTGTCCTCCCCAACCGAGTAGACCGCGACGATGTTCGGGTGCTGCACCGCCGCAGCAGCGCGGGCCTCGCGCTCGAAGCGGGTCACGAACCGCTCGTCCGCCGCGAGCCTGGCGGCGATCACTTTGAGGGCGACCAGGCGACCGAGGGAGACCTGCCGCGCCCTGTAAACCGAGCCCATGCCCCCGCGGCCGAGGAGTTCGAGAATCTCGAAGCCGCCAATCTCCTTCGGCATCTCGGGGGGGAGCGGGGCCGGCCCGGGCTGTGCTGGGCCCTCCTCGGCATCGAGCTTGGCCAGCAGCGAATGCTCCGCGCCCTCCCTCACGCGCAGAGCCTGGATCGCTTCATGGAGTTCCTGCGACTGTCCGTCAAGGGCCCATTTCTCTCGGCAGGCCGGGCACGCGGCAAGGTGGGCGCTAACGGCAGCATTCTCCACGCACGAGAGTTCCGCCAGAGTGCGCCCCGAAAGTAACTCCGCTACATCTTCGCAACGCATACCGCTTCCTCCGCACGCCCGCACGGGCCTGGCAACCCAACAGAAGCAGCACGAACGCCCGGAAGAACGTCAAGATGCAGCCTATGAGTCCGAGGTGGCAAGTCCTCCAAGCAGCGCTCTGAGGGCCGCCTTGGCCATATAGAGTCGCCCCCGCACCGTGGAGGCGGGGACGTCCAGGTACGCCGCTATGTCATCGTAGCTCATGTCCTCCGCATAGCGCAGCATCAGCACCTCGCGCTGCTCCTCGGGCAGGCGGCCGAGCGCCGCCTTGAGCAGTTCGGCTTCCTCACCCTTGCTCGCCAGGCTGGCCGGGGTGAGGGACGTCTGTCTCAGGCTCGGATGAAGCTTCATGCTGCTCGCGAAGTCGGCCAGCGAAACCTTGTCCGTCTTGCCCGACAGAATTGTGCGACAGGTGTTCACGGTGATCCTCGCAAGCCATGCGGCGAACCGCTCGTTGCTCGCCAGCTTGTCCAGCGCCCTGAACGCCCTGAGGACGGCCTCCTGAACCGCGTCTTCTGCATCGGCCTCGGAGGCGAAGTAGGCTCTGGCCAGGGCCAGCATCGCGCGCCCGTGGCGGGCCACCAGGGAGCCGAAGGCTGCCCGATCACCCGCCTTCGCCTGCGCCACCAGCGGTGCATCGTCGGCGTCGGCCATTGCCCCTCACTATTCAGACTCGCCGACAACGGCTTTCGTCAAGGAAATCTGTGGAAACTGGCCCGGCCCGCTCTGCAAGTCATTATAGCGCGTCGAGATAGGGAGGCAAGGCCGACCGGGCTTGCCAGGCCCGGAACTCTGGGTACACGCCCCTATGTGGCCAGACCCTATGGGCCAAAGGCTCGGCTGGCCACGAGTTCATCTCCGCGACTCCCACAGCGGGGCATGCAACCGGGAACGCCATCGCGAACAGCACAAGGCAAAGAACCATGGTCCCCATCTGATCGGGGCTGTGGAGGCCCAAACGCGCGCCAGTGACCATCTGGACAAGGAGGATGTCGGCGAGCGTGGCTAGAGGCCCGGCCGTGGCCCCAATCAGGGCGTTCGCGTAGAGCAGGGATCGCCGGGGCGATGTCCCGCGCAAGGGGACAAGCATGAGCGCAAGGACGGCGAACCCTCCGATGATCGCCAGCGGTGCCCCTCTGGCGCCCTCAAGCTCGCCCCCGACCGATGCCAGCGCGGTTCCAGTAATCACCCCGACCGTTCCCATTGCTCACCTCCTATCCTGGTCCGTGTCGCCCTGCGTCTCGGTACGGGGGGTGCCTGTTCCATTGCCTGGCGACGAGTCGGCGGGAGGCTTGGGCAACGAATTCGGCTGGCCGGACTCCGGCGGCCGCGTCGTCGAGGCGCTCATGCCAACGTAGAGGCCCACGAACGGCAGCAAGGTCACCAGCCCTCCCAGGAACATGCCGAACACCCCGCCGAGGAACATGACTGTGGAACCGCACAGCAGCACTCTGATGAAGTTCCCGAAGGTCACCACGCGCACTCCTCTCTTGAGGGCGCCGACAACAAGCCCCGTGATCCCGCCCATGACGGTCAGGAACACGGTCACGATGACGATGATTCCGCCCACTTCGCCGCTGACTGGACCCGTGGCCGCCGCCAGGCAGAACCAATAGGCCAGCCCCACCACAAGCCCGGCAACGGCCCCAATCAGGCCGTTCGCGCCGAGCGGGTCAGCGCGGAACTCCCCCCGCAGCAAGTGGACCCCGCTGCGCAGCACGAGGAACAGGGCGAGAGCCGAGACGACGAATGCCCCGATCACCGTTGCGTCCATTGGCCAGCTCCTACCTTCGCTTCGCGTCACCACCCGTGTCAGCCCGGGAGGCGCCGGTCCCAGGGTCTGTCGCCCGGCCGGTGGGGGGCTTAGGCCACCAGGTCGCCTGGTCGGAATCGGGCGACCGTGTCGTCGAGACACTCATGCCGACATAGAGGCCAGCCACTGCCAGCGGGAAGGACAGCAGCACTGCCTGGATGAAGCTGCCTAGTACCCCGCCGAGGACCATGCCCACGAAGCCGCCCAGGAACACTCTGGCGAGACTCCAGAAGGTGACTGCGCGGACTCCTCTGCCGAGGGCGCCCACAATCCCTCCAATAAAGGCACCAATGAGCCCCATCGTGAACAAGCCGAATTGCAGCATGGTAACTGCGATGCAATCGGGGCTGTGCCACGGCAACGTGGCGCCGGTGATCGCCGCCAGAAGAAGCAGGCCGGCGAGTGTCGCCAAAGGCCCGGCCGTGGCCCCAATCAGGGCGTTCGCGTACAGCCGGGCACCCCGGGACGACTTGCCGTGCAGGAGGAAGACGGCCGCGGCCAGGATGATGATGGGCACGATCACCGCGGTTGCTTCCATCGGCCGGCTCCTACCTTGGCTCCGTGTCGCCCTGCGTGCCGGCGCGGGAGGCGCCTGTTCCGTTGCCTCGCGACCAGTCGGCAGAGGGTCCGAGCCACCAGCCTTGCCCGCCTGCCCCCGGCGGCCACGCGGTCGAGCAGGAATGCTCTGGCGACGCTCCAGAGGGTGAGGACACGCACTCCCCTGGCGGCGGCGCCGGCGAGGAGGCCCGCAATCCCGCCCATCACCGCCATGAGATTGAGCGCGAGCATGTCCAGGCCGTGCCGCGCGAGGCCAAGCGCGACGCCAGTCATCCTCGCCAGAAGGGGCCAGCCGGCGAGGGTTGCGACAGGCCCGATCACGAGCATCACGGCACCTTGCATTGGTCAACTCCTGGCTTCGTCGTCCATTGCCTCCCGCTGTCAGGTGGTGTAGCAATGGGCGTGCCAGACCACTGCGGTCCCTGCCGCCGCTAGGACGCATCTCTGTAAGCGCAATACGGCAGGCACTTTATGGACCGCATGCCTCAGGCCGCAGTTGCACTGGCGCAGGGGGCCGGCGGAGCAATTGTTGAGGCCCCGTGGGGCGTGGTGCCCGCAGGAATTGCGGATGCAGGCGCTACTTCCGCGCTCTTCGGGCCGCGTGCAGGTGCTCCTCGAGGCCCAGCTCGCGGATGAGCTTCAGGAGGGTGTTCTCGGACGAGCGGTCCCAGTGGCGAGCGATCTGCGCGATGTCGCCGCGGTAGTGGCCAATGAGGGCCTTCAGGTACCCCCGCTTGGCGTAGTCAATGTGGGCGGGCCACTCGCAGCTCGGGCTGCCCGGCGCCTGGGGCGCGGCGAGGGCGCCCTTCAGCGCCTCGGGGTCAATCACGTCGCCCCGGACGCGTGACGCGTGACGCGTGACGGAAGAGTCTGGCAGGCCAGGGGCAAGGGTAGAGAGGGGGGCAGGGAGGTCGTCGGGCTGGACCTCCGGCCCATTGGCGAACGCCAGCGCGTGGCGGAGCGCGTTCTCCAGCTCACGGATGTTGCCGGGCCAGGCGTGCGCGCGGAGAGCGCCCAGCGCCGTATCGGCGAGGCGCGTGCCCGGCTTGCGCGCATCCGCGCACACCCGCTCGAAGAGGCGCTGGACGAGCGCCGGCAGGTCCTCCGCGCGCTCCCGCAGCGGCGGCAGCTCGATGCGAATGACGTTGAGGCGGTAGAAGAGGTCCTCGCGGAAGCGTC
>Ga0194112_10009912_pt1 | contig 12055 bp, 10 predicted proteins | sample TA2MahC400mmetaG_FD_146191 | JGI IMG/M metagenome (GOLD analysis project Ga0194112, IMG submission 146191) | Freshwater microbial communities from Lake Tanganyika, Tanzania - TA2015016 Mahale Deep Cast 400m | ecosystem: Environmental > Aquatic > Freshwater > Lake | place: Tanzania: Lake...
GGCCGATTCCCAGGGTCGATTTCTGGGGAGCACGGTGACGGCCCGCAAAAGCAACGAGATCCCGGCCTTTCAAAGCCGGTTCAAATCCGCTCATGGCGGACGCGAACGACTCCATGCGCTCATTCACGCCAAATTGCCGAGCGTGCTCGACTTATGAAACAGAAAAGACGCGTCCTAAGCCTTCGCGGGCAAAACCTAATAGGTCTTGACCTTACCCGTAGCGGCTAACTAATGTCTATGATGTGTTTAGGCACATTTCATGTTAGCGCAACTTAAAGGCTTGTTTTCCAACGACATTGGGATTGATCTTGGAACAGCAAATTCCCTCGTTTACGTTCGTGATCGAGGCATCGTGTTGCGTGAACCCTCCGTAGTAGCCATCCAAGCCGGCACAACCAACGTCCTGGCTGTGGGCGAAGAAGCCAAGCGCATGCTTGGTCGTACCCCCGGTAATATCGTTGCGATTCGCCCCATGAAAGATGGGGTCATCGCCGATTTCGAGATTACCGAGGCGATGCTGCGGCACTTCATTCAGAAGGTTCACCATCGCAAACTCATTAACCCTAGGGTAGTTGTAGCTGTTCCATCCGGAATCACCGAGGTCGAGAAACGGGCTGTCAAAGATTCAGCAACGCATGCTGGCGCGCGCGAGGTTTACCTGATCGAACAACCCATGGCTTCGGCCATTGGCGTCGGCTTGCCGGTTCATGAACCGGCGGGCAACATGATTGTGGATATTGGTGGCGGCACTTGTGAGATTGCGATCATTTCCCTAGCGGGAATTGTTTTTAGCCGCAGTCTCCGCGTGGGCGGAGACGAGTTCGACGAGACCATCGTCGCGCACATGAAACGGGCCTATAACTTAATGATTGGCGAACGCACCGCGGAAGAAATCAAAATCCGCATTGGTTCAGCATTTCCACTGGAGCAAGAGCTTTCGATGGAAGTCAAGGGACGCGACCTGAGCGCAGGTCTTCCCAAGACTCTAACTGTCCGCTCCGAAGAAATCCGAGAAGCATTGAAAGAACCGCTGACCAGTATTTTGGAATCGGTTCGCATAACCCTGGAACGCTGCCCGCCCGAATTGTCCGCCGATTTGGTGGACCGCGGGATTGTCATTGCCGGCGGAGGCGCGTTATTGCGCGGCATTGACCGATTGGTAGCCGAAGAAACAGGATTACCGGTTCATATTGCCGATGACCCGCTCACTGCGGTGGCGGAAGGAACTGGCCGGGTATTGCAAGAGCTCCAATTTTTGAAACGAGTCGCTTCTTCCAGCAGGACTTAGCAGATGCGTTCGCCCGAGAAATGATCGGGTGAAAGAATGTTAAAACGGCCGCACTTTATTGCGCTTAGCATCGTTTTGTTATTGGTGCTGGTGCTCCTGAGTCTTCCAACTCAGACGGCGACGCAGCTTAAACTGGCGCTCAGCAGCTTGTTCCTTCCTCTGTTTGGTCTCGCCGGTTCCTACCAAACCCTCACCGAGCAGGCGGGCAATACCATCGTTCCGCGGCGGGCCCTGCTGACCGAAATCGAACAACTGAAGCGTGACAATGAGCGATTGCGGTTGGACGCGATGCAAAGCGCGCAGGTTTGGAATGAGAATGCACAATTGCGCCAAGCTTTGGGATGGCAGCAACAGGCCGCTTGGAAGCTCAAAGCCGCGCGCGTTGTCTTACGCGAACCCGCCAACTGGTGGCGTGGCCTGCAGATCGACGTTGGCCAACGCGATGGCATCCATACGAACCTGGCGGTCCTCACCCAGGAAGGGTTGGCCGGGAAAATCAGCCAAGTTGGGTATGCGCGGTCACAAGTGGTATTGCTGGGCGATCCGAATTGCCAAGTCTCTGTGCTCGTTGAAGATGGCGCCAACAAAGGTGTCGATGGCCTCATTGCGTCCAGTTCTTCCAGCGTTTTGGACCCCACGATTGTTGATCTGACTTTTATCGAAAGTCAGAAAGGTGTTAAGGCCGGACTGAAGGTCACGACAAGCGGCCTGGGTGGAGTGTTCCCGCGAGGGATTCCCATCGGACAGGTGATTGATTTCACAAGTGTTAGCTATGGTCTCTTTTCTAAAGCGCGGGTGAAACTGGCGGCGGATCTAAGGCATCTCGAACACGTTTGGGTGATGCTTCCATGAATTACCTGAATCTCATCGCGGTAATCGTTGTGGCTTACCTGGCTGTTTTCGCCCAAGCGCGCCAAACACTCCTGCGGGACCTGTTCGGAGCCCAAGTCGATCTATTGCCATCGTTGATGGTGTACTGTGCTTTGAATGCGGGATGGGGTGTTCTCGCCGGAATTGCGCTTTTGGGAGGACTTTGGTTCGACACATTGTCGGCTAACCCGCTGGGGATAACAAGCCTGCCGTTGTTCACGGTCGCGTTCATAGTGCACTGGCATCAGGACTTGATCTTGCGGGAACAACGTTATGCTCAGTTTGTTCTTGGCTGCTTTGCCAGCGCGCTCGCGCCGTTTCTAACGGTTTTGCTGTTGTTTGGCGCCGGGGACAAACCGCTGATCGGTTGGGGTTCACTTTGGCAATGGTTCGTTATGACCGTGATCGGCGGAGTGTTCTGTCCATTTTTCTTCTGGCTTTTCAACCGGCTCAACCGGGATTTCGCCTACCAACACTTGCCTGAATCCACTTTCCGTTCGGATCGTGAGGTAAAGCGCGGACGTTTTTAGCGATGAAGATTTTCGTAAACAGGACATTAGGAGCGCGGCGTTTACGCCGCTTCATCGTCCAATGGGGCGGGAACTGCGAAGACAGAAGCGGCGTAAACGCCGCGCTCCGATTTCATGGCCGCCGTAATGGAAGAGGGTAATGCTCATATTTGATCAATTAAGAAAAGGTGACCGAGATTTGCAGCTCCTCGCTGTCGGCGTACTGGGCGGCATGGGCATCCTTCTGGCGAGTTTGTGGTACTTGCAGGTCATTTCCGCGAAGCGATATCGGGCGGACCTGCAAGGTCAATCGTTTCGTGCCGTCCGCGTTCCAGCCACACGCGGCAAGATTCTGGACCGCAACGGACATGCACTGGCCGACAACCGGCCCTGTTACAACGTTAATCTCTACCTCGAAGAACTCCGCCGAGACTTCTTTTTTCACTATACGAACCGGGTGAAACCAGGATTCGTCCAGGCGAATCCAAAAACTAAACTGACGCGGGCCGTTACGGATGAACTCCAGCGCCAAGCTCGGCACCAGGTCGTCAGCAATTATTTGGCCCACGTGAGCGGAGTCATTCAACAACCCCGGTTGCTTTTGGAGAAAGAGTTTCACCGACACTACGACCAAAAGCGCTCTTTGCCGCTGCCTCTGCTGACGGATCTCTCCTTTCAACAAGTTGCCATGTTTGCTGAGAAGGCGCCCAATCTTTCGAGCCTCGCGTTGGAAGCCCAACCGTTGCGCGTCTACAGGCACAAATCCGCCAGCCATGCATCGGCCGCCGCGCACTTGGTTGGACATCTGGAAAAGTACGACAGCACGAATGACAACGAACTCGCCACACAATTTCGATTGTTGCGGCTGCCAGATTATCGGGGATCGAAAGGGATCGAAAAAGCCTTTGACTCGGAGTTGCGGGGCAAGCCCGGGATCAAGCTCGTCCTCGTGAACAGCATGCAATACCGGCAATCCGAAGAAATGTGGATCGAGCCGGAACCTGGCCAAAACGTAGTTTTGACCATTGATTTGGCAATTCAGCAAGCGGCCGAACGGGCACTGGCCGCTTATCGGGACGGGGCAAGCACGCGTGGGGCGGTGGTTGTGATGGATGCAAACAACGGAGATATTCTGGCGGCAGCTTCATCGCCAGCCATCGATTCGAACGAATTCATGTCGTCGCTCTCTCCGGATCGGTGGGCCGCCATGAAGGACGAGAACCTGCTGCCTTTGTTCAATCGGGCGCTCTATGGCACATACCAACCCGGTTCTACGTTCAAGATCATTACCGGGCTGGCCTGTCTGGAAGCGGGCTTGAACCCAGACGAGACGTTTCAGAGCAAAGGTTATTTTCAGCTTCGGCCTAGAGGCCGCCAATGGCGCGACACGGCCGGTGAGGGCGCATTCAATTTCCGAAGGGCATTCTGTTATTCGAGCAATCCATATTTTCAAAGCAACGGAGTTTTCCGAGCGGGTCCACAGCGCATCATGGAAATGGGCCAGCGCTTCGGCCTGGGCGAACCAACCGGCGTCACGAAAAACCTGGAAGCCAAAGGCTACTACCCGAACCATGAGGACCTTAGAAAAAAGGACGGCGGCCGCTGGATGCCCGGTGATACCGCCAACCTGTGCATTGGCCAAGGTGAGTTAACTGTGACGCCGCTGCAGATGGCCGTCCTAACCGCGGCGGTCGCGAATGGCGGCAAGCTTTGGCAACCGCGCCTGGTCGCCCGCGTTGAACGTCAAGAAAGCGATTCGAAACACCCGGTTGTTGAATATCCGGCGGGACAACTTCGTGGCGCCGCTTTGGTGAATCCTCAGCACCTCGCCCTCGTTCGCCAAGCGATGTTGGATGACGTGGAATACAGAGACCCCCTTCCACCGTACCGCCGGGCTACCGGCTATAAGGCCTTCGTGAAAGGAATGCGTGTCTGTGGGAAAACGGGAACAGCGCAAGTGTTCGACGAACATGGTCAACTCAAAGAATACACGACGTGGTTCGTCTCCTTTGCTCCGTTTGAGTCTCCCCGGTATGTTGTGGTTGTTGTGATCGAAGGTGGAGGATCTGGCGGAGGCGACTGCTGCCCCATTGCTGAAGTCGTTTATCAAGCTCTCTTGAAGATTGATGCGGCTGGTTAAGACAGATGTTTGAAGCTCATCTCAACGAACGGGAATCGCGAATCGAGTGGCCACTTTGGGTGGCGATTGCCGGCCTTATGCTCATGGGCAGCGCGTTCATCTTCAGCGCCACCTCGACCAACGAAACGATCAGCCTTTGGCAGCGTTTCCGCGACTCGACTTGGGAATCGTTCCTGACTTGGCTGATTCCGAAGGCTTACTCAAAACAAGTCATCGCGTATGGACTGGGTCTCTTCCTGGCCGCCGCAGTCTGTCTTGTCGATTATCACAGGCTGGCCCGCTGGTCGTTGGTTATCTACTGGTTCAGCATTTTGCTGCTGGTCCTGGTTTTATTCATTGGCGTCGGCGCCAAGTCATGGGGCGCTAAGCGTTGGCTCGATCTTGGTTTCTTTAATTTTCAGCCGTCGGAATTTGCCAAACTCGCCTTTCTGCTCGCTTTGGCCAACTCTCTCAGCCGGCCGGTCGAGGAACTTCGGTTGCCGGGCGTCTTCTTCAAAATGCTTGCCATGGGCGCGCTTCCTTTCCTGTTGATCCTGAAAGAGCCGGACCTTGGCTCAGCGTTGGTGCTGCTGCCAATCGCCCTCGTGATGATGTTTGTGGCGGGGGTTCCGCCCATCTTTCTCAAGAGGCTTGTTGGTGGCGCAGGAGCTCTGCTGGTCTTACTGCTGGCAGACATCCTGTTCGCGCCGATGAAGTGGCAGCCATTGGAAGAATATCAGCGGGACCGCTTGTTAGTTTATTTCGGCCGTGACTTTGCTCCGCCTAACGGCACCGACGAGGAGCGCAAAAGCGCTTTCAAACGTCAGCGAGACAGATCGCGAAACATCGAACAAGCGCTGATCTCTGTCGGTTCAGGTGGTTTGATTGGCAAAGGCTGGGGACGAGGCACACAGAACGCTCTCGGGTACCTGCCCAGCGCCGTGGCCCATAACGATTTCATTTTCTCTGTCATTGCCGAGGAGAAAGGATTTCTGGGCAGCGTGATTGTCCTCACGCTTTATACGGTGATCCTCTTTACCGGGATCAAGATTGCCGGCCAGACGCGCCATCGCTTGGGACGATTATTGGCCGTCGGAGTTGTTACCATGCTCTTCAGCCATGTCTTCATCAATATCGGCATGAACATCCGTTTGATGCCAGTGACGGGCATTCCATTGCCGCTGCTAAGTTACGGCGGAACTTCAGTGCTCTGCTCGTTGATCGCCATTGGTATATTGCAAAACGTGTATATTTATCGAAGGTCGTACTAACCTATGAGTGAACGAAATTTTTCGCATCGCCGCAGGGGCGGCATGCGTTTCCGGCCCAGCGGCGGCATGTCCGCAGGTGGCCCCCGACACGATCGTGATCGTGATCGAGCAGCCCACGAGGCGAGGGCTGATGCCTTGGCCGACAAGGGAGCCCCCGAAAATATTTTTGACAAGTCGCGCCATCAGCGGGAAATCGAACGCGCCGAGAATGTCGCCGCCGGTTTGCCGGCTGATGCGCCCCCTGCCCCCGAACCGACAACCGAAACTGAGGGACAAAAAAAACATCATTACCGCGAGCCGAACCTGGCCACGCCAGCTCAAGTTCAGGAAGAGACCGGTTTCACACCAGTTCCTGTCAAAGATCCGGCGCCGCAAGGTATCGTCGAAACGATCAAAGCGGCGGCCACCAAGGTGATTAAGAAAGTCCAACGGTTGATCAAACCCGTTAAGAAACTTCACAAGGAAGTTATCATTAATGCTGAGTCGCTCGAAACGCGCGTCGCTGTCATGGAAGAAGGCAAACTCGAAGAGTTTACCATCGAACGGACCTCAGACGAGCGATTGGTTGGAAGCATCTTCAAAGGCAAGGTGCGAAACCTCGAAGACGGCCTGAAGGCCGCCTTCGTTGATATCGGTTTCGAGAAGAACGCTTTTCTTCATTACTGGGATATCGTACCGGCCAGCTTTGACAGCGCCGTTGAACTCGTCGAACGCGAAACAAAGAAAAAGGACAAGCCTCGCATCACGCAACGCGATATTCCGCGTCTTTACCCTCCTGGCACCGATATCATTGTCCAAGTCACCAAAGGCCCCATCGGCACTAAAGGACCGCGAGTCACCACGAATCTTGCCTTGCCCGGACGTTATCTAGTGCTGCTACCGAACTCTGATCAAAGCGGCATCTCACGGAAGATTGAAAATGGCGAGGAACGTCAGCGGCTCAAAAACATCCTGCGCAGCCTGAGCATCCCGGACGGCATGGGCGTCATCATCCGCACGGTGGGCGAAAGCCAGCAAGCACGCTATTTCGTTCGCGACCTCGCTTTGCTTTTGGACGAGTGGCGTCGTATTCAGGAAAACATTAACAAGCAACCAATGGCCACCTGTGTCTTTCAGGAACCGGATTTGGTCGAGCGCACCGTCCGCGATTTTTTGACCGAAGATGTCGAACGCATCGTCGTGGACAGCCCGCCGCAGCACGACCGCATCCGCGAAATGATCAGCCGCATCTCCAAGCGGTCCGCGTCAAAGGTGAAGGTTTACACCGATTCGCAGCCGATCTTTGATCGATTCAATATTACGCGGCAATTGGAAGCAGCCTTTTCGCGGCAGGTTCACTTGAAGAGCGGCGGTTACATTGTCATCGACGAGACCGAAGCGCTTGTCGCCATCGACGTTAACACCGGCCGCCACAAAAGCGGGAAGGATCAGGAATCGACCATCACCAAAGTCAACCTCGAAGCGGCTGATGAAATCTGCCGGCAACTGCGCCTGCGGAACATGGGCGGCCTGATCGTGCTCGACTTCATCGACATGAAGTCGCGCCGCGACCAACACGCCGTTTACCAACGCGTCCGCGAAGGGCTCAGACGCGACAAAGCCAAGACACATGTGCTTCCTATATCGCAACTCGGCTTGATGGAAATGACGCGCCAGCGGCACTCGGAAAGCGTGCGCGCCGCAGTCTATGATGATTGTCCTTACTGCAAGGGCCGCGGTAAAGTGAAGAGCGCTCTCACCATGAGCGTCGAGATTCAACGGAAGCTTGGCGAGATACTCAAGAAGCGAGCGCGCGATGAATCCGATTTCCAACTTCGTATCGTCGTCAATCCGACTGTTCTCGAACGTCTCCGCACTGAAGATGAAAAACTCCTGATCGCGCTGGAAAAAAGGTATTTTGGCAAACTCTCCTTCCGCGCGGACCCGGCTTTCCATGCCGAGCAGTTTAAGATCGTCAACGTGATGACGAACGAAGAACTAGCCAGTGTCGGCGCTTGATGATCAAGGGCGCTGGCTACACTCGGAATTGGCCAAGAGGCGATGGGCTTGCTCCCGCGCGAGGTTTTGTTCCATATGGGACAAAACTTTGCGCTCATTCTTATTTCGCTCCACTTAACAGGCCATCCACAGGCGCAAAGTCATCCGCTAACAAGAGCGAACGAGAGTAACTCAAGGGCGGCTCACTCTTGAAGGCATAGACACGGCTTCTGAACGTCGGCATCGTTACGCGCTTGGTTTGAATAAGATCGGAGGCCTTTTGCAGCAACGTGGGCAAGCCCACCTTTTTCTCCGATTTCGTTCCGACCAACACTACGTTTAGCGAGTCCGTGGCCGGAAAGAAATACACCTGAGGGAAGACCGATTTCATCGTGCGATAAATCGAGCCCAGGATATCCGCACGCCAGCCCTGCAATGTTCCGATCACATTGTATGCGATCACGCCGTTGGTCGTGAGCCGTTCGGCCGCGAGCTGGAAGAACTCCTTCGTCGCCAAGTGATATGGTATGAACGACCCGTATCGATTTTTGGCATACGCATCCATGATGATGGCGTCGTACTTCGCTTCCGTGCGTCGCAGAAAAACGCGGCCGTCCGAAATATGAACGCGTTGCGTCGCTGCCGGCTTGAAGTTGAAATAATTCGTGGCGACCTTGAAGACGACAGGGTCAATTTCCACCGTCTCCACCCAAATGTCAGGGTAGTAATGAGCATACGCCCGTTGCGCACTGGCTCCGCCGAGGCCCATCATGAGGACGTTGGTAATCTGTCCATTCCAAAGCCACGGCATGTGGAAATATTCGGTATATTCGAAGTGTCCCTTCAACGGATCCTGCAGTGACATTCGAGTCTCCATTGTGCCGTCAAAGCTGAGGGTGCGGACATTCCCCTGATCGACCACGCGAATATTATGGTACGGAGACGCGGCCTCGAAAACAGTGCCGCCATACGAGACGGAAAACTTAAGCAACAAGGTCGCGGCAATTAACGGCCACGCTATGACACCATTCACAAGGGAAATCATATTTGCCTTCCATCGTTACAATGCACAGCACCCGAATTGATCTCCACAAAAAGCGAGTCCATAAAGAAACATGTTATTCCCAAAATAACCGTCAACGCTCCCGTCGCTCGAAAAATATTTGTGACAGTCATTTGATCGATCAGAACATAACCGGAAATAAACACGCCTGCGATGCTGCCCACTGTGCTCGCGGCAATCATCAGCCCGCTGATCTTGCCGACATGTGACATCCGGGTTGCAACCAAGCGAATCATGTAGGGCGCCAATGTCGCTAGACCGAAACAAGGCAGTAGAAAAATCAATGAACTGCCGAGCGCCGGATCAAGCTTCTGCCAAACGAGCGGGATGTCCCGGTCCGTTGGGTGTCGTGATATGATGGCATCAATCAGGCCGCCGGCGAAATTGGGAATGAACCACGTGATCACGCCCGCCGGCACCAACAACCACGCCAAGAATGAGACGCGCCGCCAGCGGTCTGCCAGAGCGCCCCCCACATAATAGCCGAGCGCCAACGCGATAAGAATGACGCCAATCTGGCTGATCCAAACGTAAAACGATCCCCCGAAATCCTTCGCCAAATACCGCGCCCCGATTATCTCCAAGACCATAATCGCGAACCCACCCAAAAAAACGAGGATCGTTGCCGCGACATTTCGCATCGGGCGAAACTACTTCGACGAACAGAGCGGGTCAAAGCAAGACCGTTCGCATCATTGTCGGACAGCGCGTCCCGCCTGTCCTTATGAAGCGCGATCATTTGCTTTGTGGAGTGCTTCTTATCATTTGCCTCCACGCGCCGAACCAGGGAAGCCGGGACAGGCGAGACGCACTGTCCTACCGAATCGCTTGCCGATACAACCTCCTTGAGATATGCTCCAGGGCGCATTTGCCGAACATGCTTACTCGTCGAGGATTTCTTACTACCGCCGCGCTCGGGCTCGCGCTCGGCGGCTTCGGTTGTCATGGATTGATCAGCGGTCCTCGGCGGCGCCACGCGGGGACGAACCGGATTTTCTTTGTCTCTCAGGGCCGTACCGCATTGATAAACGCCGACGGCAGCGGGCTGCGTTACCTCCGCTTGGATGCGCCCAATCAAGTTACGTGGCAACCAGCGGACTTCTTCACGGACGGTCGGAGAATTCTCTTTCTGAGCATGGAACCGCGACGCGATGGTCCCGGCCGGCCGTTCGATGAGTACTACACCCAAACCCCAACGCACCTGTGGATTTACGATCTCGATTCGGGATCGCTCAAGGAAATTGCTACGCGGGATCGACTGGCCGTTTTTTACACCCCGCAACTTTTGCTCAACGACGAACGCATGCTGGTGCAGGTCGTGCGGAACAAGATTGGCCAAATCTTCAGCATGAACCTGGATGGCACGGACCAACGCGAATTCACTCGATCCGGCGAAGGTTTGCCTTATGGCTTCGACCTCAGCCCCGATCAGCAAACGGTAGCCTTTCATTTAGCCAGTCCAGCCGGCTACCAAATTTGGACTAGCGATCTCGAAGGCCGGAACCGGACTCTTATCGCCGCGCATCGCGATCGTCTGTACTTCGGCCCGGTCTGGTCGCCTGACGGACAATGGCTCGCTTATCAATCTTGTCATTTCCGTGAGGATCCGGCCCACGATTGGTCGGATGTTTGCGTCAGCCGTCCTAATGGCAGCGGGCACCGCGTCCTCACGAACGGCCAGTCACATTGGTTTGGCGCCAGTTATGGCCATCCGCAGAATCGCGGCAGTGGTTCGAATATGCTCGCTTGGACCCATGACAGCCAAATTCTGTTTTCTCGAAAACTGCCCGGCTCCAAGGTTCCATGGGAGTATCAAACGCTCCGGACGGACACCGATCACTTCAACCGCGAGTTCAAACCAAGTCTCGCCCGCGGAGGAACGGAAATCTGCCGCCTTAATCCTGCCGATGGTTCCGTCGCACGGCTCACGCGCTGCGATCCACCGCGATGGGACTTTCGCGCCAGTGAATCACCCGACGGTGAGAAGGTTCTCTTCTGTCGCTCGGCGGTTGGCACAATGCCCTCCGTCTGGGTGATAGATTCGAACGGTCGAAATGCGAAGCAACTCACGCACGGTTTAAATGATCGGGGCGCCGATCATCCTCAATGGCTGCCCGTCACGACGGCAAATCTGTACTATCGCAGGCGATCGGCCTCAGCAGCGATAGAATCTCCACAAGTAACACTGCAACAAAACCAATGAATGCGCCCCTCTCCCTAGCCCTCCTCATGAACCTGGCAGGACAGCGGGCCTCGCCTGTCTATGCTCTTGGTGTACGCAAAAGCAGGACAGGCGGGGCGCCTATCCTGCTGGGCAGGTTCATGGGAGAGGGGCATGTTCGTGCGGACTCAGAAAGGGCGTGAAATGCAACGGCAAAGAGTGTAACTTGACGCCCATGCCAATGCGAAACCAGAATTCGCATACTGACAAAACATGGTCCCGGCGGGAACTGATTCGCGCTGGAGCGCTCGGATTGTTTGGGCTTTCGTTTCCGGGCTTGCTGAGCGGACGCGCCGCTCACTTGCGTGCGGCCAAGCCCGCGAGCTTCGGACGGGCCAAGTCCTGCATTTTGCTTTTCATGTGGGGAGGCCCCGCGCACCAGGATACCTGGGACATGAAGGCCGACGCACCCGCCGAAATTCGCGGTGAATTTCAGCCGATCCCAACCAATGTTCCGGGCATCCACATTTGCGAACATTTCCCGCGGCTGGCCCGTCGAGCAGACCAACTCTGCCTGGTCCGCTCAATGACGCATGACAACGGCGATCATACCGTTGCCACACATTATCTTCTGACCGGCGAACCTCCTCCGCGCACGACGGAAAAGCGCGAGCAATGGCCGCACTTGGGCGCCGTTCTTTCCGCCATGGGGCGCGGCAAAGGCGCACTGCCACCTTTCGTGTCAATGCGGCCGAAATTGCCCAACGATGTGCCGCGGTTCGTCGAGCAAAGCCAGG
>Ga0194112_10009913_pt1 | contig 12055 bp, 17 predicted proteins | sample TA2MahC400mmetaG_FD_146191 | JGI IMG/M metagenome (GOLD analysis project Ga0194112, IMG submission 146191) | Freshwater microbial communities from Lake Tanganyika, Tanzania - TA2015016 Mahale Deep Cast 400m | ecosystem: Environmental > Aquatic > Freshwater > Lake | place: Tanzania: Lake...
AGGGAAAATATCCCTATCCTGGCTGAGCTGCCCCACGACCGTAGGATTGCCGAGGTCTATTCACGGGGAGGGATCGTGGTTGAGGAACTACCCGAATATCGGGCCACGTTCCTAAATCTTTTTCAAGACATTGAAAATATCGTTGTGAGCCGGAGCTGAAATGGATTGGAAAAAGCTGTATGAGAAAGAGGACGATGAGACATCTCCTTTTTACGAACCGATGGTTTATACGGCCAAGGCCATGGAGCATTTTCGCAACCCGCGTAACGTTGGCCAAGTAGAAAAACCAGACGGGAAAGGGGTATTCGGAGACCCGAGTTGCGGCGACTACATCGAAGTGACCATTCGGGTAGAGGAAAAGGGAGACCGACTCCAAGAGGTTAAATTTCTCGTCTATGGCTGTGCTGGCGCCATTGCGACTTCAAGCGTTATGACCGAACTGGCCATCGGAAAAACATTGAACGAAGCCCTGTCGCTGGCGGATGACGATGTGATTCAGGCCTTGGGTGGACTGCCGAAGAAAAAGCAGCATTGTTCCCTCCTGGGCCTCCAGGCTTTGCAACAGGCCATCGGGGATTATCTCTTCAAAAGGCTTTTACTTCGCGAAGGAATCGTGAAAACAGAAGAAGATTATGAACAACTGAAAGCCCAACATCAATTCATCTTCCAGCCCCATTCTTGCGATGGAAGCTGCGAAGAGGGCCAGCCATGAAACAGATCACCGTCATCAGCGGAAAAGGAGGAACCGGCAAGACGACGATCCTCGCCTCCCTGGCAACCTTGGCCAAAAAGGCCATTCTGGTGGATGCGGATGTGGACGCCGCCGACCTGCACCTCCTGCTCCGGCCCAGGATTATGCGCCGCGAGCCTTTCTTCGCTTCCCAGGTTGCCGTGATCGACCCTGGGAGGTGCGACGGCTGCCTGAAGTGCCAGGAGGTCTGCCGCTTTGAGGCCATCAGGGATCTGAAAGTGGACCCCATCGCCTGCGAGGGATGCGGAGTTTGCTGGCACATATGTCCCCGGGATGCGATCCGGGTGGAAGAGGTGCAAAGCGGGGAATGGTTCATTTCGCAGACCCGGTACGGGCCGATGGTCCATGCCAAGCTAGGGGTCGCCCAGGAAAATTCGGGGAAACTGGTGACCCTGGTGCGGAAGGAAGCGCAGCGGATTGCCGGAGAAGGAGGATATTCCCTGATTCTTATCGACGGCCCTCCCGGAATCGGCTGCCCGGTGATCGCCTCCCTCGGAGGAGTAGACGCCGCCCTGGCCGTCACGGAACCCTCGGTTTCGGGAATCCACGACCTGGAGCGCGTTCTGGAAGTTTGCCGCCATTTTCGAGTGCCGGCATGGGTGTGTGTCAATAAATGCGATATCAACCCGGGAAACACAGAAAAAATTAAAGAGTACTGCCGACGCGAGGGATGCCCATTGATTGGGGAAATTCCTTTTGATCCGATCGTCACGAAGGCCATGGTGATGGAAAGCACAGTTGTTGAGTATACCGGCGGGATCGTGAGTAACGAGATCAAAAAAATGTGGGCAAGGGTCGAATGCTCCCTGGGTTACCCTTTGGATTCCAAAAGCGTTCCTCGGGAACAAAAATCCTTAAACATCTAAGACCACCTTTTAAATTTGGGCACTTTGCACTTTAGACACATTAGACATTTCCGCAGAAGGAGAAGCGATGAGCGAAAAGAAAAAATGCGACTCTACCCAAGGATGTCAGTCCTGTTCTTCATCCCAGAGTTGTTCGGAGGACGAAAAGCAGGCCCATCGGGAGCAGATGCTCCGGGAGAAACTCTCCTGCATCGAGCATCGGATCATGGTAATGAGCGGCAAAGGCGGCGTTGGCAAAAGCACAGTGGCGGCCAATCTGGCGGTCAGTTTGGCGCGAAGGGGATATGAAGTGGGCATCCTGGACGCCGATGTCCATGGACCGAATATTCCCAAGATGTTGGGTCTGGACAAAGAGAAACTTATCGGGACGGCCCAGGGAATGCTACCCATTCCCCTGTACCCGAATCTGAAAGCCTTATCCATGGGGTTTCTATTGCCCAACGAAGATGCCCCGGTGGTCTGGAGGGGGCCGTTGAAACATGGGGTCTTCCAGCAATTTTTAGCTGAAGTCGAATGGGGAAATCTGGATTATCTGATCATAGACCTTCCCCCGGGAACCGGTGATGAGCCGCTTTCCATCGCTCACCTGATCGGCCAGGTGGACGGGTCGGTCATCGTAACAACCCCGCAAGAGGTCGCCCTTCTGGACTCGCGCAAAGCGGTAGTCTTCAGCCGGATGGTCCATGTGCCGGTCGTGGGTATCGTGGAGAACATGAGCGGGTTCCGCTGTCCTCATTGCAGTAAGGAGATCGATCTATTCAAAATCGGCGGCGGGGAGAAGGCGGCCCGGGAACTCCGGGTCCCTTTTCTGGGGCGTATTCCTCTCGAGCCGGAAATCGTCGAGAGCTGCGACCGCGGAAATCCTTTCATTGCGGCAAATCCAGAATCGCCTGCAGCAAGGGCTTTCGAAGAAATTACCTATCGAATCGTGGAGTTTGTACATCAGTGGAAATTTGGCCAACAAAAAACTTCTCTCCCGGAAAAGAAAAGCACTCTTTCCCGGATCAAAGAAAAATTCACTTAGGGGGGTGGCGGCGGTGATCAGAGGAAATCAACGTCCCGCTGCGGGGCTTTTCCCTGCCGTCCCTTTGGCCGGGGTCACGGCTTGAGGAGATGGTGGTGGTAAGAAAGGGGGAATAAAAATGTATTACGGGCGTGGATTGGGAAGAGGATATGGCGGGGGTATGGGCTTTGGGTTCAGAGGGTCCTCCCCGCCTTGGCCCTACGTTGGAATCGGGAGAGGAGGCTTACCTCGATGCTGGGCCTATGGTGGATATGGCTGGCCGGGTGCCGGATACGCTCCCGCTGCCGGGCCTTATCCTTATGGCCCCCCGGCCTATGGATGGGGGCCTTACGGCGCGCCGTACTCGCCCGAGGATGAAATTCGCTTTCTCAAGGATCAGGCGGAGATGATCCGGGAGGAATTGGAGGCCATCGATTCCCGGATCAAGGAACTGGAAAAAGAAAAGACCCAGGGAGGTGAGTCATGAGGGTGTGCATCACCTCCACGGGCGCCAACATGGATTCCGAGATGGATCCCCGTTTCGGCCGCTGCCAGTATTTTCTCTTCGTGGACCCGCAGTCTCTTGAATTGGAAGCAATGGAAAATCCCAACCTGGGTGCCGCCGGGGGGGCAGGGATTCAATCGGCTCAACTCGTGGCCAACAAGGGCGTGGAGGCGGTCATCACTGGACAGGTGGGCCCCAACGCCTTCACCACCCTCCAGGCTGCCGGGGTTAAAATTCTGATCGGAGCTTCCGGCAAAGTTCGGGAGGTTTTAGAGAAATATAAAAAGGGCCAGCTTTCATCCTTTGGCCAGGGCCCCAGCGTGCAGGCCCACTTCGGGATGGGCATGGGCGGAGGAATGGGAAGAGGCATGGGGAGAGGCGGCGGGATGGGCATGGGAAGAGGTTTCCAGCCCCCCTCCCCTGCTCCGGCTGGACCAGGGATTCCTCAGGAAGATCTGAAGACATTGAAGGAACAGTCCCGACAGTTAAAGGAACAATTAGACAAGATTACGGAGCGGATCGAAAAACTGGAAACCAAAAAGTAAATTGTGAGGAGTTGATTTTTACCCCTCCCCACTCACGCCTTACGACTTACGGTCTTTCTTAGAAAGGAGGTAAGAAATGCCAAGAGGAGATGGTACGGGACCACCCTGGGGAGGTGGCCCAGGGACTGGAAAAAGACGGGGCCAGGGGCGCGGTGGAGGCCGGGGAAGAATGGGAGGCACGAGACCCGGCGCCGGCTCGGGCGGAGAATGTATCTGCCCGAAATGCGGGGCAACGCTCCCCCATCAGCCCGCCGTTCCCTGTTTTCAGGTGAACTGCCCGAGCTGTGGGACAAAAATGGCAAGAAAATAAAAAACCTCAGGAGGGGTAAATGCCGGGCTTAACCGGGAGAAGCGCGGATTCAGCCAGCCTGAAAATGATGGAGAAAGCAGCAACGGAAAGAGTAAACACGGCCTTCCACCGCGCCGAAGAGCTGGAAAAGATCACCCTGAGCTCTGCTGTGATCCTATGCGGCGCCAACTTTATCCCATTCTGGTCGAGTTAAACCGAATTTGTTTGTGAAAAGGGGAATAAATATGGATGAAAAGAGGCAGATCTCCGATGGATTCATGAGTTGGCTGCGGCTCAAGACATTACCAGTTGGGGTGAAGTTGCTGCAAAACCCAAAAGAATTACCCGCAGGGTGCGAGATTCTCGATGAACACCTCACCTTTTGCCAATTCGTCACCTATGCCCGAACCCATGGGCGCTCCCTTGGGGTCAGCAGAGAAAATTTAGTGTGCGCTGTGGCCCGGGGAAACCTTGGATTTGCCGATTTTCCCAAGGGATTGGCGGAAAGGTTCGCCGTGGTGAGAACGGCTACGGCCGAAGGCTTTGAAAAAATCCTGAAGACCGGCCTGCGCGTTGAGCCAGGAAAATTTCAAGCCGCCCTGGTATCTCCCTTAGAGACGGTTCCTGTCGAGCCAGATGTAGTATTGCTTTTTGCCGACGGGGCGCAAATGACCCGAATCATCTACGCGGCGACTTATCGAACGGGAGAACGGTTGAATATCAGCACGGCAGCGGAATGTGGAACCTGCGGGGAAGGGGTGGCGGCAGCCATGGTTAAGGATAAGCCCACCTTCTCTTTTCCTTGCTATGGGACCCGTCGTTTTGCATTGGCCGATGACGAGGAGTTGATCTTTTCTTTTCCCTTCCGGTATTCCCAGGAAATCCTGAAAGGACTGGAAATCACCCATAAGGGAGGGTTCAAATATCCCATTCTGCGGCAGATCTCCGCGCCTCAGCCCCCGGCGCTCTATCGCATCCGAGAGGCTAAACCTCCGGAGGAATACTTAGTCAATCTGAAGAAGCTTCAAGAGGAAATCAAAAAAGGTGAATAACCCAATCTCTCAAGAGAAAGAGCAAAATTCTTCAAAATATGTTTTCGGCCCCGTTCCCTCGCGACGGCTTGGGCGATCCTTAGGAATCGATTTGGTCCCTTTCAAGACCTGCACTTACAACTGTATATATTGCCAACTAGGCAAGACGACCTGTCAGACCCTTGAGCGGAAACCTTACATAGCCGGAGAGCTGGTGATTCAACAACTGAAAGAAAAACTCTCAACTCTTTCAGCCCCCCCAAATTATATCACCCTCTCCGGGTCCGGTGAGCCGACGCTCAATTCCCAGATCGGATGGGTGATCAAGGAGATAAACAAACTGACTTCCATTCCGGTTGCCGTTTTGACCAATGGGTCTTTGCTGCATCTGGAACCGGTACGGGAGACTTTGCATTCTGTCGACTTGGTCATTCCTTCCCTGGATGCGGCCAGTCCCTCTTTTTTCCGATTCATCAACCGGCCCCATCATTCCCTCAATCTGAGCCAGATTCTTCAAGGGCTGAAGGAATTCCGCAGAGAATACCCGGGCCAGATATGGCTGGAAGTTATGCTTTGCGGCGGGTTCAACGATGATCCGAAAGAGATTAGAAGACTCCGGGAAGCAATTGAAGAGATCGGTCCTGACCGAATTCAGCTGAATACTGTTGTCAGGCCTCCGGCTGAGGATTTTGCCCATCCCCTAAGCCCTAAGCGGTTGGAAGAGGTACGCGTCCTTTTTGGCGGACAGGTCGAGGTTTTACCCCGAGAATGCCAGGCCCCCGCCTTTCCGGTCTACGGGAGGGTCGACGCAGAAGTCCTCTCTCTACTCAAGAGGAGGCCCTGTTCTCTAGGGGATCTCTCCCGGGCCTTCGGGGTCTCCGAAGAGGCCATGGAGGCATGTTTGAAGGAACTTAGGAGAAGAGGGAACGTACGATGCGGTTGTCACCACCACAGGGTTTTTTACCGCGTGCGAAAAGATAAAGAAAAATATTTAACCATAGCGAGGTAAAAAAATGCCTATCTATGAATACCGTTGTGGAGCTTGTGGTCAGGTTTCCGAGATCTGGAATGGAGTAGGAATTCGCAACGATCCTATCCAGTGTAAGACCTGCGGAGGGAATGATCTGGAAAAAGTTCTCTCTCTTTCCCATCCGGTGAAAAATCCGAAACCGAAAGGCTCCACCTGCTGCGGACGGGATGAAAGATGCGATAAGCCACCCTGTTCCTCTGGAAGCAGTTGCCGGAGGGACTAGAAACCGAGAGATGGAACGTGAGAATTGAACTTTCAGATTTGAAACAGGAGAAAGGAGGTGGAACAAAATGTGCCAGGGGAATGAAGGTTGCCAGGATCCGGAAAAGTTAAAGGGCGAAGCGAAGGATTGTTCTCCGGAACAAATCGCCGAGTGCCATCCTGAAGCCAAGGCGGGTGAACATCCCTGCATAGAGAAGAAGAAAGATTAGCCTTTAATCATAAAGGGCTTGATCTTGAAAGATACTGCTCTGCACTCCCAATTCCTGACCGAGCAATATGACCTGCGGCCACGGACCAGGTTTGGGACCACAACCCCTGTGCCGCACTATACACCACGGGCTCCTATTATGCTCGAATGTTGAGGAAAGGATTTTGAAAGGAAGAGTTTTAGCTGTCTGCCACACTCAGGAGAAGGGCAAACCAAAAGTGGACGTCCGCTCGGGCTTCCTGGAGAATGGTCCCGGACTGGTGGGGGATGCCCATAGCGAAACACCCAAAGAACTGAGCATTTTACTTAAAGAACACGTGGATCGGTTGTCAAAAAAACAGGGATAACGTTTCCCGCGGGGGGCCCTTCGCCGAAAACCTCTTGATCGAAGGACTAAACCAGACTCAAATGATTCCAGGCCGATATCTCAAGATCGGGGGTCTGTGCTGGAGATCAGCCAAATCGGGAAAAAGACGGATGATCGCCATTCTTACAACTACAAGGGATACTCCCTCCTCCCCCGTTTCCGGATTTTCGCCAAAGTCATCGAAAGTGAAGTGATAAAAAAAGGGGGCGAGGTAGAATTGAGGTAGAATTATTGACTGGGTCTCTTTGATCGCTCCGCCAGATTAGAAAGAGAAGGAGAGGATTATCCGCGATGAATTTTGAGAATAAGAATCTTTTTCAAGAAGACGACCTGAGGCATTTCCTCCACCAAAGGGGGTTGAAATATACCCGCCAAAGAGAAGCAGTCTGGTGGGCCATTTGCTTACTTGAAGACCGACATCCCTCTTGTGAAGAGATTTTTAATCATTCGAAATCTATTTCTCCCCGGCTTAGCTGGGCAACTGTATATAGAACTTTGCGGTGGATGAAAGAATTAGGTACCATTGTCGAAAGAGATTTTGGCAACGGTCGCCTCCGGTATGAAAGCACGGGTAGAGAATGGGTCCACGGCCATCTGGTTTGCGGCTGTTGCGGAAAGGTGATAGAGCTGAAAAACAGAGAGATTAAAACCCTCCTGAAAAAAGCGGCTAAAAAGCATGGGTTTGAAGTTACCCGAGAAAGAATGGAAGGCTTCGGCCTATGCGCGGAATGCCATAGAAAAAAGCCTTAGAGTTCTGCTCATGCTAGATGGAGAGCCATAGCCGGGTTTTATAAGAAGTGTCGGAGAGTAGGCAAAATTTCGCTTAAGAAATGCGACGAACATGTTCCTTTTTCTTGATCAAGTGGATGAGAATAGGAAAGCCAGGGTGATCGATATTCAAGGAGGCCGGGGGATCAGAAGGCGCCTTGGCCAGATGGGGATTCACCCCGGCGACATCGTAATGGTCTTAAGGTATGGGGCCCTTGCAGGTCCAATCTTGATCCAGGTTCACGGGTTCCAGGTTGCTCTCGGAAGTGGGATTGCCTCCAGGATTCTCGTGGAGGAAGTCGATTGAAAATTGCTCTGGCCGGCCAACCCAATTGTGGAAAGAGTACAATATTCAACCGGATTGCAGGATACAAGGCGATTACCTCCAACTTCCCGGGGACAACGGTCAAATACACAGAAACGAAAACTCTCATCAACGGCCACACCTGCACCTGTATCGATCTTCCGGGGACCTACTCGTTGACCTCAATAGATCCAGCAGAACTTGAGGCACGAAAGGATCTGCTTTCTGGAGAAGTGGATGTGATCATCAATGTGGTCGATGCCTCCCTGCTGTGCCGAAGCCTGGAACTTACGCTTCAACTCCTAGAGCTAGAAGTTCCCATAGTTCTTTGCCTGAATATGATGGATGAAGCTCAGAGAAAAGGAATCAAGATCGATGCTCAAAAACTCTCAACCGTTCTGGGGATACCTGTGATCCAGACTATCGCCACAACTGGAAAAGGGCTTAAAGAACTATTTATAGAAGCCTTGAGGGTTTGGGAAGAAATGACACGAGGAAAAACCCTGAAATTCAGCAGAGATGTTGAAGAGGTCATTCTTCCTTTGGTGGCCCTCCTGGAATCAAAAAAGCTGGTGGATGAGAGAGTCCCCTCTCGATTCCTGGCGATTAAGCTGTTGGAAAAGGATGAGTCTTTTGAAGAGGAGATCAGACGAGCCGCAGATTTCCACAGCCAAATTCGGCCCTTCCAGAAAAAGTTGGAAGAAATGCACGGAGTCCCTTCCGATGAAGTGATTTCCTCAGAGCGTCATGCCCTGGCCATGAATTTATTTGAACAGGTTTCTGTGGTTATCCACCCCCCCAAAAAAGATATTCGTGTGATGATCGATCAGTGGGTAATGCACAAGGTCATCGGGTATCTAATCCTGGCCGCAGTCTTTTATGGCTTCTTTAATTTCATCTTTGGGTTAGGGGGATATGTTGAGGAACCCTTGCTGGGGATTTTTGAAGAATGGACAGGGGAATTGAGGAGCCTTTTGGGCCCACAGACTTTATCTTTTTTCCTAGCCCGTGGAATCCTTCAGGGAATTGCCGGGGGGATGGCCATTGTCCTCCCCTACCTGGTCCCTTTTTTAATCGGTCTTTCCATCCTGGAGGATGTTGGATATTTACCGAGAGTGGCTTTTTTGATGGATGCCTTCATGCACCGGATCGGGCTCCATGGCAAATCGATTATTCCTCTTATTCTGGGGTATGGATGTAGTGTTCCAGCCGTGATGGCTACACGCATCCTAGATTTTCCCCAACACCGGCTTATTGTCTCTATCTTGACGACCATGATTCCTTGTGCCGCACGCATCACGATCATTTTCGGGCTGGTCGCTTTTTTCATCAGTCCCAATGCCGCCCTCGCCATATTTGCCCTGAATATTCTGGTCGTATCTATTGCAGGAAAAATCCTTTCTTCCATCTATCCGGAGGCGAGTCTGGGATTGATCCTGGAGATCCCTGCGTATCAATTACCTCCATTAAGAAATACTTTCAAGAAATCTTGGTATCGGGTCAGAGAATTTATCATCATAGCCTGGCCCCTTTTGATTGGCGGAAGTGCCTTATTAGCCTTGATGGAGTATGGAAAAGTAGATCTCCTGATCAACCGGCTCCTCTTTCCTCTCACTAACATCCTGCGGCTTCCGTTGGCTGTCGGAACCACGCTCATTTTCGGCTTGCTGCGGAAGGAACTTTCGCTGATCATGCTGACCCAGGCTTTGGGAACAAACCAGGTCCTTACGATGATGACTCCAATCCAGATCATGGTTTTTACCATTTTTGTCACCTTTTACATTCCCTGCCTGGCGACCATTGCTGCCCTTTGGAGGGAGATTGGAAAAAAAGGAGCTTTGGGGGCGATCCTATTGACCCTCTTGGTGGCCGTGGTTTTGTTTCTTGCCGCGCGGGTCTTTTTGGGCATCTTATGGCCTTGAAACAGTAATTCTATCCCTTGATTCATATTTCGGGAGGCTTCCATGCAAATCTCCGCTCAAATCAGCTTGTATCCCTTGAAGCAAGAAAAGCTTTCCCCGGCCATTGAAGCGGCCTGGGAAATGCTGGAGGAATTTCCCCTGCACGTGAAAAAAGGGGAGATGAGCACCGTCGTCAGCGGAGAGGCCGAAAGGGTTTTCTCCGCCATCCGGAGGGCTTTCCTGAGCTCTGCGGAAAAAGGATCGATTTCTATGATTGTCATCTTTTCCAATGCCTGTCCGATTTAATCCTCAGGAAGTTTGGTGTTTCCCCTTTTGCCTGGGGAATTTCAGCAAAAGCCAAACGGGGAGGATCGGGGAATATGTCCGGAGAAATCCTTAAGGTCAAAAATTTGAATGTGGTGCTCGACGGGGAAGAAATCATTAAAGATCTGACCTTTGAAGTGAAGGAAAGAGAAACGTTGATCATCCTGGGTCCGAATGGAGCAGGAAAGACAACGCTCTTAAGAACCCTCATAGGCCTAAATCCTTATTCCGGAGAAATTACCTGGTACACAAAGAGTATTAGTTACCTTCCCCCCCAGGAGCTATTTCAAAGAAAGGGGCTGCCGCCTTTGAGTATAGGGGAATTCTTTGGGTTTAAGAAAGTTACTTCAGAAAATGTTTTAACTATCTTTTCCGCCGTAGGGTTGGATCCTTCTTTGCTCCAAAGAAGATTCGGAGCGGTTTCAACCGGGCAGTTTCAAAGGATGCTGATTGCCTGGGCTCTCGTAGATCAACCCAAAGTGCTGCTTTTTGATGAGCCCACTTCCGGTATTGATATCGGAGGCCAAGAAACCATCTATTCTCTCTTGCATCGATTCTGGCAAGAGTGGAATCTGACCATTTTGCTAGTCACCCACGATTTAAACATCGTTTGGGAGCAGGCCAATAACGTGTTGTGCCTGAATAGAGAGAATTTATGCTACGGCAAGCCACGGGAGGTCATCACCCCCAAGACTTTAGAAAAGATATATGGGACGGGGATAAAATTCTACGAACACAAGCATAATTAGGCGGAGGATCTTCCCATGGAATTTATTTTCGCCCTGATCATTGGCCTATTTTTGGGGGGAACGGCCGGTTACCTGGGAACCTTGATGTTATCCCAAAGGATGGCTTTGGTAGCCGGACCATTGGGCCACCTGACCCTCCCAGGAATTGCTTTGGCGCTGATCTTTCATTTTGATGTTTCCCTGGGGGCCTTCCCTTTTGTCATTTTCGGGATCTTTTTTATCTGGTTGTTCGAGATGAATACCAAACTCCCCATGGAGGCTTTAACGGCGATTGTTTTTGCTACGGGAGTGGCTATTACTTTTTTGTTCCTTCCGGAAGAAAAAACGGTGCCCGCTCTGATCGGAGATATTTCGCAAATAAATTTTCCCGCCACCCTGATATCCGTCGTCTTATCCTTGTTCGTCTTCTTTGCGACCAAGAAAATTTACTCCCCAATGATCCTGGCAGGAATCTCTGAAGACTTGGCGAAAACGCAGAGTATCAATTTAAAAAGGTATCATTTTTTATACCTACTTTGCATCGCCCTTATCGTAGCTTTGGGGGTAAGAATTGTGGGCGGGTTGATGACCGCGGCTTTGGTGGCCATCCCAGCCTGCACCGCAAAAAATGTGTCGATGAATCTGATTCAGTATTCTTATGGAGGGTTTCTCTTTGGAAGCCTGTCCTGTATTTTGGGGATGGTTGTCTTTAAGCTTACGGATCTTCCCATCGGGCCATTAATCGTGATTGCGAGTACTTCCTTTTTTTTGATCTCCTTACTCTTTAAGAGATGATCTTTCGTTCGTGGCCGCCCGTGGGGGCGTTCCGGTGCATTTCTCGGGGGAATTTGTGGGGAAAGGAAGAGATGTGGGCCAATTCCTGCGGAATAAGAAAAGAAATTGACGGCTGCCTAAACTCCATTGGTGGCTAGATGATTTCGAACGATTAAAGGCTATCTTTTTCCAGAATTCTCTTTTATGTTCGAATTTTCGTTCTTGGTGCCAGAGACGCAAGGAGCTTCTTAGCGGGAGAGGAGTCCGTCTTCGGGGATAATATTATGAAGGTGACAAACCTGGTCTAATCTTCCAGCCTAGGTCTCAATTCATGAAGTAACTGGGGTAAAAATACTTAGAAGATGAAAGAAAAAATGATGGATATTCGGCCAAGGGTTAAGGATATGACGGGCAGGGTTTTCGACGGGTATTTGTTAAA
>Ga0194112_10009915_pt1 | contig 12054 bp, 19 predicted proteins | sample TA2MahC400mmetaG_FD_146191 | JGI IMG/M metagenome (GOLD analysis project Ga0194112, IMG submission 146191) | Freshwater microbial communities from Lake Tanganyika, Tanzania - TA2015016 Mahale Deep Cast 400m | ecosystem: Environmental > Aquatic > Freshwater > Lake | place: Tanzania: Lake...
CACCGTCCCCGAAGGGGGGGGTGGGGTGAGGTGGGTGGAGAGGAAATGGGTGAAGAAGGAGTGTGTTGGGGGAGTTACCAAGGATGTGGTTGAGGATGTTTAAAAATAATTCCCCATCTTCCCCCACATCACCCCACCTGACGACACTCTGTATAAAAAACCTCATTATTGATGCGTAGAGGCATTATTTTTATAATTGTCTATTGGGAGTGGTTGCGGTGAGGATGCTCCCACCGCCTACGGCGGTTCTGGGGTTCACAAGGAGCCAGGTGACCCGTCATTGAGCACAGGAAGCCCGTTCTTAAACGGATAGTTTCTGGGGTGATCATGTCCTTTTGGATGGTGTTGAGGAGGAGTGAGATGATCGCAGCCGTAATTTTGGTGGAGGATATATGCGATGTCCAAAATGATAAAATTATCAAAGTCTGACTGGTTGAGGATAGGCAGGGAATTTGGCTTTGTTCGTGAAGCGCGGCTTGCCAAAATAGAGAGGGAAAGAAGAGAAGCTGACCAGGCGGCCGCCCGTTCCCGCGCATCCGGGGCGACGGCTGCGATGGCTCGGATGCAGGGTGAAGCATGGGAAGATAGGGAGCAGGAAGAGGCTGATAGGGATGAAGCTGAAGCCTTAAAAGAGAGGCGATTCCGTAAAAACATGCGTCGGATGGGAGACAGATGAATGTTCGGTCAACACGCTCTCCCACACATTTATTTCAATACATGGCACGGAAAAGCTTTGGGGGTTGTCGCATTTTGATTGGGTGGAGGATGGCGGAAAATTGGTGCTGTCAAACACGGCGGAGTTATCAAAGTCTGACTGGTTGAGAATCGGCAGGGAACAGGGCTACATTCGTCAAGCATCTGTCGGCGATGCGGTTGTGCGCGATGATGATGATGGGGGCATGGGAGTTTTCAGCAAACATATGCTCAACATTGCAAGAAAAACTGTCAAGATGAACGATGTGTTTGCGAACATCATGGGCGGCATGAACAAGACACAGGCGCACGAGTTTCTCTTCCAGCATGGAACATCGGCAGAGAAAAAAGCGGCAAAGAAGTGGTTGGACAAATGGAGAGTCGTAAATGATTCACAACCTGTGTCACCCCACTCGGGGGTGGAGAAAGAAAAAGAACAACGTGCAGGACCCTACGGTGCCCGCATATATGATCCATTGACAGACACCGTTCTCCACGTTCCTGATTCTGATGAGTTGTAGATAGAGCCCAAGTCTCTGGGCAAATGACAGGGGCTCCCACTGCTGGGAGCCCCTCCTTCGTACATCCACCGGTGGTTCCTAGAATGTCTGCACTGGGAACCTTTACGGTTCTGCAGCTCTCCTCTTGGCCTTTGCAGCCGTCTTGATCCGCAGGTCAGTTTTGCGGTTCATGGTCTTCACGGCGGCCTGTGCCTTCCGTGCTCTCCTTCCGATTGCGGATGATCCGCCCTTTGCTGATGCCATGTGGCACCTCCTTCTAAATATTCGTATTCTTCATATGAAGAATACGAAATCTTTATCGGCTGCACCTCCCCGGGGTTCTGTCGTTTTTTTAGCAGCCCATCAGTTTCCTCATGTGGAAGAGGGCATCTTCCTTCCCCTTGTACTCCATCACTGCGTCATAGGTGTGGCTGTACCCCACATGTGGGCGTGAGGGGAGTTCTGCATGGTCACGGCAGAGGCCGCCCCTGACTGGGCACGGCTCTGAGATGTGGATTTTGGGTGTCCTGTCCCCCCATGTGGTGGCTGCCAGGAGTGCCGCCTCCTCCTCACCCAACCCGTCTGGGTGCAGGAGGTGGTGGTGGTTGTCGAAGACGACGGGGAGTACGCCCCAGGCGACCAGGTCACGGACGGAGTATCCGCTCCTCTTGTCGTCGTTCTCCACAAGGAGGCCGGCACGGGCACGGTTGCTCAGCCGACCCAGATTCTCCCCCAGGCGGAGGAGGGTGCCGTGTTTGTCTCCGTAGGTGCCGCCCACATGCAGGACGGTCTTCCAGCCGGGGAACCCGAAAAGTTCACCCATCTCACCGTGGTATTCCAGGCACCTGGAGGAGGTGTCCACCACCGCTGGCTTGGGGCTGCCCATGCAGACGAACTGTCCTGGGTGGACGGTGAGTTCCATCCCCCCACCCCTGGCGATGTCTCCCACCTCCCTGCACAGCCTGGTGACCTGGACATCAGGTTCGAGGTGGGTGATCCCGTACCCCAGGTGGGGGTGGTCGGCGAACGGGAACAGGTTTGACCCCACCCGAAAAATTCGGACACCGTTCTCCACGTTCCAGATGACGATCCTGCGGAGCGCCTCCAGGTTCCTGGCGGCGGCAAGGGCCGCCCCTGATCGGGAGAAGTTGGCGATGCGGAATGTCCGGGCGGTGGAGTGACCCTCCGCCCCCAGCCTGTTGTTGCAACAGGCATATCCGATGTGTCGTGCTGGCATCTCTGCCTCAGACCAGGCTGAGACCAGGTGGTGGCTTGAAACCGTTGCGGGCGATGCCATCAAGGTGATCGCGGATCTGCTTGTCGGGGGAACTGGGGGTGATGCCAGTTGCCCCATATCCACCCTGTGATTCAGCAAACATCTGCCAGCGGGCAGCTGCGGGGATCAGTTCTGGTGGCGGCTCTGCTTGCGGAGGCGGGGTGGTCCTACGGTCGGGAATGCCAAACATGGCACGAGCCTCTGCCATCAGCTGCTGCCGTGAGGGTTTTCGTCGCTGGGCCTCCTCGAATGCTTCAAGCTGGCGCCATTTGTCGCCGTGTATGAGATCTTTGAAATTGGGGTCGCCGTGGTTATGCCATGGCTTGCCAGCCCGACAGAAGGCCGCCCAGTCCGAATAACGGTATGCGGGGTGGAAGGGTCTGCGGAGACGGATTGTGAGTTCACGCAGACGCTCCCACTCTTCCTGTTCTGACATGGTGAAGGGTCTTTTGGTGTTCATATAGGTGTTCTTCAAACTCTGCGCGCCGGTGTTCTGGCTCAGGCCTCGAGGGCACACCGGCGCGCAGCGTTGTGGATCAGCGGTCTTCGCCTTCTATGCGGCGGCGCGGGGTGGATCTTGTGCCATGTGTGGAGTTTTCCATGTGTAGTTCTGCTTCAAGAACATCAATCTTGTTTCTGTGTTTCTGTTGACTGTTCTCGAATTGGCTGAAGAGGTCTTTGATCCTGTCTTCGATATTCCTGCGGTACTCCGCATCCTCATGGAGACGAACGATGCTGTCCATCTCTTGCTGTCGATTGAAGTTGATCTCTATGTTCGAGATGCGTGTTTCCATCTCCAGAATTTGGGTGTTTTGTAACTTAAATTTAGAATGGACGCCCCAGTAGATGAGGCAGACACCGATGGTGAGGATGGCGACACCGAAGATGGCGCATCCTGCCACAAGGTGGAGAGCTTCGTCATTCACATTCATGTAGTTGAGTCCTGCAGATCCCGTGGACGCAATGGCTCCGGCGGCAACGCAGAAGCATCCGCCAATGGTGATGAGGGTAGATGAAAAACCTTCTTTGGACGATGAAAGATATTCTTTGGACATGGTGTGTTTCCTTTCAGGATGATGATGAAAAATGGGCGATACAGGATTTGAACCTGTGACCCTGCGATTATGAGTCGCGTGCTCTTGACCGCTGAGCTAATCGCCCAACGCGATCATCATACGCCACTCATTCCCACTCTGGGTCACTTTGAGAACGTTCACGACGTGCTGAGGTCTTTGCTGCTGCGATTGCGATGTGTGTTTCGATCTTCGAGGCAAGTGAGAGGACTTCGCGCTCTGCCTCGGTGGTGGGAGGCTCGCCTTCGAAGATATCTCTGATTACATGTGCTAGCGCACTGGCAAGTGATGTGGTCATACCAACCATGACTTGCCGTGGCATCACTGGGTTTGGGGGGAAAACGAATGCGCGTGGAGGATCTTCTCTACGGGTTACAAACTTTTCTGAGTTCATGTTGTTCCTTCTATGGAAAACGGTTGTGGATAACATACTTTCAGATCATAATACACTTCTGATCTGATTGCAAGTGTAAAACTGGCCTATTTAGGTAGTTTTTTCGGCGATTCGGTGATTTTTTGTCATTTTTTCTGAAATAATATCGATGTTGTGTCCATTGAGGCCACAAATTGACTAGAAAAGGGTCTCCCACCCATTGGGGGTGGTGTATATGGAATGATCAAAAACTTCATATATCCATGTTTGACAGACTGGGCACGGACGGCTATTTCTGAGCCCCATTCGACTGTTGAGACTGACATTCACCAGCGTGCAGCCATTCATCATCGTACAGCCAACTGTTCTACCCATGCGTATTATCAGATCAAGTTCTGAATGTGGCCAGTCCCCACGATACCCATACTTTGACGGCATGGTGTGGGTTCGTGGGATGTTCTGACCTACACATATTATCCTCCCCTTACGTACTGCGAAGGAGAAGTGTCGTCGTTTTCTGTCGAGGTTTTTCACCATGAGGGCGGCATCTTCGAGACACCTGCGCAGTACATCCATCCTCACAATTGGAGGCGGCTCTGCGATGATTCTGTCGTACCTCATGCAAGACCGCATTCCACCTTATCTACCACCTGGAGGATGTGACGATAATTTTCTCTGCTCTTCTTCATGTCTGCCACGTCGCGTTCGACCTGCTGGTCAATGCTAGAAAAGGGTCTCCCACCCATGTTGGCGTGGGCGGACATGCGCTCCTCCACTGCAGCACTGCAGTGGGAAATGATGTCCTCGTCAGTCATGGCGGCGTACCGTTCAGTTTCTGCAAGAGTGGGCATCAACCGGCACGCAATCGCAAGGGCAACACCAAGTGGGATCCTGAAATTGGTGATGGAATTCCCTGCATCTTGATAGAGTTCGATGTATAGATTCTCTTTATCGAGCATTTCCTTATAGACGTGAATGTCTAGTGGTTCTTTGCAGTGGGCAACTGTGTCGCGAGTGCTCACAGGAAGCTCCTGTAACTTTGACACATCCATTCCCCGGTGGCACGGAGCCACTTCCATTGTGATCTGATCCCGGAACGGGTGAGGGTGGCTACTCAGTCGCAATGGGGACACCTGATGTGGGCTCGGCGCACCCCCATCACATCCGTTGTCCACATGGACATCTGACCGTTCAGGGAGTTGACCATGTTTTTTGGTCTCTGGATCTTCTTCTTTGTGGCGACCTGCATAGGTTTGGTTCCTGGTGATGTACTGCATAGGTATTGGGTTGTGTAAGAGTGAATACCACGGAAAGAGCGGGCGACGAGATTTGCACTCGCAACCATCTGCTTGGAAGGCAGAGACTCTACTGTTGAGTTACGCCCGCCATATGGTTGCTTCAGACCAATCATACGCGTCAAGAAACAGCCCATTGGAAATTTCCGATGGGCTGTTGTTGAGTGGAGGCGGGGGGATTCGAACCCCCGTGCTGTTCAGTCCATCGCGCCAGACACCACGTGCGTCTCCCGTGATCATTCTGCCTCAGGTCACCTCACGGGTGGGTGATCCATCGGGACTTCCTGTCGTCTCAGCACCGAAGACCCGGAAGACGGTCTGTCAGTGAGCCTCCCCTGTTTGGGGGTGTGCCAGGCAGGGGAATCCTGACTCACCCGTGGCAGCCTAGGCTGCTTGTAGCATCAACGATTCGTTGGCGCTTGTGTTTGGTCGGCTTTTGTAAGGTTGCCCACCAGCCCTTGCACGCGTCTGGAACGTGGAACCGCCAGTCGATTCCCTTCGCCCCCCAAAAAATTACACACTCAACTTACGGCTTCCTGTCGTTCCCTTCCAACTTTTTTTTCAGATTTTTTTCTGCCAGTTGTCCAAATTCCTCCACTGTTGCAACCCGAAGTGCCCCTCCATCGGCGTCCAACTAATTGCCTTCATCTCTTCCTGGGTCTCAAATTGTTTGAATGGACCTGATGGCGGTCTGTTGGTAGAGCCAGTCACATTCTGCTTTTGTCTACCCCTCTCCACATCGAAGGGGGTTTCCCCAGAGTGCTCAGGCGACAAGTATGTAAACTTCATTTGTTTGGATTCGTTTGTCAGGTGCTCGCGCAGTTTCTTTTCCATCCATCTGAGGTCTTCCACGATCTGCTTTGGAATGGGTTGGGTGTAGATGGTATCTAGGAGTTCTATGCGACCTTTGATCCTTTCGAGACGGATGAGATTTTCTGTGTCTTCTTTCATGGTTCAATGATACGAAGGAGGAACTCCTGCACATCGGTATAAAAAAAAGGAGTCATGAAAAAGATCCCCCAACTGATTGATTGGAACCTGCTGGCAGGTGCCATGAAGAAGGAGGCCGGAGAGGCCTCTTCCATGGTTCGCCAAAAACTTGAACAGACCGCAGAGATGGCAAATGCTGCCGCAGGAATGGCTGACATGGTGGAGGATAGCGACAGCTGGGTGGTTGATCATGTTTCCACAGCTCATGACGATATTATGGAGGTGGCTGGCTATCTCCAGAGCAAGGCTGGTCCTGCAGGTCCCATCGAGGTTGATGTAGAGCCATCAGGGATGATGCAGACCGGGTTCTACGGTCAGGATGGCTCCAACATGATTGGCGACATGGGGGCGTCTGGAAACATGACCACCAGTTTTGACCCCGAGACCAAGACATCCGTGTCAGGTGAGACGATACACACTGCAGGCAAGAACAAACCAACAAAACCGTCCCTGTGGGCACGGGCAAAGGCTGCAGCCAAGAAGAAATTCGATGTCTATCCGAGTGCCTACGCTAACGGTTGGGCGGTTCAGTGGTACAATAAGCGTGGGGGAGGTTGGAAGAAATCAGGAGATTGATATGGATGTAATTTGTGGATATTTTTTCACGATGATGCCAGTGATAGCTGTAGCAATATGTGGAATAGCTGCTATAGGTGAGCGGATATCAAATAAGTGAAATGGGGCGGACGCCATATGGCGCCCGCCCCATTTTTTGTGTCCTGCTGACTTAGTCTGCCTTGACGCGGAAGGTGGTGTCGCGACCATCTCCGTGCTTGGAGAGGATGCCGCGCTCAGCCATCTTCTTCAGATCGTAGCGGATAAGTTGGTTCTGGGTGGTCGACACGGTATCGTTCCACTTGCCATTGTGGTTGAGGATGAACTTCTCCATGCCGGGCAGGACGGCCTGCACGCAGGCTGCCAGTGCCATTGGACCACCAGCGCCACGGAGAGCATTCATGATGAGCTCGCGGCGGTGCAGACCTTCGGGACTGACAGGCTTACCGACGCTGCGCTTGTCATCAGAAGCAGCCACCGCGCTCGCCTTGCGCTTGTGACGCCTGACGGTTTTGGTGACCTTCGCGGCCTTGACAGTCTTGGGCTTTCTACCAGACTGGCGAGGACGCTTGGTGATGACCGCCTTGCGGGCGAGATCGGCCGCAGTCGGCACACCATCAGTGAGTTGGCCGATGGTGAAATTAAATTCACCGATCTGGACGGTGGCATCTTCCATACGGACGCCGGTGACGCGGGAGAGGACGGAGAGAGTGTTGTTGAGCTGATCAATCTTCATAGCAAGTTACCCTTTCTGGGTTGTGTCATGCGTTGTTCATCTGTGGGAAACGCTCCCATCAGAATCACAACATTGTAATTAAAACCTGACTGTTTGCAAGGCCCCAAAATAGAAAATTTAGGGATTTTGTGAAACTTTTTTTCAGGAACCCCTGCGGGTGGCCTGAACCTGCCTGGCAATCTTTCTTGCAGTACGGATGCTGACGCCTAGTTCTGCAGCGACATCACGGTCGTTTGCAACGAGTTCTGCGACAGTGCCCAAAAACCTGATTACCGGGGCTTATGACCTCAGAAACGCGGACATTATTGAGCTCTGCATTAAGAATGTATGCAGTGCCCACAGTTCTGATAGATGGCGCCTTGTTCTTTTGAGAGAGGGGCTGCTCGAAGATGGAGCCGACATCTTGAGCGACGCTGCTGGCAAGAGAGAGGAGCTTATCATTACTCTTGGTCGGCAGGGTATTGCCTGCTGCGTCTGCAGAACGCACTGAATCTGCAATTTCCTTCGCCCGCGAGAAAATCTTCTCTTTCGCCCCCTTGGGGAGCGAATTCCAGGTGACAAGCACTGCTTCCGCCAGTGCCTGGGCGATTGGCATCCTTGGATATTCCTTGACACCCTTGTCAACCTGGGCGGAACCCTCGACAAAGATGAGCATCTCGAAATCTCCACAACGTTCGACATTCTCGAGCACTGCGCCCTCAACATCGGGGAAACGTTCGTGTCCATCAAGCGACTCCTTTTTGGATAGGAGTTTGTTTGCAAGCACTGCAACCAGGGCGGGCGCACTGCCTGCCTGTGGATCGAAGGGCTTGTATGAGGCTGAGTTACCCATGTGGGTACCTCCTGTGTAGAAACCTGTCAAGCGACCGTCGGCACCGTGCTGTCGGGTCGGGTGACCTATATGTCCTTCAAACTCTGCGCGCCGGTGTTTCAGGTTCCTGGTCCCAGCTGGGCACCGAAGAGGGTTCCTGGTGGTATTACGGACGCATCCGAAAAATGTTCGCCACGAGAGCACTGCATGGTCAATCCTCGTTTCCATTCATCCTTGTTGGTTTTGCATCCCCAGAAGGGGAGCCCCAACCTGAGACGGATGCCTTCGGCGATCAGCAAACCTGTCATTCCATTCAGACCACCATAGGGGCAAACTGCAGCCATGTCAAATGGAAATGTGTAGGCGAATCCACCCAACTTATGGGCCATCTCTATAGACATGTATCCATGGAAGTCATATGATGAGATCATTTCGGAAAGTTCTGATAATCTTTTCGAGTGTGCCACCAACATGCTCCATGCCTCATCAGGGGAAAACTTCGGCGTCATGTCAGGAGGGGAATCAAGAAGAAACCTCCTGCCACGCCTCTCATCCTTGATCATCTTTGCCAGCACTGAACCATCGATCAGTTTTTCGTTGACAGAGTCGCACAGGGCGACGAACTCTTCACTGCGTACTATTTTCGTTTTTGAAGACCCAAATTTCCACAACTCGTTGCAGCACCTTGACATACCCTTTGCAAATTCACCAAGTTCCGGGACATCGTTGGGATTCATTGATGCCACTATGATCCCTTTCGCTGATATGCTCACCCCGAAGATGGAACAGATTCTCGAGCAGGCGTCGGCCCACTGATCTTGTGATACCGGCGCGCAAGATTTTGGTCTCAATATGGACATGAACAGTACATCCTCATATACGCTTTTTTCGACCAGGGGTGGCGATACGATCTACTCTGTTATATATCGTAAAAATTCGAATTCAACTTTCATCCTTCTGGGGGATGGAACCATCAGGTTCGTTGGGCAGATTCCTGAGTACAAAGAAAGGTTCCCCCATGCTCCCCCTCTGCCTGTGGGACTCAGGTACGTCTCTATCGAAGAAGATGCGAGTGGTGTCGCCTTGATCGCTGAGATTTCCAATGGTGACATGATCATTTGCGACAATTATCAGACTGGTTCAGGATTAGACTTACAGATCTGTCATCGCGGTTGCACTGCAATTACATCTCAGGCCTGGATGACATCTAAGAAGATGCTCTACGACTCACGGATGTCAATTGTTTCTGGAGATGGTGGTTACTGGAAGATGTCAAAGGATCAGAATAACTGTCCTAACTGGGTCTGGCATGCCACGCCGTCTCCAGTTGTGCAGATTGCTTCTGCAGCGTCCAAGAACACATATGCTTCCCCAGTGGTGCTCCTGAAAGACGGGAGCCTATGCCAAAAAGGCTCGGAGATCGCCGACTTCGTCCCAGAAGATCTCAAGTTCTCGGGGTTAATCACTACATCATCGTTCAATGACACGGAAAACAAGCATGTGATTGGGGTGATGGAAAACGGTATGGCCATTCAGTTGTCGCCATATGAGGAGCATCGCAGAATCAAGCTCTGCAAACAGAAGGATGCACCCATACTTTTGCCCACCCCAGGGCACAAGGTGATTAAGGTGGAGCATCGTCGAGAACTTATTGATCAGCGCTACTTTGATATGCTTGTTCAGCACCTTGAGGCTGAAGACGGGTCCGTAGTTGTAACGAATCACTATGCTCCAAATGTCAAAAGGCATGCCAGCAGGATTCCAGTCTCTGGTCGGGCGGGCGCACTTGGTCAAAACTACAAGAAGTTCTGCTCTCAACACGCAACTGAGGAGTGGCACAGTCTGATGCGTGAAATTGTCGCCAAAAATCCCGACATTCGCCCCTGGGTACCTATGTCGGCGATGAAGCACGGAAACATGCGCAGTCTGATCGGGTTGATCGAAATCTGACACCGACGCGCAGGGTGAAATGAAACATGAGTGGGTTCGTAAAGCAACTCAATGTCGTATCGATTCAGACCCACTTCTTTCCCTACTGATTGCCTCCATCATGACCACGCCATGAAGAACACTGATGGTATGCGAGCCATTGTTTATCGGAACCTACACAAGGGGTGCTGGTCTGTGAAAAGCACTGCAACAGGTAGGGTGGTGGCACACTGTGACGAGGTCTGGGTGAAGGGGGCAACATTCAAGGTCTCAGCCGCAGGACGGGCTCGTGTTTTGCGTGAGAGGTCTAAGAATGTCCACGCAGGGGTGGTAGGGATCGTCTTTTTCAGAGGAAATCGGAAGCTTTCTGAGTCTGGGGTACACATACGCTACAATCCGTATGAGGTGGAAACCTTTGTCAGGGCAGGAGATGGTTCTCCAGTGTACCATGCCGAATGCGTATACTTGACAGGTAACGGACAGGTTTTCGCCTCATCCTCACGCACCACCACTTAAAAGGAGTCGCAAGAGTGTCCATCAGAAGTTCCGATCTCAACGCCGAACGTCTCATCCTCATGATGGCTGAAGCAGGTGCTGCCGTAAAGAAGGATCCGTCCCGCAAGATGGCCTGGAATGTCGGTATGCGGCTGGTGCAAAAGTCATCCGAGGCAGAAACAGAAGAAGATGCAATCAGCCTCTTCGCTGCTGCTACCAGTTGCTTTGAGTCGGCCGCAAAGGGTGGACAACTCATCGCTGACGGCGTGTAAGATCAGCTGCAGGCTCCCGTAGCTCAGTTGGATAGAGCACGGCTTTCCTAAAGCTGAGGTCGCAGGTTCGAACCCTGCTGGGAGCGTTCAGTTCTGATACCGGCGCGCACGACGGAGCGGAGCACGATATGGCGCTTGTCAAGAAACCAAGGGTACCCAAGGACGAATGGCTGCAGGTATCGGTTGTCGAACTTCATACGGTAGCACTGTGTACTGACGGCACCGTCAGGGCGTGGGGACGCAACTATGAGGGTCAATGCAACATCCCCACAGACCTTGGCCCCTGCACCGCCATCTCGGGGGGCGGCTACCACACCATCGCACTCCGCACCGACGGCACCGTTATGGCGTGGGGATGGAACATCTACGGCCAGTGCAACGTCCCCACAGACCTTGGCCCCTGCACCGCCATCTCGGGGGGCGGCTACCACACCATCGCGCTGCGCACCGACGGCACCGTCAGGGCGTGGGGGCGCAACTACAACGGCCAGCTTAACATCCCCACGGACCTCGGCCCCTGCACTGCCATCGATGCTGGCAGCCACCACACCATCGCGCTGGGCACCGACGGCATCGTGAGGACATGGGGATACAACTCCCAGGGCCAATGCAACATCCCCGCCGACCTCGGTCCCTGCACTGCGGTCGCGGCGGGCTTCTATCACGCCCTAGCGCTGCGCACTGATGGCACTGTTAGGGCGTGGGGATGGAACAAATACGGCCAGTGCAACATCCCCACGGACCTCGGCCCCTGCACTGCGGTTGCAGCGTGCGGCCACCACGCCATCGCACTACGAACTGATGGCACCGTCAGAGCATGGGGAAACTTACGGGAGCCTTTCGGCTTTGCAATCCCATGGAAACTATCCGATAATGGATGGTACGATTTCATCGCAAATTATGACTCAGATGTAAAGGTCACAGACGTTGTACCAGCCAGAATCAGGCGCACAGAGAAATACAGAAATATCAGGCTGATGTCGACGATGTCATGACGAAGCACCAGGCACGCAAGCGCACCCATCCTACCCTACTACCCTGCTGGCACATGGGTTC
>Ga0194112_10009925_pt1 | contig 12045 bp, 8 predicted proteins | sample TA2MahC400mmetaG_FD_146191 | JGI IMG/M metagenome (GOLD analysis project Ga0194112, IMG submission 146191) | Freshwater microbial communities from Lake Tanganyika, Tanzania - TA2015016 Mahale Deep Cast 400m | ecosystem: Environmental > Aquatic > Freshwater > Lake | place: Tanzania: Lake...
TCGCCACGCCGACGCTGATGCTGCAGGGCGAGCGTGATCCGTTCGGCACGCGCGCCGAGGTCGCCGGCTACCGGCTGCCCGCGACGATCACGGTGCAGTGGCTGCCCGACGGCGACCACGACCTGGCGCCGCGCCGACAGAGCGGCCTGGCGCTGGCGGACAACCTCGCGACCGCGACGACTGCGGCGGCGACATTCCTGTCCGCGCACGGCGCCTGAAACAGGCGCCGGGGGCGCGCAACGCTCAGCCGCGCAGGGCGGCGGCGACGAGCGCCGCCTGCTCGGCCTTGTGCTTGTGCGAACTGCCGGTCGCCGGACTGGCGGCGGCGCGGCGCGTCGCCTTGCCGGCCCAGTCGAAGCGGTCGCGTGCGAATGACCACGCGCCCATGTTGATCGGCTCCTCCTGGCACCAGACGAACTGCGCCCTTTGGTAGCGCGCGCGCAGCGCCGCCATCGCCGTCGCCGGCCAGGGGTACAGCAGTTCGACGCGCACGAGCGCGACGCTGCGGTCGTCGCCGCGAGCGTCCACCAGGTCGTAGTAGACCTTGCCCGAGGAGCAGACGACGCGCGTCACTTGCGACGGGTTGGCGATCGACGCATCGTCGCGCACCGCTTGGAAGCCGCCGACCGACAGTTCATCGGCCTGCGACCCGGCGTCCCTCTGCCGCAGCAAGCTCTTCGGCGTCATCACCACGAGCGGCTTGCGGTCGGCGTCGAGCGCCTGCGCCACCAACAGCTGGTAGTAGCTCGCCGCGCACGACGGGTTGGCGACCCGCAGGTTGTTCTCGGCGCACAGCTGCAAGAAGCGCTCGAGGCGCGCGCTGCTGTGCTCGGGACCCTGGCCGTCGTAGCCGTGTGGCAGCAGCAGCACGAGGCCGGACTGCTGGTTCCACTTGGCCTCGCCGGCGGCGAGGAACTGGTCGATCTGGATCTGCGCGCCGTTGCAGAAGTCGCCGAACTGCGCCTCCCACAGGCACAGCGTGCGCGGGTTGGCGACGCTGTAGCCGTACTCGAAGCCGAGCGCGGCCTCTTCACTTAGCAGCGAGTCGACGACGGTGAATCTCGCCTGCCCGGCGGCGAGCTGACCGAGCGCGACCCGCCGGTTGCCATTGGTAGCGTCGTAGAGCGCAGCGTGGCGCTGGCTGAAGGTGCCACGGCCGCAGTCCTGACCGGCGAGTCGCACTGGCACGCCCGCCGTGACGAGGCTGGCGAACGCCAACGTCTCGGCGGTGGCGAAGTCGATCGGCTGCTTGCCCGCCAGCATGTCGGCGCGGCGCAACAGCACGCCCTTGACCTTCGCGTGTGGCGTGAAGCCGGCTGACCAGTCAAGCATCTTGGCGTTGAGTTCGCGCAGGCGTTCGATCGGCGTCGCCGGGACGCGCGGCGACCATTCGCGCTCGGGGATCTCGGCCGCCATGGTGATCGGTGGCTGTTCGTGCGCTCGCACGACGTCGAGCGCTTCCTTCAGGTGCAGTTGCACCTTCTGGTCGTAGGCGCCGATCTCATCGGCGCGCAGCACGCCGGCACGGATCAGATAGTTCTGGTAGATCTTGCGCACCGTCGGGTGCCGTTCGATTTGCTGATACAGCAGCGGCTGCGTGTAGCTCGGCTCGTCGCCCTCGTTGTGGCCATGCCGCCGGTAGCAGACGATGTCGAGCACGACGTCGGCGTGGAAGCGAGCGCGGTACTCCATCGCCAACCGGATCATGCGCACGGCGGCCAGCGGATCGTCGCCGTTGACGTGGAACACCGGCGCCTGGACGCCCTTGACGACGTCGGTGCAGAACAGCGTGCTGCGCGAGTCCTGCGGCGAGGTCGTGTAGCCGATCTGGTTGTTGACGACGATGTGGATCGTGCCGCCGGTCTTGTAGCCTTGCAGTTGCGACATCTGCAGCGTCTCGAACACGACGCCCTGGCCCGCGAACGCCGCGTCGCCATGGATCAGCACCGGCAGGACCGCGTCGAGCACGTTGGCCGCTGGATCGGCGGCCAGTTCGTCCTGGCGCGCCCGCGCCATGCCCTCGACCACCGGATCGACGGCTTCGAGGTGGCTCGGGTTGCAGGCGAGTTCAAGCGCGATGGACTTGCCCGAGTGCGTGACGTGCTCGGCCTGCGCGCCGAGGTGGTACTTCACGTCACCTGAGCCCTGCGCCATCGTCGGATCGAGGAAGCCCTCGAACTCGCCGAAGATCTTGGTCACCGGCTTCTTCAGCACGTGCGCGAGCACGTTGAGGCGGCCGCGATGCGCCATGCCGAGCACGGCGCGCGCGCAGCCGAAGTCGACGGCGCGTTCGAGCAGCGCGTCGAGCACCGGGATCAACGTCTCGCCGCCCTCGAGCGAGAACCGCTTGGCGCCGACGAAGCGAGTGTGGAGGAACTGCTCGAAGGCCTCGGCCTCAACGAGCTTGTCGAGGATCTGCAGCTGCGCCTGCTTGCTCAGCTGTTCCTCGTTGCGGTTGCCTTCCATCTTGTCGCGCAGCCACGTGCGCTGCTCGCTGTCCGCGATGTGCATGTACTCGGCGCCGACGTGCCGGCAGTACGTCAGGTGAAGCGTCTCCTGGATCTCGCGCAGCGTCGCGAACGGCTTCTTGGTGGCGCCATCGCTGTAGAACGTGCGCTCCTTGTCCCACATCGTCAGGCCGTAGGACGACATGTCGAGCTCAGGCCAATCCTTCGGTTCGAACTGCAGCGGATCGAGGTCGGCGAGCACGTGGCCGCGGACACGGTAGCTGCGGATGTAGGTCATCAGGCCGGCGGCGCGCTCGAGGTTCTCGGCCTCGCGCAGGGAGCTGCCGAGCGGCGGGCGACGGTCGACGCAGTTGCTGACCGGGCGATACGGCACCTTCAGCGAGTGGAACACGCCCTCGTAGAAGCCCTCCTCGCCGAGCAGCAGCTTGTGCATCCAGTCGAGGAACAGGCCCGACTCCGCGCCCTGGATGACGCGGTGGTCGTACGTGCTGGTCAGCATCATCACGCGCGCGACGCCGAGCTCGGTCAGCGTGTCGGCTGACGCGCCCTGGAATGCGCCCGGCACGGTGATCGCCCCGGTCGCCAGGATGAAACTCTGGCCGCTCATCAGGCGCGGCAGCGAGCTGACCGTGCCGATCGTGCCAGGGTTGGTCAGCGTGCAGGTCGTGCCGGCGAAGTCATCCGGCGTCAGCGCGCCCTTGCGCGCCTTCTCGATCTGAGTGTTGTAGGCGGCGAAGAAGCCGGCGAAGTCGAGGCTGCCGCTGTCCTTGACGTTGGGCACGACGAGGCTGCGGCGACCGTCCTTGCCGGGCAGGTCGACGGCGATGCCGACGTTGAGCGATTTGCCGACGCGGCGGAACGGCTTGCCGTCCTGGTCGACGAACTGGCCAGCCATCGCCGGCACGCGCAGGATCGACTGCACCATCGCCCACGCGATCAGGTGCGTGAAGCTGACCTTGGGCAGGTAGAGACCCTGCTGGTGGCGGTTGATCGCGTGCCGGTTCTCCTCCAGCACCTTGACCGGGATCTCGCGCGTCGACGTCGCCGTCGGCACGCCGAGGCTGTCGGCCATGTTCTTGACGATCTTGCCGGCGACGCCGACCAATGGCTGCAACTCGTCGCTGGCCGATGGGGCTGCCGGCGACATGGCCGCAGCCTGGTCGGGCGATGGGCTCGCCGCCTGCGCCTGCGGTTCGACGACCGCAGTGCCGCCGGTCTTCGGCTTGCCAGCGCCGGCCTGCGCGCGCTGCTCGGGCGTCAGCGCCGACTCAAACCAGTTGCGCCACTCGGCCGGCACGGACTCCGGCGCCTGCAGATAATCGCCGTACACCTTCTCGGCGTAAGCGGCATTCAGTCCGAACACTTCCTCGAAGTCAGGTCGTTCCATTGCGTCGCGCGCCCGCAGCCGATGCTGCAGGGCGCAGCGATCCTACGACACGACGGCGTCCGCCGCCGCAGGGACTTCGCGAACTCCGCGCCGCTACTTCTTGCTCAGCAGCAGGACCATCCGCTTGCCTTCGACGCGGATGCCGGACTCGACCTTGGCGATGTCGGCGAGTTCCTTGACGACCTCCTGGATCACCTGCTCGCCGACCTCCTTGTGGGCGATCTGGCGGCCGCGGAACAAGCAGCACACCAGCACCTTGTCGCCGTCGGCGAAGAACTGACGCGCCTGCTTGATCTTGACCTGGAGGTCGTGGTCACCGGTGACCGGGCGCACGCGCAGCTCCTTGATCTGGACCTGGTGCTGCTTGCGGCGGCTGGCCTGCTCCTTCTTCTTCTCTTCGTACTTGTACTTCCCGAAGTCCATGATGCGGCAAACGGGCGGCCGCTGGTTCGGGGCGATCTCGACGAGGTCGAGCTGCTTTTGGATCGCAAGCGCGAGAGCGTCGGCGGTCAGCATGATGCCGAGCTGTTTGTTGTCCTCGTCGATGACGCGGACCTCGCGGATACGGATGTGGTGATTGATGCGCGGGCCACGATCCTGCGACACCTGGGGTCGTCGCGAATCAGGCCTGCCGGACATGAATCCTCTGCTGCGGCTTCAACATCACGCGCTTGTAACTCCTTGGTGGAAAATGAAACGCCGCACGGCAACCCCGCGCGGCCGGCGGAAGGCTAGTGGTCGGCCCGGTGGGCCGCAACCGCCCCACGGTGAAGCTGCGCGGCCCAGCGACCGCGCAGCCCCGTCCAGGGCGCTGGTCACAAGCCGATCGTGGCCTCGCCGCCGTTGCTCGCCGTGAAGCCGAAAGGATTGGCCAACAGATCGAGCGCGAAGGCCTGGCAGTAGAGCTTGAACCCGAACAGCAGCGGATCGTTCGGGATCGCCAGCATGTAACTAGCCACGCCGGCGCTCCCGCTGATGCTGACCGTCGCGGCCGGATCGACCAGCAGGCTGCAACCCGTCATGCCCAACCCAGTCAGCGACAGCGGCAGCGGCAAGCCGCCCGTGGCCATGTTGGAGAACCCGAAAGCCATCAGGCCGAAGCTGAGCGGCAGGTTGCCGGCGTCGACGGTGAAGTTGGCGCCGATCCGCGGGCGGTTGCCGGAGACAAACGGGGCGCCGATCGTGCCGCTGCAGCCCACCCCGAAGTTGGCAAACACGCCGTTCGGCGACGCGTCCTGCCACGCCGTCGTGTACAGGTTCCACATGTTGCCCAGTTGCACGGTCGACGTCTCCTGGCCACTGACGGCGTCGAAGAACACGAGCTTGCCCGGTCCGCCGACCGTCTGCGCCGTCGAAGTCACCGCGCCGCGCAGGCCGTCCGGCGACAGCGAGACGGCGTTGGCGTTGGGGATTTGCAGCAAGCTGAAGGTGGTGATGGTCGAGTTCGCCGGCGCGACGTAGTTGAGGTTGACGCGCAACACGCGCCCGGGCGCTCCGTTGCCGCTGACCAGGGCAAAGCTGCGGTCGGGCGACACCGCCAGCGAGTTAGCGGCGACGACACCGAGCGCGAGGTCCTGCTGGCCGATGACGTTGGGCTGGAAGTCGACGAAGGCGTTGGTGGCGCGGTTGAAGACGGCGAGCGAGCTGAAGCCAAAGCCGGAATACAAAACGTAGCAGTACAACTCGTCGAGCGAGACCTTGCAGTCGAAGGCGAATGCGAATCCGGCGCTGATCGCCGCCGGCATCGGCGCCGAGACGACGACCTGCAGGAACGTCGGCGACGCCGGATCGGTGTCGACGATCTGGAACGGGCCGGAGTTGATCGTGCCGTACGGGACGACGGCGAAGTTGCCGCTCGGCGCCAGGGCCCAGCGCTCGCGGATCGGCCCGCTCAGCGTCGTCGTCTGCGCCACCAGCGTGCCGTAGCCTAGGCTCGCCGGGTCGACGTTGACGCAGTGCAGCTCGGTCGCCGTCGTCGACGACACCAAGGTCCACAGGCGCTTGCGGCCGGCATCGAGACCAAGCCCGTAGCAGGCGCCCGTCGTGGCGTACAACGACGACCACGACATGGCGACGCCGTTCCACGAACCCACGGACACGCGGTTCTGCAGCGTCTGGCCGGCGTACAGCGTACGGCCGGTGTTGGTCCACACGGCGTCGGAGACGTTGTCGGTGAATGTGGATCCCTGCGCGCTCAGTAGCAACCCTGTGCCGGACTCGGCGAAGGCATGCTGGTCCATCGAACCCGAAGTCGACGAACCGACGAACACGACCTCATTGCCGGCTTGGGCGACGGCGGTGTTGGTGGTGACGAGCAGCAGTAGGGCCGCGGCGAATTGCTTGTTCATGGGTGGATAGAGTGCTAGGGCCAAGCCGCACGCCCGTGCTAGGCCCAGCGGCGGCTCTGCGTAACAGAATAGCGATGAACTGACCTCTGCGATGGATCTGGCTGCCCACAATCCGACAATGGCACACGGCGCCCGCGTCGATTGCGTGGGCCGACAGGTCGGGAGCCGTTGGCGTGGCGTTTGGCGCGCTGACGCGCCGATGTGCACCAACGGAAGCTGACGTTCGGAGGACCGCCGGCGCCCGGACCGGCGCCCGGACCGCCAAATCCTCTCGGGGAACGAGGAGGCCGGTAGGGCGATGTTGCCCTGCAGACCGATGCGATACGTCCATCCTCGTGACGTCAGACCCGGACGCATGGATGCAACCTCGGGAAACTCCCCACCCACCTCGCTGCGCCTTCGGTCGACTCGCGACACCGCGCCGCGCCAACCCAGGTTCGCATCGTGACGAAGCACCCATGCGGCCGCTACAACGCCCCGCATGCGCCTTGTGCCCGCTCTGCTCCTTGCGTTGCTTCCTGCGTGCGCCGCTGCACCCGACGCCATCACCATGGCATCCTCGCCGGATCTGCACTCGTTCGCTGAACCGCATCGCGTGCGTTCGCGCCACGTCGAACTCGCGCTGACCCTCGATTTCGCGGCCAAGGTCGCGCGGGGCTACGTCGTGCACCATCTGGACCGCCACGACGACACGGCGCCGCTGGTGCTCGACAGCGATGGCCTCGACGTGCGCAGCGCCTGCGACCAGAACGGCAAGCCGCTGGCCATCGAACTTGCAAGCCTGCCCGACCCCATCCGCGGCCGGCGCCTCGCGGTACGACTGCGGCCGGACACGGCGTCCGTCCGCGTCGACTACGCGACCAGCCCCGACGCCGAGGCGATGCAGTGGCTGGAACCCGCGCAGACCGATGGCGGCAAGGCGCCGTTCCTGTTCACGCAAGGTCAGGCGATTCTGACGCGTAGCTGGATTCCGCTGCAAGACAGCCCCGCCGTGCGCGTCACCTGGAACGCGCGCATCCGCGCGCCACAGGGCCTCGTGCCGGTGATGAGCGCGATGACGCGCACCGAATCAGGCGACGAGGTCGCCTTCGACATGCCGAAGGCGGTGCCGCCCTACCTCATCGCGCTCGCCTGCGGCGACCTCGCCGCGCGGCCGCTGAGTCCCCGATGCGCCGTCTGGGCCGAGCCGTCGATGCTCGACCTCGCCGCCAGCGAACTCGCCGACACCGAGACGATGGTCACGTCGTGCGAGTCGCTGTTCGGCCCGTACCGCTGGGGCCGCTACGACGTGCTGGTGCTGCCGCCGAGCTTTCCGTTCGGCGGGATGGAGAACCCGTGCCTCACGTTCGCGACGCCGACGATCCTCGCCGGCGACCGCTCCCTGGTGTCGCTGATCGCGCACGAACTCGCGCACAGCTGGTCGGGCAACCTCGTGACCAACGCGACATGGCGCGACTTCTGGCTCAACGAAGGCTTCACCGTCTACCTCGAGCAACGCATCATGGAGCGAGTCTTCGGTCGCGACCGCGCCGCGATGGAGACGAGTCTCGGCATGCAGGAGCTCGCCGACGAGTTGAAGACCCTGCCCGAGTCCGACCAGCGCCTGCACATCGACCTCGCCGGCCGCAATCCTGACGACGGCATGACCGGCGTTCCATACCAGAAGGGCGCGGCATTCCTGCGCCGGCTCGAGCAGGCCTTCGGTCGCGAGCGCGTCGACGCGTTCTTGCGCGGGTGGTTCGACGCGCACGCCTTCCAGAGCGTGACGACGGCGACGTTCCGCGCGTGGCTGCAGCGGGAACTGCTGGACCGCGATCCTGCGGCCGCTGCGGCAATCGACGTGACGGCGTGGATCGAGGGCACGGGCCTGCCAGCCGACGCGCCGCAGGCCGCGAGTTCGCTGTTCGCCGCGGTCGATGATCAGCTCGCGGCATGGCGCGGCGGCGCGAAAGCGACCGCCCTGTCGACCGACGGCTGGGTGACGCAACAGTGGCTGCGCTTTTTGCTCGGCCTCGGCGCGACCGACGCCGCGCGCCTTGCCGAGCTCGACTCGGCATTCGCCTTCACGCGCTCGGGCAACAGCGAGATCCTCTGCGCCTGGCTGCAGCTCGCCATCCAATACGGCTACGCGGCGGCGGATCGCCGGCTGGAGTTGTTCCTGATGACCGTCGGCAGACGCAAGTTCCTCAAGCCGCTCTACGAGGCATTGCTGGCGCAACCGGGCGGCAAGGCGCGGGCGCAGACGATCTACCAGAAGGCGCGGCCGCGCTACCACGCGGTCAGCCAGCGCACCCTCGACGCTATGGTCGGGGTTCCCGCTCGCTGACTCCGGCGTTGGCAAGCGGTCGGCGGCTTGCTAGCGTGGCCGCCCGCCATGAACGACTGCAAGCCGCTGATCGATCCGAAGGAACTGGTCCCCGCCGGCGTGGGTTTCGCGCTCGGCTTCGTGCTGCTCGGCACCTTCGCGGTGCTCGCCAAGACGATGAACTTGGCGCTGCTGGCCGAGACCTGGCTGCTGCCGCGCCAGTGAGCCGCGGCGGCGACGCCCGCCAGCGAACGACGCACACGCCGACCGCCGCAAACTCCAGGGGGTCGGCGGAGCCGCGCCCACAGCCCAACCAAGGCATCGAACCGTGGCGGGGTTGGCCGCGGTCAAGCAGTGCGCGGCGCCAAGACCGCGAATCCACGCGTCGGTTCGGTGCGTCCCGTGGCGCAGACTCCTGGCCATGCTGCCATCGGGCGCGCCGCCCAGAGTGCAACTGTCACCGCTCAGCGTGCGAGCCCGCATCGGACCGAGGTCCGACCCGAGCCCTAACGCTGGCAGGCGCGGTCACGCCACCGGCGAGCGAATCAGGCAGCGCGCCAAAGCCGCGCGCGACGCATTACCACTCGTCGCCGCCGCCGCCGCCGCCGCCGTCGTCGCGGCCACCGCCGCCGCGACGCCCGCCGCGATCGCCACCGTAGCCGCCGCGGCCACCGCCGCCGCCACCACCGTAGCCGCCGCGACCGCCGCCGCCGTAGCCGCCGCGACCACCGCCACCGCCGCCGCCGCCGTAGCCACCGCGGCCACCGCCGCCGTAGCCACCGCGACCGCCGCCGCCACCACCGCAGCCACCGCGGCCACCGCCGTCCTGGCGGGGCTGGGCCTCATTGACCTTGAGCGGACGACCATCGAGGTCGGCGCCGTTCATGGCCTGGATCGCGTTCTGCGCGTCCTGGTCGGTCGCCATCTCGACGAACGCGAAGCCGCGCGAGCGACCCGTGTCGCGGTCGAGCATGATCTTGACCTCGGTCACCTGGCGGCCATCGCCACCGAACGCCGCGCGCAGGGAGTCTTCCGTGGTCTGGAAGGAAAGGTTGCCAACGTACAGTCTCGTACCCATCTGACGATCACTTCAGCCCTTGACGGTCTCGACGCAGCCGCGAAGCAGGGCTTGGCCCATGGCTGCACAACAACTGGGGAAGGCGAGTCTCAACAAGCAACCGGATCGATCGGCAAACCAACCAACCAAAACGGGCCCGACGAGGTCGCGGACGCCGGGAACGATGCGCGGGCAGCCCGTAGCGCGCAAGGCGACAGAGGGAAAAAACGCCAGCGTCCGGCCCGCCGGCGGGCGTTGGTCGTAGCGTGCGCTTACGGCGCCGGTATCGTGCTTCGCCGTCCCCGCTCCCCGCGCATGCAATACGGTTTCGTTCTCGACCAGCGCCGCTGCATCGGCTGCCACGCCTGTACGGTCGCCTGCAAGTCGGAGAACGAAGTGCCGCTGGGCGACTTCCGCACCTGGGTGAAGTACACGGAAGTCGGCAGTTTCCCGGCCGTCCGCCGGCACTTCGCCGTCCTGCGCTGCAACCAGTGCACGGCCGCCCCGTGCGTGACGATCTGCCCGGTGACCGCCCTGCACAAGCGGCCCGACGGCATCGTCGACCTCGACAAGGACGTCTGCATCGGCTGCAAGGCCTGCATGCAAGCCTGCCCGTACGACGCCCTCTACCTCAACGAGGAGTCGGGCGGCGCTGAGAAGTGCCACTTCTGCGCCCACCGCGTCGAGCAGGGCCTCAAGCCAGCGTGCGAGATCGTCTGCCCCGAGAACGCGATCATCAGCGGCGACGTGCACGACCCGCACAGCCCGCTCAACCTCGCCCTCGCCGCCGCTGGCGAGCAACCGATGGTCCGGCGACCCGAGCAGGGCACCCGCCCCAACGTCTTCTACCTCGGCGCCCATGCCACCAACCTGGAGCCTGGCACGGCGCGCGAGGAGGACCTGTACCTTTGGAGTGACCGCCGACTGCCGAAGCCACCGTTGCCGGCCAACGATGTCGCGGCGCTGCAGCGCGCCGACGCGCGCGTCGCGCTCGACGTCGACCACAAGGTGCACTGGGGCTGGAAGGTCTCGGCCTACCTCGTCACCAAGGGCATCTCGGCCGGCGCGGCGCTGTGGGCGCCGTTCGTCGCCTGGATGCCGGCGGCGACGGACCTCGGCCGCAATTGGCTGCCCGAGGCCTTCGCGCTGCTGTTCCTCGCCGTCACCAACGTGCTGCTCGTCGCCGACCTCAAGCGCCCCAAGCAATTCCTCTCGATCCTGCTGCGGCCAAACACGCGCAGCTGGCTGGTCAAGGGCGCCTGGGTGCTGATGGCCTTCGGCGGCCTGACAACGGTGATCGTCGGCGCGCGCCTGCTCGGCCTGCACGACCTGGCCGACGGCCTGCGCTGGACCAATCTCGTCACCGCCTCGCTCGCGGCGGCGTACACGGCGTTCCTGTTCGCCCAGTGCGAGGGCCGCGACCTGTGGCAAAACACGCGCGCGCTGCTGCCGCACCTGCTGGTCCAGGCGCTCTACCTCGGCGGCGCCGTGCTGCTGCCGTTCGCGCCCGACGCCAAGCTGGCCGTCGCCGTCGCGGTCCTGGCGCTGCTGCATCACGGCTTCGGCCTGCTCGAGCGCCACGGCCGCCACGCTACGCACAACGCCAGGATGGCGGCAGCGCTGCTGCCCACCGTGCCGGCGTGGCCGGGCGCCAGGCGCTCGGCGTTCCACCTCGGCCTCGCGACGACCTCGCTCGCAAGCGTGCTGACGATGGTGCTCGTGACCGCAGGCGTCGGCCATCCGGCGGCGCTGGCCCTGTGCGCCATCGTCGGCTGGGCAGGGCTGTTCCTGTACGAGCAGGCCTACGTGCGGGCCGGGCAGTTGCCGCCGTTGTCCTGAGCGCCGGGTTCGCGATTGCGCCGCGCGCGGCGCCGTTCTAAAGCCGCACGCAGATGGACCCCGCCGCGCTCGATCCGGAACTGGCGACGCGTGTTCGCGCGTGGCTCGCCGAGGAGCGCGTCGACGCGAGCTACCTCGCCTTCGTCGCGCGCCACGTCGACGCCGACGACGCCGGGTGGCGGTGGTGCTGCAACAGCAGCTGCGATCCCTGCGTGACGCGCCTGGGGCGCGTCGTCGACCGGCTGCGCGCGGCGCTCGCCGAACGCGCCGGTTGAGGCCTCGCAGGCGTGGACCGGGCCCGCGCGCCCACCTACTCTGAGGCGACCGTCATGGACCACGCGACGCTGCGCACGACCCCGCTGGAGAGCTTCCCGCCGCCCGATCGCTGGGACGATTGGGAAGAACTCGACGCCAAGGCCTGGCCGCGCCGCGAGACGCGCAAGTACTCGCTGGTGCCGACGATCTGCTTCAACTGCGAGGCCGCGTGCGGACTCGTGGCCTACGTCGACCAGGCGAACGGCAGCATCCGCAAGGTGGAAGGCAACCCCTACCACCCGGGTTCGCGCGGCCGCAACTGCGCCAAGGGTCCGGCGACGATCAACCAGGTCCAGGACCCCGAGCGCATCCTCTACCCGATGAAG
>Ga0194112_10009931_pt1 | contig 12038 bp, 9 predicted proteins | sample TA2MahC400mmetaG_FD_146191 | JGI IMG/M metagenome (GOLD analysis project Ga0194112, IMG submission 146191) | Freshwater microbial communities from Lake Tanganyika, Tanzania - TA2015016 Mahale Deep Cast 400m | ecosystem: Environmental > Aquatic > Freshwater > Lake | place: Tanzania: Lake...
AATGATAAGAGAAGAAGGGGAGAGGAGAGCGAAGCCGGGAGGGGCCGAAGCAGGCCCGTGTTCTCCCGGCCCAGGGTTGTTCTCCGGCAGCTCTGTCTTTTCTTATCATTTTACCCATAATCATTTTACCTTTTCTCTTCCTCTTCTGCGGCTTGGCGGCGCGCCCAGGCGAGCCGCTCGTCAAGGGCGGACACGATGGCCTCGAAGCCGGCCACACGCTGGTTCTCGACGATTCGGAGCTGCTCCTCGATCTCTTGGCGGATATTGGCCCGCTCTTGGTCGGAGGCAGCTTTGGCCGCCTTCTGGCGGAGGGCTTCCACGCGGGAGAGGGCCTCTTCCACTTTGCGCTTTGCCCCGGCCAGGGGGCCATTCGTCGCCGGGGCCTCCGGCGCCCTTGGTCCGCCGCCGAACTGCTTCATGGCGAGCACGACGTGGCTCAGCCGGAGCTGTGCGGCGTGGTCCCGAGCCCACTCCAGCCGAGCGCGCGCGCGGGCCGCCTGGATCTCCAGGATGCGCACGCGGAGCTCCGCGATCCGCTTGAGGTTTCCGCGGATCTGCTGGAAGATCGCCTCCCGTGCCTCGGCGTTCTTCGCCCTCGGCGCCTGCTGGGCGAGGGCGCGCTGCTGCTCGACGATCTTGTGGATTTGCCCGAGCGCCTCGCGGGCCTCGGACGCCATGCCGCGCAGGTGGGCCGGCATCCCACGCGGCGGCAGGGCCTCGGCAGCAAGCACCGCGGCCGCCACGAAGAGGCCCACGATTGCCAGGCGGTTGCGCTTCCTCATGACCTGGCCCTCCTGGCACCCGTCGGCGGTGCCGGCCCCTCGGTCCGCTCGTCGCCCTTCTGAGGGCCTGGCCCGCCGCCCATCATGCGGCTGACGGCCTCGTGTTCCTGCCTCAATTCGTCGAGCTGGCGGAGCAAGGCGCGTGCGTGTGCCTCGACCGCCTGGGCCTCGATGTCGAGCTGCTCGTTGGAGAGTTGTGCGGCAGCGGGGGGCTGAGGCGGCCGGGTGGTCAGCCAGACGCCGAGCGCCGCGATTGCGAGGCAGGCCGCCGCCGCCGCGACGCTGAGCCATCCCAACCGCACTCGCGGCCGGACGCCCCCGCGGAGCTTTGCAGCGACCCCCGCCGCCACAGCCTCCGCAACCCCCGCGGGGGCAGAGCCTATGCCTGCCCGGTCCAGCGCCGCCAGGGTGGCTCGCGTCGCCGTCAGCTCCTTCGAGCACTTGGGGCACTGCGCCGCGTGCCGCTCGAAGGCCGCCCTGTCGGCCATCGGCAGGCCGCCAAGCAGGTACTCCCCGAGCTGGGCCTGGAACCGCTCGCACTCATTCACGGTCGGGACCTCCGGCCAGTTTCTCGCGCAGGAATCGCAGAGCGTAGCACAGGTTGGCCTTCACCGAGTTCGCCGAGCACTTGAGCGTCTCCGCCACCTCCGCGGTGGAGAGGCCGTGCAAGTGCCGCAGGACCAGCACGCTCCGCTGCCTCGCGGGCAGGGCGTCGAGCGCGGCGAGCACCGCGGCGCGCTCCTCCTCGGCCACGAGGCGCTCGAGTGGCCCCGCCCCGGCGGCCACGGCTTCCGCGGCGGGCGCCAGCCGCCGCCGCTCTCGCGCCTTGCGCCTCAGGAAGCTCGCCGCCTCGTTGGCGGCAATCCTGAAGAGCCAGGCCTGGAGGCTGGCCCCCGAGCGGAGCGAGCGGATGCCGCGAAACGCCTTGAGAAAGACCTCCTGGCTCAGGTCGCGCGCCGCCTCGGCGTCGCCCGTGAGCTGATAGGCCAGGGCCGAGAGGCGAGGGGCGGAGCGCCGAACCAGTTCCTCGAAGGCCGCCGAATCGCCCGACTGGGCGGCCCCGACGAGCCTTGCCTCTTCCTGGCGCTCCAGCCCGTCGCGTGCGGCCATCGAGTCACCTCTACACTGTAAGACGCTTGGCAGCCGCGAAGGTTAAATCGGCGTGGAGCAAGGCACTGGTTGCCCTTTCCTGCGGCACGCGCTCATTCCCGCACGCCCAAACGAGTTTGGGCGTGGCACCCGCGGTTCACTCAAAGGGAGAGAAAGGGGTGCCACGGACAGACTCTGTTTGCCCGTGTTCTTCCCGATATGAACTACTTGTTGCTGCGATTCAGACGTAAGACGCGAGCCGGCAACCTCTCTGCCCGGGGCGGCTTCCTGGGGTCGGGGACAGTGGCACAGGGCATCCTCTTCTTCGACCGCTCCGCTGGGACCAAAAGCGGTGACACGTCCCCGCACTCCATAGTCCCCTACGCCCAGTTGGGGGAGGATTGTGGAGTGCGGCATCGCAGATGCCGCTTTCGATGGCAGCGGAGCGGAACCCCGAGCGTGCTTACGTCTTAATCGCAGCTACTTGTTGTAGCCTGGCGGTGCGCGTCGGACGCAGCGGAAGCCGTAGTGCTCGTAGCCGAAGCAGACGTCGGAGAAGCCTGGGGCCTCGGCGTTGCGGGCGGCGGAGCGGCAGGCCTCCGCGCTCACCCCCCAGCTCCCGCCCCGGAGCACCCGCTTCTCGCCCGCCTTCGGCCCCACGGGGTCCTTGCTCTCCCCCTTTGCGTAGGCATCTTCGGCGTAGGCATCGTGGCACCATTCGGCCACGTTCCCGTGCATATCGTGGATGCCCCAGGGGTTGGGCTTCTTCTGGCCCACCGGGTGGGTGGCGCCGCCGGCGTTGCCCTTGAACCAGCCGTGGTCGCCAAGCTCCGCCTCATTGTTGCCGTAGGAGTAGCGGGTTGTCGTCCCGGCTCGGCAGGCGTACTCCCACTCGGCCTCGGTGGGCAGGCGATAGCCGTCGGCGGCGAAGTCGCACGCCTGCGTGTCCAGGTTGTAGCAGGGCTTGAGGCCCTCGCGCAGCGATCGCATGTTGCAGTAGCGGATGGCGTAGAGCCAGCTCGGGCGCTCGACCGGCCTGTCGTCCCCCTCGAACTTCGCGGGGCTCTTGCCCATCAACGCCTTGTAAGCCTTCTGCGTCACCTCGAACTTGTCCATGTAGAAGGCGCTCACCTGCACCTTGCGGGCGGGCCGCTCATCCTCCTCGCCGCCTGGGTCCCCCATCACGAACTCGCCCGCGGGCACGAGCACCATCTCGATGCCGGACTTCGTCGTGATGGCCTCGATTGTTGGGGCGGAGGCCTTCCGCGGTGTCTCCTGCGTGCCGCACCCCGCCAGGGCCAGGAGCCATCCCAGATTCCAGATTCCAGATCCCAGATTCCCTCTTCTCTTTTCCTGCATTCCTGCTTTCCTTATAGTTCCCTTCTTCTTGCCTTCCTTGCTCAATGGCGGGCGCCCTCATGCCCGGCCGGGCTGCGGAGGACCTTCTGCGCGCGTGCGCGGACCTCCTTCGCGATCTCGCCCATCCTGGGCTCGATGGCCATGAGCAGGCCCGCCCGCTGGCGGACCAGCTTGACCGCCAGGCGCCCCTCGCCCACGAGCTCGTCCTGGCTCCCGCCGATCACGACGATTGCGGCGGTGAACTTCTTGCACCGGTCAAAGGCGTCGGGGCCTTCGTAGTCGAGCATCGTCTTTCGGAACTCGTCCACCATCGCCTGCGCCTCGTCGGGCGTCTTGATCTCGTGGCGGCGCTTCGCCACGAACTCGTCAATCATCTTCGTGAGCTTCTCCAGCTCGGCGATCCGCTCGGCCAGCTCGGGGTGGGCCTGCTTCTGCGCGGCCAGGTACTTCAGCAACTCGTGGCCGAAGTCCACGTAGACCCCGATGCGCTCCCGGATGTAGCGGACGAAGACCATCACCTCGTCGAGGGAGCGGAGGATTTCGTCGCGTCGCTTCTTCTGCTCGCCCCGCTGGTAGATGGGGTTCAGGAAGTCGCGGTTCGCACACGTCGCCCGCCCCTTGTTCTGCGACTGCTGGCCCTCGACGTCCAGGATATACTCGCACGGCCTCACGCCGAGGGTGTTCCGCACGATGTCGAGGACGGTGAATCGGTCGAGTGGCGTGCCGCCGCCCTGGTTCAGCGGATAGATGATTGCAGGCCCCACCCAGCGGGCCGGCTTGGAGAGCGGCTGATAGAAGGCTTCGCCCTGCCTGTCAATCCAGCACGGATACAGGAAACTCCCGAACACCGTCGTCCACCGCTTGCGGTCGCGTGGCACGGTGCTGGCGTTTCCGAGCCAGTGCTTCACGAAGTTGCCGTCGCTTCGCTGGGCGATGATCTCCCAACTGTCGGCCAACCCGTCCTCGCGCCGCCAGTTCATCCGCCACTGCGCGGGGAAGGGCGGCTTCCAGTCGAGCTTCACGATCTTCCCCGCGTCGTCCTTCGCCACGTCGCGGACGTGCCAGATGCCTGGGGCGTCGAGCGCGGCGACCCAGATTCTGCCCTTCTCACCAAAGCGGATCTCCGAGGAGGCGATTTGCCTGTCCATCCCCTCGCCGGCAAGTGTGACCTCCACATCCTCGCCCCGTACGTTCCACACAGCCATCACGAGACACTGCTGATCGGGCCGCAAGTGGAGAAGGAAGTTCTCGCTCGGCAACTCTCCCTTGGCCACGGGAAGCTCCGTGGCGTCCACCACGATGTCATCGGCAAAGAAGTCTGGGAGCACCGCGAAGCGGGAGGCGGCATTGAGGCGGATGCCCGCCGTAGCCCCGCGTGGCTGAGTTTCGACGAACACCTGGCCCATCTTGAGCTCGACCCGCAGGCCCGCCGGCTTCCCCGTTTCGTCCTTGTAGTCCACTTCCACCGCTGAGGCCGCGGGCGTGTTGCTGGCTATCGTGACAGTGCATGGGGCGTCCCCGCCCCGCAACGGCACCGAGCGCAGCGTGGCGCGAACGGCCGGCCCCTTCTCGCCCAGCGAGTGAAGATGGATAGGCCCGCTCGGGTACACCTCCACGGCCACGCGGTCATTGGCGAGCACGGCGTGGCTGCCGGCCTTGAGCGGCTGAGGCGTTGGCCCCTCGGCCACCTTGGCGATGCCCAGCTTCTTGCTCCACCGAACCCCGAACGACGCGGAGTGCGTTGGCAGCATCTCGTACACGCTCACACCGGTCGCCGCTGCTTCCACTTTGGCCGCCTTGTCGAAGGGGACGTAGTCGCCCTCGTAGAGGCGGAAGGCGTCCACGCGGAAGGCCACGTTGGCCCGGTTGCAGCTCACGTAGGCGAACCAGCCCTCGGCGAAGGGCTTCTCGACCTTGAACGTCGCGTGCAGCTCGGTCCACTTGTCCTTCGTGATTGTCGCCTTCTCGGTCCGCACCGCGCGGTCCCAGGGCTTGGCCGAGCGCTCGATCTCAAGTTGCACCTGGGTCGGCTCGCCCACGCTCTTGACGAAGGCGGCGAAGGTATAGGTCTTGCCCGCCTGGCCGCCTGGGGCGATCTGGCCGAACTGAACTCCCCATTCGCCCGTCGCCTCGACGGTCACCAGCGCGCTCCGCTTGCCTTCGAAGGCATCCCCTTCATCCACCTTGAACTCGGCGGTCGTCCCCTTCCCCTTATCCATCCTCCACGGCCCTGCCCCGCCCATCTCGAAGCACGGGTCCTCGAACAGGTTCCTCGGCGTCTCCCCCGCCGACGCCGCGAGTGGTAGAATGAACAGGAACGGGGTCAAGCCGCGTCGGGCAGCGGAACGCAGCATCTGGCTCTCCTTCTGAAATCGGCAATCGGAAATCGCAAATCGGCAATGCTAATGCCTTGGCGCCTCGTAGCCGGCCGGGGCGCGGAGGATGGCCTGGGTGCGGCGGCGAAGCTCTCTGGCGATGTCGGCCATCCGCGGGTCGGCCGCCATGGCCAGCCCCGCCCGCTGCCGGAGCACCTTCACGGCCACGCGGCACTCGCCGACCAACTCGTCCTGCGCGCCTCCGATGCCGACGAGGGCACCCGTGATCTTCTTGCAGCGCTCCAGCGCATCGGCGCCGTCGTAGTCTATCAGATTCTTGCGGAAGTCGGCCACAAGCGCCACGGCGTCCTCGGCCGGGCGAATCTCCTTCTTGCGCCGCTCGACCGATGCCTCGATGCGCTTGAGCACAGCCTGCATCTGGGCAAGACCGTCGGCCAGCGTGGGCTTGGACTTCTCTTGCTCCTCGAGCCAGGCGGTCTGATCGCGGCCGAACTTCGCGTAGGCCTCGATTCGCCCGCGAACGAGCTGGACGAATGCCAGCACGTCGTCGAGCGCCTTCTCGACCTCGGCCTTCTTCTCCTTCTGCTGCTTCGCCTGGTAGATGCCGGTGAGCTTCGAGCGCGTGGCGCACGTGGCGGCGCCGCGGGCCACCTTCTTCTGCCCCTCGACATCGAGCACGTATTCGCACGGGCCGACCCCCAGGCATTCGCGCACGGCGTCCACCAGCGTGAAGCGGTCGAGCGGCGTGGCCTGGACACGGTTGATGGGGTACAGGAGCGCCGGCCCCTGGAACACGAGCTTCTTCTTGAGCGGCTGGAGGAAGCCCTGGCCGTCCTTGTCGAGCCAGCAGGGGTACTGGAACGAGCCGAGCACGGTCGTCCACCGCTGGCGGTTCGCCTTCATCCAGTCGGGCGTGCCCACGCGGTCGGACTGGCCGAACCAGTCGGGCTTGTCAAACTTGCCGTCGGGCAACTGGATGAGCATCTCCCAACTGTCGGCCAGCCCGTCGTCGAGGCGCCAGTCCACCCGCCACTGGGCCTGGAAGGGGGCCTTCCAGTCGAGCTTGAGCACCTTATCGGCGTCCTCCTTCGCCACGTCGCGGGTGTGCCACACGCCCTTGTCGGCGAGGGCGGCGAGCCAGAGGGTCTTGGCCTTGCCGTAGGGGATGGTGGAGGCGGCGATGAGCCGTTGCGAGCCCTCGCCAGACAGGTCGATCCGCGAATCCTCATCGCGGTCGGGCGAAATGGCGGCCAGGACGGCGTCGCCGTTGCCCACGAAGTGGAGCAGGAAGTTCTCGAATGGCAACTCCGCGCTCTTCGCCGCGATGGCCGCGGCATCCACCACAATGTCGTCGGCGAAAAAGTCCGGCATCACCGCGAAGCGGCAGGGCGCCTCGATGCGTAGCACGCTCGTGCCCGCAATAGCGTTGGTCTTCACAAAAGGCCGCGCATCCATCTCCAGTTGAATGCCCACGGTTTCCAGCGCCACCACGCCCTGAGCGTTCTTCAGCGTCTTCACGTATGGCACCGGCTTGGCCAGCATATCGCCGGTGGGCCGGAGCGCCGCGAGCAATCGCGCACCATCGGCTCCCAGCGAATAGGCCTCGGCCCCATTCCCGTTCCTCCGCAGGACGAGCGCCAAGCAGTTGTTCATCGCCACCGCATCGCCCTTGAAGGCATGGTCCGTCCTCCCCTCCGCAACCTGAGCCCACCCCTTCCTCTCCGCCAGGACCGCCGCTGCCAGCGGCGCTCCGGAGGGCTTTCCCGTGTCAAACAGCCGCACAGCCGCTGCGTCTTCGCCACGGGCAGAGGTAAGGTGGAGCATGAGCAGGAAGGCCAATACAGTCCTCGATGACATCATCGGCTCCTTCTATGTGCCTATCCCGTGCCGACGGCCGCGCAACGAGAAGGCAAGGGACCACAGGGACCACAAGGACCACAGGGACGGAAGATAGGCCCCGTGCGTGTTGTTCTGTTCTGTCCCTTTGGTCCCTGGGGTCCCTGTGGTCCCTTCCGACGCTTCTCACTTCCCTCGAAGCATGCGCTCAACCAGCGGCTCAAGCTCCTTGCTCAGTGCCGAGTCTGGCCGCGTGGCGCACTGAGCGCGAAGGCGGCGCACGTGCAGGCGGCAGCGGGCGAGGGCGGCGTCCTGGGCCGAGCCTATCGCCCGTAACTCCTCGCCGAGTTTCTGGCACTCCTCCAGCGCATTCTCCTTGCCGATGAGCGCGGCGACGGCATCCGCCAATTGTCTCGCTGCCTTGGGCTCTTCGCCCTTCATCGCCGCCGCCTGCTCAAGTTGGCCCACAATCGTCAGGCACCGCGCGGCGCCCTCGTCGGTCGCGTGCTTCTGGCAGAGCGTGCGAAGCTGCTTCGCCGAACCGCCGTACTGCCCGATTCGCGCCTGGACGCGCCCGACGTGGTCGGCCATTTGCGCGAGGCGGTCTTTGATCTCCGCCGCGGCCGCCTTCTCCTTCTTCCGCTTGAACTGCTGCTCAACCCAGTGGCTGACCTGTTCGGGAGTTGGATTGGCCTCGGTCGCCAGCCCTTCGGCCTGGAGCACGTACTGGCACGGCCCGACGCCGAGCGTGCTCCGCATCACGTCCATGGGCAGGACCGTCGTCAGCGGCGTGGCCTTCGTGCGGTCAATCGGATAGATGATCGTCGGCCCATCGGGGAGCGCCACGCCTGCCGGCGGCCCCTTCTCGTAATCATACGACACGGCAAGGCCATCCTCGCTTGGCAACACACCGAACCGCACCTTGGTAGGTACGCTGCACCGCCACTTCGCTGGGAAGGGCGGATTCCAGTCCTTCTTCCCCCCGGCCGCGCCACTGCCCCAAATGCCCTTGCCCTCCAGAAACGTGAGCCAAATGCTGGCTCCCTTGTGACAGGTAATGTCGCAGGCGTAGCCGAAGATGACCCCGCTTCTGCGAATGGCGCCGAGGGATGCGATCTGCCGATTCGAAGCCCAAACGCATATGGCGATGGTGTCGCTGTCCTTCCCGAGACACAGCACGGAGTTCTCCGCCGGCAGTACGACACCGGCAGGCTCCTGCGTGAAGGAGAACACCATGTCGTCGCCCAGGAAGTCCGGCACAACAGCCAAGGGGGCATCCAATGTCATATAGACTCGTTCGAGGCCATGGCCCGGACGCACCTCGAGGATGCCGTCTGCCGCGGTGACGCGGAAGCGTAGCGAAGCCTCTGGCGCGGATTTGTGGCTTGATTCGACCATGGCCGCGCCGACGCCATTCTCAATGATCTTGAGCGAGTCAAATGGCCCGCGCTCGGATTGTTCTAACAGGTAGCATCCGATGGAAGCCCGGTACTTCAGTCCCTCAGCGGTGCTGATGAACACAATGGCGTGGGCCCTGTTGCTCGGAACATGGAGCGTCAGCTTGTCGTTCACAAGCACAGCCTCGCCGGTGAATCGGTGTGTGGTGTTGCCCTCAGGGACAAGTCTCCATCCTTCCCGCTTGGCGAAGGCTTCGGCTGGCAGCGCCAAGTCAGTGCGCGTGCCTGTGTCGTAGATTCGGCAGAAGGGGGATTCGGCCTCTTTCTCGGCAGCAAGGGCCAGGGACGCGAGAAAGAGGCACAAAGCCGGGGAGAAGGCCACACGGACAAACACGGACAGACACGGACGGGCAGCGTTCGCGCTGGGGGGCATCTGTCCGTGTGTGTCCGTGTGTGTCCGTGTCATCGCTCGGGCCATCCAATCATCCATTCATCCACCCATCCAATCATCCACTTTCCCCCCGTCATTTCCAGTCGGGATACATGTCCGAGCCATCCTCGGTCAGCTTGATGGGCGTGCCGCCCGCGGCGGGGATGAGGTAGAGTTCCCACGGGCCGCGCTCGCTCACGCCCTGGCAGAAGACAATCCACTTGGCGTCGGGGCTGAAACGGCCATACCGCTGCACGCCTCCGAAATGGGTGACGAGGCGGTTCTTCGTCCCGTCGGGGGCGATGATGGCGATGTGGGTCTCGGTCTCGTAGATGATCGTCTCGCCGTCGGGGGACCAGTGGGGCTCGCAGGCACCCTGCTGGTCGTAGAGCTTCGTCGGCCTGGCGCTGCCGTCGGAGGGGACGAGGTAGAGGCCGTTGCCGGCGTCCCAGCGGCAGGCGAAGGCGATGGTCTTGCCGTTCGGGCTCCAGGCGGGGCCGGAGCAATGGGGGAAGCTTTCGGGTGTGAGCGTCTTCTCGGCGCCCGAGGCGAGGTCGCGGGTGAGGATGCGTTCGCCGCGGCGGAGGGCGAGCTTGGTGCCATCGGGCGACCATTCGGCCATATCGCCGTCGCAGAGGCGCTCGGGCTTTACGCCATCAGCAGCCATCCTCCACACGCCCGGCTTCCCGCCGCGGGTGGAGGTGAAGAGGATGCTCTTGCCGTCGGGGCTGAAGACGGGGTCAACGTCGTTGTCGTCGGCGGTACCCTGGGTGAGCTGTTTCAGGCCCGAGCCGTCGGCGTTGATGGTCCAGATGCGCCATTGGTCGGAGCGGTTGGAGGAGAAGATGATCCGCCCCGTCCGCTCGGCGGCGGGGGCGGCGGCGACGAGAACTCCCAATGCGATTGCCGTGAACAAAGGTCTCATCATTGTCTCCAGGTTCTATTCCGCCCTTTCAGGGCTGAATGCTCGATCTCGGACTTCCCCAGGGCGACGCCCCACGCTCCGCGCGGGGCTTGCCCTGGGCTATCATATTACGCCCTTGCAGGGCTAAGAGAAGACAGTCATGGCCTCCTGTGAAATCGGGTGAAGGCGACGTTGTCGAAGAGCTGGTGTGCGAGGAGCTTGTAGCCCTCGGCCAGGGGGTGGCTGGCATCGGCGTAGAGCGCGCTGGGAAGAGGGTCGGGGACGAGGTGGGGAATCCCGTTGGCCTTGAGCCAGTCGGCGACCACCTGCTTGCGGGCGGCGTAGAGCGCGCGGCTCTCATCGGTGAGCATGTGCTCGTTGAAGGGGCCGAGGAGGACGAAGACGCGGTTGCCCCGGCTGCGGAGGAGCTCGACGGTTTCGCGGAAGCAGCGCCACTGGAGCGAGGTTTCGAACTCTACCCACTCGAAGGGCTGCCTCGTGATGCCCTGGTCGGTCCAGGGGCGGGCGTCGGGCCTGGGCGAGGGCGGCTCGTTTGGGGAGGGGAGCTTCAGCGCGACGGCGGCCACGGGCCAGGAATAGGGGTGCTCGATTGTCCACGATGGGATGTCGCGGTCGCCGAAATACGCGATCTGGAGGTGGCTCTTCCAGGCGTGGAAGGGGATGAGGCGCTCGACCGCGACGTCGAGCCGCCGCGTGTAGGTCTCGCGGTAGCAGGGGATTTTGGGGGAGAATTGCGGCACGAGGGTCGGGTGGTTGAAGGCGAACTCCTTCTCGGTGGTCAGGTCGTGGCGGGGAGAGCTCATCCAGAGGAGGTTGCAGTGGAGGATCACCATGCCGTAACTGGTCGCCCCGCTGTAGTAGCGCACCAGCCCCGCCATCGCCGCGGGGTGGATGCCGTCCACCCCGAGATTGGCGTAAATATCCCTCCCCGCCAGGCGGTTGAGGCAGGCAGAGAGGGTTTCGTCCTTCGAGACGTAGTGGCCCCAGATTACCGAGTCGCCGATCACGGGGACGGTGCCCTGGTCGCGCTGAGCGTGCCAGAGGCGGTTGTAGGCCCAGTAGTCGCTCCCCAGGCTGAAGGGCTGGCGATGGTTGGGCTCGATGCGTAGCGGCTCGATGGCCTTCCAGGCGATTGGGGCGAAGACGACGAAGGCCGCGATCAGGGGCAGCGCGACCGCCCACTCGCGAAGCGAGAGCCGCACGTCGTTCGAGCCGAAGGGCGGGTCAAGCGATGCCGACAAGCCAATTCCTCCTGCTGAATCGATTGAATCGACTGATTCGACTAATTCGATTGATCCGACTGATCGGTGGCATGCGGCGCCCTCAGAACTGGAAGTAAATGAACGGCTGGCCGCCGCTCTGGGCGCACATGAAGGTGCAGACGGCCATGAACACCACAATGGCGACCCGCACGGGCGCGGGTCTCAGCCACGCCCGGGCATCGCTCTCATAGAGGTGCTGGTAGAGCCAGACGGCGGCGACTAGGCCGAAGATCACAATGGGGCAGCGGGGGTCGGTCCAGCCGCCCGTGAAGATGCGCCTGACGATCAGCCAAGCATCGTCGAGGCTGCGCGCGCGGAAGAAAATCCAGGCGAAGGTCACGCAGGCGAAGACGAATGCCCGCTTCAGGCCGTCCGGCAGCCGCTCCCTGTAGAAGGCGGTGGCCTCAAGGTTGCGCGTGAGCACGCGATAGGCCGCGTGGAGCGCGCCCCAGATGACAAAGGTCCAGCTCGCGCCGTGCCAGAGGCCGGAGATGACCATCGTGGCCGCCATGTTCGCGTGGGTGAGCACCTCGCCCCGCCGGTTGCCGCCGAGCGGGATGTAAACGTAGTCGCGGAACCAGGTGGAGAGGCTGATGTGCCAGCGGCGCCAGAAGTCGCCGAA
>Ga0194112_10009942_pt1 | contig 12024 bp, 11 predicted proteins | sample TA2MahC400mmetaG_FD_146191 | JGI IMG/M metagenome (GOLD analysis project Ga0194112, IMG submission 146191) | Freshwater microbial communities from Lake Tanganyika, Tanzania - TA2015016 Mahale Deep Cast 400m | ecosystem: Environmental > Aquatic > Freshwater > Lake | place: Tanzania: Lake...
ATGTTTACGGGTTTTTCTTTTGAAAGCAACAACCCCCAGACGTAAAAGAAGATACAATAAATCTCTGGCCAATTGGTGACTTTTGGTAGTTGCGTAAAGATACATTATGAGTTTATTCCCAATTGTCCTCTCGACCATACAACCGTCTCCCTCAAAGTAACCTTGTAAAAAGGCAGCTATCTCTTCCTGGGGACATTTAAATAACAGTCGTGGGGCCCGTTTATTCCCTGCCAGCAGCGGAACCTGCCAGCCCAATTTTTGAAAGAACTCGCGCAACTGAACACTTCTAAACTGAGCGTCTTTACCGCGTTTAAATTCGATGTCAATATTAAAGAGTCTTCTGCCTAAGCTAACGTAATCCTTTTGAATATCTGGATCACTGTTAACAAAAATAAAATAGTCATCTCCGTCCAAATGCCCCTCGGCCGTGAAATAACCAACCCAACGCCAAAACTCCGGAGATGTCTTCCGTGGTGTTTTGACCAACCAATTTCTTTGACTGCGATGTGGAATGTTGTAACGCTTAAATATACTTTTGTAGGCGGCCCCGCTCATTCCATAAACTGCAGCCGTCTTTTTAATCTCCTTTCCGTCAAAATACTCCTCTAAGAATTTTTTCTGAACACTAGCTGAGAACTTGCGTCCATTATGGAAATTAATTTTATCGAGGTTTAAGTCGTTTGGCTTAGGCTGTCTTAATTCTGGCAACAGCTGACTTTCTCCTTTAATACTTATTCTCCTTGGAATGGCGATACGATTGTTTGGGTGAAGACTTTTTGCCTTCTCCCAACCCTTTGGTGTTAGAAACGGATGCTCTTCTGAGACTATTACCTCGCGTCCGGTTCTGGTTTTGATTTTGACTCCATATTGCGGTGCCGGTGTTTCCCAAAATTGATAAGCCTTACCCCTAGTAATTTTACCTTCTATATTTAATGTTGGGAGATTATGATTTGATTCAGAGACTCGGTCTTTGTCAGAAGTTACAATAACTCCCCTTTTCTTTTGGACATTTTTGACTAATTCTTTAATTTTAATTAGACTGCCATCGCTCAAAAATATTTCTGTGTCAGGATGGACACATTTCACGGTCGGCAAGTGCAAAACTTGTTTGCCAATAAACATCTTGGGAATATAAATTCCTTCGGGGAAAATTTTATTGAGCACTAATAAATCACTCTTGAAATCATATTTAACCCACTCAACTTCCGGTAACGCCGTAAATTTTAGTCCATATTTTTCCAAAATCGGCAGCCATTTGTTTTCTTTCGCCCCCTGCCAAGGATTGGTGACAACGGTTTTATTTTCCACCGGAAAAATGCGATTTTTATCAAAACCATCGTCAAGCAAAGTTTTGACAACCCCTTCCAATTGCCAAGGCGGCGTGGAGCAGGCGGGAAAAAACTTGGTCCAAGATAAATTAAGTTTAAGAAGCAAATCAGTATCTTTACTTAGATTTTTTTCATACTCCGCCAAATGCATTAATCTTGCATAATCTTGCAAAATTGTTTGGGGGGTAGTTTTTAAGATGACAACCTGAGACATGGTAACCCTATTTTACAATACTGACTTCAAATAATAACTCACAAACATCAACCGCCTATCATCATCGTGAAATTCCTGGTATTCTCCACCGGGAGATTTCTTCTTAATTTCATCAACCAATTTTTCATACGGCGGCATTAGCAAATATACGACTCCCTGTTTGTTTATTCGCTCTATCCCAAACTTGCCAAATTCGTACGAACGGTCTTCGCCAGGCAAATTCGGCAACAAAAATCTTCGCGTTTCGTAATTGTAGGACCAGCGGTTGGAGTAAAAATAGATAAAAGTAGAAGCATGAGGAAAAGTTTTCAGATGCTCAATTGTTTTAACTAAATCATAACAAAAGACCCATTTGGTTTCAGGTGCTTTTACTAAGTCATTAAAATAGTAATTTAAGTTGTAACCGGCGACGAAAAGACAGACGAACAAAACCAGCATCCGACCAAAAAATCTAAGCCCGACAAGAGAACTTTGATTAAAAAATTCCCAGAGTTTTGCCGCCGGCAAAGCTGCCAAAATAAAGGAAAAAGGCAAAGCGGTAATGACGCGACGACTTTCACCGCCGGTTGTCAAAATTAAAGGAATAAAAGAAATTATAATAACTAAAAGAAGCAAAGAGTAACGGCGGTCTTTTATTTTCCACAAACTTATTAAGGCTCCGCCGACGAAGAGGACTCCAGCGAAAGGATCAAGAAGCGGCCTTGCCCCCAAAGCGTCTGAGAAATCAATTCCGCCTTTGACATTAAAGATGGAAACTGCAGCAACAAATTTCTTTATCAGAAACTGAATTTTTCCACCATTTATTTCTACCTGCTTATAGGCGGCGTCTTCAGTAATAACTACTAGCTGATGATGCCCTAAAAAATTATTTTCGGAGTCCAAAGCAAACTTAAGAAACGGTAAAACAATCAGAAAAAAGCTTATTGCAAAAATTAGCAAATTCCCGACCAGCTGTCGTTTATTTTTCTCTCTTAAAAAAATGAACCACAACATTAGGCCAATGGCAAAAACAAACACCGGATAAGTATTGTAAGTGTAGATTCCCAGTCCGGTTAAAATTCCGGCGGCCGCCCAGTTCAATTTTTTTCCTTTATCCAATGCGCGAAAAAGAAAAATAAGAGAAAGGCATTCAATGAGAGGCGCTGAAATCAGCATGAAAGCAACGCGGCTGAAATGAAGGTGCCAATAGGAAAAAGTTAAGAAGATGGTTGCTAATACTGCGACGCGGTGGTTGAAAAGAAGTTTGGACAAAAAATACAAAGCGGGAATGGTGAAAATTCCCAGTAATGCCATTGAGGCTCGTAGTGTAAAAAGATTTATGCCGAAGAGCTTGAAAATTAGAGCAGTCCAATACAAAGGACCAGTTGGTTGCCCCAAACCACTTCCCACATAGGGGCCAATCCAGCCTTCTTTTAAAATCCTTTCCGCATCAAGTCCAGTCCACGCTTCATCACCGTGCAGACCAAATGGGATTTGACTAAGTTGATAAAACCTTATTACCGCTGCCACAAGCGTAATTGGAAAAATCACCCAGTTTTGTTTGAGAAAGGATTTCAGTTTTTTCATACTCTTTCTACTTTTTTACTGAGAAACAACAAAAATTCTGGCGGCGGACTGGCAAAATTTGGTCTTCACGCAAGGCAATGAAAAAGAAAGCCCCTTTGGGAATTTCTGCTCAAGATATGCAAGAAAAGCAAAGTTGTCCGTGACCGGAAGGATAATGAGGGCCCCGGTCGTCAGTTCCCTCTGTTTCAATTCGTCAAGATTATTAAAAACTATTTTCTTTGTGTCAAAGAGTGGATCAACAAAGACTTCCTGCTGGTGAGCAATGAACCTGACTGTATCTGAAAATAGTGGTGCAAAATAAATTTTCTGAGCATCAGGATAATTGGAAAGAAAATAACCAAGAACCGTATCCCCGGGATGAAAATGATAGGTATCAGCAAGAGGAGAATAGGTAGTCTGCCAAAAATATACTACCTGAAGCAAAAGGGCAACGCCTAAAAGTAAAAATGAGTAACACAAAACTCGTTTAACTGACTGAATAATATCTTCGACCCCAATTCCGATTATCATCATCAGTGGAATTATGCTGACGACCTCACGATGAGCTGCCGTCCAGCTGATTATGCCCGGCAGAAGTCCAATTAAAAACCAGCTTAAAATTGAAACAGTCCAGAGTCCTCGGCGTCGCATAATTGAAAAAATTCCCGCTATCAGAAAAGTAGTTTCTATTGGCGATATTAAGGGCCCCTCATCTAATGGATTATCCAGCTGCCTCTTAATTGGACTAAAAAAATTGCCCAATGTCACAAGATTCTTTTTTAACTGCTGATAACCTCCATCTACCTGCTTATTCTGTTGCCAAACAAAATTACCACTACCGCGTCCAAGGAGAATCTGCCAATCGTTCTTGTTAGAAGCATAGAATAGCATCGGCGAATAAATAACTATTGAAACAAGAATAAAGACTAAACAGGCAAAAATTGTATTTTTTAGTGACGATCTAGATGAACATGCAGGGATTAAATGATTCAATCCAATTGTAAATAACCCTATGAAAGGGATCACTTTACCCGCTTCGTAGGTTAGCAAGCTCAAGCCGGAGAAGATTCCCGCTAGAATCAAATAGCGGATCTTTTTTCGGCTTGACGCCAAAAAAAGGAAATGAAACATCCAAATAGAAAACAACGGCAGATAGGAGACCCGAAATACTAATTTTCCAATCAGAAAATGCCAACGCGAAAAAATTAAAAAGAAACCAGAAACAAAACTCACCATAGGAGAGAACCAGCGATAGCTAACATAAATCAATGAAATAATAGTCACGATGCTCACTACCGCTGCCGAAAACTTTAGCGCCCACTCGGTATAACCAAAAAGATGAAAAAATGGCAAAATCCAATAAAGATGAAGTGTCTCTCGTCCATAACCGGTTTGGATAAATGGGAGATAAAAGGGTTGTCTTTCAAGAAGAATAGCCGATAAAGCATAGAGGGCAGAATCTGTATTGAGGCCATAGGGGTAATCGAGCAAATGAACAATTCTGGTATAGAGAGTTAATCCAGTTAAAACGAGAAATGAAAGGAAAAACATATGGACCTTTTTCCTCATGAACTATTCCGCACGCAGAACCTCCGCCATTCCCAAGGTTCCGTTATTAGTGTACTTCAACACATCTCATCTTGGCAAGCTCCAAGCAGGTTGGTGCGAAAAATATTTTATACCGTCTTAAATGTCAGAGAAAAGCGGGGTTGGGAACTTGCGGTTACTTTTTGGAGGCGATGTAAAGAAGAATACCAAAAATAGCCATGAGTCCAGCCGCGATATAAAAAAGCATCAATCCCTGGTCAATAGCAGTCATTTTTGTTTAACCTCCTTTGCAAATCTTAAACCAAGAATAGCAAAGAAAACAGAAAATGTCAACCCCGAAATTACTGTCAAGATTGATTTCAACTCAATCTTTGGCGCCCCAGGCTCGAAAAGTTTGAGAATCAGCGAACCAAAAGTTACTTTGGATAAATCGAACCAGTATTTAGCAAATTCTTTGTATTGAAATTGAGTCAGCCTCATTAAAAAAAGAGTAGCATGAAGACTGGCTTCTGTCAAAAGTTTTTTGTTTCTAAAAGACAAAAAAGCGGGGTTGGGAACCTACGGTTACTTTTTGGAGGCGATGTAAAGAAGGGTTATCACCACAGCAAAAATAATAATAAATGTCCAAGGGTTATTTAGAAGAGCAATGAGTCTGGGGTCGCCTTCAACCATAGAATTTAACGTTTGCCCCAGATCCAAATTAGGGCAAACCCACTAAGAAACAGCATGGAAATAATCCAAGCCAAACGATAATAAATCATTGCGTCTGTCATTTTGAGGTCTCCTTATACACGAATAAACTGACGTATAGAAATCCGGCCGCGCCAGCTACCCCTATTAAGGTATCAAAAATAACCACTACTGTCAAGGGTGGCTTTGTAAAAACTGGTGTAATGGTTCCTGCCACAAGCCAAACAGTAGCTACATTAACGAAGAAATCTGAAAGCGAACGCAGTTGTTCGCTGTTAAGATTAGCTGATGAAAACTTCATTGTCTTTATCGTAAATCAAAAACAGGATACTTGTCAAAATAAAAGCGGGTTTGAAGGAATTTACTTAAATTCTCAAGCCCACTGGAATTCTCAATTCTTATTGTTCTATCTCATCTTCCTCATCCTCCACCCCACTCTCCGGTTGAACTACGGGATTTGAATTAGTTCTCAGAGTTCTCAGTAGGTTGTATTAGTTGTATTATTAGTTTACCATGCCAAAAGTGAAATTCATCAATCGTTGGTGCATCAATTTGGTACTCATAGCCATTTTTTGTTTTAATTGGTTTGATTTGACCTATTAGTGAAAAGCTCGGTCAGACGGTTGACTTCGCCTTTTAAATTTTTGCGAAATTAAAGTCACACCACCTTGATTATCATAAGTAGTTGGGTCGCCATCGGCATCTCACTTGGATAGCCATCCAGACCGTGGATGAAAATGGGGGGTGATGTTTGGAGATTTGGGCTGGGGTGACTGACGGGACTTGAACCCGTAACATCCAGCTCCACAGGCTGGCGCTCTAACCAGTTGAGCTACAGTCACCATGTTGGTTTTATTTTAACACAGTAAAGTAAATACTGGCAGTATAACAATGTGGTGGGTGGTATAGGGATTGAACCTATGACCTCCTCGGTGTAAACGAGGCACTCTAAACCGCTGAGCTAACCACCCTGACATTACTCTTATTTTACTAGGAAAATCCTCAGCCGTCAATTCTTTGCCGCCTATTTTTCTTAAAAACCGCCATTAAAATTTTATGTCTTTGTTTTTTCTCAGACAATGGCAGATTGTCAGGATAAAGTTTGGCCGCCAAAGTTCCGGGGCGTTCTGAATAAATAGCAATATAGGCAACCGCAAATTTTACTTCTTCGAACAATTGCACCGTATCCAAAAATTGCTCTTTTGTTTCCCCGGGAAAACCAACAATCGCATCAGTGCCAATTTCAATCTCTGGCACTTTGCCGCGGATTGCTTTAACAAGTTTTAAATAATCAGCCGCTTTGTAATGACGATTCATTGCCTTTAGCATTTCATCATTACCCGATTGCACCGGTAGATGAAGATAGCGGTCGATTTTGGGTAAAACTAAAACATTAATTAAATCAAAAGTAAAATTTGAAGGGTTGGCGGAAAGAAAAGAAATTTTTGTTATCTCGGGAATGTCATGGATTTTTTGCAAAAGGTCGGCAAAAGAGAAACCGTTATCACGCCAAGAGTTTACATTTTGCCCCAAAAGAGTAAAATGACAAAATCCTTTTTTGGTTAAATTTTTGATTTCGCTAACTATTTCCTGTTCACTCCGGCAAACTTCTTTTCCCCGCGCATAAGGCACAACGCAGTAAGAACAAAAATTGTCACAACCATTGGAAATTGGCACAAAAGCATGATTTTCCGCTTTCCGCTTTGGCTCAAACTTCTTAGGTTTGAGTTTCCCAAGTAGGTCGAGTAGCTTAGGAAACAATTCTTCGGCGGTCCAGAAATAATCTACCCAGGGGACGCGGTTTTTTATTTCTTTCAGTTTGATTCGCTTGCGTTCGCCGCGGGCCGAACCTATCCAGCAACCGGTGAGAATGGTGAGTGGCTTGTGGTTTGTAGTAGATGGTAAATTGTTGGTAGTTCGCAGTAGTTTTTGGGCAAACCCAACAACTTTGTCCTCGGCCGCCTGACGAACAGAACAACTATTAATAACTAATAAATCCGCATCAGTTAGTTTTCTCGCCGCTGTTAAACCAAACGCTTCCAGCAACCCGGCGATTTTTTCGGAATCATAAATATTCATTTGACAGCCATAGGTTTTAATGAAGTATTTTTTCATCGCTAGTCTATTATATCCAAACTAAAAACCCCGACGAATGTCGAGGTTTTTAGCAAACCCCGAACCCGATGTGGTTCGGGACAAACCTAAATGTTCTAGCCTTTTTAGTTCTTACCTGACTGCATCTTTGAGTGCGCTGCCAGCGCGGAAAGCGGGAACATCCATTTCCGAGATGTGCAACGGCGCGCCGCTTTGTGGGTTTCTGCCCATACGTGCGGCGCGATGGCGAACCATAAATGTCCCAAAACCTGTTAAAGTAACTTTTTCGCCGCGGGATAGGGCATCAGTAATAATTTCCAAAAGTCCATCCAAGGCATCGCCCGCTGCCCGCTTGGTTAAATCAGCGCGCATAGCCAACTCTTCAATAATATCCATTTTTGTCATCCTTATCACCTCCCTTCGTAGAGGTCACGAATTAACGCGAATGCGTCAAAGTAATTTTTGATTACCAATTACTGTCGCCGCATAACAAAGATTTCATTTTTTCTATCTGATCGTCACGAATTATCACGAATATCTTAATTTGCTATACTATTCCCACCCTTCCCTTTTACCACAACCTTACCACGCTTGTCAAGGGGTTTTGGTTTTTACATCAGTCAATCTGGAAATCTAGCCGCTTGATATCATTTGTTTTTCCTTGTGCATCAAGGGATAAAAGAACTGAATTAAAAACCGCCGGTCCTTTTTTTACCCATTCAAAACGAACTGGGTAAGGAAATTTTTGCTTTTCAATTATTTTTTCCGGGATGACACCAAGAACTGAATTTAACGCTCCCACCATTCCAACATCAGTGACAAAGCCGGTACCGTTGGATAGAATTTTAGCGTCAGCGGAAGGAACATGGGTATGAGTACCAATAACCGCGGAAACCCGACCGTCAAGATAAAATCCCATTGCCTGCCGTTCACTGGTTGCCTCGGCATGGAAGTCAACGATAACTGGTATCTGGTAAGTGGTAAGTGGTAAGTGGTTAAGAATTTCGTCAACGGTGCGAAAAGGACAGGCGGCCGGTCCTTCCATCCAAGTAGTTCCAATTAGGTTAATCAAAAGCAATTTGTCTAAGTTGACAAAGCCGCGGCCCGGTACATCTTCGGGGTAATTTGCCGGCCGCAAAATCCGCATAGATTCATCACCTAAAATTTCAGCAAATCCTTCACGGAAAAAAACATGGTTGCCCGAGGTAAAATAATCAATCCCGCAAGCAAGCATTTCATCAATGGTCGCCGCCGTCACCCCGCGGCCGCCGGCCAAATTTTCGCCATTGGCAAAAACAAAGTCAACTTGATGTTTTTTGCGAAGTTCAGGAAGAACTTTCTTGACGGTTTCGCGTCCAACTTTTCCCACAATATCACCGAGAAAAAGAATTCGCATGAATACATTATATCAAAATGCGAATTTCATGCGAATAGCCATGCAAATGAAATGCAAATAATCTGTGCTTAACCCACAATCCATATTGTCAATACATCTGAGCGGTCAGTTTTTTCTTTTTGGTTGATATACCAAACCTATGAAGTACCGGGTACTGTCCCGCAGGGATTGCGCAAGTGTAGCAACTTGTAGTGAAAACTTACAATGGAAGGCGGTTGGAGATTTTTGTAGCTAATGACTCAAGCAAAGGTGCATATTGACTAAATTTGGCATAAACTGGCTCCATTAAATTGTCTCCTTATATTTTAGCGCCTCTTTATAAAAAGAGGGTGAAACACTTTTGAAATCAACGAAATCAAATTTATAAAGAATTGGCAGCCTCTCTAGCTCTTCGGCAATGACAAGTTTTTTCTCTGCAGGAATAGGCCTCGGTCCTACAACGCCAATATCGATATCTGCTCTTTCAAAATTATCCCCCCTAACTCTTGAGCCAAAGAAGAAAGCCTCATACGAAGAAAGGTCTAAGTGTTTTTTTAAGATTTTTTTGACGGCGCTTTTTAACCAGCTGGAAGAAATATGTTTCACTTTCATGAGACAAATATACTCCAAGAGTAATTATCATGTCAACTTTACCCCTACACGGCAGAGTGGATAAACGTTTAGCTTTTATCTGCGGTGGACGGGGATAAAATTTTTTCGGCGATGTTTTTTGGAAGTTCCTGATAATGAGAGGGCTCCATATTAAAAGAGGCGCGGCCCTGGCTCAAAGAGCGAACCGTCGTAGCATAACCAAACATTTCCGAGAGTGGAACAAGGGCGTGAATCACCCGTGCATTACCCCTTGCCTGTGTTTCTTCAATTTGCGCTCTTTTGCTTGACAAATCAGAAATCACATCACCCATATATTGTTCGGGAGTAACAACTTCAACTTTCATAATTGGCTCAAGTAATACGGCACCTCCTTGTTTGCAGCCTTCTTTAACCGCAATTGACCCAGCAATTTTAAAAGCAATGTCTGATGAGTCAACCTCGTGAAACGAACCGTCAAAAAGAGTGACCTTAATATCAGTCAAAGGATATCCGCCCAAAATTCCCGAGTCCAAAGCTTCAATAACTCCTTTTTCCACTGCGGGAATAAAATTTTTCGGGATGGCACCGCCGCGAATTTTATCCACAAATTCCCGGCCCTCGCCGCGATTCTTGGGCTCAAGACTAATAACAACATGCCCATACTGTCCGTGTCCGCCAGATTGTCTGATATATTTTCCTTCTTGTTTGTCAACAATTCTTCTGATTGTTTCACGGTAGGCAACCTGCGGTGCACCCACATTAGCTCCCACCTTAAACTCTCTAAGCATTCTATCTACCAAAATTTCCAAATGCAACTCTCCCATTCCAGAAATAATTGTTTCTCCGGTTTCTGGATTGCCAGTAATTGTAAAAGTGGGGTCCTCCTCAGAAAGTTTAGAAAGCGCAATACCCATTTTTTCCTGGTCGGCTTTGGTTTTTGGCTCAATTGCCACGGAAATAACTGGTTCGGGAAATTTAATTGCTTCTAAAATAATAGGATGGGCCTCGTTACAAAGAGTATCGCCGGTTTTGGTTTGTTTCAGTCCAACCGAGGTCCCGATTTCACCCGCCGAAACCTCGGCAATTTCCTCGCGTTTGTTGGCATGCATCAAAAGAATCCGACCAATCCGCTCTTTTTTCCTGCGGGTAGAATTAAAAACCGAACCGCCGCTTGCCAGCTGACCTGAATAAACGCGAAAGTAAGTCAGCCGCCCCACATAGGGGTCAGTTTGAACTTTGAAGGCAAGAGCGGAAAAAGGTTGTTTGCTATCAGGGTGGCGTTGTTCTTCGGCGTTTGTATCAGGATTTATTCCAGTTACCGCTGGTACATCCAAAGGTGAAGGCAGATACCAAATAATGCTATCTAAAAGTGCCTTAACAATTGATTTTCGTCCATCGCCGCCCAAAACAGGAAAAAATTTGCCGGCAATTGTTGCCGCTCTTATTGCCCGACGGATTTCATTTTCAGATAATTCTTGTTCAGAAAGATATTTTTGCAAAACTTCATCATCACTATCGGCGACTTTTTCAATCAGCTCGAGGCGATACTTTTCCATTTTCTCTTTCATCTCATCGGGTACTTCAACTTTTTTTAATTCCAACGCCTCAGCATCAGTATAAATATAGGCAAATCTCCCCACCAAATCCACCGCGCCTTGCAAATTCGCTTCTGTTCCAATCGGCAATTGCAAAGGATGGGCATTGGCGCCAAGTTTTTCTTTAATTGATGAAAGAGACATATAAAAATCGCCGCCGGTTAAATTAAGCTTGTTAACAAAGCAAAGACGGGGGATACGATATTTATCGGCCTGGCGCCAAACCTTTTCGCTCTGCGGTTCTACTCCTTCTTTGCCGTCAAAAACAACCACCGCGCCATCCAAAACCCGCAGCGAACGTTCCACCTCGGCCGTAAAATCAACATGACCGGGAGTGTCAATAATATTAATTCGATAGTCCTCAGCTAAAAATTCTTCGGTTGGTTTCCAAAAACAAGTTGTTGCCGCAGCCATAATCGTAATTCCTCGTTCCCGCTCCTGCTCCATCCAGTCCATTTCTGTTGTTCCCTCATCAATTTTCCCAATCTTATGGGTCTTACCGGTATAATAAAGAACCGTCTCGGTAGTGGTTGTTTTCCCGGCATCAATATGGGCAATAATCCCGATGTTCCTGACTTTATCTATGGGATAATGTTTGGATTTGTCCATAATGTGTAGCCAGCACTGATTTTCTTCCACAGATAAACACAGATATTATCCGTGGCAATCCGTGACAGGAAATCTGTGCTGGCTATTCCTTTTATTCCCTACCAACGAAAATGCGCAAAGGCTTTATTGGCCTCGGCCATTTTATGCGTATCCTCTTTTTTCTTAACGGCATCTCCAGTTCCCTGATAAGCGGCAAAAAGCTCCTCGGCCAATTTTTCCTCCATTGGTCGCCCTTTTTTCTTTTTGGCAAAAGAAATAAGCCAACGCATCGCCAGTGCCTCTTTGCGTTCGCCTTTAACTGGAATCGGTACTTGATAAGTTGCACCTCCCACCCGGCGCGAGCGGACTTCCTGAGTTGGAGCAGTATTGGCAATTGCCTGACGCAACGCTTCCAGCGGCTCTTTTTTCGTTTTCTCTCCAAGTTTCCCCAGTGTG
>Ga0194112_10009943_pt1 | contig 12023 bp, 12 predicted proteins | sample TA2MahC400mmetaG_FD_146191 | JGI IMG/M metagenome (GOLD analysis project Ga0194112, IMG submission 146191) | Freshwater microbial communities from Lake Tanganyika, Tanzania - TA2015016 Mahale Deep Cast 400m | ecosystem: Environmental > Aquatic > Freshwater > Lake | place: Tanzania: Lake...
CATCCATCAGACTGGCGAATACCTCCACCCGCCCCGGATCCCCGGGGATCAGCACCGTCGGCGCCACGTCCCCCATCACCATGTCAATGTGATGCTGCCTCTCACTGTGTATGTCCTGACTTGCCATTATTACTCCTTTCCTTCCTGATTGTGTTCCAGGTTGCGTATTGCCTCCAGGGCAACTGCAATCTCATCATCGAACGCCCGGCTGATATCTTCACAATCCTCGGCGTACTCCTCACCGCCGGTGTACAGATTTCCCGCTACAGCCGAGATCATTGCGCCGCGCAGGCCGTGTCGCTGGCTGCAGGCGACAAAGATGGCGGAACATTCCATCTCCACGCTGATCAGCCCGAGGTCATGCAGCTTTTGGATATGCTGCGGTGTTTCGCGGTAAAAAGAATCATCGGAAGCCACCAGCCCAAAATGGTAGACAAATCCACGTTCCTTTGCCAATGCTTTCGCCGCTTTCAGCAATGCGGAAGTCACATGGAAGTCCGCCACAGCCGGAAACTCGGGCGGCGCGTAGAAGCGGCTGGTGCCCTCATTACGCATTGACGCCTGAGCGATCACCAGATCACCCAGGCGGATGTGCGGCTGAAGCGCCGCTGTGCTGCCGATGCGGATGAAAGTATGCACGCCAATATTAGCCAATTCCTCTACCGCGATAGTCGCGGAGGGGCAACCGATGCCGGTGGATGTGCAGGATACCCGAATGCCGTGATAATCTCCAGTGACCGTGCGGAATTCGCGCTGGTATGCCACCTCTTCACAGCCCTCCAGGAATTTCGCTACGCGTCCCACGCGGGCTGGATCTCCAGGGAGAAGCGTATACCTGCCCACCTGACCTTCCCGCATACCAATGTGGTACTGAACGTCGCGTTTAAGTGTTTTCTTATCCACAATCGGCATCATTGCTCCTTAATCCACCTGTGGGGCTTCCTTTAATTTTGAAGCCATCTTCTCTTTGGGGTTCTTCACGCTGAGAGACAGCCCGGCCAGACTGAGCAGCCCAAGGGTGCCCGCCAGCCAGTAATCGGTAGTGTATCCGAACCGCTCGGCGATGAACCCTCCCAGAAGCGGCACCACGCTGGAAAGCGGGGTCAGTGCAATCTGGCTGACAGCCGTGTACATGGGCACCCGCTTTCTGGGGCTGAATTCAAAGACAATATTGAGCGAGGAAATCTGCAGTCCGCTGATCATCGCGCCCACTAGGAAGAATATCACGTAATAGACCCACAGGGAGGGTGCGGCAACCGCCAAGAAAGCGCCTAAGACTCCGGCGACAGCCGAGATCTGCACGATCCGCAGAAAACCTTTGTGGTCCCCCAACCAGCCCCAAAGCGGATTCAGCACCGCCAGGGAAAAGGCCAGGATGGTGGTGAAGATCCCCACCTGAGCCGCGTTCAATGCCAGCATCTCCAGCGCGGAGAGGGTATAGAAGGGCGTGGCAATCTCCAGGATCACCATCAGACCGCGCCAGACCAGGTAGCGGATAAAATTCTTGTCTTTAGCGACAGCCGCAAACGCCTTATACTTCTTTTCATCCTCCCCTTCAAAGAAGGAGTCTGGAGGGACCACCTCGCGCCAAGAGATGATGGCTATTAGGGAAACCATGGAAGCGGCCAGTGAGATGCCAAAGATGACCGGAATAGCCTGGTCGAATGGATAACGGTCCAGCAGGAAAGAGAGCAGCCAGCCCAACCCCAGCCCCATCAGCCCGCCCATGAAGTTGGAAATGCCGAATAGGAAACCGCGCCTGCGCGGGATGCTCTTTCCTAGGAAATCGATCCAGGCGGGCACATAAAAGCCGCTGGCAGTATGCTGCAGGGTGTGCATCAGAAAAAACACTGTCAGCGTGACAGCCGGAGAGAGGGAAAAGCGCGGCTGCATGAGGGAAAGCAGGAACAATCCCAGAATGCCAAAGCGCTGGATGGACGCCGCCATGACCAGATATTTCTTGCGCTTTTTCCGATGGCGCAGAAATCCCGCCATGAAGAGCTGGGGCAAAGTGGTCCCCACCAGATAAATGGTTGGGATGAGTCCGACGAGAATTTTCGAATCCGTGAAATGCCCCACATAAAAGGGCAAAATGGTGTACGGCGACAAGCCCATGAAGATGAAGAAGAACATCATGTTGTCCAACATCATCCAGAAGAAGTTCCAGCGGTAATTGGCATCTATCCGGGCATGATACTCTTCCACGTGCATGTCGCCTCTCTGATCCGTTTTTTCTACACCTTACCCGCCAGTTTGACCGCCGCGTCCAGTGCGATCTGCGTTTCTAGTGCGATGGCTTTTTTGACATCCTCATCCGGGATGGTTCGATCCGGGAAAAGGTGATGCCCCACCGGGGTCAGTATCGTCCCGCCGCGGCATCTGCGCGCCGTGGTGAGGGTGAACAATGTGGGTGTTTCATTCTCAACAGAGAGGACATTGCTCTCAATCCAGGGTTTGTCACGCTCCAGATAATCGACGTTCGCCAGGATGCTTTCCACGTAGAAGGCGTCATGCCCGCGCACAATGCCCACATGCGGTTTAACCCCGCGCTCCGCTGCTGACTCGACCAGCGCTTCCAGAACGAATAAATCCGCCACCGCGGGATATTCCAGCGGGAAATACTCGCGGCTGGTGCCGTCCCCGCGCACGCCTGCAGTGGCAATGATGATGTCACCGAGGTTCACATATTTCTGCAGCGCGCCGCAGGTGCCGATGCGGATGAAATTCTTCGCTCCCACCTTGATCAGCTCTTCTACAGCGATGGACAGGGCTGGACCGCCAATGCCGGTGGAGGTCACGCTGACCTTAATTCCCTTATATGAACCGGTGTAGGTGATATACTGACGGTTCTTTGCCACGAACCGGGCTTCGTCAAAATGGTCGGCGATGATCTTCGCCCGGCTGACATCGCCCGGCAGAAAAACCGTTTCGCCCACATCCCCGGGCACCAGATGAATATGATGTTGTTTTTCCATTGGTTTTGTCTCCTTATGCCTGTTCCTTAAGCCAGTCCGCGCGCATGCAGCAGTTTCGCCGCTTCAATGCCCGCCTGCACCATCTTGCGGATATTCCCGTCCCAATCACAGTCATCCGCGTTGGGGGTATAAATGGGGTTGCCGCTCGCCAGGATGGTGCCCGCGCGGATGCCCTGCATGCTGCAGATGGTGAAGAGCGCCGAGGACTCGTTCTCCAGCGCCAGCACACCTAGATCCTGCCAAGGTCTAATGCGCGCGAAGAAATCGCCATGCGCCTGCGGGGATTCCATATAATACGCGTCGTGCGTGCGGATGATGCCCACATGATAGGGCAAGCCCAGCTGCTTACACGCGTCGATCAGCGCCCGCACCACCCGGTAGTCCGCCACAGCCGGATACTCCATCGAGATGAATTCTTCACTGGTGTGCTCCCCACGCACCGCCCCCGTCGCGATGATCATGTCTCCCGGCTTCAAGAAATCCTGGATCGCCCCACATGTCCCTATCCGAATGATGTTCTTTGCACCGATGCGGATCAGCTCCTCCACCCCGATCGCCGTCGGCGGCGTCCCCAGACCCGTGCTCGTGCAGCTGATGGGCACACCATCTTTCTTTCCCGTGTAAGTGATGTATTCGCGCTTTTCAGCCACCTTCTTGACCTCATCCATCAGACTGGCGAATACCTCCACCCGCCCCGGATCCCCGGGGATCAGCACCGTCGGCGCCACGTCCCCCATCACCATGTCAATGTGATGCTGCCTCTCACTGTGTATGTCCTGACTTGCCATGAGTACCTCCATCTTGCTGTGATTATAAAGACAAAATCAAATGGCTTCTGCCATTTAATTAATTACAGACCATTTGGATAAGATGGTCCTTAAGCCTATCTCCAAATTTCGTGCCAGCGATAAATGAAACGGGGGGACTTGATGGATGAACAATATACGAACAGCGGGTTTGAAGCAGCTAGTTGAAATGGAATTCGCTTTCGCATCTCTCTTCAATCTTAATGTGAATCTTTATTCTTCAGGTGAGTTAATGATATGATACAAAAGAATCGACGAATTGTCAAGATGTATTAACCAGTTTGTGCTTGTCGATCAGCGGTTGAATCCATATCTATTATAATTTTTTATCCCTGTATTCCATCCAATATTTTTTATTAAGGAAAAAAGATGAATCGTGAGATGCTTAATAGGAAAGCCAAAGAGTATTTGAATGATCTATGCTTCAATATCCCCACCCGTAGAGTTGGCAGCCAGGGCAATCGCGACGCGACGCGCTTCTTTCGGGAGGAGATGGATCGCTACGGGCTCAGCACCAAAACCCAGTCCTTCGACTGCATCGATATGCGTCTGGGGGAAATTCATTTGCGCTCCGGAAACAGGGAATTCGAAGCCTTCATCAGCCCCTATTCCACCGCCTGCGACGTGAACGCGCCATTGACCTGCGCCTCCACCATCGGGGAGCTGGAATCCATCCAGCCAGAAGGAAAAATTCTGCTGCTGCATGGTGAAATCGCCAAAGAGCAGCTCATGCCTAAAAATTTTGTGTTTTACAATCCCGCGGTACACCAGCGCATCTACGCGCTGCTGGAAAGCAAGAAACCTGCCGCGGTGGTTACCGCCACCAGCAAGAATCCGGACGCGGTGGGCGCCATTTATCCTTTCCCGATGATCGAGGATGGGGATTTTCACATACCCACGGCGTATATGACAGATATTGAGGGAAAAAAATTGCTCGCGCATGACGGGGAGATCGTCACATTGACCATGGACACAGCACGCATTCCCTCCAGAGGAGAAAATGTGGTCGCGAAAACCGGAAGAGGGACTGACAGGAGAATGGTGATCTGCGCCCACATCGATGCCAAGGAAGGCACTCCCGGTGCGCTGGATAACGCCAGCGGGGTGACCATCCTGATGCTACTGGCGCATTTGCTTCAGGATTATCAGGGGCGATTAGGAGTAGAACTTGTTGCCCTGAACGGTGAGGAGTATTACAGTGCTCCGGGGCAGATGGCTTACCTGAAGGAGAATGAAGGACAATATGGCAGCATCCTGCTGGCGGTTAACCTTGACGATATCGGATATTTCAAAGACCGCACCGCCTATTCGCTGTACGGCGTCCCGGATGCGCTGGCGGGTATCATTCGCAATGTATTTTCCGGCAGAGAGGGTTTCCTGGAAGGATCTGCATGGTACCAGAGCGACCACGGCATCTTCATCACCAACGGCATTCCCGCAATGGCAGTCACGGAGGAAAGTTTTACTGAACTGCTGGCTAAGATCACTCATTCCGAAAAGGATATCCCTGACATCGTGGACTCCAAGAAACTGGTAGAAAACGCATTTGCCCTGTGCGATCTGATAATCGCATTGAATCAGGAGGCAGGAAAAACAGGATGTTAACCAAAATATCAGAGCGTTTGTATCGGATGGCCAGGGGCTGGGCAGCGCTGCTTTCATTGTTGGTCTTTCTGCTGTTCGGCGCTTTGGTACTGCCTATCCAATCCAGAGCGGCGGAGAACTGCAGCGCCAGCGTCGGTTCGCCGGACACCTCACTGGTCTATTCCGCTAGGGACCTGTACCAGATGGCAGAATTCTATGGCGAAGCCGGGCGCGAAGCGTATATCCGGGCGCGCTTCAGTTTCGGCCTGGTTTTTCCGCTGGTGTACACATTTTTCCTTGTGACCTGCATCAGTTGGCTTCTAAGTAAAGCCCTGCCCGTAAGCAGCAGCTGGCGCGTGCTCAATCTGGTTCCGCTGGCGGGAATGGTCTTTGATTTTCTGGAAAACTTCAGCGCCTCTGCTGTGATCGGTCGCTACCCGCTCGAATCGCCACTAGCTGCCGCGCTTGCACCCGCATTCACTTTCATGAAGTGGGTTTTTGTGGGCGGCAGTTTTCTCCTGCTGGCGGCAAGCTTGGTGATTTTCCTGTTGAGTACCCTCCTTAAAAACAAATAGAGCGGATAACACCGCTCTATTCTAAAAGTCTGTGGTTCTTACGGGGCGTACAGAACCAGGTTGTCGAATTCCCAGTCCAATGTGGTGTCCTTGCTCATATCGGAGTACAGACCGACCTTACCCGTCAGCAGGCGGTTATCTTTGAACTCCTCCTGGAAGTCGCCGTTGATATAAAACGAGAAGGTGTCGCCTTCCACTGCCACGGTGAGTGTATTGACCTCGTTAATCGGGTTCAGGTCTTCCGACCTGCGGCCATTGATCAGGTTCGTCACACGGTCACCCCGCACAAGACGGAAGAAATAATACTGGTTGTTGTCAATCTTGAAGTAATAATAATTTTCAAAATCTTCATCCGCTTTGAGGAACACTCCCCAGGAATGGTACGGATGGCCGGAATGGCTTGCCAATCTGCCTTCTACCTGAATGACAAAATCGCGCATATCGCCGACCGGGACGTCAAGAGTTAACATATTATCCCTTTTGACTTCCACCCTGGCGGTGTATTTGCCATTGTACACATCGAACAGCGCGTCCCCCCACTTGCTTTCCAGCTCGCCCAGTGCCATATTCACCACAGCGGGATCCTCAAAGTCGGCGCAGTACGCCAGAGGATATGAAGGCTGACCTGGCAGGGAGATGTTGGCGGCGCATACCGCCATCGGGTCCGCTTGGGTGGGCTCGACGGGCGGTTCTTCTACTACCACCTCCGGCTCGTATTCCACCTCAGGTTCCGGTTCCGGTTCGGGAAACAGCATCCCGCATGCGGACACCACAGCGACCAATAAAAGGCTAACCACGAAAACAGTAAGTTTTTTGCTCATATTCTCCTCCAGAATTGTGGAATACCTATATTATATAGATATTTTTTAACTTTTACGCAGAATTAATCTTTTCCTCGAGTTCAAGGATGACTTTTTCCATCAGGGCAGCCCCAGCGCGAAGGGTATGCACGTCAAAAGCCAGCATTGCCCCCGCCGCTTTGAACAGATCAGACAGACCAACCGTTGCGCCCAGCGCCAGCGCGCTGCGGTATTGTTCCACCGCCCGCTGCTGATCCGCGATGGCATTGCGCCACACCTGCACAGCACCCAGCAGTGCCAAACCGTACTCCACATAATAAAAGGGCGCTACATGAATATGGTCCTTCCGCTGCCAGCCAGTCTTCATCACCTCCTCATACCCGTTCCAGTCCATAAATGGTCGGAAGCGTTTCTCCAGCTCCGCCCATTTCTCATCGCAACGCGTCGGGTCTGCTCCTTCAAATGGATGCGCATATACCCAGTGTTGGAAGGCATCCACGACCGCCATAAACAACCAGAAGCGCAGGTCAGTCTCGATGTGGTCTACCTTGGCGCGGGCGGCATCTGCCGCGGAATAATATCCACCGGATTCTTCATCCAGATAGGGCGAGGTCAGGTATTCCATCCCCATAGATGCCACTTCGGCAAACTCCATGGGAACATAACTACCGCGCTGCTGAACATAAGGCAAGCGGAAGGATTCAAAGGCATGAAAAGAATGTCCACCCTCATGCAGCAGGACCTGCACGTCCTCGTGAACACCGACCGCATTCGCGAAAATGAACGGTTTTTTGAAAAAGGCAAAATCCGCGCAGTAACCGCCAGCTGCCTTGTTTTTGCGGTTGTACAGGTCCAGCAGCCCTTCCCGTTTCATGGTATCGAAGTACGCGCCAAACTGTGGGTGGACGTTGTGGAAAATCGCGGATGCTTTGTCAGTGAGCTCCCGTACCGAATGAAATGGTTTGAGTGGGGGCTTTCCGGAAAGGTCCACGAAAAGGTCATAGTAGCGCAGGCGGTCGATCCCCAGTGCCTTTTTACGGCGTTCGACCATGCGATCCACTACCGGCACAACCGCCTCTTCGATCGCGCGGTGAAATGCCAGGCAATCTTCAGGGGTGTATTCAAAGCGATTGAGCTTCCGCCAGCGGAACGCGCGGTAATCCGGCATGTCCGCGTTTGCTGCGATCTCCTGCCGAAGTGCCATATACTCCACCCACTGGTTGTTGATCGCTTCGCGGTCAGCCAGCTGACGCTGGGCAAGTAGTTCCCAACCCTGCCGCCGTGTTTTGCGGTCATTTACTCGCAGCACCACTTCCATCTGGCGGGCAGTTTTCTCCTTGCCCTGCCACTGCACTGTCTGGGCGCCCATCAGTTTGTCATGCTCTATATTCAACTTTTCTTCTTTCACAAATAACGGCAGGTTTGTCTCTCGGAAAAGCGCGGCTTCCGAGCGCATACTGCGCAGTGGAATCTCAAAGCCGGCAACCTGCATCCCACTCGCCAGGAATTTTTCCTTGACCCTCTGCTCCGCCGTTTGCCAGTTCGGAAAGATCTCCCCCATAAAGTTCTCAAAGCGCTTCTGGGCATCCTTATCGGCAGTATTCACCGTGGTGGAGACATACAGGCGATTATAGATTTCATCCGCCATCTCGCTGACCTGCGTCCAGCGCAGCAGCCAATCTGCCACATCCGCCTCTCCTGGCGGTTGTTTTTCCAGCGCAGTAAAGTATGGTTCCAGGTCCGACCAGCCCCATGAGGTCAATTCCTCCAGTGCTGATACCGGGTGTTTTTCTGTCATGGGCTTCTCCTTGCTGCATGTTTTTAGAGCATTCATTCAACTACATCGACAGCCAATACAATTCTACAAAAATACACACTGTCATCCACGTAATAATCTTCTCTTTACCTTTCTTGGGCAGTTTCTTTCAGCGCTTCTTTTTCATGCCTGCAAACATGATCACCATGCTTGCCATCGCAATCCAGAACGTGATGGAAACCGCCCAACCTAATGGCTGGCTCACGGTGAAGGCGGTGTAAATTAACCCTGCGAATGCCGCATATTCCACCAGGATATAGGGAACATGGGTCACCCACTTGGAGCGGAAATCTATCTTAAGGATGTAATCCAGCAGCAGCTCGGTGATCAGATATGCCAACACGACTGCCAGACTGATGCGCACCCAAGGGTTATGCCCGGTCCTGAGGTAGGCGGTTAGAACTATTGTAAAGGGAATGATTAATGCAATCATCAGTACACCGAGGGTACACATCTGTTTCATTTTGCCCTGCTTCCAGGCAATAAAAACACCCGCGATTAGTATATTAATGGCTAATGCGGAGATGCCAAAAAGCACTGCAGTGAACCCGGTCATATATGTTGCTCCTTCGTTATACGATAGATATATTATATGTCTGCATTATTTCATCCACTCATACATTGGAGTAATGACAAAATTAACCAGGTCGTGAAGAAGGATTTTGAAGGGTTTCCTCCAAAAAAGCTAGGACCCTTTCCCAGAAATGCGGTTTAGTATGGCTGTCCTTATGTCCTGAACCAGGGATGATCCACACTTGGACCTTTTCCCGATTAGCCGCCTGAAACAGAGTATGTGCCTGCTGCACAGGCACGATATCATCCTTCTCTCCATGGATTAGGAACAGCGGACCGCTTACCGCGGAAATATTCGCCACCGGGGCAATACGATCGTAATTCAGGCCGGTTCTGGATTGGAAATAGCGGATGAAGAGCCAGCCAAAAGGGATATAAGGGAGATGCCAGGAATGAAATTGTTGCTTCATGACTTCCACTGGATGGGAAAAAGCACCCAGGGTTACCGCTCTGGTGATGCGGCTATCCAGGAAGGCAGCGTTGATAGCAGCGCTTCCCCCGACCGAGTGCCCAATGACCGTAACCGGTGTGGAATGGGAAGGCGCTCTTTCCGATGCAAAATCCACCGCTGCCAAAATATCCTGCATGAAGGACCAGACAGTCGGATAATTCAAACGGGTGCTGCTGCCATGGTTGCGCGCGTCGAACATCAAAAGGTGATAGCCGCGCGGATGCAGTTCGCGAATGAAGGGCAGAAACCACCCCAGGTTGCTGCCCCATCCATGTGCTAGTATGATCACCGGCCGGGCTTTTTCACCGGGAATCCACCAGCCATAGAGCTGACCTCCATCTTTGGCGGGAATGCAAATTTCCTCAAAGCGGATTCCAAGATCATCCGGCGTGACACGGTGGGGGATCTTTTTATTGCGCATCAAAAAAAGCGCCGCAGACCAGAGCAAAAAGACCAGCAGGCAAATAATCAGGATCGTCCGGACAATTTCCATTACCCATTCCTCCAAAGCAAAACTCGCGTAATCATACTGCAAAATACGCGCGGCTTAATGATTGAAGTGCATTCATTCCCGTATTCGATGAGTTTCTTGGAATCATGCCCTTTAATCGTTCATTACCGATAGATAGAAAAATATATAATGACCTATATGAAAGCATTAATCATCAATGCCGATGATCTGGGGATGACGCCGGGCGTCACGCGCGGGATTCTGAAGGCACACCGCAAGGGCAGCGTTACCTCCACCAGTGCCCTGATGAATTCATCCTTTATCAAGGAAAGTCTCCCACAGGCAAGACGCACATGCCCCACTCTCGGCATCGGTGTGCACCTGGTCATCACTGAAGGCAAGCCGCTGCTGCTGCCCGAACAGGTACCTACGCTGGTGGATGAAAGCGGTGCTTTTTATGAACTACATCAGCATCTCGAGCGACTGCCCGCGCTGAACAGCGAAGAGGTATACCGCGAATGGTGGGAACAAATCGAATCTTTCATCGCCTTCGGTCAGCCTCCGGACCATCTGGACAGCCATCATCACATCTCCTATTTCAACCATACGCTGTTCGAGATTATGTTACGATTGGCGCATGAGTATCATCTCCCCATCCGCCTTCCGCCCAATGAGTACCTGTACTCACTCGGAGGCGAAAATGTCCACAAAATACTGCTAGGTCATAACGTGCATGCGCCGGCTGCTTGCATCACATCTCTATACGACCGGACCGTCAGCATGGACAATATGTTGCGAATCATAGAGACTCTGCCGGATGGCGTTCATGAATTAATGTGCCATCCGGGGTATGCCGATCAGATTCTGATCGATACCTGTTCCTACAGCACACCGCGAGAACTAGAACTGAGTATTCTCACAAGCCCGCAGGTGAGGGCGGCGTTGGAAACCAACCAGGTCAAATTGGTAAATTTTGCCTCACTAACAGCCTGACTGATCAGAGCTTTAAGTGGTGGCTTTTAACCCACCCATTGGGAAAAGGTGTGTTTTCATCGGTTAGCACTTCCATAGCATTTCGGACCTTTGAGCGAATAGCAATGCTGGTATCGTCTTTGTATGCTTCAATGTGCTGAATAATCTCTCCCCTGTGTCGCGGGTAGAGCCGTGCAATGATGCACAGACTGACTATCGCCCAGGATCGGGTGAAAACGGCACTGTCTTCTAGCAATTCCAGCAGCGCTGGCAGAGTTCGAGGAACGCTTTCAGGATACAACGCCAAATGCCCAAGTGCCATGGCTAAGTGCATTCTGACCATCATCAATCTATCCTTGCGTAGTGTATCCAGAAGAAGGGGCAGAAAAGCGATGGTCAAGTCTGGACGTTCGCGAGTCATCTTCTCCAGTGCATCGCAGGCGCGCCCGCGCACTACTACTTCCTCACTATTCAAGCCATCAATCAAATCCTCTAATAATACCGGCTGCTGCAACACAGCTTCAGCCGCCTGGTTTGCCGAGCCGTCCGAGCGCAGGTCTTTCCCCTTCAGCCACTCCAGGATATCGCCCATCACTTATACCAATTCAGTATCAAAAACCCCAGCACAGCCGAACAACGCTGCCTGATCCCCCTTCTCCGCCAGCACCATTTTCGGCAGGGGGAACAATGCCAGATGCTGCTTCATCACCTGCTGGATGCGCTCCAGCAGGAAGGGGCGGTTACGGATCACGCCGCCGTTAAAGACGATGAGTTCTACCGGGTGAAAAATGAAGGTGTTAAGCACCAGTTGAGCGGCTTTTTCCACCACAACATCCCAGCGCGGGTCATCATCCGATACAGCAGGCATGTCCGTGCCGAAATATTCCGCCAGCATGTCCCCGCCCAGATGCGCTTCGGGGCAACCGCACTGCCCGCAGTTGCACACCTTCCCCTCCCACTCCATGAAATGGTGACCATTCTCAAACGAGAACATGAAATAGCGCCTGTCGTCGATCTTTC
>Ga0194112_10009951_pt1 | contig 12014 bp, 5 predicted proteins | sample TA2MahC400mmetaG_FD_146191 | JGI IMG/M metagenome (GOLD analysis project Ga0194112, IMG submission 146191) | Freshwater microbial communities from Lake Tanganyika, Tanzania - TA2015016 Mahale Deep Cast 400m | ecosystem: Environmental > Aquatic > Freshwater > Lake | place: Tanzania: Lake...
AAGCCGGTGCGAGAAAAAAGATTTTGGGGGGGCGGGGGCCGGCCGGCCGGTCATGGATTCCAGATCGGCGGGACGGCCCGCCGTCACCTGGACCCGCGTGCGACAAAAAACTCATTCGTCAGGGCTGCACTGCCGCGGACAAAATCGTTTGTCTTTGGCCGGGAACCCTCTATACTACCATCACCACCTTTGTTAGGAAGCACGCGGTTCTTGCGTGCGCTGGACGGAACGGGGGCGGAACGGCGACGGAACGCCATGCAAGCGGCTCACGGCAACAAGTCCGGCGCTCCGGCCCTGGCATCCCTGCGGCCCGAAGGGTCGGACCGGCCGGTCCGCAGAGGGCTGGACGCCCTCGCCCAGGTCTGCCAGATGGTCGCCGGCGATCTGGACGTGGAGACGGTCATGCGTTCGGCCATGCGCGCAGCCGAGACGGCCATGAACGCCGAAGCCTGCACGATTTTCCTGCGCGAGCCGGACCCGCCGCATCTTTCTTTTCACATCGTCGACGGCCCGCAGACGGACGGCCTGGCGCGCACCGCCCTGCCGATTGACGACCGCAGCATCGCCGGCTGGGTCGCAGCCCACCAGCAGCCGCTCCTGGTGCCCGACGCCTACGGCGATGCGCGCTTCAACCGCGAGTACGACGCCCGGACGGGCTTCCGCACGCGCAGCATCATCTGCGTTCCCCTGGCGGCCAAGGGGCGGCCGCTGGGCGTGCTCCAGGTTCTGAATCGGCGCGACGGCCGTCCGTTCGACGCGGACGACCTGGAACTGGCGCAGGCCGTGGCCGGCCTCATCGCCGTGGCCATCCACAACGCCGAGGAACACCAGGCCCGCGTCGCCGCGGAACGCCTGGCCACCGTCGGCCAGACCATGGCAGGCATGGCCCACTGCATCAAGAACATCCTGAACGGCCTCCAGGCCGGGTCGTATATCCTGGACCAGAGTCTCCAGTCCGCGCCCGAAAGCGGCGTGGCTCGCGGCTGGGAGATGGTCAAGCGCAACATGGGCCTGCTCTCGAACATCGTCCTGGACATGCTCAGTTACTCCCGCCCGCGAAAACCGCTCTGTCGGCCATGCCAGGTTGCGGAGATATGCCAGGGCGTTGCCGCCCTGCTCCAGCCGCAGGCCGCCGCCAGGGGCGTTGCGCTCGTCACGAGCGGCGAGACGGCCGAGGTCTGCGTCGACGAGGCGGGGATCAAGCGGTGTCTGCTGAACCTCGTGGGCAACGCCATCGACGCATGCGGCCCCAGCGGCGGCCTCGTCGAGATCGAAGCCGGCCCCGCAGGCGCCGACGGCCGCTTCGCCATCCGCGTCCGCGACAACGGCTGCGGAATCGACCCTGCCGCACAGGGCAAGATATTTGCACCCTTCTTTTCGACCAAGGGCAACAAGGGTACCGGACTCGGCCTGCCGGTGACGAAGAAGATCGTCGAAGAGCACGGCGGCGCGATCCAGGTGCGGTCCGCCCGGGGCGAGGGCACCGAATTCACGATCGTCCTGCCGGTGCGCCCCGAGGCCGAGGCGTCCGGTTGAGCCCCAACGAATCGTCTGCGGCAGGGCGCCGCAGACGCCAGCGACAAGGAGCAGGTGCACCTATGGCTACGCCGAGCAACAAGAAAGTGCTGGTCGTGGACGACGAGAGCGACGCGCGGGCCTTCGTCAGGGCCATCCTGGAACCCCAGGGCTGGCAGGTGGCCGAGGCCGTCAACGGCCTCGACGGCCTGAAGCAGGCCAGGGCCCTGCGGCCCGACCTCGTCGTCCTCGACGTCCAGATGCCCGGCAAGGGCGGCTTTGAACTCTTCAACGACCTCAGGGGCGCCCCGGAGACGCGCGGCGCCAAGGTCATCATGCTCACCGGCGTGGCCGAGAAGACGGGCATCCGCTTCTCCGCCAAGGACATGGGCGACTACTTGGGCGAGGAACCCGACGCCTACGTCGAGAAGCCCATCGACCCGGAGGTCTTCAAGCGCACCGTCCGGGACGTGACCGGGGCCGGTGCGTAGGCCGGGATGAAATCCCGACGCCCTTGCCGTGCCGGTGCGACAATGCCGGGATTACGCCCCGGCTTACACGCCTCGCGCAACAGGGTTAGCCGTCGCCGGCACGGCGACGCCCGCGGCCGCGCCGGCCGCGGCTGAACGACAATCTTCGCGCGGGCGGCGCACCGTCACCGACGCATTAGCGCCGGCCACATCTCTTCCTTTACGCGCGGCCCGACGCGCGTTATGGTCGCGCGGCGGGGCCGCGATTTTCTACTGCGGAGCGGAGGACCGCCGATGGACCTTCTTGGCCGCCTGCAAAGCCATCCCCTTTTCGCAACGTTCAAGCCCGAGGCCCTGGCCGAGGCCGTCCGCCTGGGCGCCGCCGCCACGTACGAGCCGGGCGAGGTGTGCATCCACCACGACCAGGCCGGCGACGTCTTCGGCATCCTCATATCCGGCCGCCTGGAGGCCATCCGCGACCACGGGACCCCCCAGGCCGCCCACCTCGGATACATCGAGCCGGGCGAATGCTTCGGCGAGATGTCCATGCTTACCGGCAACCCGACCACGGCCGACGTGGTGGCCTGCGAGAAGTCCGAGGCGGTCGTATTCCTCCAGGAGGCCATCAGCCCCGTCATCGCGGTGAACCCCGAGGCGGTGCGCTTCCTTGCACGCCTCATTGCGCAGCGCCTTGCGCCGAAGCCGGAGCCGTCACGGGCGGCGCCGCGGCCGGCCATTCCGTACAGCCTGGGCGCGGTCGGGCCGATGCGCATCCTGGCCGTCAGTTGCCGCCGCCGCGACGTGCGGTACGCCTATTTCGACACGACATCCGAGTCGGCCCAGGCGTGGGGCAGCGTGGGCGGCCTCGGCGGCCACGAGGCCATTCACATCCACAGGACGGCCGCCGGCGAGAAACGCGGGGCCGTTGCCCCGGCCACGCACGAGGCCGCCATCGAGGCCGCGCTGGCGGCCCTCGCGGCCAAGGACGGCGGCGTCATTGCCCGGACAACGGACCTCTCGGCCATCGGCCACTGCGTGCGTCACGGCGGCGTACGCTTCAACGGGCCGGCTGTCATCGACGATGCGGTCAAGGCCGAGATCCGCAGACTGGTCGCCCTGGCGCCGTACGACAACCCCCATAATCTGGCGGGTATCGAGGCGTGCCGGAAGTTCGCTCCGGGCGTCCCCCAGGTGGCCGTGTTCGACACGGCCTTCCACCTGACGATGCCGCAGGCCGCATGCCGGTACGCCCTGCCGAACGACCTGGCGCACGAGCCGGACCTGCGGCGGTACGGTTTTCACGGCATCTCGCACGAGGGCGCCGCGCGGGCCGCCGCCGCCCGCCTGGGCCTGAGTTTCGACGCCCTGCGCATCATCACCTGCCACCTGGGCGAGGGGGCCTCGCTTGCGGCCATCGACCACGGGCGCTCCGTGGACACCACGATGGGCTTTACGCCCCTTGAGGGCCTCGTGATGGCCACGCGCCCGGGCGACGTGGACGCCGGCCTCATCCTGCACCTGGTGCGCGACCGCGGCCTTGCGGCAGACGACCTGTACCGGCGGCTCTTTACCGAGTCGGGCCTGCTGGGCCTGTCGGGGGTTTCCGGCGACGTGCTGGAGGTCATGGAGGCCGCCAACAAGGGCGACGCCCGGGCCATCCTCGCCCTCCAGGTCTTCTGCCAGCGCGCCAAGAAGCATTTAAGCGCCTACATCGGACTGCTTGGCGGCGCCGACGCCATCGTCTTCACCGGCGGCGTGGGCGAGAACTCGCCCGGCGTACGGGCACGCATCTGCCAGGGCCTCGACTGGATGGGCATCGTCCTGGACGAGGACCTGAACCGCGGCGTCCAGGCCGCGCGCGGCGTAACAGAGCCGCTCTCCGTCAGGGGCGGCGCCGTGGCGCCTTCGCCGCACGCGAAGATCGGGGCGCGCGGCAAGGCGGCGGAAATCTCGGCGCCCCACTCGCGCGCCCGCATCCTGGTCGTCACGAGCGACGAAGAGCACACCATCGCCCGGCACACGGTCCAGGCCCTGTCGCACGCCCGCGTGACGCAGGTCATGCGGCAGAAGGAGAGGCCCATCCCCGTCGGCATCTCGGCGCACCACGTGCACCTGACGCAGGAGCACGTGGAGGCCCTCTTCGGCCGGGGCCGCACGCTCACCTGGCACGCCGACCTGACGCAGCCCGGCCAGTACGCCTGCAAGGAGCAGGTGAACCTCATCGGCCCGAAGGGACGCATCGACCGCGTCCGCGTCCTGGGCCCCGTGCGGCCGGAGAGCCAGGTGGAGATCGCGCGGACGGAGGAGTTCAAACTCGGCGTGGACGCCCCCATCCGCCACTCCGGCGACCTCGACGGCACGCCCGGCATCCAGTTGGAGGGGCCGAGCGGGTGCGTGCGCCTGGCTCGCGGCGTCATCTGTGCGATGAGGCATATTCATATGTCGCCGGAGGACGCCATGGCGTTCGCCGTCCGCGACCGCGACGTGGTGCGCATCCGCGTGCCCGGCGAGCGGTCGCTCATCTTCGGCGACGTGGTCGTGCGCGTCCATCCCGAGTTCCGCCTCGACATGCACATCGACACCGACGAGGCGAACGCCGCCGAACTGGGGGCCGACGCGGTCGGCTACCTCGACTCCATCCAGCAGCGCGCAAAGGCGTAGCGGGCAGGGGGCTTCACATGGGAACTGGCCGGTTTCTTCTTGCCGCCGCAGTGGCGGCGGCCGCGGCGCGCGGGGCCGCAGCGGACGACTTCTCCGTGCCGCTGGGCGTACAGGAACCGGCCGGCGTCGCGCGGCAGGGCGCGCCGATGTCGGGCGGCGTGCCGCTGCCAAGAGGCAAGTTCCCGCGCGACCAGGCGTTCTGGCTCGCGGCTGCCGACGGGCGGGAGGTCCCCTGCCAGGCAAGCCCGCTGGTCGCCGAGACCGACGGCACGCTCCGCTGGGTGCTCCTGGATTTCCAGGACGACATCGCCGCGGGAGCGACGAATACGTACACGCTGAAGGCCGCGCGCTCTTCCGCCAAGCCGCTGCGACCGACCGCCGTGCAGGAAACCCAGGATGCCGTCGCCATCGACACCGGCGCCATGCACCTGCTCATCTCGAAGAAAAAGCCGTTCGGCCTGCTCGACGCCGTGCAAGTTAACGGCAAGCCCGCTGTCACGGGCGGCGAGGTCTCGTACGTCCAGATGCAGGGCCGCAAGGGCTGGAACGACCCCGCTCCCTGGACGCCGCGGAAACTTCTCGCCGGGCCGCCGGAGTCCGTGAAACTGTGGTACTCCGGTCCTATGCGCGTCACGGTCGAGGCCGCCGGCCGCTTTGCTGACGACCCGCTCCGCGCCGGCTACCGCGCGTACATCACCACGTGGGCCGGCTCCACGCGGGCACATCTGAAGTACCTGCTCTGCAACTCCAACGCGGAGCAGTACACGCACATTCTCGTCGGCCGGTCGGCGATTGAATTGCGCCTGGCCTCCGCGCCGGGGGCAGTGATCCTGGGCGCCGACAAGCCCGTCGCAGCAGACGGCGAAGGCTGGCTCCACCAGGGCCTCCGCGCCGAGGGCATCCCGGACGCGGCCGTCCTGGCCAAGGCCGGCGCCGCCGACCGCGTCCTCTGGACGGGCAGCCGCAAGAACCCGGCGGCCGGGTGGATCGCGGCGCCGCCGGGCGTGTTCGTCTGTGACATCCTTTTCTCGGCGAATCCTGCGCGCCGGCTTGCCGTCGGCAGGGACGGCCTGGTGCTGGAAGGCATCGCGGAGCCGTTCGAGGCTGCCAAGGACGCCCGCGGGCGCGCGGCCGGGCGGCCGTGGTCGGCGGCGGGGTCCTGGCTCTTCGACTGCTCTCATCACACATCGGAATATCTTGTCGACTTCGCCGCCCCCGCCGACGGCGCGGCGCTCGACCGCCTTGCCCGGGCGGCGCGCGGCCGGCTGTGGGCCCTGGCCCCGAGCGATTACTACAGCGCGTGCGAGGCCCTCGCCGGCGGCCGCTTCGGCTCGCTGGCCGACGAGAAGGCGTGCTACGAAAAGTGGGGCTGGAAGTTCAGCGAGAAACTGGCGCCCGACGCCTCGCAGCCGCAGCCCGGCGCGTTCGTCCCGAACGAGGACAACCACTACGAGAGCGAGGCCGACAGCGTCCAGGGCCTCCTCCTCATGTACCTGCGCACGGGCCAGCGCGGCTGGTTCGACCTGGCCGAGGCCTGGGCCCGCTACCACATGGACCTTCAGACATGGCGCACCGACGGCTGGCGATGGAATGACGGCGCCATCTGGTTCCCCCAGGGCGGGCCGCTGGGCACCAACCCCGTGCGCGCCAAGTGGAACTTCACCTGGGGCCCCAGGTGGGCCGAGAGGGAGGCGAGCCCCGACTGCATCGACCTGTGGCGCCTGTGCATGGCCAAGAGTTGCTACTGCCACTTCTACGGCTCAGGCCTGGCCGACTGGTTCTGCCTGACGGGCGACCGCGACGCGATCGACGCGGCCGTCGACAACGTCGAGACGAAGGACGACGAGTTCCGCCGCTACCGCAAGTTCGCCCCCGGCAAGACGGAGATCGGCTGCATCCGCGGGTTCGGCCGCGGCTTCGAGGTGCTGATGCGAGTGCTGGAGGCCGACCCGGGCAACACATTCGTTGCCGACCTGGCGCACCTCTGCGCACGCACGCTGTGGCAGAGCCCGCTCGTGGACGAGCGGGGCTTCCATGCCAGCCACGTGGGCGGCGGCTTCAGCGGCATGCCCGCCAAGGAACTCTCGCCGCCCATCCGCCAGTGGATGCAGGAGGGCGGCATAACGTTCACGCAGGCGGGAGACACCGTGGACTCGCTCAGGAAGAGCGACGCCTCGTGGAAGGTCCGATGCTACGGTGGAACGTGGCAACATGTGTACATCCAGAACGGGGCGGACCTGTACGCCCGCCGCTTCGACGACGACGACATGCGCGATTTCACCGTCGCCTTCGCCCGGATGAGCGCCCGCTACATGCTCAGCCCCAAGTGCCGCCAGACGTGGTATTACACCTATTTCGACGTGCCGGACCTGGGCATGGTCTTCGACCCGTGGGCCTTCGAGCACACCGCCACGCAGGACGGCGCCGGCTGCCAGCACGACGGGTGGTACACGCGGTTCTACCCCGACGCCTGCGCGAAGGGCTTTTCGTGGACGGGCGACCGGCACCTCCTGGAGAAGGGCAAGGACTTCTGGTACTACGGCTCCAAGCGCGGATACCACACCAAGAACTGGACCGGCAAGCCCGACGAGGTGGGCATGTTCGCGCGCCACGTCCCGCCCAAGGAGGACCAGGTCCTCTCGACGTCGCGGCTGTTTTACGAGTGGTCGCACCCTCGCGGCGACGCCCGGCCCCCCGCCGCCGTGACGGACCTGGCCGTGCGCGTGCTCGGCGACGGCAAGGCCGAGGTGCGGTTCATCGCCCCGGCGGACCGAGGGGGCGGGCGGGTCGCCCGTTACCAGGTCAAGGCTGCGGCCCTGCCCATCGCCGCGTACGACGACTGGGACTACGCCCGCGACTCCGGCCGCAAACGCAACTGGTGGCGGGCTGAGAACCTCAAGGGCGAACCTGCGCCGGGGAAGCCCGGAGCGCCTGAGAAGTTCATCGTCAGCGGCGTCCCTGCGGGGGAGCGGCTGTATTTCGCCGTATGCAGTTACGACGATTCGTGGAACTGCTCGGAAATGTCGAACGTTGCCTCGCCCTGAGCGAGCAACCCCGCGGCGTTGCACCGTGGCACGGCCGGATTGTCCGGCCGCTCAGATGTGCACCGCCTGGATGCCCGCCAGTTGGCAGTAGCCCTTCAGAAGGCCTGAGTGGTCGCCGTAGAGGAACAACTGGTGGAACCCCTTGACGTCGCGGCAGTCGGGAATGTCGTCGAGCGCGAGTTCCACGCTGGTGCGGCAGCCGCCGGAGGGCGGCGTCTCGATGTTGGCGACCACGCGGCCGGTGCCGATGAGCATCGTCTTGCCGCCGCCCTCGAACTTCATCAGCGTAACCTTCTGGCCGAGGCGCCAGATGACCTGCGGAGAGACGCCGGTAGCCGACTCCGAGTGGCTTCTCAGGACGAACGGCTCGTGCGGCTTATCGAAGCCGTCCAATTTCGTCGGGCACGTGCAGTGTGCGCCCATCAACGTATTGTTAACCGTGTTCGGGGCGGGGTCCTGCATGAAGCCGGGGTGCTCGCACAATTTGGCCACAAGCAGGAGCGACAGGGCGGCACCGACGTCGGCCTCGCAGGCGCCCACCTGCCCCTCGTCCAGCAACCGCGAGAACCCGATGCACGGCGGGCAGGGAATCTTGCGGCTCCCCACCAGGCCCAGGCAGTCCATCGAGATGCCCTGGCAGTTCTCGGCGGCCATCAGGCGCTTGCATGCGATGTAGTTTTCGGCGGCATTCAGCACGTCTTCCTTCGACGGCTCGGCGACCTTCCTGGCTTCCTTGGCGTAGTATTCGGCGACGGCCTTCGCCTCGTCGTTTTCCTGGACCTTCGCCAGTTCATCGACGAACCGCTCGCGCGGCACGTAATGCAGCGTCGTGCCCGTCGGTTCGAGCACCTTGTCTTCCGTCTTGCTGCCGGCGGCGATGGCGATGCGGGCGTTCTTCATGTCCCAGATGGTCCGGTGCATGCGGAGGCCCGTTGCAAGCCACTCGACGTCCTGCGTCGCGCCGACGAACACGCCGGCGGCGCGCGAGGCTTTCTGAAGATGGCCCGTGAACGACGTGCCCATCGGGCTGAAGACAACCATCGGGACGCTGCCGCGCTCATCCACGATGCGGTTCACGTCGCCCCACCGGTCCAGGTGCATAATCGTCAGGAGGATGCCGTTGGGCGGCGAGGATCTCAGGCCTTCCAGGAACCCCGTCACGGCCGCCGCATCGTAGAGCGGCTCGGCGATCTCCAGGGCGACGCCCACCTCCTGGGCGGCCTTCTGGAGCGCCTCGGTGTATGCCTTCTGGTGACCGGCGAGGTCGTAGGAGGCGCCGGGCCAGCCCATCCAGTATCTCTCAATCTTGGGGCGGATGAAGGCGGCCCGGACGGTGGGCTTCTTGCCGGCGTCACCCTCGGCCGCCATGAGCGACGAGGCGAAGTCCAGCAGGCCCATCTTTGCGGCCAGCGCTGATGCACCCGCGGCGCTCGCCGCCCCCAGCAGCGTCCGCCGCTTCATCCGAATCTGGGGGCAACCGGGGAACCCTTGCGGCTCGACGGAATCCATCGCGGCACCTCTTGACCGAAAGTGTAAAGTGCAAAGTGTAAAGTTGCAAAGTGAAAAGTCAAGAAGGGCGACGGCAACGGGTACGCAGGCGGCGGCGAATCAGAGCCGCGACCAATCAGAGCCGCGGCCGTAAGGGAGCGGGGCCGTGGTGTGCGCACACCAACTACACCGCTCCCTTACGGTCGCGGCTCTGTCTTGCCCAACTGGATCCCCGCCGCAGCCGTGCCGTTTTTGACTTCTCACTTTGCATGATGCCGCAGGTGCGTGCCCTCGGCGGGGTGGGTCGGGAGGCCCACCGCGCAAACTGCCACGTGGCGTCGTGGCGTTTTGTCGCCCCTGCCGCGGCACCGCGCTCACTCGCCGCCGCCCTCCAGCAGGTCGGCCCACTCTTTCCGGAGGTCCGCCAGTCGCCGCTCCTGCTCGTCGCTGAACGACCCGCGCTGCTGGCCGTACGCATCGAGCCACGTGATGAGCCGCGCCAGGTCGCCGGCCGCCAGGCGCACCTCGTAGTGGCCCTTCTCCCGCGTAAGAAGTGCCAGGAGCGGGCTGCGCAGTGCACCGCCGTCGCCGACGGGCGATCGGCCCTCGCGGTAGCGGGCCAGGACGTGCTCGCGCACGCTCTGCGGACCGCCGTAAGTGATGAGGCCCCGGTAGGCGGCCGCCGGCGTCAGGTTGAACTTCGCCGCCGCCTTGTCGGCCGCATCGGGCCGGTGGCACGACACGCAGTGCCTATCGAGCACGGGCTGGACAAGCCGGTCGAATCGCAGCGGCCACGAGCCTTCCGGCCCCGGCAAGATTTTCGACGGCCCGCGCGCAAGCGCCGCCGGCCGCGAGCCAGCGGGCGCCGTCTCCCGCCGCTCGTGGCATCCGATGCAGCCGAGCGTCTGGCCGGGCTGAACGTAGGTGAGCGTACGCATGGTGCGGACCGCGCGGCCGCCGGCGTCGAGCGCCTGGAAGAACACCGCCACGCCCGACGGCACGCGGAAATAGGCCGACCCGTCGGCCTCGACCGGCACAGTGCCCAGGACGCACTTGCCCGGGTCGTCGCGCGTGACGCCCAGAACGGGCGAGTTCATCTCCGGCTGCGTCTTGGCGGGCATGGCGATGACGCGCAGGCGCTTGACGGCGCCGCGATCAAGGCCGGCGAGCCCCTCGTACACGTCCTGCACCAGGAACCGCCCTTCCTGCGGCCCGTCGAGCGCCACCGAGGTTGCCACGGCCGGCGGCCGAGGCCGCGGCCGCAGCGGAATCGGACAATGGCTTGAAATCTCCGGGTCCCGATAGAGAAGTTCCAGGTTGCCGAACGCGTCGTACAAATACAGCCCCTGAGCGTTCCGCGGATTGCGGTCGTCGTCATCCATCCGGCTGTGAGGCGGAAGGCCCTTGTTGCTCCATGCCACCAGGTAGTATCTCTCGGAGAGCGGCCACGGGCTGGCGTAGTACGTCGCGGGCCAGCCTTCCGTCTCGGGGAAGCAGACCTCGGGCGTCAGGCGCACGAGCGGTTCCTGGCCGTCCACGCCAGCGGCCGGGTCCAGCAGCACCAGGCTCCCGCCCGTGATGGAGTGGTGGCCGCTGGCCGTGAAGATAACCTTGTGCGACCCCGGGATGCCGCGCGCCTCGAACACGCAATGCGGGTTGCGGGTGAAGTTGCCCCAAACGGCCTGCGGGCCCGTGCCGTCGGGGTTGGTGGCCCACAACTTCATGTAGGGCATGTTGTCGCGGTCAACGTAGTCCCAGCGAGCGTAGAGGATGCGGCCGTCGTTGCCCACCGAGGGCGTCCACTCGAAGTTCTCGAAGGGCGACAGGGCACGCAGGCCGCGGCCGTCGCCGTCCATCGCGTGCAGCGTGTAAACGGCCACAGGGCGCGAGGCCCCGCCGCCGCAACGGACGTAACTGTCGGGCATCGTAGCCTGGAGCGTTGCGGCAGCAGTCGCTTTGGTGCACTGAACGAACTGGCCGCGCCGCGTAGAGAGAAAGGCGATCTGCCCGTCGGGGAGGTACCGCCCGTCGAAATCGTCGTACCGGCCGCGAGTCAGTTGCCGCAGGCCCGTGCCGTCAATGTTAATCTCGTAGAGATGATAGAATAGATCCTCCGGCAGGTCATCCTTGACGACCTTGTTCTTCACCGCCGCCGCGTGCGGGTAGTGGCGGGCATAGGCGAAGAGGACGCGCCGGCCGTCATGTGATAGGTCCGGCCGCAGGAAACTGCCGTCCGGCAGCGAGGTCGTCAGACGCCGCAGGCGGGGCGAATCGGTCTTGAACCCGTCGAGTATGAACAGGCCGCCCCCCGGCCGCGACCACCAGCCATAGTACTGGTCCGACATGTGCGGGAAGACCCCCGGGGCGTGCTTGACGAACACGATGGAGTCGAAATCCAGCAGCGGGTTGGCCATCGCGAGCCGCCGCACCGCGCGGCGGGCGGCGAGGTACAGTTCGCGGCGGGCATCCGCCGGAGCGCCGGGCGGAAGGCCCTTTTCCGCCTGCGCGAGTTCCTCGAGCGAACGCTCGGCGGCCGCGGCGTCAACGCCCGCGGCGCGCAAGTCCGCCGCCAGGCGCCGCCCGCGCTCGAACACTTCCGCCAGCGGATAGTCGCCGGCGGCCCCTCGCGGCCCGGCCCCGCCCCTGTGGGAGGCCGACCACCGGCTGACGCTCGACTGGTCAGCCGCGCGGCCCAGCGCCAGGTTCTTCGTCGCATCCGCCGCGCCGTAGACTTCAACCTCATCAAGATGGAGATAGCCGCTGCCGGCCAACTGAACGCGCACGAACCTCGCGGCAGCCCCGTCAAGCGGCACCGCCAGGGGCTTGCCTTCCGTGG
>Ga0194112_10009955_pt1 | contig 12011 bp, 9 predicted proteins | sample TA2MahC400mmetaG_FD_146191 | JGI IMG/M metagenome (GOLD analysis project Ga0194112, IMG submission 146191) | Freshwater microbial communities from Lake Tanganyika, Tanzania - TA2015016 Mahale Deep Cast 400m | ecosystem: Environmental > Aquatic > Freshwater > Lake | place: Tanzania: Lake...
CGCACGTCATCGGTGGGGACGCAGAACATCTCGCCATCGACGTGCGCGGTCAGAGGAGAAGCGCTGACGACTCGAATATGTTTGGTTCGGCGGCTGTGAACGAGTGGATGATTATTCGGGGGACCGCTCCACGCGACACGGGGCAGCCAGTGCAGCATCGCAAAACGGGACATCGCACCGACGTGCAGAATGTCGAACAACCCGTCGTCATGGGTCGCTTCCGGAGCAAGTGTGAAGTTCCCTTCGCGACGAGCCAGCAGCACGCTCAGCATTCGCGTGCGAGATTCGATCACGGCCTCGTTATAGAACTGAATTGTCCAGGAGGGAGCAGATGACATGCGGAGCACGGCTCGCAGCGAAGCCCAGGCATACAACGGCAGTCCTTGCAGCCAAGGGATTCGTCGAGCTTCCAAAGTCACTTGCCCGTTGAGGCCGATTCCCAAGCCGCAGACAAAATACTCAGACCGTCCGTGCTCGCTGACCACTCGACCGACGTCGATCGCCACCCCTTCCTCCGCTGCCAAAGTTGCTCCGAACTGGTGACGCAAACTCGCCGCGAGATCGTTCGCAGATCCGATCGGCACGATTCGCAATATCACGGACGAATTGGCAACTGCGAGAATTCCATTCGCAACTTCATGAACCGTTCCGTCACCGCCGGCGGCTCCGACGAAGTCGAATCCATACTCTGCCGCCTTTTGAGCCAGCTCACGTCCATGGCCGCTCCGCTCCGTCGGCCAGAGTTCCGTTTCGCCTGGCCAATTTGTCACAAGATGTTCCAGTCGCTGCTTCGCTCGGCCCCGACCCGCCGCCGGATTGAAGATCACGCAGCCGCGAAGGAGGCGAGTGGGCATGACATTGGTCTCAAGTGAACTCGCGACGACTGAAACGGTCCTAGGACTGTGGCGAGGAAATCGCTGGTCGGCTTAATTACACTCCGCCGGTCAGAAGCGGTCTTGTCCTTGCGACTCAGGATCACGAAGTTCGATGAATTCCGCCATGCCGTATTCACGTCGCGAAATGCTTTCTCGTTCAGGTCTCGGTTTCGGAGCGATCGGGCTGGCGAGCGTTTTGCAACAGACTGGACTCTTGCAGCCAACGGTCGCAAGCGAGGCGGGCGGGGTTGCTCTCAATCCGCTGGCACCTAGGCATCCCCATTTTCCGGCGAAGGCCAAGCGAGTCATTCATCTGTTCATGAATGGTGGGCCGTCGCACGTCGACACATTCGACCCGAAGCCATCGCTCGACAAGTACCATGGACAGGAGTTGCCGTTCAACTTGCCAACCGAGCGAAAAACCGGGGCTGCGTTTCGTTCGCCGTTTCGGTTCCGGAAGTACGGCGAATCGGGGATCGAAGTCAGCGAACTGTTCGATCACACGGCGAAGCACATCGACGACATCGCGGTGATTCGTTCGATGCAGGCGGACGTGCCGAATCACGAGCCGTCGCTGTTGCTCATGAACTGCGGCGAGCCTCGGCAGATTCGGCCCAGTTTCGGATCGTGGATGACCTACGGCCTCGGCAGTGAGAACCAAGACCTGCCCGGATTCATCGCGATGTGTCCCGGCGGCTATCCGATTCAGGAGTCGCAGAACTGGCAGGCAGGTTTCCTGCCCGGCGTCTATCAAGGGACATACATCGACACGAAATCGACCGAGATCGACAAGCTGATCGAGAACATCCGCAACCCTCATCTCAGCGTGACGCAGCAGCGGCGACAGCTGAATTTGTTGCAAGAGCTGAATCGTCGGCATCAGCAGCAGCGGCCGGGGGACGCGCAGCTTGAAGCCCGCATTCAATCGTTCGAGCTGTCGTTCCGCATGCAGCGCGACGCCGAAGAGGCGTTCGACGTCAGCCGCGAGCCGAAGCATGTGCTCGACGCTTACGGCCCCGGCACGCAGGCTCGGCAGATTCTGATTGCTCGGCGATTGATCGAGCGCGGAGTGCGATTCGTCCAAGTCTGGCACGGCGAAGGCCAGCCGTGGGACAACCACGACGATATCGAAGCCAATCACCGCCGACTTGCCAAGCAGTGCGATCAAGCGATCGGCGCGTTGCTGACCGACCTCAAGCAAAGCGGGTTGCTCGACGAGACGTTGGTCATCTGGGGCGGCGAGTTCGGCCGCACGCCGACCGTGGAACTCCCGAAGACCGGCTCGAATGCCGGCAAGATCAACGGCCGCGACCACAACCATCACGGTTTCACGATGTGGCTGGCTGGCGGCGGCGTGCGCGGCGGCTACGTCCACGGAGCCACCGACGAATTCGGCTTCAAAGCGGTCGAGCAACCGGTTCACGTCCACGACCTGCACGCCACGCTACTGAAACTCCTCGGCTTCGACCACGAACGCTTCACCTACCGCTACGCGGGCCGCGACTTCCGCCTGACCGACGTGCATGGCAAAGTCGTGCACGAGCTGATCGCGTGATGGAGGAATTGGTCGGGTCTGCGAATTTCAGAAATTGCGGAGATCGTTGTGAGAAGTAGAATCCACTGTGACCGCAAATTCTGAAATTCGCACATCCGACGCCGATCGTCTAGATCCCGCCCGCCCATCGAGTGAAGCTCGATTCCTCGCCGCTATGGCCGACGCTGGCTTTCCGGTTCCGTCGGTCGCGGCGATTCGCGAGCGATTCCAGCCGTTGCCAATCGCGCTCGCGGAGTTGTTGCTCGAATGGATTCCTCGGCTGGAGGAGGGGCCGTTGCAGGAGTCGGTGGCGTGGGCGTTGTTAGCGGCTCGGAAGGGGACGTTGGATGGAGCCAAGCTCAGCGAGTTGTTTGACGCCGCGTCGAGCGACGATTTGAAGCACGCGCTCGCAGCGGTCATCCATCAGACTCGGCCGAGGAACCTCGGCGAGTGGCTGCTCGCAGCGGTTCGAGACCGGCGGTCGGGAACCGCTCGCAATCAATTAGCGGCAGCCGTCGCGAAGATGTTGCCGTCCGAACGAGCGATCCCGGTGCTGCTTGAAGTCTTTTACGAGGCCCCTTTGGCGGCCGTGCATCCACTCGGCAAGGTCGGTGATGTGCATGCGCGAGACATCCTCGCAGCGGCACTCCCAACGGCGACCGGTCCGTTGCGGCGTGAATTACGGCAGGCGATTGCGCGGATCGAGCGGCGATGTGCCAAGCACTCGCTTCGGCGGCCGGGGGAAGACAGTCCGCCAAATTCGTTTTGAATCCATTTCATGTCTCGGGGAAGTGACATCCCTCACTCGCCTTGTGTTTTCGATCGGCGCGGCGTTCTACTTCTGGCCGTCCTGAATCACTTCTTGCCAAAAGGATTTTACCGATGAAACTCTTCCTGAAAACTACTGTGTTGTCGATGCTGGTTTGCGGATTCACTTTTGCCGCGTCATTGCTTGTCGCTGACGAATCGGCCACACCCTCGAAAGAGACCCTCAAAGGGCAGGGGCCGGGGTGGCGAGACCTCACGGAGGCGGACTTCGTGAACGTGAATTGCAATCCCGACACTTGGACCTGGAAGGACGGGCTCATTCAATGCACGGGTACGCCCGTGGGTGTGATACGCACCAAGAAAGAGTTTACGAATTTGGAACTCGTTGCGCAGTGGCGGCATCTGAAGCCGGCCGGGAACTCCGGCATCTTTCTGTGGGCGACTGAGGAAGGAATGAAAGACTTGAAGCCGAACGCTTTGCCGAAGGTCGGCATTGAAGTGCAAGTGTTGGACATCGGCTACGAGACGAACTGGGAGAAGTCCAAAGGGAAACCATCGGACTGGTTCACCAGCCACGGAGACGTGTTTCCGGTCGGCGGTTCCAAGATGAAGGCGATTACGCCCCAGATCACCTACACGCGCGATGATGGTTCGACCTATGTGGTGGGCAAGCCCGACAGCAGCCGCAGCTTTCCGACGAAGCGAATCACCAAACCGGTCGGCGAATGGAACGACTACTACGTCCGCGCGGTCAACGGCGAGGTCGAACTGTGGGTCAACGGCGAGAAGGTCAACGGCGGCAAGGACTGCGAACCGAACAAAGGATTCCTCTGCCTCGAATCAGAAGGCTCGCCCGTCGAATTCAAAGGCCTGCGGATTCGTGAACTGCCGTAGGTCAGCCTTTCTTAGCTGAATGGATCTATCAACAACGCGGTATTGCCAATTGGGGTCCAGCTGGAAAGCCTGATCTGCTTCTCAGTCCGCGACCAAGTAGGACTTCAGCAAGCGGAAGTCGTGCCGGGTGCAACTTTGAAATCTGGTGGTGTCAGGAGGCCAGCCGCGCGGTTTGATTTTCACTTGGTAGATAGGTCCGCTCCCTTACTCCTTGCTTTTGGGTGACCAGAAGGGCCGAACTTCATTGGCCAACGGCCGCCCGATCTTCTCCGCGAATGCGATTTGGCGGCTGGTCCAATTCTGGTCGAGCGTCTTCGAGGTGTCGCGGCCCAGAGGACGTTCCATACCGGTGTTCCAGAGGCGGAATCTCAAATCGAATCGACCAGATAAATGCCGTCGTAGGTGCTCTCCAGCCCTTACAAGTACGAGAAGATGTGGCACAACGAACGGGCTTGCATCTTCTCGGTCAACTGAAAGAAACCTGTGCCCTGTCCGCGGTTTCCAGTCCCGCTAGAATTCCGCTGTGAATTTCAAGTCCGCTTTCGATTTCCAGGAGGATGACGTGCGCTGGTCCAAGGCTTTGATCCCGACGATGAAGGAAGTCCCGGCGGACGCAGAAGTCCCCAGCCATCAACTCATGTTGCGGGCCGGCCTGATCCGACAACTCATGGCCGGCAGCTACACCTACCTGCCGCTCGGCTGGAAGGCGCTTCGCAAAGCCGAAGCGATCGTCCGCGAGGAAATGGAAGCCGCCGGAGCGATCGAAATCCACATGCCCGCGCTGCAACCGATCGACCTCTTCCTCCGCACCGGACGCAAGGAGGCCTTCGGCAACGTGCTGTTCAACTGGAAGCAACGTCGAGGCAACAGCGAGGTCCACTTCGCGCTCGGCCCGACGCACGAAGAAGTCGTCACCGATCTCGTCTCGAAGCACGTCAGTAGCTACCGCCAACTGCCGCTGAACTTGTTTCAGATCCAGACAAAATTCCGCAACGAAGAGCGGCCGCGGTTCGGAGTCCTTCGCACCAGCGAATTCCTGATGAAGGACGCTTACAGCTTCCACGCGACTCTTGAATCGTTGAATGAAACCTATCAGGCGATGTACCGAGCGTACTGCCGTATCTTCGCTCGCTGCGGACTCGAATACCTGCCGGTCGAAGCCGAGAGCGGCCCGATTGGCGGTGATGCTTCGCATGAGTTCATGTGTCCGGCCAACAACGGCGAGGACCGCATCGTCCACTGCCGCACAACCGGCTACGCCGCGAACCTCGAACGCGCCGACACCGGCCGCAAACCACCGACCATCGCCACCTCACCCGAAGCGAAGCCGCTCACGAAACTGCACACGCCCAACGTCGGCTCGATTGAAGCGGTCTGCAAATTCTTGAAATGCAAACCCGAGAGGATGGTCAAGACGCTGATCTACTCAGCCGACGACAAACCGGTCGCGGTTCTGATTCGCGGCGACCACGAAGCTAACGAAGGCAAAGTCCGCCGTGCGCTTGGTGCGACAAAGCTCGAAATGGCGACGCCCGAAGTCATCCTGCAAGTGACCGGCGCCCCCGTCGGCTTCGCCGGCCCGGTCGGCATCAAGTGCCCGATCTTCGCCGATCACGACGTCCCGCTCATCGTCAACGCGATCACCGGAGCGAACGAAGGGGATCACCACATCGTCAACGTCAACGTCGGCCGCGACTACTCGCTGACGACGACACACGACCTCCGCAACGCTGCCGCCGGCGATCCGAGTCCTCGCGGTGAAGGGACGCTCGAACTCGTTCACGGCATCGAGATCGGACATGTCTTCAAGCTCGGCACGAAGTACTCGGTCTCGCTGGAGGCGTACTTCTCCGACGAGAAGGAAACGCGGCATCCGCTCATCATGGGCTGCTACGGCATCGGCGTGAACCGCATCATCGCCGCGCTCGCCGAGACGAAAAACGACGAAAACGGTCTGATCTGGCCCCTCGCCGTCGCTCCCTACGAAGTCGTTGTGATCCCGCTTCAAGAAGAACCGGCCGTCGTTGAAGCCGCCGGGTCGATTTACTCTCAGCTTCAAAAATCCGGCGTCGATGTGCTGCTCGACGACCGCGCTCAGCGAGCTGGCGTGAAATTCAAAGACGCCGACCTGATCGGCTTCCCGCTGCGAGTCGTCATCGGCGGCAAGGGCCTGCAAGAAGGCCTCATCGAACTGAAATGGCGCACCGACTCAGCCCCCGCCAAAGTCCCCGTCGCTGACGCACTCGCAACCGTCCTCAACCAACTCGCCGACCGCCGCCGGCAAGAGGCCGCGAGGGTTCCGGTTTAGGAACTCAGGCGGACGCCGCCGATGGAGCACTTCCGCGCAACATGGTTATCCGAAAAGCTCTCCCAGCACGCGACCGCCTTCGGTGATTGGCGTCGGTCGGCCTTCGGGGTCGGGGATGCGGAGGTTGGGATCGATGCCGAGTGAGCGGAAGATCGTGGCGGAGAGGTCGGCGGGGGTGACCGGTTTGTCGGCGGGGTAGCCGGCGTGTTTGTCGGACTTGCCGTAGGCAGTGCCGCCACGGATGCCGGCTCCGGCGAAGAGCATGGGAAAGCAGTGGCACCAGTGGCCTCGGCCACCTTGCGGAGTGACACCGGGGGTGCGGCCCATTTCGCTCGTGAGCACGACCAGCGTTTCGTCCAGCAGGCCGCGAGTCGACAAGTCTTCGAGGATCGCCGTATAGGTTTGGTCGAGGCCCGGCAGCAGGATGTTCTTGATGTCGTTGTTCTGAATGTGCGAGTCCCAGCTGTAGCCGTCGGGGCATTCCCACTGGACGGTGACGAAGCGTGCTCCAGCTTCGAGTAATCGCCGGCCCAGCAACGCAGCCTGGCCGAACAGGTGCCGGCCGTAGCGGTCTCGGGTGGTGGGTTTCTCTTGGCGGATGTCGAGTGCGTTACGAATTGGAGCCGAATTTGCCAGCTCGAACGCTCGTTGCTGGAAGCGCGAGTAGGTTTCGATCGGGCGGGTCCGTTCGATCGACTCGCACGCGATGTCGAATTGTTCGAGCAGCGTCTTGCGGCGGTTCAACCGGTCGAGCGTCAGCGTTGGTTGCTCATCGAGTCCTTGAATTCGCAGGTCCATCTCTTGATCGGTGACTTCGCGGAAGAACGGATTGTCCTTCGCATCGCGGCGGCGAAAGTTCGTCGCCAGCGCATTGTACGACCGACCCAGCCAACCGGCGTACTGCCCCGGATAGTCGTAGCCTTGCAAGTGCCCCAGCGGAGCTGGCACATAGACGTAGCTGGGCATGTCGCGGAAGCGTCCGGCCGCGGCTCGCTGGTCGAGGTATTCAACGATCGAACCCATCGCCGGCCAATCTTTGTCGGGTGTGGCGTTGAGGATCGTCTCCGGCAAGTGCCACGGCCGGCCGGTCTGCATCCAGTGGCAAGCGTGATGATTGTTGTGCGTGTGATGGACGGTCCTGACGACCGCGAACTTGTCCGACATCGCCGCCATGCGCGGCATGTGTTCGCAGATCCGCAGGTCCGGCGTGCGCGAGTCGATGGGCGAAAACGTCCCGCGAATGTTTTCCGGAGCCTCCGGCTTCATGTCCCACGTCTCATGCTGACTTGGACCACCGTAGAGGTATAGGAACAGGACAGACTTCGCGCGCGCGGGCAACAGCCCACCGGCTTCTTCCGCCGCGAAGAGTTTTGGCAGCGTCGCACCGAGCAATCCTGCACCACAGGCTTGCAGCAAGTTGCGGCGAGCGAATCCGTCGCACACTCGTTGAGGTCTTCCGAAAATCTCGAGCATGATGACTCCAAATCAAAACAGCGCGGCGATCGGCTGACCCTCCTCCATCAATCGGAAGGGGCGGCCTTCGGCGTCGATGGCGTTCAAGTCGTCGATGCCCATCGCGCGGTACACGGTGTGAGCGATGTCTTCGGCTCCAACCGGATTATCGGCGGGATATTCGGCGACCTTGTCGGTCGTGCCGTAGGCTTGGCCTCCTTGGATGCCGCCGCCGGCCAGCAGAATGGATTGGCACGCGGTCCAGTGATCGCGACCGGCTCCGCTGACGCCGCCGGAGCGTGGGTCGCCGATCTTTGGTTTGCGCCCCATCTCACTGCTCACGAGGACCAGTGTCGTATCGAGCATCCCTCGCTCATGCAGGTCAGCCAGCAGTGCGGCGAAGGGGCGATCGAACTCCGGCAGCAGGTGGTCGCGCAGGCAACCGAAATTGTTGCCGTGCGTGTCCCAGCCGCCGCCGCTCTTGCAGAGTTCGCTGACGATGTCGCTCCCTTTCCAGAACACCGTGACGAACGGCACGCCCGCTTCAACCAGTCGCCGAGCCATCAAGAAGCTGGTTGCGGTGATGGTGTTGCCGTACTGATTGCGAATCGATTCCGATTCGGCCGAGAGATCGAAAGCGGCTTTCGTCTGCGGTGCGGTCAGCAGGGAAAACGCTTTCTCCTGCTGCTTCGAGTAACCGCCAGCGGAGAGCGAATGCTCCACCAATCGAGTTGTCCCATCGAGCGACGACAGCAAGTCTCGCCGCGACTGCAAGCGGCCAAGCCCAATGTCGCCGTGAAGCTGCAAGGCCGGCGCGGTAAACGTCATCGGCTTCGCACGCGAGCCATCCACGAAGACTGGATCAAACTCCAAGCCGAGTCGCGCACCAAACTGTCCCGGCCGTGTGTATTCGGGAGCCCCTTCCTTCTGCGGCAGCGAGATCACCGACGGCAGGTAAGGATGCGGCGGCCGCTTGTAGGCGACGGTCGAAGCCATTGACGGCCAATCGGTCGGGTACGGCGTGCGAGCATTCAGCAACTGCCGAAACGACGGATCGCCCGCGTGGCCGGTCAGGTTGTAGTAGTAGCCGTGATGATGGTCGCCGGTCCCTCGACCGAAGTCTCCCAGCGACCGCACGACGGCAATGTGATGCGCTTGCTTCGCCGTGAACGGCAGGTGCTCGCACAGTTCCAGGCCGGGAGCGCTCGTCGCGACAGGATTGAATTCACCGCGATACTCCAGCGGAGCATCGGGCTTCAAGTCCGTGGTGTCGATATGCGAAACACCGCCGCTCAGCCAGATCATGATGCAGGACTTCGCGGGCTGCTTGCCACGCGCTGCATTGCTCGATGACGGACCGCGATCCGCTCGCGCCGCATTAACTCCGCAAAAGCCCGCACCACCTGCCACCAGAAACGCCCGGCGATCCAGCGAGCCAGCATCAGGAATCCGCAAACCCATTGAACTTCTCCATCCTAAACCCGGACGAAGGAACTACTCAGATAGCGGAGGATATTATCGAATCGAGTCGTGCAGCACGATCTGTAAAACCGCCGAATGATTGAAACCTCCCAGGCACAAAGACACCAAGGACAGAATTCCTTAATGCCTTCGTGTTTTGGTGGTTTCCAGTGTTTCCGAATGTATGGATTACTTCGGCGTAACGATCACTCGGCTACTGGTGATCTTCACGTCCTGCTTCGGGCGGTCGCCGGAGCCTGTCGGAACGCTGCCGATTTTGAGCACCACATCGAGACTCGCTTGATCCGCGGTCTTGCCGAAGACGGTGTATTGGCGGTCGAGATGCGGCACTCGGCCGAGGCAGACGAAGAACTGCGAGCCGGCCGAATTCGGATCGTTCGTGCGGGCCATCGAGAGGACGCCCGCCTCGTGCAACTTGGCGTTGAATTCTTGCTTGATCGTGTAGCCGGGCCCGCCAGTGCCGTTCCCCAACGGACAGCCGACTTGGATCACGAAGCCGGAGATGACTCGGTGGAAGATGATACCGTTGTAATAGCCAATCTTCGTCAGGCCGATCAAATTGTTGGCGTGACCGGGAGCCACGTCGGGATACACGTCGAGCAAAATTTTTCCCATAGTCGTTTCAAACTCGACCTGATAGGTGTTTTTTGAGTGATCCACATCCTTCAAAGCGGCGTCCACTTCGGCTCGGCGATTCGGTCCAGACAATCCCACGGGAGTTTCCTTTCAAGAGTCAGCTTTCAAATCCGCCGCAGCTTACAAGCGCTGGACGATTGGGTGCGGATCGTAGAAGCCGCGCCGTGCTTCGGCAAACTAGGTCGTGTTGACATTCCAGCCGTCTAAGCGGGGGAGACGCGGTAGGCCGCCTGTGAGCAATTGGCCTCAAGGAAGACGAGATCCTGCGTCGGTTTGAATCGTCGGATGAGCAATGGGAACGGGTGAAGTGTGTTTTGTCGGAAAGCCGGGCGATCCGGGGCGGAGCGGCGAGTCGAACGGTGTCTTTCAGCGGTTCAATCGTTGGGCAAAGAAGGGCATTTGACAGCGAGTCTTCGACGCCTCGCAAGACTCGGATCTGGGATGGCTGCTCGGCGCGACGGTCGTGTGGGCTCACGTTCACGCGGCGGACGCCCGCATAAAAACAGGAACCGGGAACTCGGCCGGTCGTGCGGCGGATTCGGAACGAAGATTCACGCGGCCTGTGACGATCCCGGCAACCCGATAAAGTTTTTGCTGACGCCGGGCCAGACACACGACATCACGCAAGCCGCGTGATTCTTGGAAAGTCTGTCGGCAGAACACGTCATCGACGACAAGGGCAATGATGGCGATCGTGTGCTGGAGAAGATCCATGCTCAGGGGAGCCAAGCCGTGATTTCTTCCAAGAGCCACCGCAAAGTCCAGCGACCTTACGATCGAGAACTGTACCGCGATCGCAACCACAGCGAACGTCTGTTTGCACGTCCGAAACAATGCCGCCGCATCGCCCACCGCTACGACAAAACCGCCCGCAACTTTCTGGCCTTCCTCCGTTTGGTCGCCTCCATGATCCTCCTCGCGTGAATGTCAGCCTGGCTTAGTCCTTGGTGATACGCTGAGTTTCAGGAGACTGGCAGGCAGCATATGCTGCCTCTGTTCGGCCGTTGAGTGTGCCGAGGCAAGTTTTCTTTTTCTCAGGAGATCCGCATCATGAAGTTGAACCAATTGTCCGCGTGGGGAATCGTGCTGAGCGTGTTGCTGGCCGTCGTTGCCCTGCGTTCCAACGCCACCAACGGCCAGGAGCAAAAGATGACAGGAGTCTATGAATTGCGAACCTACACGACGCTCGAGGGCCGCCTGCCGAATCTGAACGCTCGGTTCAAAAATCACACGATGAAGCTGTTCGAAAAGCATGGCATGAAGAACGTCATGTACTGGACTCCGACCGACGAGAAGACAGCGAACAACACACTCATCTACGTCCTGTGGCACGCCAGTCCCGAAGCGGCAAAGAAGTCCTGGGACGGTTTTCGCAACGATCCGGAATGGCACAAGGCGCGCGATGAATCTGAGAAGGACGGCAAGATCGTGGCCAAGGTTGAAGCGGTTTACATGAAGGCGACGGAGTATTCACCGAAGCCATGACCGATGAATTCGTGGCTTGAACGCCTCGTTCGAGCGGATCGGATGGGGCGTCTAAATTACAATTCGGCCACAAAATGAATTTGCCGAGCGACCTCGCGGAAGCCGAGCGATGTGTAGAGGTGCTCGCCGACGGCGTTTTGTGCCAGCGTTTCTATTTTGGCGTGGGTCAGGCCGCTTTCGCGAAAGTGCTGTAAGGCGAATTCGATCAGCTTGCGTCCCAAACCTTGGCCTCGGCAGTCGGCTTCCAGCGCGAGGTTGGGAATGTGGCCGATCCCCGCCTCGCGATCTTGCCAGGTTGTGATGCAGCCGATGATCCGGCCGTCGATTTCGGCTACGAAGATGCCGTTCGGCTCGCGAGCGGCGTCCTCGTCCAAATGTCGAGCCTTTCGCCATTGCCAGTCGTGGCCGTGGATTGGTCCGAAGAATTTCTGCATCCCTTGGTCAATCGACACGCCGTCGAACGCCGCAACGGTGATCCGTTTCAGAGTTGGCAAGTCGTCAGGGTGGAAGGGGCGGATGAGCATAGTGTGGTTTGTTGCGTTGTCCGTTGTCTGCGGAACGACACAGCGTATCATTC
>Ga0194112_10009956_pt1 | contig 12011 bp, 11 predicted proteins | sample TA2MahC400mmetaG_FD_146191 | JGI IMG/M metagenome (GOLD analysis project Ga0194112, IMG submission 146191) | Freshwater microbial communities from Lake Tanganyika, Tanzania - TA2015016 Mahale Deep Cast 400m | ecosystem: Environmental > Aquatic > Freshwater > Lake | place: Tanzania: Lake...
CGGCACGACAGAGCGCCCCTTCCGCCCCTTCGGGGCTGCGCCCATGGCATCCCCCTTCCGGCGGCTTACGCCGCCGGCTAAACCCTATCGCTCCTGCGGAGCTGGCCCCGCTGGTGAGAAATGCGGGCTAGAAAACAAAGCCAGCTCGCCTGGGTTCGTTTTCCTCTTTCTTCGCGCTCCGATGACATGCGGCTACCCGAACACGCGGGGAGCCAGCCGCTCGTAGGCCGCACGCCGGGCGGCAGCGAGGCCCTGGTAGACCGGGGTGCTCCAGAGCTCGATCGCGTTCACCACCCCCACGATAGTCACGTCCCTCTCGATTCGGGCGTAGGCCCGGAGGGGTTCTGGGAGCCGGATGCGTCCCTGGGCGTCGGGTGCCACGACGGCGGCGGTGGCGCCGAAGGCGCGCTTGAAGTCGCGCACCGCCGTCCTGCCCAACGAGGCATCGGCGTCGAGCGCCGATAGCAGGTGTTCGAGCCGCTCGTGGGTATAGGCCACGACGCAAGGCTCGGCGCCGCAGGTAAGGCACAGGCCGGCGTCGAGCGCCGTCTTGCCCAAGGCATCGCGCAGCCGGGCGGGGAGAGCGACACGGGCCTCCTTGTCAAGGGCGTGGGTGTACTCGCCGAGGAACACCGGGCGTTTGCTCCAGTTCTCCCCCTTCTTCCCCACTTTGCCCCTGATAGTGTAGCGGGTCTTCCTGTCTTGTCAAGACCTTTTTTGCGAAAAACTCTAGCACGGCTGGCCTTATGGCTATACATTGGGCTTCCTACCCCCCGGTGCACCACAGGTGGGGGCGGACCGAGGAGTCCGAAAGACCAGAAGCCCGACCGCCATACTTGATCACTGCCTGCGGCGATCGAGTATGGCGCTTTGGCGATCCGGACGGTCCTACGGCCTTTCCGGCCATACTTGATCACTCTCGCCCTCCCAGGGATGATCAAGTATGGTGTTCTGGCGATCCGGGGGCTTCCGGGGCGGCGCACGGCCATCTGTATCACTTTCCCCCTCCCGGGGTGACACAAAGAGGGGAATGGCCCCGACTTGGCTCAGGCCACAGCCCAACCACGCCACGCTGACGACAGAACGGGGAGGGGACTGCTATTCGGACTTGACGCCGGCCTTGACGAGGGCGTAGCGCGCGGTGCGGGCCACCTCGGGGGCGTCGGCCAGGCGGCTGGCGGCCCCGAGCGCGGCAAGAGCAGCCGTCTTGTGGGGAGAGGTCGGGTTGCGCGCGAGGAGTTCGCCGATGGCCCACACGATTTCGGCCTTGGCCTCGTCCTTGGCCGTGCCGAGGCGGTCGAGGAGGGGCTTGACGGCCTCGCCGTCGCCCACGCGGCCTAGCGATGCGGCGGCGAGGGCGCAGGTCGCCTCGTCGTCCAGCGCTTGCGTCAGGGCGGGCGTCGCCGCGTTGCCGTGGCGTTCGAGGGCCACGAGGGCGTGCCACTGGACGCTTTCGTCGGAGTCCTTCAGGCGCTTGGCGAGTGCAGCGATGGCGGCATCGCCCGCGAAGTGGCCGAGAGCGACGGCGGCCACGCGGCGCACGTCCTCGTCGGTGCTCTCGGCGGCGGCCACGATGGCGTCGAGGGCCGGGGCGGCGGCGGGGCCGATCTGCTCGGCGATGCGGCCGAGCCCGGTCACGATGCCCCAGGCCGTGTACTTCTCGCTGCGGGGCGCCGCGGCGCCCGCGAGCCGCTTGAGCGAGGCGTCCAGGTGCGTGAGGAGGGCGGGGATGGCGTTTGCGCCCAGGGTGCCGATGCCCCCGGCCGCGTCGGCCCGTATTCCCGCGTCGTCGTCGCCGAGGAGGGCGACGAGGTACTTCACGGCCTCGAGGTTGCCCCTGCGACCGAGGGCCTGTGCGGCGACGAGCTTCACCACGCTGTCCTCGTCGTTCATCGCGGCCGTGAGGGCCTTGGCCGCCGCGTCCGAGGCGGACGTTGCGAGGACCCCAGCGGCGGAGCGGCGGATGCGGGCGTGGTTCCCGCTGACCTTGGGGTCGAGGAGCTTGGCCAGCTCCTCGTCGCGGTGCGTGCTGGGCAGGAGCACCAGGGCGTCAATCGCGTCGGCGCGCGAGCCGGAATCCATCGAGGTGTCCTTGGCCGCGGCGAAGAGGTGTCCCTCGGCCTCCTTCGTCGCGGCGGCCACGCGGGCGAGGAAGGTGGCGACCAGGTCAGGCTTCCGCTCGCGCAGCAGCCGGGCCGCCAGGAGCGCGACGCGGCTGTCGTCGTCCTTCCCGAACGAGACGGGGAGCTGGTTGTGGAGCTTTTCGGCGAAGTCCTCGGGCTTGCCGCTCTTGAGGGCGCGCACGCAGTGGCAGAGGGCGGCGTAGCGCACGTCGCGGCCCTTGTCCTCGGCCACGCGCTCGAGGAGGACCGAAGCGGCCTTGGGGTTGAACGCGGCCGTGTCGGGAACGATCAGCGCGGCCAGCTCGCGCACGGTGTCGAGCCGCACGTCGTCGTCCGTGCTGCGGATGCGTTCGAGCAACCGCTCCCACTCCTTCTCGGCTGGGGCGACGGCGGGCTCCTCGGGCGGGGCGAGGAAGTAGACGGAGCGCAGTGCATTGCGCGCCAGCGCCTCGGTGGCGGCGGCCACCAGCTCCTCGTCGGCCTCGCGGAATGTGAGGATCAGGTCGTTCGCGGGTGCGGAGAGCTGGGTGAAGAAGCCGAGTGCCTTGGCCGCCTCGATGCGGAGAGCGCGGTCGCCGCCCTTGAGCACCTCGAGGAGCGGGGCGGCAGCCGTCTCGGCCTCGGAACGCGCGAGCGAGGCCTTGGCCGCGATGACGCCGAGCGCCCGCGCGGCGGGGATGCGCAGCTCCTGCGGGTCCCTCTTGAGATTGTAGTCCTTGGCCGTCTTCTCGATCTCCTTGAGGGTCACGATGCTGCTGAGGGGCTTGAGGACCGAGCGGCCGTGCTCGGCCAGCGTCCGCTCGGCACGCGAGCGGGCGCGGGCCGATTCGCCCGTGAGGTCGGCCAGCAGCTTCTCGACGTCGCGCGCCCCTCCGCCGCCGCAGCCGGCCAGGGCCAGAGCGATACAGCCGAGGGACAGGAGCCAGAGGACGGGTCTTCGCATGGCAGCGGCCTCCGCACGGGCTCGTGGGCATTCCCTCACCCGTCGCGGAGTATAGCACGGCCAGGCGCGTCAAGTCAACCCCGGCCCGTCTTCTCGTCCTCGTCGTCGTCCTCGTCGTCGTCGTCGAGTCCGCAGGCTTTCCCCCTCCGCATTCGACGACGCGGACGACGACGACAGCGACGACGATTCAGGAGGCAGGCGGCCACCGGGATTGGGAGCCGTCCTCGGCCCTCGTCCGCGGTTGACTTCGCAGGCTCTCCTGTGTAGGATGATCCGGGTGCCGTCCGAAGGGAATGCGATGTCCGAGCCGAGCGAAGCGACGGGGAGAAGCTGCCGTGACCCGGGGAGGGCTCTCTTGCTCTCCTGGCTGCTGCCGGGCGCGGGGCACTGGTTTGTCGGCCTCCGGGGGCGGGCTGTGCTCTACGGCGCAACGGTGGTCGGCACCTTCCTCGTCGGGCTCTGGATGGGTGGGCTGGCCACGGTGTCGGTCTACGGCCACAAGTGGGCCTTCCTGCTCCAGATGTTCGACGGCCCGCTGGCCCTGGCCGCCGCGGTGGGCCAGCACCTGGCAGAACAGGCCGCCAAGGCGCCCGCGGCCGCCGCGTGGCTCAAGAACCTCGCATCCCCCGCCCCCTCGCCCCTGGCGGACCTGGGGATGACCTTCACGCTCGTGTCGGCGGCGTTCAACGTGCTGGTGATGGCGGATGCCTTCTACCAGGCCGACCGGCCCGCCGAGGAGCCGGAGACCGCGAAGCCCGAGGCCCCCCAATGAACGAGTCGCTTGTCCGATACATCGCCGGGCTCCTGCTGTGCGCGGTGATCGCCGTGGCCTACGCGGCCACGCGCAAGCAGGGCACGCGCGCCATCGCGCGCGACAGCGTGTTCATCTTCGTCTGCATGCTCGGTGTCGTGGCCGCTGTGGCCGCCGCCGTCTTCGGCTTATGCGCGCTGAAGTAGCTTCTCCTGCGAGGAGCTCCTGGTTTGGAGTGCGGCCTTCAGGCCGTATCCTGGGCTCTCGAGTGAAGAGCGAAGACACGGGCTGAAGCCCGCACTCCGAACGCGCGGCGTGCGGCGGGTGGGATGAGGTGGAGACGGGCATGGGCCTGCGGGTCGCAGTGCTGGGCGCGTCGGGGTTCGGGCGGCACCACGCCAAGTGGTATGCCGAGCTGGGCTGCGAGGTCGTGGCCTTCCTCGGCTCCTCGCCGGCCACGGTCGAGGCGACGGAGCGGGCGCTCCGCGAGGCCCTCGGCTTCCAGGGGCGCGGCTACACGTCCCTCGATGCGCTCCTGGCCAGCGAGCAGCCCGAGGCGGTGAGCGTGTCCACGCCGGCCCCGCTCCACGGCGACCACGCCCTGGCCGCCATTGAGGCCGGCTGCTCCGTGCTGTGCGAGAAGCCGTTCGTCTGGCGCCCCGGGGCGCCGAGCGCGGCCCTCCTGGGCGAGGCCACGCGCCTCGTCCGCCTCGCCGAACGCAGGAAGGCCGTCCTCGCCGTCAACACCCAATACGCCGCGGCCGCCGAGGTCTACCGCGAGCTGGCCCCCCAGGCCGCGGCCGCCCCCAGCAGCTTCTTCGGCGAGATGGCCTCGAAGCTCAAGCCCGACGGCCCGCGCGGGCGCGACATCGTGCTCGACCTCATGCCCCACCCCCTCAGCGTGCTCCTGGCCCTCGTGCCCGAGGCCGAGCTGCGGCCGGGCAGCGTCCGCGCTGCCATCGGCCACGAGGCATCCGAGGTCAGCCTCGACGTGGCGGCCGGCGGTCGCTCCTGCTCTGTCCACCTCCGCATGGCCAAGCTCCCCGACGCCCCCTTCCCCCGCCGCTTCGGCCTCGACGGCCAGATCGCCGAGGTCGGCACCCGGCCCGACGAGCAGGGCGTCTACCGCGGCTCTGTCCGCCTCGGCGGCCAGGAGCGCCTCTGCGACGACTTCATGAAGACCTCGATCGAGCGCTTCTGCCGCGCCGCGCGCGGCGAGGGCCCGCCCCTCGTCACCGCCCGCGCCGCGCTCCGCAGCCTCGAACTCCTCCTCGCCGCCCTCGACGAGGCCGAGCGCCCGGCCGGGCGCACCTGAGGACCTGCCCATGACCCCCCACGCCGCGCTGAGCGGCCGGGACCCCGCGATGACGCCCGAGAGCCTGTACCGCGAAGCTCAGGCCGAGGCCGACCGCTACAAGTACCTCGAGAGCGAGAAGGCGGGCCGCGACCTCGGCTCCGCGGCCATAGACGACTGGCACCGCCACCACTGGCCCGCCTGGTTCCGCCACCGCTGGGTCGAGCACCTCCTTGGCCTCCGATGCTGGGAGGAGCTGGAGGCCTGGCGCTTCGGCCGCCTGCCCGCGCTCTTCCCGGCCCAGGAGGCGCTGGTCGGCGAAATCGTGGACCTTGTCCGCCGCGGAGCCGAGAACGCCGACATCCTGTGGTGGGCCGCCAGGGAGTGGCGCAGCCTGCCCGCCGTGATGGCCATCCTCACCGAGATCCGCATCAACGAAATCCGCTGCTCCCGCCAGTGCTTCCACTTCGCCGAGAACGCCGGCGAGTATTGACGCAGGGGCAAGAGGCCCAGCCCCGACGGAGCGGCAGAGGAGCGCGGATATGTCCGTCTTCGTGGACCGCTTCCTCGGCTACCTGGAGAGCGAGCGCGACGCCTCGCCCGAGACCCTGCGCGCCTACGCGGCCGACCTGGCCGCCTTCGCCAACTTCGCCGCCCAAGGCGCCGACGACTTCGACCCCGCCGCCATCACCACCGTCCGCCTCCGCCACTACCTGGCCCACCTGCGCTCCGCCGGCGCCGCCCGCGCCACCATCGCCCGCAAGGCAGCCTCCCTCCGCTCATTCTTCCGCTACCTGCTCCGCGAGGGCATCGTCGCCCACAACCCCGCCGCAGACCTGCGCCTGCCGCGCCGCGAAAGGCTCCTCCCCGCCGTCCTCGACGAAGCCGAGGTCACGCGCCTCCTCGAGGCCCCCGACCCCGCCGACCTCGCCGGCCGCCGCGACCGCGCCATCCTCGAGGTCCTCTACAGCACCGGCATGCGCATCGGCGAACTCGCCGCGGCCAACATCGAGGACCTCGACCTCTTCGGCGAAGTCCTCAAGGCCAGGGGCAAGGGCAAGAAGGAGCGACTCGTCCCCCTCGGCCGGCCCGCCCTACGAGCGCTGGAGGACTACCTGGCGATTCGGACCTCACTCGCCGCGCCCCGCCACCGCACCCATCCCCGCGCGCTCCTCGTGAGCCGAAGCGGCCGACGCCTCACCCAGCGCGACATCCGCCGCATCTTCGACAAGCACGCCCGAGCCGCCGGCCTCCGCGCAAACGCCACTCCCCACACCCTCCGCCACAGCTTCGCCACCCACATGCTCGACCGCGGCGCCGACCTCCGAGCCGTCCAGGAACTCCTCGGCCACGCCTCACTCGCCTCCACACAGGTCTACACCCACGTCACCACCGAGCGCCTCAGGAGAGTCTACCAGAAAGCCCACCCCCGCGCCTGACCTGCCATCGCAGGGTCGGCCGGTGCGAAGTCGAGCTGGGTCCAGGGATAGCTGGTACTTCACGCCTTAGCCCGATTTCCCCACCCGCTTGACAGACCCTCACCGGGCAGGATGCAACCAACGATCGAAGTAGGGGTGTAACAGGAATGGCGTGAAGATAAGGGCATTCTGCCTGAAGGCAGGACTCCGAACGAGTTCGCAACCTGTTTGGCATGGAGGCCCTCATTGAGAAGGTCGGCCATGTAGTTGAGGGAGAGCCAGACGGTCTCGTCTGCGACGCGGACTTCGAGGCGTGTGCGGCCGTCCTCGGTCTGGTAGAGCAGGAACTCGGATGGGCCGAAAAGTCTTCACCACAGAGGGCACAGAGGACACTGAGGATGCACTGAGAAGAGGAAGAGGGGATTGGGGCTGAAACCCCAGGTGGCGGTCTGGCCTGGCCTCCCTTTGGGTGTTTCTCTGTGTCTTCCTCTGTGCTCTCTGTGCCCTCCGTGGTGAGTTCCTGAGATTTGGCTCACATGCCAAGCCACCGGGCGATGATGGGCGCGTATTTGACGGTGACGCCCGCGAAGACGACGGCGACCATGCTCATGAGCTTGATGAGGATGTTCAAGGAGGGGCCGCTGGTGTCCTTGAAGGGGTCGCCCACGGTGTCGCCGACGACGCCGGGCACGGTCAGAGCGTGTATTCGCCTCGGTCAATCGCCCCCTCGATCTCGTCCACCATCTCATCCTCCTGGCGGAGGAACTCCACGAACAGCGGATGGTCCTTCACCGACGCCAAATGCCGCCAGTCCACCAGAACCCGCCAAGCGTAGCCGTAGACAAGTCTGGACAGCATTAGCCACCCGACGACCTCCTCCACGCCTTTGGGGCCTCTGACCAGGGCTGTCGCTGAAGCCATCAGGGGCTCAGGCCATAACCCCAAGGGTGAATCAATCCACGTGCGACCCCAGGCAGCGACGCCGAACATCAAGTCTATCGACTCCGGCCTAGTGAGCCAGCGCGAAAGGAAGCGATCACCCTCTGCTAGATCGCTGACCGGCTCGGGCACCTGCATCCCGGCCACGAGGTGGGCCAGCCTACTAAGGCCTCGACGGTCAGGGTCGCCCGTGAGGAGAATCGGCGCGGCCTCCAAGATGAATTCCCTCAGATGGGCGCGCGGCGGCTGCATCATGGTATGCCGCCATGGGTAGACACCATAAACCCAGTTCTCTTCAAACCGCTGCACTTGCTCCTGGACGCGAGATGTCAACGCAAAGAGATTCTCATGGCCCGCAGCGGACCGGGAATGAGTCTTGTGGCCCGCAAGAGACTGTACGGTCATCCAGAAATCCACTAGGCGCAGGGCATAGCCCGGATAGAGGTGGGGAGCCATGGTTTTTGACCATTCGCTAGCGTTTTCTTTCACTGAGTCAAGAACGCCGCGTGCGCGGTTGCAGTCTGCCATGGGGCCAAGGACGCGGAGTTCGAAAAAGATGAGACGCACGCCAAGCTCCTCACGAGCATCATGGTCGCGCATGTTTGTCAGAAGATCCCAGGCGCGACTCATGGGGCGGTGGGAACTGAGCCGGTACGCGGAAATGGCCGCCGCAAGGGGAATTCCCGACCAATCTAGCGGCTCAGCGTGCGAGTAGCCTTCGCCCGGCTCCGGTTTGGTACGTGGCATGGCGGTCACAGAGGTGGCACAGGGAAATGATGCGATGGGCCCCACAAGACCGAAGCCGCGCCACCGCTTGCGCCACCGCCACGGACTTAGGGAGTCAGCCACCACTCGCTGGAGCAGTTGCCAGCTGGGATCTTCCTCCCTGAGTCCTATCGAGATGTGCATTGCCCAGCGCTCGGGTTCTTCAATCGCTTCGATTGCCACGAGCCCCGACAAGACAGGGGCCAGGCTCTCGTAAGCCAAGCTGATCGGCTCGCTTGGCTGGTCAAGAATGAAGGTTTTCTCAATCAAGGCCGCGGCGGGGTGGTAGGGGATGTCGGCGCTGGTTTCGCACCGAAGCTCTTTACGCAGGAGGGCGATGCGCTCGTCGGATTCGCGGGTGTGCCAGGGGGGGACGGGGCCGGCGACGAGGGTGTAGGGCTTGGCTTTGTCCTTGTCGAAGAGGCCGGACTTTTTCATGAAGTACTTGGTGCCGTAGATGCTCTGGTCGTTGAGGCCGGTGCAGATGACGAGGGCGTCGCAGAGGGGGCCGATGCAGAGGCCGGCGACTTCGTTGAGGCCAGTGCGGGAGTCCACGAGGACAATATCATAGGCGGCCCAGACTTTGTCGCGGAGGGTGAAGAGGATGTCGCCCTTCGTCCTGAAGCGGGCGTTGACGAAGTACTGGCGGACGTGGTTGCCGAACCAGTGGCGCGGGCCGCCGGTGTCGAAGACGCCCTGGAGGTCGAGCATGTCCATGCGCTGGAGGTAGTTCTGGCTCGGCTCGGCTTCGGGGGCCTCTTCGGGCTCGACGGGGTCGAGGGTGGCGGGCAAGAGGTCGAGCCGCCCGGTGCGGTAGGGGATGACCTTGTCCTTCCACTTGTCGGGCAGGGGGATGGGGACGACGTATTCGGCGAGGGACTTTGGGAGTTCGGGCGGCTTGGGCTTCTTCTCGATGGGGTCCCAGTTGATCGTGCTCTTGGCGTGGAGAAGGAGGTCGAGGGCGTCCTTAGTGACGGTCTTGGGGCGGTTGCGCACCTGCTCGCGGAAGAAGTGGGTCATGCCGGGGGCTTCGAGGTCGAAGTCCACCATCAGCACCCGCCATCCGTCGCGCGCGAGGACGTGGGCGACGTTGACGAGGGCCATCGTGCGCCCCACGCCGCCCTTGTAGGAGTAGAAGGTGACGACTTTGGTCACTGGGCTCGCCTCAGGCGCTCAAGGCCAGTTCCGGCTTCCAGCCGGCGTCTACGATCGCAGAGCAGCTTGGGTGGAATGGTTGGGGCAGTGGCCGGGCGGCTTCTGCCGCCAGGTCGCCCCATTCGTAGATGCGGAACCACTTGGTGAGGTAAGCCGACACCGCCGGCGGCAGCTCCGCCAAGGCGCGGCAGAGCTGATCGATCACCTGGCTTCGTTGCGTGGCATCGTCCATGATATCGCCGAGGACGCTGATGATCTGGCGGGCGTGTTTGGCGTCCTTGGCCGCCCGGCGCAGGTAGGCGAAGGCGGCCTGCATGTCGTGGCCGAGAAGGCCGCGGAACACGATGCCCGGGAAGCGCTTCTGGACCTCGGCCGGGAGGTCCAGCCAGAACTTGGGCTCGGCAACCCAGTCCAAGTTGAGGAGCGTGCGCAAGAGGGCTACGTAGCATCGCGGTCCGTCGTCGGTTCCCCTGAGCCAGTGTCCCCTGCGTGCAATCCCGATCAGGCTGCCCATCACGGGCGGGTCCTTGATCTGGGCGCGGCCGATGAAGAAACAAAGCCACTCGATGGCGCGGGGGGTCCAACCATTCCCGGGGATTTCCTCGAGGAGGGACTTGACGGCCTGGATGAGTCGGTTGAGGAGAGCTTGATCGGCTTCTTGCCAGAGCGCGACTGGAAGGGTATGCGGGAGCTCTGGTACGCGAGCGCCCGTGTCGGCGGCGTAGGGGCCGATGTCCTGGAAGCGACCGCGCAGGAAGTCGCGCAGTTGGTTGATGGACGCCTTGAGGAGCCATTCTTCCATGGCTAACCCGCCACAAAACTGATCCGCACGGCTAGCGCGCCGCCGGTCACTGCGGCGTGAACTACCTCCGGCAGCCCATCGCCATCCCCGAACCGCCCGGTCGCCCCGAGGGGATGGGTGCGGCCCCCAGGTCGCCAATAGGGGCACTTCACACCGCCATCCCAGGCAGTGGGCGTCATGGCCTTCTTGCCATCAGGGAGCCTGTGGCCCCACTGAACGAGTTCCTCAGTCGGTCTCTCGTAATGATACTCGCCAAGGCCAAGCCTGTCAATCGTGGTCGCACGCGTTCCCGAGAGTCTGGTGAGGGGGTTGCCTGGCGACTCAGGGTCGTAGAACGACCACATCGGCCGGAGCTCCTTGCCCAGCCAGAGGTCCGCCAAGGCTTCCTGCTGGTCCCCAAGGGATGCGCGTTCGATGATCTTGCGGAGGTGTTCATTGGTTGCTGTGTGCCCGATCTCACCCATCTGCGACAGCAAGAGGTCGAGCAGGTCGTTGGCTGACCATATTCGCCCGAGGACGTGCGCTGGAGCCAGCTTATCCTCCGGCCCCTCCCTCTTGTGGTCGTGGCAGAAGTCGCTTGCCGCCTTCTTGAGGTCGTCAGGCGACCCAGGCCTCTTGGCCAGGAGTTCATCCAGCAGTGCGAGACGGCTGGTGGGGTGGCGTGGCCTGTGTGCGTCAGGGATCAGCGCGTCGCAATCGAGATTCTTGTAGATCTGGTCGTCAGGGGTATAGTCGGTCCGCCGAAGGGCCTGGCGGAGGCCGGCGCAGAGGCGGCCGGCATCCTGCTGACGCGCAGTGTCCCAACCCGATTGCTCTATGGCTTCGCGGAACCCCACTGTCTGACTCCCGTCGCCTCCATGTGGCCGGCACAGCAACGGCCAGTATGGTAGTGCAGGGGCGAGCATGAGTCAAGCCGGCACCCGCGAACGGGTCGCCGCGGGTGCCGGCGGGGTTCGAGGACGAGGACGAGGACGAAGGACGAGGACGATTGGGGCCGCTCACATCCCCAACCACCGCGCGATGGCGGGGGCGTATTTGACGGTGACGCCGGCGAAGACGACGGCGACCATGCTCATGAGTTTGATGAGGATGTTGAGCGAGGGGCCGCTGGTGTCCTTGAAGGGGTCGCCCACGGTGTCGCCGACGACGGCGGCTTTGTGGTTGGGCGAGCCCTTGCCGCCGAGGTGGCCGGCCTCGATGTATTTCTTGGCGTTGTCCCAGGAGCCGCCGGCGTTGGCCATCATGATGGCGAGGACGAAGCCGGCCGCCAAGGCGCTGGCGAGGAGGCCAATGACGCCCGCAACGCCGAGGAGGATGCCTGTGGCAACGGGCACGGCCAGGGCGAGGAGGGAGGGGAGGATCATTTCGCGCTGGGCGCCGCGGGTGGAGATGGCGACGCAACTGGCATAGTCGGCCTTGCCCTTGCCTTCGAGGAGTCCGGGGATCTCGCGGAACTGGCGGCGGACCTCCTCGACCATGGAGCCTGCGGCGCGTCCGACGGCTTTCATGGCGAGGGCGCAGAAGGCGTAGGCGAGCATGGCGCCGATCATCATGCCGCACAGGACGCGGGGGTTCATGAGGGTGACGCTGTAGAAGCTCATGTAGTCGTTGATGCCGACTTCGTGCAGGGGCTTGAGGCCCCTGGCCTCGACGAGCTTTTCAATGGCCTCGCGGTTGGCGAGGTTGGAGCCGGCTAGGGGGATGAGGGCGCCGGTGTCGGGGTCCTTGACCTCGATGGAGCGGGTGACGTCGAGGTAGACGCGGAGGCCTTCGGAGTTGTCCTTGCCCTGGTCCTTGAGGTAGTAGACGTGGTCGCCGGCG
>Ga0194112_10009971_pt1 | contig 12001 bp, 9 predicted proteins | sample TA2MahC400mmetaG_FD_146191 | JGI IMG/M metagenome (GOLD analysis project Ga0194112, IMG submission 146191) | Freshwater microbial communities from Lake Tanganyika, Tanzania - TA2015016 Mahale Deep Cast 400m | ecosystem: Environmental > Aquatic > Freshwater > Lake | place: Tanzania: Lake...
CCATCCACTAAAGCCCATGCAGAGACACAAAAGAAAGGAATTCAGCAGACCATTGTTTTTGCTCAAAACCTTGCCTGGCTTTATTACCAAGAACTTAATGACCTGGAAACTGGTCGGGAAGTTTATGAAAAAACAATAGAAATATTCCCGGAATACGAAAGACAATTAAGATTCAATTGGGAAATGATGATAGAATAGATTAAAGCGTTAAGGGGTTACGGCAACGAAGCCCGTATCGTGGGCGTTTAACGGTTACGTGAATATGCAAGATAATCAAAATGAAAAATCAATAAAGAGTTTTAGGGATTTAAAGGTTTATCAAAATACTTATCAAGCCATGCTTTTAGTAATGAAAGAAATTTTACCTAAATTACCTAATTCAGAAAAATATGATTTAAGAGACCAATTAAGTCGATCTTGTAAGGCCCACCTCGTTTAATCGCTGAGGGTTATGCTAAAAGACACCAAAGGGCTGGTTTCCAAAAATATTTGGATGATGCAATGGGAGAATGTAATGAAACAATAGTTAGTTTAGAAGAATGTAGAGATATATACGGAATTAATCCTGATTTAATTAATAAACTTGTAGATATTTATGATAAATCCGGGAGGCAATTTTATAATCTTAGTAGAGCGTGGACAAATTTTAAGAAACACTAAACGTAACCCCTAAACGATACGGGCATCCTAACCGACTAACACTAAACTTAACCCATGTTTAATTATCTTAAAAAACTTGATTGGATTTTAATTATCTCTGTTCTTTTACTCGTTAGTATTGGTCTCTTATCTATCTACAGTTCTTCAATAGGCAGGGATGATTTTTTTAATTTCAAAAAGCAACTCGTTTTTTTCGGGATTGGTTTTTCCTTAATGCTTTTTTTAAGTTTTTTTGATTGGCGGATTTTCCGGGAAAACCCTTATTTAATTTTAGGACTTTATTTTATCTGTATTATTCTCTTAGTCGGTCTTTTCTTTTTCGGCCCGGTTATTAAGGGGGCAAGGGGTTGGTATAAAATCGGTCCCTTTTCTTTTGACCCCATAGAGTTTACTAAAATTATTTTACTAATTTTACTTGCTAAGTATTTTTCAATGCGCCATATAGAAATGTACCGTTTATCACACATTATATTATCGGGTTTTTATATTTTTTTCCCTGCGGTTTTAATTTTTTATCAACCCGACTTAGGACCTGTTTTAATTTTAATTTCTGTTTGGTTGGGCGTTTTAATTGTTTCCGGAATAAAATTACGTCATTTTTTAATTTTAGTTCTTTGCGGATTAGTGGTCTTGACTTTAAGTTGGTCCTTTTTATTAAGGGACTATCAAAAGGCTCGACTCATCAGTTTTTTTGAACCCCAATTGGAACCCCTGGGAATGTCTTGGAGCCAGAATCAGTCAAAAATCGCAATTGGCGCGGGCGGGATTTTTGGTCAGGGTTTTGCCCGGGGTAGTCAAACCCAGTACGGGTTTTTGCCGGAGGTTCAGACCGATTTCATTTTTTCCGCCATTGCCGAAGAATTTGGTTTAATGGGTATATTAATTTTGTTTTCTCTCTTTATGGTTTTGGTCTGGAGAATTATGAAAATAGCCATTTCAGCCCAATCAAACTTCCCTCGTCTTTTTGCTTTTGGTTTTGCCATTATTTTGGTCATTCAGGCATTTATCCATATTGGCATGAATTTAGGTATTTTGCCGGTTATTGGCCTTCCTTTGCCTCTAATTAGTTATGGAGGAAGCGGGTTAATCGCTACTTTTATCGGCTTGGGTATTCTTCAAAGTTGTAGAGGAAATTCATAAATTGCCTTTACTAAAAAACTAATAATATCTATCCGATATACTCATCCGATATTCATCCGATATGATATAATAGCGTTTAAAGCGACGCTTTAATCTGTAAGAATTCACCGCGTTATTTACATTCTAAAACCAACCGAGAACTGTTCTCGGCAATATTGCCGAGAACAGTTCTCGGTAGTTGCTAGCTTACCATTTTACATTTTCGTCATTGCGAGGAGTGAAGCGACGAAGCAATCTCGTTATCTATATGTTTATGTTGGGATTGCTTCGCTGCGGCTCGCAATGACGTAGTGACTGTAAACAACGCTATTATTTCCTACATATAATACCACCCCGCCGCCGCTGATTAATTCTACTTATCCGCCCTATTTACATAAAATATTTTTTGTTTTTCAGCTCGGAAGGAAGATAAGATTCTTTTGAATACTTCTCATACCCCTTGCCATAACCCAAACCCTTCATTAATTTCGTTTCGGGGTTTCTCAGATTCAAGGGTACGGGCAGGTTTCCATATTTTTTTACATCTTCAGACGCTTTCAGATACCCGTTGTAAGAACTCCGGTCTTTCTTGCACTGGCACAAATAAACTACGCCATGAGCAAGGTTTATGGCGCACTCGGGTAGTCCGATTGTCTCAACCGCCCTGAAGACCGCGTTTGCCACCACCAAGGCGGTTGGTTGAGCGACACCGATATCTTCGGAAGCAAAAATCACCATCCTCCGGGCAATAAATTTGGGATCTTCCCCCGCGTCAACCATTCTTGCCAAATAGTATAAAGCGGCGTCGGGTTGGCTGGCGCGCATGCTTTTTATAAACGCAGAAATCGTGTTGTAATGTTCTTCTCCTGCTTTGTCATATCTTAGAAATTTTGACTGAAGGGTATTTTTTAAATTATCTATGTTAATGTTCCCGTAAAGTTTATCTGTGTTTTCAAGCATGGTAATGGCCTGTCTGGCGTCCCCATTAGCCATTTTTATCAGCCATTCCTGCGATTTTTTGTCCATTTTTAGTCCGGTTCTCTTAATAATCTTCTTCATTTCTTCATCTGCTAAAGCGTTCAAAACAAAAACCCGGCAACGCGAAAGCAATGCCGGAATTACCTCAAAACTTGGATTTTCGGTTGTGGCTCCGATTAAAGTTATATCTCCCCTTTCCACATAAGGAAGCAAAAAATCCTGCTGCGATTTATTAAAACGATGAATTTCATCTAAAAATAATATTTTGGGTATTATGCCGCCGCCATCAGATATAATCTTTTTTATATCCGCTTTTCCGGCCGAAACCGCCGAAAGTTCGTATATTTTAGCATCCAGGCAATTTGCATAAATTTTTGCCAAGGTGGTTTTGCCGGTACCCGGAGGCCCCCAAAATATAAAAGAAAACAAATGCTTTTGCTTTATGGCGACATTCAAGGGCTTGCCCTCGCCGACTAAATGCTCCTGTCCAACGAATTCATCCAAGTTTTTAGGCCTGATTTTAGATGCTAATGGCTCCATGTCTGTAATTATAGCCCCTTTTCAACCCTGTGTAAAAATCATGCGATCGCACGGATTTTACACAGGGGCTACTATCTGCTATAAGTTAAATATCTTTTTTAAATGAAGTCCGTTGTCAATTGACTCTAAGATAGCAAGACGAACATATTTTCTAAGACTAAAAAATTCAATAACAAAATCTATTTCATTTTTACAATCATAGGGATAAACCCAGGCGCTTTTTTGAAGTTCATAAAAGCCCAAATCTTTTAATTTTTGCCGGAAGGCATTTCTTCCGTTTTTAATTTTTTCCGGAATATCAAAAATTACCATTCTCCATTTTTCATCCCATTTCTGCTTTTGGATTTTCATCTCTTCAAAATGATATCTTAATGCTTTTAACTTGCCCTTTTCAGTTAAAATTATACTGCAGGAACCATCGGCATTTTCTTTTCTTTCTATCATTTTTGACCTGTAAAGTTGCCTTATTTCTTCTTTTAATTCTTTTTCGTTTATCTTTTTCCATGCCCGTGAAACTTCCTTTAAAACCTTCCATTGTTTACTCGGAGTAAAGGAATAACCAAAAGCCAGCCCGCCAAATAAAAGTAATAATATTTTTTGTTTTGTGGCCGACATTACTTGATTATACAAAATAACCAGCCCTGTGTAAAATCCGTGCGATCGCACGAATTTTACACACGCATAATTCTCCCTAGTTCTCCTTGTTGCAGTTCTCTCTGTTAATTATAACCTATCTTTATTTTGGCCAATTTTATTGCGGCCAATTTTCCGGGGGTTCAGTAGCGCCCAGCCAGGCCGCGCCGATAAGAAAAGAAGTGCCCGAAGAACCCAAGCGTTGAGCCCGAATACGAATGCCACCCTTATCACCTACTTTAGCATTATCTATTGCCTTTGTAAGTTTAATCCAGCCGACTTCATTCTTGTAATCCACAAAACTGGCCGTTGGGAAATTACCAGTGGCCGAATCCGCTATATCAAGAGCGACTCTAACATAATTATTACCATCAACGTTAAGAGGTTTAATCCATATTTCGGCATAATAGGTCCCATCTTTTGTTATAATTATATCATTTTGTGTTAAATTATACGAAGTAGTTATGGGTGACCATTTAACAGAATAATTTTCCACTAATCCATCTTCATGCCTTGTGATATGAGTTTTGGTCCCGTTATAATTCCAATTATACAAATAGTCAGCGCTATCTGCCGGTTCCTCCCACTCGTCAAAATGCCAGTTTTGAAGAAGATTTTGATAGATTTTTAAAGATACAGGGATTTCTTTTAATAATTGTTCGTTATAATTAATTTGAATTATACCATCATAATACCCTGGGTTCATTTCCGGATCTAAAATGTCTACAGAAACTTCAAAATTACCTTCCTCTGTTTTGATAATTGTAATCCAATTAGGGTAATAACCAATAATCCCATCTACATTGGCCGTAACGTAAATAGTTTGAGATTCCGGCGGAGTTTCTCCAAAAGCGGCTTCAAAAATTAAAGAAGTTGGAGAAACTTCAAAAATTATTTCTTCTTCCGGTTCTTCGTCTTTTGGTTCCTCTGATAAAATTTCAATAACCCAAAAATATTGAGGTGGTTCTGGATCAACTCTCAAAAATAAATCTATTGCTCTAACCGAGAAAGTATGCTCGCCTTCTGTTAAATTTTCGTAAGTTTCAGGTGATTCACACTCTTGCCAATCTTGGTCGTTTAATCGACACTCAAAACGAGAAAATTCTTTTGTCCCTTCAAACTTAAAAGTGGCCTGGGTCTCGCCGGTCAACTCTTCTGGACCGGAGATAATTTTAGTTCCGACGGGAACTTTATAATAATCAATGAAATTATTTAAAACATTTTCAAATTCTTCTTGCGGAAAGGATTGATTTTTTGCTCTCGGGGTAGGAGTTTGAATCTCAAAATCTTTGGCATTATTATCAGTATCTTGATAATTATAACCATTTTCTTCCTCTATTACTTTTCTGCCTACGGATTGATAAAAAACAGTAAAAGGATCTATTCGTTTAACACCACTATAATCAATGCCCTGTTCATCTAAATACTCTTCAAATATATCTCTGGTTTTGGGATTTTCGGAAAAAGGAGCGGCTTCAAAATCCGGGGCTTCGCCCCAACCTATTTTATCAACCTCCTCTCCTTTCGGGCTTTTAAGAACAATGGCGTTATCTTGGGTTAAGGTAAGATTATCAATAAGCATATCTAGACTAAAATCTGGCGAGCTTGCAATTAAAAAATAACTCTTAGCCGGAATAGTTTTTCCACTGAAATTAGTTTTGGCAACAAGAGAACCCCAGGAAGTAGCGCCTTTGGTTTTTCGTTGAATATACCAGCCAGTTAAATCTACGCTTTTGTTATTTGGATTATAAAGTTCAATAAATCTTTGGCCAATTGGTTCAATTTGGATTTCTGAAATTAAAATTTTAGGATAAACTATGACTATTGGTGTCGACAAAATAACGCCTCCGCCTCCGCTACTGGAGCTGGAAAAAGAAATTGGCGCAGAAACAGAAGGACCTTTATCGCCTTCTACGTAGGCGCAGGCCTGGTCTATTATTTTTTGCAGGGTTGCCTCACCGATTCCGCTTATCTTTGTTAAGTCATAAATAGAGGAAAGGGGCCTGGCTCCTATTATCCTTTGAGCAAGAACCGGGCCAATACCGATTATTGCCTGCAATTCTTCTCCAGAGGCAGTATTAATATTCACCGAGCAGACATCCGCCGCTAATTCTATCGCATCACCTTCTGATTCTTCGTTTATTTCTTCGTCTTTTTTCTCGCTTTCATCCCCATCTTCCCTGCCAAAAATAACTCCCAATTGAGTTATTTTCCGATTGAAATCATTGACCATCTGGGTTAAACTTTCTAATTTTCGGGCTAATCCAATTATTTCTGTTTCATATTTCTGCTCCAATTCAATTCTTATTTCCTCTTCAAGTCCTAATTTCTCTTTCAATGAATAATTTTCCTTTTGCAATTTTTCCAATTCTGACTTCGTCTCATTTAACGACAATTTTAATGTCTCAACGTCTTTGTCATTAAATCGCGACAAAGAACCAACAAATGCTCCCAATAAATCAAACCCTGGAAAATCTCCTCTAAGTAAATAAAAAAGTCCTCCGAGAACGAGAAGTAAAATAATAACGATAATAATTAAAATCGCGAAATTTTTAACCATAATCTTTTTTACTTAAATTCTTAAATTACTTAATAATTTATCCATTGTATTAAAAAACCCTTTACCTGTAAATGAAACTGCTTTGAAAAATCTATCTGACGCAATAAAAAAAGCTGTCAAGCGACTGCCTGACAGCTCTATTCTCAATCAGACCAAATCAACCAATGGTCTTAATGAGTATTCCCACCATTGATAGTAAACACCTCATCAAGACAGGTTATCTCAAAAATCCCCAGTGTTTTTGGCCTGACGTTTACCAGAGACAGACGTCTCCTCCTTGCTTCCAACACCTCCCGCAATTCCACCATCTTGCCAAGAGTCCCTGCCCGAACGATTCCAACATCAGAAAAATCAAGCGTTATATCAACGCCAATATCAACGCCATCGCCTTCTTCAAAGAAGAAAAGGACAATCTCAATGATTTTTTCCAGCGCTGGCTCCCGGGGCAAGCCCAACAACAATACGTACTCTTCTTGGCAAGAATTGACCTGCTCCATACACAAGCTCCTTCTCTTGAACAACCTTTTCTTGAACAACCTACTCACTCAACTCAACTATTTTTTACTTTTCAAAGAGCAATGCCTCCTACGATTAGCGAAAGACCTTTGTCGGCCTTCAGCGTTTAATAAAAAACGTCCCGACGAATTGGGGCATTAGGTTACCTAGTTTAGTTAGTATATTAGCAAACCAAAAAGAGATGTCAAGTGTGGTTAAAATCCGATGAATTCGCGAATAATTGGGACCAGGATGGCAATAACCTTGCCTTCGGAATCAATGGTGTTTAATCCCAGTAATTCACCTCTAATATTAAATAATGGGCTGCCGGCCAGAATATTTTTCTCAAAGATATTAGTCCCGATATTTTCAGACGTGAAAAATTTAATAATTCCCTCATTAACACTCTTAAAATGGCTTTCTTTTCCAAAAAGAAAACCAACCAAAAAAACCCTCTCCCCCAATCTTAATCTTCCAAAATCAGCAAAACCAACTGTCGGCAGGTTTGTTTCTTCAAGTTTTACCAGGGCAAGATTGTTTTTTAAATCCCTTTTTAATACCTGGTAATTTGGGGTCTTGCCATCCACAAAAAAAGCAAAACTTTCGCCCTTGGGCAAAAGAGTGGCTAAGGTAATTATCAGACCGTCAGAAGTAAGAACAATACCCGAGCCCTCTAAAAATCTTCCCGCCCTGGTCCTGGTTCTTACTCCAACTATTGATTTTTCAACTCTTTCAACCGCCTCCTGAAGGGCGATATTTTCTTGAATAATGGTTTCGTGTTTTTCAGTCAGATAAATCGGCGCCTGTTCTAAACGATATTGGTAAAAAAGTGGCCTCTCTATGAAATAAGGCCAGAGAATCTGGTCGGCGAAAATCCCGCCCCCAATCCCGAAAATAAAAACAATGACAATTTTAAGAATATTTTTCAACATAGACCTTCTCTTTCTTCGGCATCCTTATTAAGTCGCCCGGGGTTCTGATAATAATTCCGCCGTCTTCTTTGTCAACCAATATTTCTTCGCCTGGCCGAACCAAACCCGTAACAATTTTCAGGGCCAAGGGATCAAGGACCTTTCGTTGAATGACTCTCTTTAATGGCCGGGCGCCCAAATTGGGATCAAAGCCCTCTTCAGCCAAAAGTTCTCTGGCTCGCTCACTAATCTTAATTTTGATATTTTTGGCTTCCAGCCGATTAGATACCTTTTTCAATTCCAGTTCAACAATTTTCTTAATCTCGGCTCTATCCAGATAATTAAAGATAATAATCTCGTCAACCCTGTTCAAAAACTCTGGTTTAAAATCCTCTCTTAAGGTCCCCATTACTTTTTCCTTCAAGGATTGCCTTTCTGCCCCATCTTTATCTTCCACAAAACCAAGAGAGCTTATCTGGGCAATATATTCCGAACCAATATTAGAGGTCATAATTAAAATAGTGTTTTTGAAAGAAGCGGTTCTGCCTTTGGCATCGGTTAAACGGCCATCTTCTAAAATCTGAAGCAAAATATTAAAAACATCAGGATGGGCTTTTTCCACCTCATCAAGTAAAATAACGCTATAAGGCCTTCTCCGAATTTTATCGGTCAACTGACCTCCTTCTTCATAGCCGACATAGCCGGGCGGCGAACCGATCATTTTAGAAACAGCATGTTTCTCCATATACTCTGACATATCTAAACGAACCAAAGCGTTTTCATCGTTAAACAAAAATTCTGCCAGGGCCCGGGCCGTCTCGGTCTTTCCAACGCCAGTGGGCCCTAAAAACATAAAAGAACCCAGGGGTCTATTTTCCTCGGAAATTCCGGCTCGGGAACGTCTAATAGCGTTAGAAATGGCTAAAATTGCCTCTTTTTGACCAATTACTCTTTTAGAGATTGTTTCTTCTATTTTTTCTAACTTTTTCGCCTCTTCTTCTATCAAGCGAGTCATCGGGATGCCGGTCCATTTGGAAACAACAAGCGCTACGTCTTCTTCTTCAATTTCCTCTTTTAAAATTCTTCCGTTTTTTTGAATGCGGGCTAATTTTTGCTCTGTCTGGCGAATCTCTTTTAATAGTTCCGGAATTTTACCGTATTTAATTTCAGCCACTTTTTGTAAATTCGTTTCTCTTTGAGCAACTTCTGATTGAAAGGTTAAATCGTCCATTTCTTTTTTTAGGCCCTTGATTTTTTGGATTAAATCCTTTTCTGTTTTCCATTTTAATTCAAAAGCCCGGGTTTTCTCTTTTAAATCAGCCATTGTCCTGTTCAGGGCGATCAGTCGTCTTTTTGAACCCTCTTTCCCGATTGCCTCTTTCTCAACTTCTAACTTCTGGATTTCTCTTTTTAACTCTTCCAACTGACTGGGTTCTGATTCAATTTCCAAACGCAATGACGACATTGCTTCGTCCATTAAATCAACCGCTTTATCGGGCAGAAAACGATCAGTAATATAGCGAGAAGATAATTCAGCCGCCGCTACCAGGGCAGAGTCCTTAATTCTTAATCCATGATGAACCTCATATTTCTCTTTGATTCCTCTTAAAATAGCAATTGTATCCTCAATTGTTGGCTCTTGAATATATATTGGCTGGAACCTTCTCTCTAAGGCCATATCTCTTTCAATATATTTCTGGTATTCTTTCAAGGTGGTAGCGCCAATTGCTTTTAGCTCCCCCTTGGCCAGGGCTGGTTTTAAAAGATTGGAAGCGTCTATCGCTCCCTCGGCAGCGCCGGCTCCAACTAAAGTATGGAGTTCGTCTATAAAAATAATGTATTTACCGTCTGCCCGATTGATTTCTTTAAGCAGGGCTTTTATTCTATCTTCAAATTCTCCCCGATATTTTGTGCCGGCAATTAAGGCGCCTAAATCCAAGGCGATAATTTCTTTATCTCTTAATGATTCAGGGATATTTCCTTTTACAATTCTTCGAGCCAATCCTTCGGCAATAGCGGTCTTGCCAACTCCGGCCTCGCCGATTAAAACCGGGTTATTTTTTGTTCTCCGGGAAAGAACCTGCATTAAACGACGGATTTCATTATCCCGACCAATTACCGGGTCAAGTTTACCCTGCTTGGCCAAATCGGTTAAATTACGGGTATATTTTTCAATCACCTGATATTTTGATTCCGGCTCCGGGTCGGTAATCCTGGCTCCCCCCCGAATTTCAGCCAAAATTCTCAAAACAAGGTTATAATCTAACTTACCAACCTCTAAAGTGGCTGCTCCCCCGTCTGATTTCAAAAAAGAGGCCTTTTCTAAAATCTCTTTTGCCCTTGTTTCAGAAATTATCAACCCTAAAAATAAATGCTCAACTGAAATAAACTCATCTCCCATTCTCATTGCCTCCTGCCTCGCCCTGTCTAAAACCTTAGCCATATCCTGGGTTAAATAAAACTGACCAAAGGTCTGAGGCGTGGCAATGGTGGGAAGTGTATTCAAAGCGGACCCGGCTCTCTTTTTTAAATTCTCCATATCTACGCCCAATCTTCTTAACAAAGTCAAAACCACGCTTTCTTCCTGAGAGAGTAAAGATAAAAGCAGGTGTAAAGCGTCAATTTGCTGCTGGCCCCTTTCTTGAGCAAGGGACTGAGCCATTAAAATCGCCTCCTGGGCCTTATGGGTAAAATTCGCTCCGGTCATCATAATATATCTTTTTTAGCAAAAATCCTAAAAAAAATCAAGTCAAATGTTTGCTGTTTTTCACCTATCCAAAATTCCTACGATCGTAGGAATTTTGGCATAGTAAATTTTTATGATAAAATAAAATAATGTCAGATGTAACCAAAAAAATGTTATTGCTTTTATTGGGAGGGGTCGCTTTTGGTTACTCGTATACCCCTCAACGGCAATGGAAGATTCTCAAAGAAGTAGCAAGGGCCTGGAAAGAAATCAACAGAGAAAAACTAAAAAAGGAAATAAGAAATCTTTATCGCTCAAAACTAATCAAAAAGAAAGAAAATCCAGATGGTTCTTGTACCATAGTATTAACGGAAAAAGGGAAATTAAAGGCCCTAACCTATCACTTTGAGAAAATGAAAGTAGAAGGCGGAAAATGGGATGGAGAATGGAGACTGGTTATTTTTGATATCCCGGAAAATTTCAGGAAAGGGAGAGACGCCCTGCGAGATAAACTAAAAGAGATTGGTTTTTACGAACTTCAAAAAAGTGTTTTTGTTTTTCCTTACGAGTGCAAAAGCGAGATTGATTTTATTATAGAATTTTTCAATTTAAGAAAATATGTCCGTTTTGGAATTATGAACTCAATTGACAATGAACTTCATCTAAAGAAAATATTCAATTTAGTATAACCAGCTATCCAAAATTCCTACGATCGTGAGAAATTGGGATTTATAAAAAGACCTGTAAAAAAATAAATAAAAAATAAAAAAGGCGATTGGGGAAATCGCCGTTTTTGCCGCTTCTCGGTCTTTGCCACATTAATCAAAGTCCAAGATGTTTTATGTCTTTAGTGTCTTTAGGCATTCTTCCTGAACCCTTGCAAACATAGCACGCCCCGCTACCCCAACAAGCCCGACAGGATTCTTTCTTCTCCTTGTCTCCTCCGCAATAGGAACAAACACCCGGCTTTTCTTTGCATGCGACACAACGACCGTCTCCTCTAACGTCAGTGAATATTATTATCATATCTTCTCTCCTTTCATGACATAAAGACAAAAGAACAAAAGAACTATCAAAAAAAACAGCCCTTATCAGAAGGGCTAACTTGGAACATTTAATTTTTTAATTATTTGAAACTCAAATCAGCCCTTTTCTTAAAAAAGGAAAAAAAGAAAGAATTGAAATTAGGGCTAATTTGTATTGTCATAGTGTATTTTCTTTTTATCATCAAAGAAGCCGCCTTGTCAACCCCGCACCTTTTAAGCACTGCGCTTTGCGCAAAAAATAAATTGTGCTCTAAAGGTGCGGGGTCAACCCCCCCGCGTAACCTTAATCACTTCGTTCGCCCAAGATTGCTTCAACGATCATCTCTTTGTTATTCCGCAAAATCTTCAAAATTATTTTATCTCCGGGGCTATA
>Ga0194112_10009972_pt1 | contig 12000 bp, 13 predicted proteins | sample TA2MahC400mmetaG_FD_146191 | JGI IMG/M metagenome (GOLD analysis project Ga0194112, IMG submission 146191) | Freshwater microbial communities from Lake Tanganyika, Tanzania - TA2015016 Mahale Deep Cast 400m | ecosystem: Environmental > Aquatic > Freshwater > Lake | place: Tanzania: Lake...
GGTATCCAGCCGTAATCGACGTAACCCGCGAGGGGTCAAGCGCAAGATGAGCACATTCCCCGTGCGTCGCCGCGGCTCTAAACCAATGCCCAAACTCGACCTCCATTTGGCTATTAATATATTAAATGAACAGTATTACAGTTAGCAGTTAGTGAAAACAAAAAAATGAAATGATGAATGATTGGGTTATCACCAATTCTTTTAGCTGACCGCTGATTGCTGATAGCTGAAAGCTTGAACCGATAATTGCCCATCTCGATAAGAGAGGTTCTCATGAGCGACCAATACGAACCCAGGATCATCGCCTTTTGCTGCAACTGGTGCTCCTATGCCGGGGCCGACCTGGCCGGGGTGTCCCGGATTCAGTACCCCCCCAACGCCCGCATCATCCGGGTGATGTGCTCGGGGATGGTGCACCCCAACCTGGTCATCGACGCCCTCACCAAGGGGGCCGACGGCGTCCTGATGTGCGGGTGACACCTGGGCGAATGTCATTACCTGGAAGGTAATAAAAAAGCCCAAGGCAGAGCGGAAGGTCTGGATTTAATGCTGGAAGATTTCGGCCTGGAGCCCGAGCGCTTCCGCCTGGAGTGGATCGCGTCCAGCGAGGCCCAAAAATTCGCGGACGTGATGACGGAGATGACGGAGCAATTGCGGGCCCTGGGGCCCAGTCCGTATAGCACGCGGGGTTAATCAGTAACCAGTAACCAGTAACCAGTAATCAGTGGTCAGTGGTTAGTATTTGAATCAGGAATGGAGGGTGGTCAGGGCATGAATATATCTTTAGCGCGCAAAATCGACGGGAAAAAATTCATGTGGGACGGGGCGGAATACGAAACCCGGGCCCAGGCCTCCCAGATCATGGAGTCCTATGCCAAGGAGGGTTTCGAGGTAAAAATGTTCCAGGAGGAGGATAAGTACCTGGTCTATTCCCGCAGGGTGGCAGAAGTGCAGTCAGCCGGTTAAGGAATGCGGTCAGTCGATTTCAGCCGGCCGCCATTGGACCGGCCATGTCAGGCTGACTGCCCAACGCGGAAAAGGAGGGTAAGGAATGGGCGTAACTGTGGCGGAGGAGTGGTTGAATGCCTGTTCCGGCTGTGAGATCTCCATTCTCAACACCGGAGAGGCGCTGTTGGATTTATTACCTCATTTGAATTTTGTTCACATCCCGGTGCTCTTGGACCACAAGTATTTCGGCCAGACCGGGGAAAAGACGGCCTTCGAGATCCCCGAGGCGGTGGTGGGCATCATCTCCGGGGGCGTGCGCAACGAAGAGCACCAACACGTGCTCAATGAGATGCGCCAAAAATCCAAGATCCTCATCGCCCTGGGAAGCTGCGCCGCTTACGGCGGTATCCCGGCCCAGGCCAACATGTTTAAAAATGATGAAGTCCTGGATAAAGTCTTTCGCGGCTCCCCCTCCACCAACCCGTCCCCCAACCCGGACCACCCTGACGTCCCCAAATGGACCAACACGGTGCAGGCCCTGGATGAGATCGTCAAAGTGGACGTCACCATTCCTGGCTGCCCGCCCCACCCGGACTGGATCGCCGACGCCATCCTGGCCCTGCTGGCGGGTAAAACCGCCTGGAGCCTGCCGGAGCGGAGCGTCTGCGACACCTGCCCGGTCATCCGGGAAAAGAAGTCCGCGGGCGGCCCCATCAAGCGGGGTCTCACCAACCTGGATTTCGACCCCGAAGCCGGCCTGGACAAGATGCGCTGCATCAACGAGCAGAACTTCTTCTGCATGGGCCCGGTGACGTTGGCGGGCTGCGCCGGCAAAGAAGAAGTGCCTCGCTGCGTCCAGGCCCGCACCCCCTGCCGGGGCTGCTTCGGCCCCATCCGCAAGGGCGCGAGGCCCATGGTGGACATGATGGGGGCCTTGACCTCCGTGGGGCTGGACCCCAAGACCTTGGTGGACCGCCGGGCCATCATGAACCGCTACATCGGCGGCCACGGCTTCCTGACCGCGCTGCCGGCCAGACCGGGAAAGTGAGGGGGTGATTAAATGGGCACAGTCATCAACATTCAGCCGATAACCCGCATCGAAGGCCACGCCAAGGTGGCCATCCATCTGGACGACGCCGGCAACGTGGCGGAAACCAAGGTCCACGTCCAGGCCCTGAGGGGCTTTGAAAAATTCTGCGAAGGCCGCCCCGCGGAAGAGATGCCCCGCATTGTCTGCCACATCTGCGGCATCTGTCCCTGGGCGCACCACCTGGCCTCCTCCAAGGCGGTGGACGCCTGTTTCGGGGTCACGCCACCCCCCGCGGCGGTGAAGCTGCGCCGCCTGATGCAAAACATCGCCTACGTGGGCGACCGCATCCTCCATTTCTATTTCCTGGCCGCACCGGACTTCGTCATCGGCCCCGACGCGGACTACTCCGTGAGAAACGTTCTGGGGATCATCCAGGCCGCGCCGGACATCGCCAAGCAGGTGGTGAAGATGCGGCAGATGACCGCGGACATACTGGAGGATTTCGCCGGCCGGGCCATTCACCCCACTTTCTCCCAGGCCGGCGGGGTGAGCAAGCCCATGACCGAGAAGGAGCGGAGCGCCATGCTCCCTCTGGCCCACGAGCTCCTGGAGTTCTCCAAGTTCACCATTAAATTCGCCAAGGACAACGTCTTCCCCAAGTACCTGGACGCCATCAAGACCATCGGGGTCATCCAGGTGGGCTACCTGGGCACGGTGCGGGCCGACGGCGCCCACGACTTCTATGACGGCAAACTCCGCCTCATGAAGCCTGACGGCTCTTACGACGACTTCGCCTACGACCAGTACCTGGACTTTATCGGCGAATGGGTGGAGCCTTGGTCCTATCAAAAATTCCCCTACGCCAAGAAGTGGGGCCAGCTCAACATGAGCCTGGACAACCCCGTGGGGGTGTACCGCACCAACTGCCTGGCCCGCATCAACGTGGCGGACAAGATGGCCACGCCTTTGGCCCAGGCGGAGCTGGAGGAGTTCCGGGCCGCGTTCGGCCGCCCGGCCCACTTCACCCTGCTGTACCACTACGCCCGGCTCATCGAGCTGCTCCAGTGCGCCGAGCAGGCGCTGGAGCTGCTCAACGACCCGGAGATCACCAGCCGGGACATCCGGGCCGCGGTGACCCCCAAGGCCGGCCGGGGCGTGGGCTGCGTGGAGGCCCCCCGGGGCTCCCTCATCCACGACTACGAAACCGACGCCGACGGGCTTATCACCAAGGTGAACCTCATCGTGGGCACCACCCACAACAACGCGCCCATCCATCTGTCGGTCTTCCAGGCCGCCAAGGCCCTCATCCATGACGGTAAATACGACCAGGGGATCCTGAACAAGGTGGAGATGGCCATACGCGCCTACGACCCGTGACTGAGCTGCGCCACTCACCGCCTGGACGGCGGTATTGCTCTGGAAGTCACCATCGTGGGCAAAGACGGGAAGGTGATTGACCAGTTGCGAAATTAGCGGTTAGCTGTCAGCTATTAGCTTTCAGCTGTCAGCCAAAAAAAGGGAGCCGCAGGACTTAAGAATTGGGTCCTGTGGCTCCATTATTTTTCGCCGGTTATGGGTCAGGTGAGCTTGTGCCCGACGGGACGTCAAACTCTCAGTCTCCTCCCCAATACGACAACCAGCGCCATCCCCGTTCCCAAGAGGATCAGGGTGGAGGGCAAAGGGGTCGGCGGCTCCACATCCGTAAGGGCCACTTGCCTGATTCCCATAGGCTGGACCTCGTTGAACTCCACCATAAAGCGGTTCGCAAACCAACCGGGTTTCCCCAAATAGGGGGGCACGAGAGCGCCCCAAAATGACAGGACGCCATTGGAATAGGAATGATGAGGAAAGCGTTCATCCCAAGTCCCATTTGCATTCAAGGTAAGATCAGTTAAACGATGAGTGAAACCCACATCCCAGAATTCGAAATTATATCGGGACCAGGTATAAGGGCTGGTGTTGTCGAGTATAAAGAAAAAGCTTTTATGGCCAATTTGATCGGTGACTTTGTCAAAAAATTGGCCGCTTTGGTTGACAATGGCAGAGCCGGCGACCCCGGGGTAAGGCGCCAGATAGGTTTCTCCATAACGTTCAAAGACATCCAAGCTGTCATAGGGCCAGATTTGTTGACCGTAAATGACATTGGCATCGCCGGTATGGACATCGGAGACCCAAGCGGCCAGAGGCGTGGCCATTACCAAGGTGATTAACCCGCCAAGGAAGAGAATTTTACTGAGCTTGCTCATGGTTTTTCCCTCCAGATATGCCTCGAAACCTACCCGGAAGCTTTAACAGATGGCACAGGCTTTCCAGCCTGTGCCGACGCAACCTGAGGCCGGCGGCTACAGAGGCTCCGCCAGTTTCTATTATTGTTTGCCGAAGATTCTCCGGAAAGCCAGCAGGGCCAAGCTGGAACCCATGAGCCAGAAAACCGGGGGCGCGGGCGCCACGCCCAGCGACTTCACCTCAAAAAAGTCCACCTGGGCATGGGTGGATTGAGACCAATCGCACATGGCCACAAATCCCACCCAGTCCGGGGTGCCGTCCCCATAGGTCAAGCTGGCCAGGGGATTGAAGAAATTAACCCCGTCGGTGCTGTAGTATTGGGTGTAGGTGTTGTCCTCCTTGGTCAGGCGCAAATAAAAAGGGTCATTCCCAAAATCCCTCCCGCCTGTCCAGTAATCAGTCCCCCCTGAGGTTTCTCGGAGAAATTGGAGGGCATGTCCGTAAGCATCCCAGTTTTTTATATATCATTATTAATGAAAAAGCAAGCTATTCTTAAAAAATTAATGATATTCGGTTTGTAAATAATAATAGCTATAAAAAAAGGGGACTACAATACTAAGTATAGTACAAATTAACAAGCTTTTGGAAACTCGAAATGGTAGGAGAAGAATGTGGTTCTTGCCCATTAAAGGCGGGGGTGGTGAAATAGGTTCTAAAGTATCAGTAACGGAAGGATGGGCTGTTGCCTATGGAGACTTCTGCCCCCAGGCAGGTTGGGAAAGAAGATTTTTGGGAATGAAGAGGGCCAGGGATTTCAATCCCTGGCCCTCTTTCCCTTTCTCCTTGCCGGCCGACCCGCTCCACTCAGTGGGCCGACTCGGCTTCCGTGGACAGGAGCGGCAGGCGGTGGAGCCGTCGTCCTTCAAGGCCAGGAAGTTGGCCACCTGTTTTTTGTCGGCCACGGTGTAAGGCCGGCAAAGGCTTCCAGGGTGCGGGCTATTCCTGGATCCCCCTGTTTGAGGCCATGGGCGCCGGCTCCATCAAGGGCATGATGATCTGGGGGAAGAAGCCCGCGGTGGGTTCTTCCAACCTCAGCTTCTGGATGAACAAACCCAAGTTTTTCATCAGCACCCTTAAGGCCTTCCGGGGCGATGCGGCTCAAAAGGGCAACGACTTGTTCATATTAATATTTCACATATGTGAATAAATAAAAATAACAGAGATAGAGTTGCTTTTCTTTGGCTCAGTGCCTGGCGAGCCAAAATCAGGATTTCCGAAGGCCAAAATCAGATTTAGCCTGATGGCCCGGAGGAGCCGGAAGCAAGTATAGTTCAATCACCGTAGATGAATGCCTTAAGGGAAAACCTAAGAGCGAAGATTTATGGAGGATGAGAAAGATGGTTAAATGGCCAAAACCCTCGAAAACTTATCTTCTCCGCTCGCAGCAAGGGGGCGTTTGCCTGGAAATGGCTCTGGTGCTGCCTTTGCTGTTGATCTTGGTCTTTGGCCTGGCGGATTTTGGCCATGCCTGGTACATGAAACAGGAACTCACCACCGCAGCCCGGGAAGGGGCCCGGTATGCCACCCGGTATCAAACCGACGCCAGCGGCACGCATCTTTTACCCAACGCCCTTAGCCCTTCCGTGTCCGATTGGGTGACTACCAAGTACCAGCCGCTGCTGCCGACCACCGCCAACCTGACGGTTACTCCCACGGGGCCGGGATATACCAGCGGCCTGCCGGGAGACGACATCGCAGTGACGGTGACCGCCCGGAAACATTGGTTCGTGATGGGGTCCTTGATTCCGGCCCTGGGTAGTTACATGGATGTCTCCGCTACCACCGTCATGAAGGTGGAGTAACAAGGAGCACTTTATGAAGCCGCGGTTCTCCAGGAAGTTATCGGATGATTCGGGGATGGTGTCGGTGTTGATCGCCGTGGCCATGGTAATGCTCATGGGTTCTGCAGCCCTGGCCATGGACATCGCTCATATGTTGACGGTAAAAAATGAACTCCAACGGCTGACGGACGCCGCGGCCATGGCCGGAGCCCGGGGCCTGTGGCCCAGCACCCTTCCTTCAATGTCCTCCTCGCCTCCCCCTGATTGCGCCACGGCCCTGAGCCGAGGGATGAGTGTGGCCACCAACGCTAATAACCAAGTGGACGGCGCCCCTCTGACCACGGCCGCGATCAACCTGGAATCGGGCCGTTGGAATTACAACACCCGTGAATTTACCCCCGGCTGCGTCGCCAACACCAACGCCGTAAAGGCGACGGCCCGCAAAGAGGGGGTAAATATGTTTTTTGCCGGAATCTGGGGCCGGGGCCCGGCCACGATTACCGCCACCACCACCGCGGTGATGGATTTTGCCGGGGGAGTCGGCAAAGGCACTCTTCCCATCGCCATTAATAAGCGCTACGTGGTCCCGGGGCAATATCTTTTCATCAACTTCAACCCGGACCCCGTGGACAACGGCGGCTGGTTTGCCAATCCCCCCGATGGCGCCAATGCCCGGACTTTCCGGGATTATATCAACTACGGCACCTGTCCGCCTCTTAAGGTGGGCGACATCATTAGTCTCCAAAACGGCCAGGACACTTCAGTTCTTCAAGACCTGCAGGCTAAATTGGTCGAGCACGGCGGCCAGTGGGACACCTTTCTGCCGGTGGTAAATACCGATACCTTTAACCAAAGCCAACCCATCGCGGCTTTTTTGCCCTTCCGGATCACCGAGGTGAGAGACACCACAAGCAATAAAGGCGTGGGCGGCAATGTTCTGGGCCTGGCCGAGTCCGCCAGTTCTGAGCCGGGAGGGCAAAACTGCGGCCTCCTGGCTCCACCCAAGGCGGTTAATTAAAGGACGGTGTTCGGTTTTCGGTTTCCGGTGGGGCGGGGGAACCCGCCCCTTTGGTTTCCCCCAAGCTCTTGGGAGGATTCAACATCTAAGCCGGTCTGTCCTATCTTCTTTCATTCATTGACAAAGCCGGAAAAATCGGCTATCCGACGAGAAGGGTTATCCCATTTAGCCTCCCGTTTGGTTCTGCCATGACCATGGAGCCTTTCAAGCTCTTCCTGCAGGGTCCCGGGGAACGCCGCCGGCCGCCGCCGGGAATGGATGCGCTACTTTGCCTAGCATCCCCAGACCCCGGAGAGATTTCCTTCCATCACAATTTTTCCGAAATGGTTGGGGGCGGCGAGTTTTCTGCTGCCGTCCACGCCTTTGTTCTGATGGCCTTAGGGATATGGGCCGGTGACAAACTGCAGCCCCGGGCCGCGGCTCCGGATGCCTGGACCCGGCGTTTCAACCTTCATCTGCCCACTATGCCGGTTTGGGAAAGCCTGGCCCCCCGGCTGGCGGATTTAAGCAATTTCCTCACCGGCGATGATTGGACCTTTACCAGTCGCCGCGCCCCCGTTGAGCTTCCCTTCCGCCGCGCCTGGTCCCATTCCTGGACCCCCCAGGCAGTGGCGCTGTTTTCCGGCGGCCTGGATTCCCTGGCCGGGGCCATAGACCGTCTCGAAGCCGGCAACCGGCTCCTGCTGGTGAGCCATTATGACTATGGCCAGTTGGCGGCAACTCAGCAAACCCTGGCTGAAGGACTTTTCCGGCATTACGGGCGGGATCGCCTCCATCACCTCATGGTGCGGGTTCAGATGGAAGGTCCGGAACTATCTCTGCGCAGCCGCTCCCTGCTCTACCTGGCCCTGGGTCTGGCGGCGGCCGCGGCCTTCGGCCCGGACACGCCCTTAATTATTCCGGAAAATGGCTGGATCAGCCTCAATCCCCCCCTCACCCCCAACCGGCTAGGCACGTACAGCACTCGCACCACCCACCCTTATTTTTTGGCCAAACTCCACGGGTTGTGGCGGGACGCGGGCATCCATAATCCCTTGTTCAACCCCTATCAGGGTCTCACCAAAGGTCAGGTGCTGGCTCACTGTTCCAATGGCCCGCTGCTGGAAAGACTATTGCCCCTTACCATCTCCTGCGCCCGGCCGGTGGCTTCCCGCTGGCAGCGCCAGGGGGCCGGGGCCTGCGGTTACTGCTATCCCTGTCTCATTAGGCGGGTGGCCCTGCATCGGGTGGGATGGGACCGGGGGGAGGACTATCTCCTGGATGTCTTGGCCGCGCCCGAGACCCCGCGGCACCGCACCCGGGGGCGGGATTTGCGGGCCCTGCTCCTGGCCCGGCGCAACTGGGAAGACTCCTTCCAGGAGGTGACGGCGCGCCTTTACCTGGGGGAAGCCGGGTCGGATTTTCCCTCCCGGCATGAGCAGGCCCTGGCCCTGCTTCAGACCGGCTTCCAGGAAATCGCCCAATTTTTCCGGGATAAAGGACCGGGGTGGATCAAAGATTATCTGGGAGCGGTTTAGCGGTTCAGCGGGTTAGCAGGTTGGCGGGTTAGCTGTGAGGATTAGGGCCAGAAGGCGAGTACTACCCACCAATGGCCATTATCCGTTAATAGCTAAAGGCCAAACCGACCCGCCAAACCGCTCCCAAAAAGGTTTGACAACCCTCTGACCCTGACATATTTTTAGGAGCCAGGGGGAATTGGATGACTCGCAAGCGCCTGCTCATATCCAAAGAAGAGATCGCCCGGCGGGTGGCGGAACTGGGGGCCCGGATAACCCAAGATTATGCCGGCCGGGACGTGGTCCTGGTGGGGGTCCTGAAAGGGGTGTTTATCTTCATGGCCGACCTGGTGCGGGCCCTGCCTTTCCCGGTGGAAGTGGATTTCGTCCGCCTGGCCAGCTACGGCCAGGGCACCGAAAGTTCCGGAGAGGTGCACATCACCAAGGACGTGGAGACACCGCTCAAGGACCGGGACGTCCTCATCGTGGAGGACATCGTGGACGCCGGCCTCACCCTGGACTTTTTGCGCCGCCACCTGGCCAGCCACCACCCCCGGTCGGTAAAAATCTGCTGTTTCATCGATAAACGGGAACGCCGCCAGGTGGCTGTGCCCCTGGACTACGTTGGCTTTGTGGTGGAAAAGGGCTTCCTGGTGGGCTACGGTCTGGATTGCGGCGAACATGACCGCACCTGGCCGGAGGTTTTTGCTATTGAAGATTAGCGGTTTCGCGGGTTGGCGGGTTAGCAGTTAGCGTTTTGGCACCCACTGCCTGCTAATTGTAGATTGCTAACTGCAATTGCTCAATGCTAAACCGCCAACCCGCTAAACCGCATCCATGACCTCCAAACGCCTCGCCGCCATTGACCTGGGAAGCCTGACGGTACGCCTGGCGGTGGCGGAGCGCCTGGAGCCGGGGCGTTTCCGGGTTCTGGCACATCACCGGGAAATCACCGCCCTGGGAGACGGGCTGGCTCAAACCGGCTTCCTTGCCCCCACGGCCATGGAGCGGACTTTCCAGGCCATTAATAAATTAATGGAAATACTTCAATCCCGGGAGGTGAAGGTCTACCGGGCGGTGGCCACCCACGCGGTGCGGGAAGCCCGGAATGGCTCGGAATTTCTGGACCGCTTACGAAAGTCTTTGGGCCTCGATGTCCAGTTGCTCTCTCCCGAAGAGGAGGCCCGCATGTCGCTAAAAGGCGTCCTTTCCGCCCTGGCCCCGGAGTATCTGAAACTCCCGGCCCTGGCGGTCTTCGACGTGGGAGGCGGCAGTTCCGAGTTTGCCTTGGTCCGGCCGGGCCGGGAGCCGGAGTTCGCCAGCCTCCCCCTGGGGGTTTTGACCCTGAGCCAGTCCTGGCCCCTGGGGGACCCGCCGGAAAGGACGCGGCTGGCAGCCCTGAAGGCGGAACTAAAGGAAAAGTTAAGCAATTTCTATGAACAATTTTTCCAGCCCCTACTCACCACGCCGCCCCGGTTGGTGGGCACCGCGGGGGCGGTGACCACCATGGCCGCCCTGGCCATAAAAATGACCCAATATGACCCGGTTAGGGTCAATAATTTTATTCTCACCCGGGAAATGGTGGCGGAATTGACGGCGCGGCTGGCGGTTCTCCCGGAAGCGGCCCGGGCGAAGCTTCCGGGCATGGAGCCGGCCAAGGCGGGGGTCATGGTGGCCGGGGCCTTGATCATCCAGGCCATCCTGAAAATTTTCCAGCAGGACTCTTTGGTGGTCGTGGACGCGGGTTTGCTGGAGGGAGTTTTAACTGAATTGGCAGCATGAGGCAGTTTTCAGTTTTCAGTTTTCAGTTTTCAGTATAAAAATAAAAAATCAATCGATTACGGAAAATCCACCCTCCTATATGAATCTCAACACGAGAAAATCTTTTAACAGAAAACGGAAAACGGAAGACTGAGGTTTATTTTTTATGTCATTCGACACCATCCCTTACGCCTATACTTTTGACGACCTGATGCTGCTGCCGGGGCCGTCGGTGGTGCTACCCAGCGAAGTGGACCTGAGCACCCGACTCACCCGGCGCATCCGGCTGAACGTTCCTCTTCTGAGCTCCGCCATGGATACGGTCACTGAAGCGGACACCGCCATATCCATGGCCCGCCAGGGCGGCATGGGCATCCTGCACCGCAATATGACTATCCAGGCCCAGGCCCTGGAGGCGGAAAAGGTGAAGAAGTCGGAGTCCGGCATGATCATCGATCCGGTGACCATCGGGCCCGACGCCAAGGTGGCCCAGGTCCTGGCCCTCATGGAGCGCTACCGCATCTCCGGCATCCCGGTGGTGGAAGGCCGGCGCTTGGTGGGGATCGTCACCAACCGGGACCTCCGGTTTGAAACGGTCATGGAGCGTTCGGTCCGGGACGTGATGACCAAGGACCGCCTCGTCACCGCGTCGGTGGGCATCACCCTGGAAGAGTCCAAGGCTTTGCTGCACCAGTACCGCATCGAAAAGCTTTTGGTGGTGGACGAGGATTACAACCTCAAGGGGCTCATCACCATCAAGGACATCGAGAAAATCCGCAAGTACCCCCATTCCTGCAAGGACGAATACGGCCGCCTGCGGGTGGGGGCCGCGGTGGGGGTGGGGCCTGACCGGGAGGCCCGGGTGGACGCCCTGCTCAAGGCCGGGGTGGATGTCATTGTCATTGACACGGCCCACGGCCACTCCTCCCGGGTGGTGGACGCGGTGAGGGACACCCGGCGGGAATTTCCCCAGGTGGAGCTCATTTCCGGCAACGTGGCCACCGCCCAGGGGGCCCTGGACCTCATCGAAGCCGGGGTGGATGCGGTAAAGGTAGGGGTGGGACCGGGCTCCATCTGCACCACCCGGGTCATCGCCGGGGTGGGGGTGCCCCAGATGACCGCCATCATGGACAGCGCCCGGGCCTGCCGGGAGGCGGACGTCCCCCTGGTGGCCGACGGCGGCGTCAAGTATTCCGGCGACCTCACCAAGGCCCTGGCCGCGGGCGCCGACGTGGTCATGGTGGGCAGCCTCTTTGCCGGCACCGACGAAAGCCCCGGGGAGACCATCATTTTCCAGGGCCGCAGCTACAAGATTTACCGGGGCATGGGGTCCCTGGAAGCCATGAAGACCGGCAGCCGGGACCGCTACTGCCAGGAAGACGTGGATTTGGAGTGCAAGCTGGTCCCCGAAGGCATCGTGGGCCGGGTGCCGTCCCGGGGCAAGCTGGCCGACGTCATCTTCCAGCTCATGGGGGGCCTCAGGTCCGGCATGGGCTACGTGGGCTGCGCCACCATCCCGGAGCTTCAGGCCAAGGCCAAATTCGTCCGCATCACCCCCGCGGGCCTCAAGGAATCCCACGTCCACGACGTCATCATCATGAAGGAAGCGCCCAACTATTGGGTGGATTAGGAATATTGGGGGAGGGGGCTAAGGGCCGAGGCCCTTACCCCCTCCCCCAA
>Ga0194112_10009975_pt1 | contig 11996 bp, 7 predicted proteins | sample TA2MahC400mmetaG_FD_146191 | JGI IMG/M metagenome (GOLD analysis project Ga0194112, IMG submission 146191) | Freshwater microbial communities from Lake Tanganyika, Tanzania - TA2015016 Mahale Deep Cast 400m | ecosystem: Environmental > Aquatic > Freshwater > Lake | place: Tanzania: Lake...
GTCGGGATGCGGCCGGGCGACGGCAATCCCGCCTCGCTTCGCCTCGCCGTGCCGCGGGACTGGTATCGCGCCGCTTGGCTCCTCTGCCTGGCCACCGGGAAGTCCGAGGGCGTGGACACCGAGACCATCCCCGAGGTCACGCTCCGCCTCGGCTCCTTCGGCTATCCCTTCCGCCTGAGCGACTCGACGGCCACGGTGCCCATCTGGCGCGGCAAGGGCAAGCCCTTCGTCGTCCGCGTGCCGCTCAACAGCGGCGACCTGGCCACGCTGATGAACGTGGCGACGATTGACACCTTCGACCTCGAGCTGACCAAGCGCATTGAGTCAGCCGTCCACTTCCCCGACCCCTACCAATTCGTCCAGGTGCCGCTCGGGCCATCGAGCGCCGTGAAGGTGATCGCCCTCACGCTCGAGCGCTCGCCCGTCGAGATGCGCGTCGTCCCCCGCACCACGGGCAACGCCTTCCAGGAGCCGGCGAAGCCAGCGGTGGATGTCGAGCTGAAGAACCGCACCGAACGCTCCGTGTCGCTCAGGATCGGCGGCGAGGCCGTCCACTACTTCGGGCGGAAGAGCGAGATTGCCAGCCAGCGCGTGCGGCTCAGGGCCGCCGAGACGCGCCTCATGCCCGTGGAACTGCCTGCGCCCGAGCGCGGGCACTACGACCTGACGCTCACTGCCTCCGATGGCGACGGGCCGCTTGCGACGAAGCACACGTCGTACTGCCTCCTCGCGCCCGACACACGGCAGGCGATGGCGGACTCTCCCTTCGGCCTCTGGACCTTCTGGGGCGGCCACGGCTTCCCCAAGAAGGCCGAGGAGCGGGACGACTATTACGTGCGGCTGATGGACATGCTCTACAAGGCTGGCATCCGCTACACCTTCCCGCTCGTCATCCGCGTGCCCGAGAATGCCGCACCAGACGAGAAGGCGCGGCTTCAGGCATCCGCCGACCGCATCCGCCGCGAACTCAAGGCGCACAGAATCCTCACCGCCGAGTTCCGCCCGCCAGGCACCTTTCACCCGCTCTGGGACAAGAAGCGCTACGACGACCCCTGGCCGGGCAACAGCCTGGCCGAGTCTATGGCCGCCATCGGCCGGCTCAAGAAGGAGACCGAGTGCGACCGCGCCGAGCTCTTCGCCGAGGACCGCATCAGCGTCCGCTGGCTCATGCAGGTGCCCTGGTGGTGGCAGGGCAAGCCACGGCCCGCCTACGACGAACGCGAGCGGCGGAACCTCGACGCCCTCGTCCGCGTCGCCTCCATCTGGATTGACGAACTCCGCAAGCAGCACCCCGACGTGAAGGTGCTCCTCGGCAACGACTATCCCCTCCAAATCGAGGCCCTGCTCAACGAGGGCTTCGTGAAGAAGGGCTATGTGGACATCGCGGGGATCGAGGGCGCCCAGTTCATGCGCATGCCCGAAAACCCCACCTTCCTCACCGTCACCGCCTTCACCCGCCAGATGCGCGAGGCCCTGGACATGCACGGCGGCCAGAAGGTGCCCATCTGGTCCACCGAGGCATTCTACCCCTGCACCCAGCCCGGCAACCTCACCGAGGCGACGCAGGCCCGCTACGTCGCCCGCACGCTACTGGTCGGCCTCGCCGCCGGCCTGGAGAAGGTCCTCAAGCCCTTTGGTATCTACGACATGTCGGATGATTACCGCTTCAGCCACTGGGGCGCGCCCGGCCTGTGCCGCGACGACGATGAGTTCCAGCCCAAGCCCTCCTACGTCGCCTACGCCGTCCTCACCCAGGTTCTCGACCGCTGCAAGTACGCCCGCAGGGTCGAGACCGGCTCCGCCGTCGTCTTCGCACCCGTCTTCCGCCGAGGCGACGGCCACGAGGTCTGCGCCCTGTGGACGCTCCACGGCAGCCGCCCGGCGATTGTCTCTGTGGGGCAGGGACAAGTTGTCATCACCGACGCGATGGGCCGAGAGACCCGTCCCCAGGTGGCCGGTGGCGCAGTGTATGTCGCAATTACGCCCGACCCTATCTACCTCGCCGGCGCGCCCGTGCAGAAGATCGCCCTCGGCGAGCCCGTTTGGAGTGCGGGCTTCAGCCCGTCTCCGGTACGGCCTGAAGGCCGCACTCCGAACGCGGGAGGACTACGGCCTGAAGGCCGCACTCCGAACGCCGGCGGGCAAGAGGGGAAGGAGCAGGTTATCTCCGAAATGGCCTCCGCCGACGAATGGCGGCCGGCGGAGGACAAGCCCGGCTTCCTGGAGGAGAACAACTTCGAGAACCCCCGCGTCAAGGGCGACTTCAGGCTCGACTGGACCAAGGATGGCCTCGCCGTGACCATGCCCCCGCTGCCGGCCGATGCGAAGGACCGCCTGATCGCCCGTTACCAGGTGCTCGAACTCAAGAAGAAGGCCGTCCTCGATGGCCGCCCCCGCTGGATCGGCGCCTGGGTGAAAGGCTGCGGCAATTGGGGACGCGTCATCTACGACCTCACCGACGCCGAGGGCGAGCGCTGGATTTCCATCGGCATGCCCCGCGAGTTCAACGTCAACGACCCCTACAACTGGTCGTTCCTCTGCCACGACGGCTGGCGGCTCGTGCGGCACGACCTCCCCGGCGACTTCGGCGGCGCCGAGCGCCACCACTGGCCCACCCAGTGCATCTGGGGCCGCTTCAAGCCCGGCCCGCCCGACAAGGATGGCAAGCCGACCGACGCCGGCAACGGCATCGTGGACTACCCGCTCACCCTCAACCGCGTGGTGGTCGAGATGCGCGACACGATTCTCCACCTCGATTCCTATCGCCCAATCAAGGACAACACGATTGTGATCAAGTCGCTCATGGCTGGGGGAGAGTAGATGAGAGGATGAATGGATGGCTGGATGGGTGTCAGACAATCATCCATTCATCCACCCATCCATTCATCCCCCTCTGTTGCGGCCCCTGGCCGCGGTAGGCAAGGAAGCAGCAAATGCCAAGAAGCCGTCCGCCGAAGATCGTCGTCGTTGGAGCCGCGAGTTCCAGTTTCTCCGGGCTGTTGGCCGACCTGGTGAACGCCCCGGCTCTCGATGGCGCTGAGCTGGCGCTGGTGGACATTGATGCGCCCGGCCTTGAGGTGATGGCCCGCCTGGGCCAGCGCATGGCCAGCGAATGGGGCAAGAAGACGGCGGTCATGGGCACTCTCGACCGCCGCGAGGCGCTGGCGGGGGCCGACTTCGTGCTCGTGACCATCGCCGTCGGCGGCGTGAAGACCTGGCGGCAGGACGAGGAGATTCCCCAGAAGCACGGCTACTACGGGCATTCGGTGGACACGGTCGGCCCGGGCGGGCTCTTCCGCGGGCTGCGGCTCATCCCGCCCATCCTCGACATCTGCCGCAACATCGAGGAACTGTGCCCCAACGCCTGGGTGATCAACTACAGCAACCCGATGGCCGGCATCTGCCGAGCCGTCCGCAAGGCGAGCCGCGTGAACATCGTGGGCCTGTGCACCGCGGGCTTCCTGCCCAGCCAGGTCGCAAGGCACCTGGGGATCGAGGTGGGCCGCGTCGAGGTGCTCTCGGCGGGCGTCAACCACTGGGTCTGGGCGATGAAGATTCTGGTGGACGGCGAGGACTACACGGCGCGGTTCCACGACCACGTGCGGAAGACGCTCACGGGCAAGTACTACGGCTCGAGCGTCGAACTGCTCGACGCCTTCGGCTGCTGGCCGATGCCGGGGGCGAACCACGTGGCCGAGTTCTTCCCCTACTTCTACGGCCCTGGCGACGACGGGCGGAACGACACCAAATACCCCTTCCGCGCGGGCCACGACTTCGACAAGCGGGTCGAGATGGAGCGGAACCTCCGCGAGACGCTTCGCCGCCAGAGCCTGGGCGAGGAGCCCATCGGCCACAAGCCGGCGGAGGGCACGGGCGAGGCCGTGCGCATTCTCGCCTCGATGTGGCACGATGGCCGGACGCTCCACTACGCCAACGTCCAGAACGACGGGCTGGTGCCGAACCTGCCGGCCGAGGCGATAGTCGAGATTCCCGCGATTGCCGACTGGGCGGGCATTCGCGGCCTCCACGTCGGCCCGCTGCCCGACAGCGTGGTCGGCCTGGTGCAGGCCCGGTGCGCCTACTACGAGCTGCTGGCCGAGGCGGCGATCCGCAAGTCGAAGCGCATCGCCCTCCACTGCCTGCTCGCCGACACGCTCACGACCTCCATCCCGCACGCGAGGGCCTGCGTGGACGAGATGTTCACCGTCCAGGCCGAGTTCCTCCCTGGGTTTGCGTAGACGGTTCCGCGAGGGCAAGATGCGCATTCAGCCCGTGGTGCGATGGATGGCGTTGTGCCTGGCCTCCGCGGCCGGCGGTGAAACCGTGGTCCTCGATGCCAGCGGCTTCTGGCGGGTGCACATCACCTTGCGGACGCCACTGATCCGTGACGGCGAGGGACTGAAGGAGGTGGGGGCCGCGTGCAACACGGAGCCACCAGCCAGCAACTGGACCGCGGTGGACTTCGATGACTCCGGCTGGGGGCGTCAGGCAGGCGCGCCCTTCGCGAGCTGGAGCCACTGGGACCCCGGGGCGCAGGCGAATGTCGGCTTCGTCTACTGTCACGCCAGCTCGCTTGCTACCGCACAGCTCTGCTTGCGGGGCAAGTTCCACTTGGACGACCCGGCCAGGGCTCAGGGGCTGAAGCTGGCGGTCCGCTACCGCGGCGGGGCAGCCGTCCACATCAACGGCAAGGAACTGGCCCGCGGCCACCTGCCCCGCGAGGGCGCGCTGTCGCCCGACACGCCGGCCGCGATGTACCCCCGCGAGGCATACTACCTCGAGAACGGCGGCCTCCTGCAAGGCTACGGCCGCGAGGGCTCGAAGAGCGAACGCCTCCAGCTCCGCCTCCGCGACCTGGAGGTCAGCATCCCGCGCGAGGCGCTACGCAAGGGCACCAATGTCCTCGCGGTTGCGCTCTATCGCGCGCCCTTGCCCAGCGATGTCTACGACAAGCTCAAGGGGATGCGGGAGAACCTCAACTTCGCTCTGTGGGACGCTTGTGGCCTGTACTCCGCCCGCCTGTCAGCGCCCTCGGGCGACGCCGTGCGGGCGAATGCCACCCGTCCAACGGGCGTTCAGCTCTGGAACTCGAGCCTGCTTGCCTCGGACACCGACCTCGACTGGGGCGACCCGAATGAGCCGCTGAAGCCCATCCGCATCGTGGGCACGCGCAACGGCTGCTTCTCGGGCAAAGTGCTCGTCGGCTCTCACGCCCCACTGACGGGGTTGAAGGCATCCATCACCGACCTCGCCGGGCCGCAGGGCGCGGCCATCCCCGCATCGGCCATCGCACTGCGCTATGCGGCCCCCGACCTGCCGCGGAAGCCTGCCAACGTCAATCGCTTCGACTCCCTCCTCGAGGCGCCACCCGCTGAAGTCCCCGTCCGCCAGAAGCAGCCCGCGCCCAACTGGGTGCGGACGCTCCCCGGCCAGCCGGCACCCGTCTACGGCGCCGTCGTGCCCGTTTGGGTGACGGTGAGAGTTCCTGCTGTTGCAGTGCCGGGCGACTACGCAGGCACACTCAGGGTCAATGACGCTGCCGTCCCTGTGCAATTGCACGTCTCTGGCTTCAGGCTCCCGAACCCCAGGGACTACCGCACATTCGTTGAGCTTGTGCAATCGCCCGACACGCTGGCCGTGGAGTATGGCGTGCCGCTCTGGTCGGACGCCCATTGGAAGCTGATCGAGAAGTCGCTAGTCCTCATCGCGCAGGTCGGCGCCAAGACCTGCTATGTCCCGCTCATCTGCGAGACGAATCTGGGCAACGAGCAGACGGTGGTTCGTTGGGTCAAGCAAGGCGATGGGCAGTATCGCCACGACTTCAGCGTCATGGACAGGTATCTCGATCTGGTGACGAAGCACCTCGGCCCGTCCACGCTCGTCTGCCTTTACGTTTGGGACAACTTCCTGGAGGGTGGGCGGTTCACGGGCGACCTCAAGTACGAGCCGAAGGACACCCAGGCCGACCGCCTGGCCTACCAGGGCAAGGGGCCGGGCGTGACCGTGGTGGAGGGCGGCAGGGCGTCCACGCTCGTGCTCCCGCAGTATTCCGGCCCCGCGTCGAAGCCGCTCTGGCAAGGCCTGGCGCGCGAACTCCTGGAGCGAATGAAGAAGCGGCGATTGGAGAAGAACCTGATGCTGGGGCTGCTCACCGACACCCTGCCCACCGCCGAGGCCATCGCTCTCTGGTCGGAGCTTCTCCCCGGCGTGCCCTGGGCCAGCCACGCCCATCCCTACCGCGACAAGGTGCACGGCGTGCCCGTGGTCTACACCTCGGCCGTGTGGCATCCGCGGTTCATCTCCCACGACGGCACGAGCCGCCAGGGCTGGCGGAACCCTCGCCTGATGGTGCAGTTCGCCCGCGACGTGTCGGACCTCAATCCGCTGACCACGTTCCGGCTCATCGGCGAGATGAACATCGGTGGCGATCAGCGTGGCTTCACCCGCTGGGGCGCCGACCTCTGGCCCGTGCTGGACGACCAGCGGGGCGCGCGGACGGGTCGCGTCTACGAGCGCTATCCGAAGGCGAGCTGGCGGAACCTGAACGTCAAGACGGCCCTCCTCGGCCCCAGCCCCGATGGCCCCGTCGCCACCGCCCGCTTCGAGGCGCTCCGCGAGGGCATCCAAGAGTGCGAGGCCCGCATCGCCATCGAGCAGGCCCTGGCGACAGGGGAACTGCCGCAGGAGCTGGCTGCCAAGTGCAGGGAAGTGATCGCCGAGCGCAACCGCGCCATTGTGATGGGCCTCTCCCCCCACAAGGCCGAGGGCTTCCAGGACGCCGCCGCATACGCACGCATCCACGACTGGCACTGCGACGCGGGCGTCGTCGGCTACACCTGGTATCTCACCTCGAGCTGGCAGGAGGGGTCACAGCGGCTCTACGACGCGGCGGCGGAGGCCGAGCGCTTGCGAACTGGAGGAACCCGATGATGCCTGACCCGGCCGAACTGGACGCCCTCGTGCGGCGGTGCCGCGAGAACCTGGCCGAGGGGCGGCCGCCCCTCGATGGCCTTTCCACCGAAGAGGCCAATGCCCTGCGGACCCGCTACGTCGCCTTCGAGGACGCCCGCGATAGGCAGGGCTTGCTGGTGGACAGCCAGGTCGTCGTCCGCTCGCTGCGCACGCCCCGCCCGATGCTCCACCTGATGGCGAGCAACCACCACCGCGACCGCGACCAGTGGGGCTCCTTCTGGGACCAGCACGCCGGCGGCTTCGCGTGCGTGGACAGCGTGCTGGCTGGCAAGATGACGAGCCACCTGGACACCAACTACGTGCCGACCTCGCCCCAGCCACAGGATGCCCGCGGCTTCTGGGTGCATGAGGGAGCCTGTGGAAACCGCGAATCAGGCGAATCGAGCGAATCGGGCAAGAGGATTCCTGATTCGCACGATTCGGATGATTCGCGGTTTACTCAGACGGGGCGGTCCTGGCCGATGTTCCCGCTTGTGGGCTACGAGGAGGAGCGCTATCGCGGCTTCGCCTGCCGCCAAGGGCTCGACACGTTCGAGCTTCGCGCCGCGCGCGAGGGGCCGGCGTGTCGGCTCAAGGTGTTCGTCCACGACGAGTTGCCCCTCGAGGTCTGGCAGTTGACGCTCACGAACCGCCGCCGGCGGCCCCGCGACCTCTCGTGGTTCCTCCGCATCCGAGTGTGCCTGGACAGCTATCCCGCCTACTACTTCGTCCCCCGGGTCGTCTGCGAAGGCGCCGTGGAGGACGGGGCACTCGTGTTCCTCAACCACGATCAAGGCAACAAGCACCCGCGAGCGGCGTTCCTCGCTTCCGCCACGCCCTTTGATGGCTTCGACATGATGGGCGAGGTCTTCGATGGCGGCCCGGCCCGCGCTCCGCTCCCCGCCGCGGTGCAGAGGGGCGCCTGCTTCAACTCCCTCGGCCTCCAGCCGTATGACGGCCTTATTGCCGCCGCGCAATTCAACGCGCACCCGGAGGCGGGCGAGAGCCGCACGTGGACGCTTGCCTACGGCAAGTGCCCCATTGCAGCGGATGAGCGGAAGGCGTGCCTCGCGCGCGTCCGCCGCGAGGTGCTCGATGGAGTCGGCGAATGCCGCAAGCGGCTGGCTGCGACGTGGCGGAGCAAGGTGCTTGCCAATGCCGTCCAGACGTCCGACGCGGCGCTCGACCGCTACTTCAACGTCTGGTCGAAGCTTCAGGCACGCAACCAGAGTCGCTTCATCCGCGCCCTCGACAAGGTAGGCTATCGCGATGTCCTTCAAGACCTGTTAGGCATCTGCGACTTCGAGGCACCCTACGTCCGCGCCCAGCTCGCCACGGCCCTCCGCTACCAGTTCCCCGACGGCCGAGCCGTCCGCCAATACGAGAAGTTCCACGGCGGCGGCCACGACCTCCGCATGTACCAGGACTCCCCCTCCTGGATCCCCGACCTCCTCGTCCGCTACCTCAAGGAAACCGGCGACCTCGCTTTCCTTGACGAGCAGATCCCATTCCTCGACGACTCGTTCGTAGTTCGGCCTTCAGGCGGTCTTCAAGAGCCGCGTGAACGCCGAACTACAAACGCGCTGGAGATAGGAACCGTCTACGACCACGCCTGCCGGGCCGTGCGTTCGCTGTCGGGCAATACGGGGTTCCACGGCCTGTGCAGCATCGGCTACGGCGACTGGAACGACGCGATTTCGGCCATCGGCGGCGAGAAGGGCGTGAGCGTGTGGCTCTCCTGCGCCTGCGTCCACGCCGCCCGGCTCATGGCCGAACTGGCCGCCCACACAGGGCGCGAGGCCGATGCCGCCGAGTTCGCGGCCACCGCCGACACGATGACTCAGCGCATCAACGACCACGCCTGGGATGGCGAGTGGTACATCTACGCGATCAACGGCCAGGGCCTGCCCATCGGCTCGCGCACGAACGACGAGGGGAGGGTTCACCTCAACGTCAACACCTGGGCGCTCTTCACCGGCGTGGCCGCGGCGGCGGGCCGCGAGGAACAGGTCTGGCGGGCCATCGAGCGGCTCGCCACGCCGCTTGGGCACCTTCTGCTCAAGCCGTCCTACACCCGGCCCAGCCGCCCCTTCGTCGGCCGCATCGCCGACCAGTTGCCCGGGATGTTCGAGAACGGCAGCATCTACACCCACGGCGAGAGCTTTTACCTCTACGCCCTCGTCTGCGCGGGCAAGAGCGACCGCTGGTATGAGGAGATACAGAAGACGCTGCCCTGCAACCTGGTGCCCGACATCTCGACCACGCCTCCCCACCAGCAGAGCAACTTCTTCGTCGGCCCCGACCACCCGGCCTACGGCACCAACCTCTTCAGCAACTTCACGGGGTCGCTCGCCTGGTATCGCCGCAGCATCGAGCGCGTCGTCGGCGTCGTCCCCGACTTCGACGGCCTCCGCATCGCCCCCCAGCCGCCGAGCGCCTGGAGCGAGTACCGCACCGCCCGCACCTTCCGCGGCGCGCGGCTCGACATCCACTTCCGCCGCGGCGAGGCGCCGCGGGTGCTCCTCGATGGTCGCCCCTGTTCGAATCCCATCCCGGCCGAGTCCCTGGTCGAGGGACGGCTCCATCGCGTCGAGGTGGAAGGGCCGTGACTGGGGGGATCGGAGGCGGGCTGGGAGTCAGAACTCGGTGAATTCGCGGCGGCGGAGGCCTTCGAGGTCGAGCGTGCCGGTCTTGGGGTCGAGCCTGATCTCCCACTTCTCCATCACCAGCGCACCGATCACGGCATCCAGGTCGTGGCCGTCCGCTCTGCCGAGGTCATCCACCGGCACGGCCTCGATGTCCAGGTCGAGGCCCTCAATCTCCCCGAGGGCCAGGCAGACCTCCCGGACCTCGATAGTCCCTCCGCCGAGGCCAACGCTGTAGGGCCGGCGCAGCGGCAGCCTGGGCGCGTCCTGTATCAAGTCCCGGCGGACGTAGGAGAGGGTGGCTCCCGTGTCGAACATGGCCATCGCAGGCTTGCCCTGAATCTCGATCTGCTTGATGATCCGGCTCATTCGCGCATTCCTCTCCGGTGGCTTTGCTCGCTCCCCCCAGAATGATAGCGCGGCGGCGACCGTAACTCAAGCTCCATCAGAGCCGTCGGGGCGGGAGGGGAGGATGGCCTGGCGCTCGAAGGCGGCGGCCTTGGCCGCGTCGCCGTAGACGCGCAGGAGGCAACAGGGCTCAGTTCGAGACTGCATGTCGAGGACGGCGTGGAGGCCGCAGGCCTCCATGACGGGCTGAATCCACGCCATGCAATGGTCGCAGTAGAGGGGGCAGGGGGCGGCGTCGCTGTCGAGCACCTTGGCGAGGCTGGGACAGCGGTCCATGCGGAGCTCGAGGTAGTCGTCGGTGAGGGTGAGTTGGCCCTCGCAGTTTTCCTCGTCGAAGATGCGGCGCCAGTAGTCGTAGGCGGCCTGGAGGCCCCCGGCCCGGAAGCGCTCGGCAAGCTCAGCGGTCTGGAGCCGCCCCAGCTCGCGCCAGTAGGCCAGCAGGTGTTCGTGGCCGCGCTCCTCGAGGGCATTGAAGACCTCGTTGTAGAAGCGGACGAAGTGGTCGCTGGGGATCATGGCCGGACCCTCCGAAGGGTCTGGACGCACTGGCTGTCGCCGGTGACCTCAGTGGTAAGCACGAAGGGGGAGCCTTCGGCGAGCGCGGCGTTGACGACAATGGTCTGGCGGCAGAAGGCGGGGTCTGGCTCGATCCCGCGCTCCCGCAGATAGGCGACGGCCGGGCAGCGGTGGATGGTGAGGCGGATGACATCGGCCTGCCGCTCGATGGTGTAATCGCCTGCCTCGCGGTCGAGATAGTAAGCCCAGTGCTCGACGAGTTGCTCGGGATCGCCACGCCGCAGGTCCTCGCGGATCGAGCGATAGACGTCGCGTGCGACGCGCCTCAGCACCTCGTCGAGGAACTCCTGGCCATACCTCTTCCGCAGATAGGCGATAGTGCCATTCGTCGTGCGATGGAAGTCCAGGTGAACCTGTCCCGTGTCTCGATAGCGCATGGCCTTCCGGGCCGTCATAGCCCGGCCTTCAGTTCAGCAACGTGAGTATGGCCTCGAGCAGCTTGCCGTTCCTGATGTGGGCGTAGCCGGCCCGGCCGCACAGGTTCATCCACGTGATCCGAGGCGTGGTCCAGTGAAACACCTGGTCCCCGTCACGCCAGTGCGTGCCGAAGAAGCCGACAAACCGCTCCTTCGCCTCGGGGTCGAAGTGGAGATCCATCGCCACATACTCGCGGAACTCAGGGTCGTCCCAGTCCTCCTTCCAGTTCGCCCGGCCCTGGTCCAGGTCGGGCACTCGGATCCGGCCTGGCCCCCTGGCCTCGAAGGGCAACGGGCCAGTGACCTCCAGGCGGTCCATCAGGCCGCGGCACCAGTAGGGGCGATTGGCTTCCATGAAGGCCCCGATCTGTTGGGCCAGTGGCTCGGCCTTGGGCCCCGACTGCTCTGCCGGAGGCAGAGGACGGGGGCAGCCTGCCAGAAGCGCGATGGCGGCGGCGAATCCTGCCCACTTACGCATTTCGCCTCACCTCCTCACATATTGCTCAAGCACTCGCCGCGGGTTGGCGCAGAGCACCTTGCGCTTCAGGGCGTCGGGCACGCGGGCGTAGAGGAGGGGGCCGAGGCCGAAGGCGATGTCGAGGTCCAGGAAGTCCGAGCCGTAGATGATCTTGTCGTGATCGAGGGCCTGGCACATCTTCTCGAACTGGCCCTTGTGAAGGACGGCACAGGTGTTCTGGTAGACGTTGGGCAGGTGGTTGACGGCGTCGGCGAAGTCGATGGAGGCGTGGCCGATGATGAAGCAGGCGCGGGGGAAGTCGCTCGCCCACTGCTGGAGCCTGGCCGGGTCGTCCCACGAGTGGTTGAGGATGGGGCAGGCGTGCTCGTCGGCCCAGGCGAGGATGGGCGCGAGGTCCACGTTCAGACTGGTCCTGCCCTGGTAGTGTGGGATGAGCTTGATGCCGCGCAGGCCGGCGGCCCAGCACCGGTCCAGCTCGCCGAGCCAGAGCTGGGGGTAGTTGGCATTGAGGGTCGTGAAGCC
>Ga0194112_10009979_pt1 | contig 11992 bp, 8 predicted proteins | sample TA2MahC400mmetaG_FD_146191 | JGI IMG/M metagenome (GOLD analysis project Ga0194112, IMG submission 146191) | Freshwater microbial communities from Lake Tanganyika, Tanzania - TA2015016 Mahale Deep Cast 400m | ecosystem: Environmental > Aquatic > Freshwater > Lake | place: Tanzania: Lake...
CGTCGGACTCCCGCTATGGCCGCAGGGATAAGCAACCACATCTGGACTTTACAAGAATTACTTTGTTATAAACCATAATTATCAATATATTAAAGGGTCATGACCACCTAAATCATTCCTAAGTAAATGGCTCGCTCAAATCACCCTCTCCCTAATAGAGAGAAAATTATTGAGTAATATTAATGCAGGTGAATACCTGTTGCTACCTTTTATTTTGTCTATAGATAAAACCAGTAATCCCCCTCAATCCCTCTTTAGAAAAGAAGAAAGATTTAGAAATTAAATTTTTTGGAACCAAATCCTCTCAGCGTTGTCTTTAATAATAAAATCTAAAAAAGGAAGCGAATCCGATTGCAAATTGTGGATTTCGGATTGCAGATTGAAATCAAAAAAGGAGGATTAATTTTATGAAAAGCCTAATCATCTTAATTAATGTTTTCTCTTTTATTTTTTCTATTCAATTAGGATATACGGCACCACTTACATCTACTCTCAAGGATCAACAGGATGTGGCGATTACTATTTACAACTCTAACATTGGTTTAGTGAAGGATACTCGGCTCATAGACCTCAGATCAGGAGTTCATGAATTGAAGTTTATGGATGTGGCTGCAAAGATCGATCCAACGACGGTCCACATTAAATCCTTGCTTAATGGGTCGAGCATCAATGTCTTGGAACAGAACTATGAATACGACCTCCTAAGCCCCCAGAAACTCCTTGAAAAGTTTGTGGGGCAGAAGGTTCAATTAGCAATGATCAACCCTGAGACAAAGAAAGAGGAGATTGTTGAAGCGATCCTCCTCTCTACCCAAGGAGGGAATATCTTTCAGATTGGGGATAAGATCCATATTGGCCATCATGGAAGAATTCTTCTCTCGAAAATTCCTGAAAACCTCATCCCTCAGCCCACATTGGTCTGGACATTGGAAAATAGATTTTTAAGACCTCAGAAATTGGAGGCCTCGTATCTAACCTCAGGGATTAACTGGAAGGCTGATTATGTGGCTGTCTTGAATAAATTGGATACACTGGCCGATTTAACCGGCTGGGTGACCATTGACAATCGAAGCGGCGCGACCTATCAAAATGCCCTATTGAAGTTGGTGGCAGGTGATATCCATCGGGTTAAGGGTGAGATGAGAATGGATTATGCCAGGCCCATGGTTGCCGCAAAAGAGGTTAGCCAACAATTTAAAGAAGAATCCTTCTTCGAATATCATCTTTATACTTTGGATCGCAGGACCATCATCAAGGATAATCAGACCAAACAGATGACCCTTCTCGATGCCAATCAGGTTCCTATTAAGAAACTCTTCATCTTTTCAGGCCATCCCCAATATTATTACTCCCGATACGATCAGAGGTCGAATAAGCAGAAGGTTGGGGTCTTCCTTGAACTGGAAAACACCAAAAAGAATAACCTCGGAATGCCTCTCCCGAAAGGGACGGTTCGGGTTTACAAAGAAGATAAGGATGGAAGCCTCCAGTTTATAGGAGAAGATCGGATAGACCATACCCCAAAAGATGAGAAATTTAAGATCAAAATCGGTGAGGCCTTTGATTTGGTAGGGGAAAAGATCCAAACTGATTACAAACATCTTGGATACAATCTCTATGAGGTTGCCTTTGAGGTGAGTTTTAGGAACCATAAGAAGGAGGATATTAAGGTTTTAGTAGAGGAACCGATCCCAGGTGATTGGGAGATGCTTTCGAACACCCATCCCTATGAGAAGCTTCAAGCACATCTAATCCGTTTCGAAGTGCCTGTCGGCAAAGACAAGGAAGTAAAAGTTAAATATAGAATAAGGTTTAAATATTAAAAAGCATAGCGCATAAGGCAGAGTGCATAGCGTAAAAGATTTTACCCATAATCCGTAATCAAAGACGGAAGTATCAGTATTCATTAGACCCTGAAACAAGTTCAGGGTGACATTGAATGCGCCTCTATTGTCATGCTGAACCTTGTGCTGAACTTGATTCAGTATTGGTTCAGCATCTCAAGATTACGGATTATGATTTTACTCTTTGCTCTATGCGCTTAGCACTTTGCGAGTTAAACGACGGGATTTTGTTTCTCCGTAATCCCTTTCTTTTCATTGACGGTCCAGAGGATCGCCATTCCGGCGATGAAGAAGAGGAGAACAGAAAGGATACCGGATCGGACACTTCCTGTGATGGCTATCAAAATCCCATAAATCAAAGGGCCAAAGACAGATGCAAATTTACCAGAGACAGCGAAGAACCCAAAGAACTCAGCGCTATTGTCACCGGGTGTAAAGATCCCTTGAAGAGACCGAGAGGCTGCCTGACTTCCTCCCAATACAATAGCTGCCAGGACTCCTAAGATCCAGTATTCTGTCTTTGGATCCCAGATAATCCCTAACTGGAATGCCCAGATGATGATAAAAGACCAGATCGCAAGTGAGATCATGACTGTCCTCTTATTTCCAATGGTATCGGCTAAGAACCCAAAAATAAGTGAACCGAAAAAGGCGATCCCCTGAATCATTAAAAAGAAGAGGATGATCTCTCCGGTCTCCATTCCTAACACATCTGCGCCAAAGATCGAGGCCATAATAATGACGGTCTCAATCCCATCGTTATAAATCAAATAGGCTATTAAAAATTTTGTCAATTCACGAAATGTCTTGACCCGACGAAAGGTATGCTGGAGGCGTCGATAACCTTCCCTGAAGTAATCTTCCCTATGATAGGGGAAAGTCTTTTGTGCCCTCTCCTTTAAGAATAGAAATGTGGGGAGAGAAAAGATCAGCCACCATACGGCTACGGAGAGGAAGCAGTCATGAACTGTGAAATATCCCACCGAAAACCCGATCGCTTCTGGATATTTCAACATTATTAGGTTGATGGCCAGAAGCAATCCTCCGCCCACATACCCCAAAGCCCACCCCAGGCCTGAGATCCGGCCAATATTCTGATCGTTCGAGATCTCGGGTAAAAATGCATTATAATACACGTTTCCTCCAGCGAAGCCGATATTTGAGATGATGAAGAAGATAGCCCCCATCCAATAATCACCCGCATGGACGAAATAAAGAAGACCGGTAAAGAGAATAGCCGTGTAACAAAAAACCATCAAAAATCTTTTCTTTGAACCTGAAAAATCGGCCACCGCTCCTAAGAATGGAGATAGTACAGCTGAAATGGCCATGCTGAGGGAGACGGTAAAGGTGAAGAAGGAAGCTCCGTGGAGATGAAATCCGAAAAGGTCGATCCCCCTCTCCCCTCCTGCAACGACGGTGGCAAAGTATTGATTGAAGATGACGGCAAGAATGGTCGTGGCAAAGGCGGAGTTAGCAAAATCATACATCGCCCAGCCAAAGATCTCTCGTTTTTGAACACTTATAGGGTTAGAGTCCACTCTTCCTTCGCATCCTTTTCTCTTGGTATCTTTCTCCTTATTAAATTCCAATAACCAAATTCCCTGCCCGTCGCCTGCCTGCCGGTAGGTAGGGCAGGCAGGATCCAGATAAATTCCAATTTTTCAATCTCCAATGAACCGAAACACCCCTCACCTGTATCCTCTCCCCAGGGGATCGAGAAAGAAAGTTTCAGTCATTGGAATTTGGGTCATTATTTGATTATTGTTGCTTGGAGCTTGGTTATTGCCTCAGATCGTTCTGATTTCCTGTCGCATAAAAATGAGATAGCAGACTCCGAAACAGAGCAGGGTGATGGCCACAATGGAAATCAGATGAGGGATGACGATGAAGAGGCTCTGCATGAGCGGAAGCGGATTTTGAAAACGGGAAAGGGAAATTCTTTCTAAGGGGCCCATTAAGATAATAGAACTCGTCGTTTTTCTCATCGGATCCAGAATGGTGGATGTAGCTTCGCTATAAAGATTCATGGGCGAAAAGAGGGAAATGGTGCGCTGGATTTCCCCGTGTTTCACTACAACCTCCGGATCGACCTGAGCCCCCCCAATGGGGGCTGCGGCATCCGCGATCACTCCCGCACCCAAGCTCACAAAAAACGAGAAGAAAATCCAAAGGGCAAGGGCAGCTAAGGCAGAGGTGGCTGTGCTGCGAAAGATCACAGAAAACAGGATCGATATTCCCAACCAGAAGGAAATATATAGGAGGCTGATGATGATGTAGATGATAAGACGCGAGACCTCCTCCGAACCCGGAACCACTCCGATCAATCGAAGGCCGAGACCTGAGATGAGGAGAACAATGGCTACAAATACAACGGCGATAATGGTGACACCGGATAGAAATTTTGCATTGATGATCGAATCACGATAAATGGGTTGGGAGACCAGTTTGGTTAAAGTCCTTGAGACCCGTTCTCGGTTAATTGCATCAAATCCAAGAATGATTCCAATGAGGGGACCAAAAAAGCCGATGAACTGAACAAAGGAGAAGAGTTTCCCTGTCGCTGTAAAAAGCAACAGAAAGATGAGGGTGGGTTTGGCCATTCCCTTCAATTCCTCTTTGATGGCCATACCGACCATAGAGGTGATGATCACCCCGACCATCACAATGAGTGCTGAAATTAAGAGAAACCGCATACTGCTAAAGTGATCCTCCATCTCTTTTTTGAATATGGTGAATAACCCGCTCAACGTTAGGCCTCCTTGAAATACTTCATGTAGATCTCTTCGAGAGTATAGTGTTCTTTATCGATACCCAATTTCTTCTTGGCCAGTTCCACTATAGGCCCCATGGCCACCAGATCCCCTTTAATCATGATCCCCACCCGATCACAAATCCTTTGAACTTGATCGAGAAGGTGGGAGGAGAGAAAGATCGTAATATTCTTTTCTCGGCTAAGGGAATGTATAAGGTCAAGCATCCGATTCGTTCCGTCAGGGTCGAGACCAATGGTGGGTTCATCGAGAAAGATGAGCTTTGGTTCCTTAATCATCACCTCAGCGATCCCGAGGCGTTGTCTCATCCCCTTTGAGTAAGTCCCAACCTTCTTTTCTACTTCCTCTAAAAGGCCAACCAAATTAAGCCAATAATCAATCCTCTGTCGAGAGACCTCATCGGGGATTCGATTCAATCGGGCAACATATTGGAGGTTCTGCCTTGCATTCATGTCATCATAGAAACCGACATTTTCAGGTAGGAACCCGATCTTCTCTTTCACAAAGAAGGAGTTTCGTGTTGGATCGATTCCAATGACCGTGGCCTTCCCAGAGGTGGGTTCGGTCAGCCCGAGGAGCATGAGTAGGGTCGTTGTTTTGCCAGCCCCATTGGGACCGAGGAATCCAAATACCTCGCCCTCCCGAATTTGAAGGGTGAGGTTATTCACCGCAATCTGATCCCCATACTTCTTCGTCAAACCTTCAACTTCAATGATGTTCTGCCCTACCACTTTAGCGCCTCCCTAACCAGATAAATAGTGCACTCAATCCAGCAATCACAACGAGAATTACTCCGATTCCAATCCATCCCCAAGCCGTAGAGGCTCTCACCGTAACTCTCATTTCAATGGTCTTGCTTGCCTTTTCTCCATCGACCATGGCACCAATGGAATAATCTCCTACCAATGCCTGGGGAGCAGGCTTGACCGTCACCTCCACCTGCTTCAATGCCCCGGGCTCTAATGCATCAATCTTTTCGGGTTTGAAAGTAACTTCCCAATTCTCAGGTTTGAAAGAAGAGAAACTGACGTTTCTGTTAAGGGCGGACCCCGTATTCTTAACGAAGAGTGAGAAGTTGGCTGGTTTCCCAGGCATGGCTTCCAAGGAGAGGATACCGGTGGGCGTGCCGGCATCGAGTTTATAAATGCCTGTGAGATGAACCATCAATTTTGCCTCAGACTTACTCTCTCCCGAACTGATCCTAACCATGATGGGATATTCCCCAGCTACAGCTTCTTTCAAAGGGGTCACCTCCACAGCTACTGTTTGGCTCTGCCCTCCCTTAATCCGAAGGCTGGAAATTTGTTTTGCCTCATAGGCTGGTTTAAAGTTGATCTCCCACTTCTCTGGTCCCAAGGCAGAGAGGTTGAATGTCCGATCGATTTCGCTCTTGTTCATTACCTCAAGGGAGAATTCAAACTTAGCATCTGTCTGTCCCCTTAATACAGGGTAGGAGGTGGTAATTTGGATATCATCCACACCAGCAACCCTTTCCTGAACCGTTACGTTTAATTTATGGGAAGAAGTAAATTTCCCATCTGCGGTCTGGGCATCAAATTGAAAGACATAGGTTCCAGGTCCTACTGATTTATCAGGTTCCAAAGTCAATGCCAAGTTTCTTGACTTCCCATTGGATACGAACATCCCAGAGACCAGATAAGTCCCCCCTTTCATCATGGCCTTCCACCCCTTAGGTATCGCAGAGATCTTGACATCGATCGTCTCGTCCGTGCGGCCTTTGTTCTCCAGGGTCAAGTCCATCCTGACCGTCTCGCCCTTAGGAATCGCCACTATGGAGTATTCGGGATAAACTGCTATACTCCGCTCCGGCCTGAGATCCTTCTTTTCTCTCTCTTCTTGAGCAGAAGCGAGGGGTAAGAGGACGAAAAACATTAGTAACCCAATCAATGAAATGGAGAATACTATTCGATTTCGATTCATTCGCCCCATAGGTCTACCTCCTAAAATATTACTTAGTTTGGTTAAGAATTTTATCGTATGAAAGAAATTTTTTTGCAAATAATTTAATCATTTATTCAATCACTGTCAAGTAAAATTAATATTTTCCCCCTTTTCATAAATTCAAGGGAGAATTATGTCCGGCACTCTTTATTAAATGTGAGCAATTTTTTCTGTGGCCTTTAACCCCATGCCAGTCAGGGTAGATACAAGAATATCCTTCTTTCCCTTATTTTTCAAGTACCTTTTCAACCCAGCAATTGTCGCTGCCGAAGTAGGCTCTATAAAGTAACCTTTTTGGCCCACCTCTTTCAAGGCCAACCCTATTTCTTTTTCGGTTACAGCGATCATCTCTCCATCCGTCTCCCTGATCGCTTCCAATATCTGTTTTCCCCTGACAGGTTTTGCAATGGCAATACCCTCTGCAATTGTCTCTTTTTTTTCAATTGGCTGAATATCTTCCAGACCCTTTCTGAAGGCTTGATAAAGGGGGGGACAAGCCGTTGATTGAATCCCCACCAATTTTGGAATTCCTTTTATTTTCCCTGCATCCTTTAATTCTTTAAAACCAATGTAGGCTCCTAAGAATAGGGTACCATGTCCAACGGGGAGAACAAGTACATCCGGAGATTTCCAACCCAACTGTTCCCAAATTTCGAAGGCAAAGGTCTTTGTGCCATGAAGGAAAAATGGATTCCACGAATGGCTGGCATAATAGGTTCTGGAGGCGGCCTCTATGGCAGTTTGGGCTGTCTTTTCTCTTGAACCTTGGATCCTTTTTAAAGTAGCCCCATAAATTTGAATTTGGACTAACTTCCCTGAGGAAGTGGACTGAGGGACAAAAATTTCACATTTGATCCCTGCCTTAGCACAGTAGGCAGCAATGGCTGATCCCGCATTTCCAGAGGAATCCTCGATGACCTTCTCAATTCCCAATTCCTTTACCTTGCTGATCAGGACTGTTGCTCCACGATCCTTATAAGACCCTGTCGGGAAGAGATAGTCAATTTTTAAAAGGACCCGATGGCCACTGAACTCCATCTCCTCCAAAGGAGTGAATCCTTCTCCCATGGAAAGTATAGACTCGTCTCGAATGATCGGCAGGGCTTCTCGATATCGCCATAGGGTGGGAGGTCTTCTTAGAATTTTTTCGATAGAAAATCTTGGTTTGAATTCAAGGTCAAGAGGAGAACCGCAATCGCATCGCCATCTATTTGGGTCAAGAGAATAGAATTGTTTACAATTTGGACAATAAAATTTTTCCATCAATTGAAATCGCAATCCCTCATTCCCTGACGAGAGGAAACATCACACGGAAAATGGTCTGACCTTCCCCAGATTCCATCTCCATCTTCCCTTCCATCCGTTTAACCAATCGAGTAGTGATATGGAGACCTCTTCCCCTGCCTTCACCAGTGAGATATCGCTCTTTATCCTCTTCTGAAATTTGACCTGTATTGGAGATCTCGGCTACGGCCCACCCATCTTTTTGATAGGACCGGATGGAGAGGGTCCCTCCTTCTTCAGGCATGGCATGGGAGGCATTGTTGAGGAGGTTGTCCAAAACTCTCTCGATATGAAGAGGGAAGCATCGAATCCAAAGGGGAGACTGTAAATCGCCTTCGATCAGATGAACATTCTCTCGCTTCAATTCCTTTATCATCTCCTCATTGATCATAAATCGCTTCTTCAGCTTTTCCGTCAAATCAACGATTTCTTCCCTCCCCTCTCCGTGGAGGGTCAGAGCTAATTCCTGAATGCGGGATGTCTCTTTGAGGATTATATCCAATGCCTGGTTGACCTTTTCCTTCTTCACAGGATATTCCCCATCGGCTAAGATTTTTTGAACCCTTTTAACAAATCCTGCAGTGGCAATGGCAGGGTTCTTAAAATCGTGGAGGATGTCGTCCATCTTTTCCAGTCTCAGTCCCTTCATTAACTCCTTACCGAAAAAAGTGAAGATCTCAATCTCCTCGTCTGTAAATTTCTGATGGTAGGCTTGAGCGTCAAAGGCCAAAAAGTAGTTGACGACCTCATTCACCTTCAGAGGGATATAGAGAACCGAGTTGATCTGTTGGTTCTCCAGAAATCGCTTGAGGTCTGGAGGAAGAAGGGAACTCCCCCGTGGGTTGTCAATGAGAATGTAGGTGGGAAAGATTTTCTCGTTCTCAAATTCACCAAAAGGACCGGTCTGGTTCACAATTGCATTAATATAGGGTTCCTTCATCACTTCAAAGATTTTCCCGATCCCATGTTGTATCTCCGGATACCCTGCCTCCAAGACGACATGCTCTCGGTCTTCCATCACGGAGAAGAGGGCACATCTCTGGATTCTCATAATATCCACCATTTCTGGGATAACCAGATTGAAGACATCTTTCATCTTGATCCCTTCCCGCCTCCCTAATTTCAGAAAGATCTGTTCCACAATTTTGTCCTTGGTCACATTCAATTTCTGGAGATCCATGATCCGCTTACGGGCAACAGCATAGCTCACCCTTCTCGAAAGCATCTCCGTAATCTTAGCTTCCAGGGGAGTAAAGACCTTATCTTCCTCCTCAAAGTAAATCTGAAGGCATCCTTCAGTATCCATATCTTTTAAAGAGAAGCGGGGGATTGAGATCGGAATTGCCAACATAGAATGAATCCCATATTTCTGGACCCTCTCTTTATTCTTGTACTTCTCCTCTTTTAAAATGTTGGGGATAAAGTAGCTTTGGTGTGTTTTAACTACTTCGCCCGCAATCGTATCTTCAAAAGGAATCGCCTCTTCACGATCTTCAATTAGATTTGGATAAGATCCAAAAGAGACCATCTCTTCCTTTCCTGGGTCGTAAATCCGTATGCTCGCTGCCTCCGCCCCAAGGAACTCCACCACATTTCTCGCCATGGTCTGTAGGATCTCTTTTTCTGTAAGAGAAGGATTGATCTCAAGGATGGTTTCAGCCTGACTGATCACTTGATCTACGTATCGGAATAAAACTTCTTCTTTAATCAGGTCAACGACAGTAGCCACTTCTTCGGTGGAAAGGATGCAACCTTTCTCCCTCAGGTTGACCAGGATCGATTCAATGAGTTTTTGATCAATCCTAAAATAGTTCATAAATATCTCGGATTTAAAAAACTGTAAAGGGCTAATCCTATTATAAACCTTTCCTTGAAGGTGTCAACACTATTGGGATGCAAGTCCGAATCTAAATTGTCTCCCTTTTCCGAATTTCAACTTTCTTGATCTTTTGCGAAGTTTTAAGTATTAATACAAACGCATTAAATCAAATTACCCCCCACCCACCCCTCCCCCTCAAGGGGGGGAGGGCGAGGGTGGGGGTGATGTCAAATCATTTGTTGCATTTGTATTATTAAGTAGAAACATTTTCCGATGTTCTCCCGTAAATATAAGTAAATTCAAGGAGCATTTCCGCATGGGAGGGTAACAACTGGTCTGCCAAAAACCGCCACTGCCAATTCCCTTGAGAAATGGACGGATGATTCATTCGTGCCTCTTCTCCTAACCCCAGAATATCCTGCATCGGAATAATGACCGTATTGGCAACCGACATCAATGCAAGGCGGATGAGTTCTTTAGGCAACTTTTCAGGGGAAACCTCTTTACCTAAATATTTAGATAACCTTTGCCTATCCTCTGGTGTTGTCTCGTTTTCAAACCATCCTTTAATAGTATTATTATCATGAGTACCTGTATATACAATGGTTTCGGGTATATAGTTGTGGGGTAAATAGGGGTGGGTCGGCAGGTCCTCACTAAAAGCAAATTGTAGAACCCGCATTCCTGGAAAGCCGAAACGTTTCATAATCTTTTTGACATCAGGGGTAATGAGTCCCAGATCCTCAGCGATGAATGAATGGGCTGGAAATTTCTGAAGAAGGGCTGTAAAGAATTTAACAGCAGGAGACTTAACCCATCTGCCATTAATAGCCGTTCCCTCATTAGAGGGAACTTCCCAAAAAGCCACGAACCCTCTGAAGTGGTCAATTCGTAGAATATCAAAAAGGCGCAGATTATGGCTAATACGCTCGAACCACCACTCAAACCCTGTCTCTTGAAGAATTTCCCAGCGATAGATTGGATTTCCCCAAAGCTGGCCTGTTTTGCTGAAATAGTCAGGGGGCACACCAGAGACAGAAAGGAGTCTTTTTTCTTCATCCAATTTGAAGATCTCCGGATGAGTCCAGACATCAACGCTGTCGTAATTAACATAGATGGGAATGTCTCCGATGATCTGTATCCCCTTTTCGTTACAATATGCTTTGAGAGAAAACCACTGTTTAAAAAAGAGGTATTGAAGGAATTTTTCTCGCTCTATTTCATCGTAAAAATTGCTTTTTATATTCTCGAGAGGTTTTGAACTCCTATCCCTCAAACCCTTTTCCCATTCCCACCAACCTTTTCCACCCAGATGATTTCTGATTACAATAAAGAGGGCAAAATCTTCCAGCCATTCTTCATTTCCATTACAGAACGCTTCGTAAGAATCTCCTTCCTTTTTACTTGTTTTAAAACGCTCATAGGCGCAATCAAGCAGTTGTTTTTTATGTGGGATTACCAATGCATAGTCACAGCGTTTGTCGGGAAAAGAAGGTATCTCTGATATATCCCCTTTTGTGAGAAAACCAGACTCAATTAAAAATTCAGGACTGATGAGGAGCGTATTTCCTGCAAAAGCAGAGAGACTGCTGTAGGGAGAATTTCCACCCCATTGATCTGTTGGGGTTAGAGGCAATACCTGCCAGTAACTCTGCTTGGTTTGAGCCAGAAAATCAGCAAACCGGAAAGCCTCCGGTCCTAAATCACCGATACCAAAAGGCGAGGGGAGTGAAGTAATATGAAGGAGTATCCCACTTCCTCTTTTATTCATTTTTTTTCTCTATTCTTTAGTAGAGCCATAGGAGAATCAAATTGCTGTCAATAGCGTAGACCGGAGGCCTTAATTAGATCCCTTAATTGACATTCCGTTTTTTTGATTCATTGGTTTTCTCCAAATCAAACAATCCCGAGCTTACCTAAGAAAATCAAAATTCGAGGGTAAAGGCTTTGCACCAATATTGATTAGAGATATATTCGTATCACTTTCAAAGGTATATAGGGGTTTGCCTAACCCCAAAACTTCATGGCAAAATTTTTCCATCTTACTGTTTGGCGAAGCATGGCCAACGAAAACTACATCAGCAAGGGCTGCTATGAAGCGATTGCGTTCTATCGCAGCTTCAACTGTATTGCGTTTTTGGGTTTCCTTAAATAACGAAAGAAATAACAGCGGTCCTTCTTGAAGCGGTCTCTTAAACTCTTGGTAGCGTTCTAAACAAGAGACCTAAAGCAAAAAACCCAATTTACGATATGATGGAGAACCTATCTCATATCCCGAATTCGGTCAAGTCATCTAAACCATATTTTAT
>Ga0194112_10009980_pt1 | contig 11990 bp, 10 predicted proteins | sample TA2MahC400mmetaG_FD_146191 | JGI IMG/M metagenome (GOLD analysis project Ga0194112, IMG submission 146191) | Freshwater microbial communities from Lake Tanganyika, Tanzania - TA2015016 Mahale Deep Cast 400m | ecosystem: Environmental > Aquatic > Freshwater > Lake | place: Tanzania: Lake...
CGACTTTGTATTTATGAAAAACGCGGTTCATAGTTTCTTTCGGTTAATTTTGGGTTACGGGACGCCGCACTCTAATAAAACCAACCAGAGTGTCAACGAATTTTGCTAAAAATTCTTTTTTAAAAATCTTTAGCGCGAGTCAAAATTATCTTGAGCAGAGCTAGTGCCAGTTGTCTGAGCCCCGAGTGGATACAACGATTTTCGCCGGTTTCAGCCGATGGATGTGCGTCGGAACGCACATCCATCGGCATATTCTTCACTTGCCTTCGAGCGATGCCCCCGTTGGTTCTACGCCAACCGAAGGGCGTGGTTGATTATTTTCACGCATTTTGCGTGAGGATGACTCATCGTGAGTTTTGAGCCTCATGCGCGTCAATCAGCGAAATCCGCGGCGCGAATCGCCGCTTGCGCTACGACTCACTTAGCGTGGCCAGAAGCCAATCGACATCGCTACCAAGACACAAAGATTCACGTACGCCGCAGCGAGCAGATCGTCCGCCGTGATCCCCCAGCCTCCTTTGAGGCACTGGCTCTGCCGCACAGGCCACGGCTTGGCAATGTCAAAGACCCGAAACGCGACCAACAGGACGAGCGTGTAAGGCCAAGTGTTCCAAGTCAAAAAAACGCCAGCGCTGGGCCAATGTCCATATTTCAGCCACAATGCCGCGATCCAGGTTAGAAAACAAAACGGCACAGCAACGATTTCGTCCACAACCACCGAACTCGGATCCTTTTGCCCTAACAACTTTTCAGCCAAGCCGCTGACGCGGACCGAGACGGCGATTCCCACGATCAAACCGCAAACGTAAACGAAGCCGCTTGGCACGCTCACGAGGAGAAGAAACCAAACCATCCCGATCATGGAACCGAATGTTCCGGGCGCAACCGGAACAAGGCCCGATCCCAACCCTTGCGCCAGCCATAGCGCGAAGCGATTCATCCCAGGGATGGTCCCAAACTTGGATGTTGAGGCGGCGTAAATGCCGCGCTCCTAAGGCCAGGTTCATGACGCAGAGAAACGGAGTCACCGCTTTGGCGTCCGCAGCCATCGAAGACTCTCGCCAGCGCGGGGCGGACTCGGACCGCTTGCCGGCAAAGAGGCGATTGCGCAGACTCCATCGCCGCACTCCAAGATCTGGCGGCGTCCGAATGCTCCGAGTCAAGGAAAGTGAATTCGGAAAATCTCCTCTCCCTCTGTTTCGTTATCTTCATAAGGACACGACACTATAGATCGCGCAGAAAAACTCCCCCATTTCGGCAGAAATAAAGCGCGCCCGAGATCAACGTGAGCGAAACTGCGACCCACTTGGACAGTTCAGTAAAGGTTGGCACCCACCACGCAAAAACAAGCTTAGCCCACGGACCCCATTCGGGGAAACTGATCAGAACGAGCACAGAGATGATCGCGACGATCTGGGAAATTGTCTTGTGTTTGCCGTAGCCTTCAGCGGCCAGCACGACTTGCTGCGAAGCTGCTAGCAGCCGCAATCCGGTAATGGCCAATTCGCGCGCCACAATAATCACAACCATCCAGGCGGCCATCTCTCCTTCTCCCACGAACGCGATAAAGGCCGAACAAGTCAAAATCTTGTCCGCCAGCGGGTCCATCAATGTCCCAAAGTTCGTAATTAATTTGTCTCGCCGCGCAATCTTGCCATCGTAGTAATCGGTCAAGCTCGCGATCGAGAAGAGAATCAGCGCCGCGGTCTTCGAGAAAGGCAGTTCAGAAAAGATCGCCGCCAAAAACGCGACCGTGAGCACCAGGCGCGAGATGGTGAGCTTGTTGGGAACGTTCATGATCTCCCTCTCCCTATGCGATGGGGCGAAGGAAAAGACTTTGCAACGGCGTTTCGCCTCGCCCCATCGGACAGGGAGAGACTTCGCCGAAACAAGATTTCGCGCATTGCGCCCATGAACGTGGCAGGACAGGGGGTCCCGCTTGTCCTGCATCTGCGTACACCAAAAGAAGGACAGGCGGGACGCCCTGTCCTCCCAGGGGGTTCACGGGGAGGGCTAACCTTGACTGCATGCTAGAGCTCTGCAATCAAGTCGTAATCCGTGTGGCCGATGACCTTGACCTGAGCAAATTGGCCCAACGGTAATTTGCCTCGCACATAAACGCGGCCATCGATGTCCGGTGCGTCCGCTTCGCTGCGTGCGACGAGGTGCCGTCCTTCCAAAATCGAGCCCTCACTCCGAATTAGCCCATGCTCCCACGAACTGACTTGGGCGTTGGACAATTCCTTCGCGGTCGCCCGGTGCTCGACCAGCACCTTGATCGTTTTTCCGGCAAACGAGCTGGAAACCTGGCGCGCCACGTCAAGTTGCACAGCCATCGCTCGTTTCCGGCGCGCCTTTTTGACCGATGCCATCACCTGGCCCATCATCTTTCCAGCCAGCGTTCCCTCTTCTTGTGAGTAAGTAAACACGCCCAGGCGTTCGAACTTCGTTTCACGAATAAAGTTGAGAAGCGTTTCAAAATAGACTTCCGTTTCTCCTGGAAACCCGACGATAAAGGTGGTTCGGATCGCAATCCCTGGTATCCCAGCACGAATTCGAGCTATGAGATCGACAATGTATTCCTGGGAAGTCTCACGGCGCATCCGTTCGAGCATATTATGATGAATGTGCTGCAACGGCATATCGACGTAACGCGCGACCTTCGGACATTCGCTAATCGTTCGAATGAGGTCGTCGGTCCAATGGGCAGGATGCGTGTAAAGCAATCGAATCCAAAAATCCCCGGGCAAATCGTTGAGCGCCCGCAACAATGTGCAAAGCGTCGGCGTGTCAGCGGGCAAAGCCTGCGCCGCTTCGCGGAATTTTTGCGGCGACGCGATCGAACCGTTGCGTTTCGGACGCAAATCGAGCCCGTAATAGGTCGAATCTTGCGAGATCAAGTTCAGTTCCTTGACCCCGCTGGCGATCAACCCGCGAGCCTCCTCAACAATGCCGTTCAATTGCCGGCTCCGATGGGCGCCACGCATGCGCGGGATCGTGCAAAAACTGCAGGGATGATTGCAGCCCTCAGCGATTTTGACGTAAGCAAAATGCTCGGGAGTCAATCGAAAGCGCGGTGTCGCATAGTCCGGAATGTAAACTGGGCGTGGGCTGACGGAGACCAAGGGCGGTGATGCGTGATCCGTGATCCGTGATCCGTCGGTGGCCGACGGCTTTCCTGGCGGAATGGGCGTGAGGGTTGTCTTGGTGCGGCCAAACTTCTCGGCGCCGCGGAGGTTTTCCTCAGGCGCACTGGGGGATTCGGGCTGGCCTTTGCTGAGTTCAGCCAATCGGGAAACAATTTGTCGTTTCGCGCGCGATTGCGGTGGTTCAGGACTGAGTCGAGCCGCGCGATGGACGAGGGCTTGTTGAACGATATCGGCAACTTGCGAAACCTGATCGATGCCCATGAATGCATCAACTTCCGGCAAGAGCTTCGGCAAATCTTCGCGGAAACGCTGGGGCAGGCAGCCGGATACCACAAGTCCCTGGCCCCGGTTTTGAGCCTCGCGCAGTTCCGCCGATTCGAGGATCGTATCGACGCTCTCCTCCTGCGCCGTGTCAATGAACGAACAGGTATTGACGATCACCACGTCTGCCTCGGCCGCGTTGTTGGTAATCTCGAGGCCCTCGCGCATGAGCGAGCCGAGCATAATCTCGGCATCGACTAAATTCTTGGCGCAACCGAGTGAAATTAATCCGACTCGGACGGGCCGCTGTTTGGGTTGGCACATCTTCACACTGCCAGAAAACTACGCGAGGCGAGGGAACGAACGCAAAGGAAAATCCAGCAATTCGCAATTCGGTCCATGAACCAACTGCTGTGGTTCATGGGGAGGATTGCTGAGGAAAATCACCGCTCAGGCCGAGGCGACCCGGCGCTGGGCAGCGGCAGCAATTCTCCGGCATTCGTTTGAGGAACATCGTACAAACCGGGACCGAGGTTACTCAATGGATCGATACTTTGACGAATGCTCCAGGCCCGATAACTCAGGACGGCCAAAGCGGCGACAAGAACAACTCCAAGAACAAACGCCATCAATTGCCAATTCACCTTCGCAAGCTGGAGCATGATGCTGTCAATCAGCGCAGCCTTTTTGACCCCGAGGTGCGGCGGTTCACTGAATCGTTTGCTGGCCGACAGCTCCGCTTCCAGGTCGCGCATGACCTGTGAGACATCCAGTTTCACGAGCGTGGCGTAGGTGCGAACAAATCCCCGAATGTAAACCGGCGCGGCAAAAACGTCATAAGCTCCCTGGTCTAAAGCGCGCACGTGGTCCGTTCGAATCTTGGTCGCCTCGGCCACGTCGTAAACGGATAGTTTCAGTTGTTCCCGCGCTTGGCGCAATTGTTCGGCAACGCTAGCCATAGGACTGCTCTTAGTAACGTTTTACGACCGGGTTTGGCAATGACGGAAAGTAACCAAGTAACCAAAAGGCCGAGGGCAGCGCACGTTCAGATTCTGTTTTCGACAGGACTGGGTTCAAAAGCTCAAGCAAGAGGAAGCGAAGTTTGAGTTGTTGAAGAAGAAGATTGGACAGAACCGCAAGGTTATCGCACCTGCGCGCGTTAAAGAGATTATTGGCAGCTTGAAGCGGGAGAAGCTGCTGGCGTTTTTTGCGGCAAATCCTCAAGAGCGGACTGGCGGCGCCGGACATCTGGCTCGCGAACTGAGATCGTTGATCAAAGAGCGCGAAACGCGATTGACTTGGAAGGGAATGATCTCGCCGCGTCGCATCATTCGGACAGCGATACTCACCGGAATTGCGAGCGCCATCTTTGTTGGCTGGTGGTTCTACACGCTCAAAAATCCACCGGCCCCCAAGGTAACGCTGCAGGGCGTTCAAGTCGGAAAACCGGAAGGCGAAGAAGAAGCCAAGGCGCCGGAGAAATCTTCCGGACAACAGGCAGCGGTTGTCGCGGCAGCTGAGACGCCGAAGGAAGAAACCGTGGCGCCACCTGAGGCAAAGACAACCGCAGTGGTGAAGGCGAAGTCATCCTCCCGCGAAAAATCGGGGGGTTCCAAAAAGTTTAAACAAGATGAAGAATTGAACCAGTCGGCCTCGTTGATTTTTAAGCTCCTTCTTCTTCCGTTAGTCGGAGTGATCATTGCGGGATCACTTCTCCAACGCTTCGGTCCTCAATTGTGGAATATGTTGCGGGGAACCGCCTCCTCGAAGTCGCGCTAGCCAAGCCAGGGCCTGTCCTAAAAGCTGTCGCACGGAGAAAACTTGGTCGTAAACTTTGTCGACAACTTAATCGAATGACGAATTCCCGACAAAGTTTGCGATTAAGTTTACGACGGGGCTTTGAACTATGCTTCTGGGACAACTGTAGCCAGGTCTCTCGGGACCGCACAGGGAGTGCTCGCGCGACGACGCAATAGCGTCCAATTCTTCACCGATGCAACCTCGTAACCGTGTGTAACCACGTAACGGCCTTCGCGGAGCCACGCCTCGGGTTATTTCGTCGCGCCACAACACTTCTTGTATTTCTTTCCGCTTCCGCAAGGGCATGTGTCGTTGCGTCCGATTTTCTGCGGCGCAACATATGGCGCCGGCCGGGGCGGTGCTCGCAACGCTTTCGCCACCCTCGACTCGACAGAGACTTCTCTTTCGCAAAAGGCGGTCCAGCGTTCGAACTCCCGGACGGTGTCATTCATCGGCGGCTGACTATTCGCGAACTGTTTGAACAACTCATCCTTTCGTTGAGAGATGGCATCCTCGACATCCACTAAAGTCGTAACGGCGGTATCGATCAAATCACTCTCGAAGGCTTGCCGGATTTCCGGAAGCAATTCGCCGGCGCCTAAGTAGCAGCTGCAAACCACCAAGGCCGTCCAAACCTTGCGGTCGCCAGGCTGGGCCAGTTTGGCCTGAAACAGTTCGCGGTAATAGGCAACGACCTCGTCTTTCGACTTTTCGCCCCAAGCCGCCAGAACGGCCATCGTTTCTATAGCTTCTCCACGGACATAATGATGGACATCCTCCCGTTCGACCAGTTGCCTCAGAGGGGCCAGGTCACCGCCACAAACCGACGCGAGGATGCGCGAGCCATCCGCGATAATTAATTCACCAAGCAACTCCATCAACAGCTCCTCGGGCAGCGAAAGAAGTTTCACGAGCGGCGCGAATGCTCTCCGTTCGCGAAACTGCGCCAATAAATAAACCGCGTACACATGGAGCATGTACTGTGAATCGGCGGCCACGGCTTGCGGGTGAGTGCTTGCGCGTTCGAGCGCGGCGAGCAATTCAGGAATGACGGCGTCGCGGTGCTTTGCCGCGGCTTGCAATGCTGTGCGCGGAATTGTCGAGCTAAGGTGTTCGAGTTGCTTCAGAATTTCAGGCGTCGTCATGCTTGGATTCTATCCGAAACCATTGGATCGAGGAAACATTTTGCCGTTCTCTCTTTGGTCGTAACGCAGACTTGTAGTCTGCCGTATCGCCGACTTTCAGTCGGCAGCGGTTTCGCGACGCCCAGAGCGTCCGGGCTTGCGGAAGCTCCGCGGATTGAAAATAACTTTTTCCTTTTGACGCATGACGCTCCCCAACTAAGCTCAGTCGCCTTGTATGAGCACCGCCAGCTTTTATGTCATTGGAGGCACATTGCCCCAGGATGCTCCGTCCTACGTGGAACGGCAGGCAGACCGCGATCTCTTCGATGGCTTGCTCAAAGGAGAATTCTGTTACGTGCTCACTTCGCGCCAAATGGGCAAGTCATCGCTCATGGTTCGAACTTCCAATCGGCTTCGCATTAAAGGCATTAACGTCGTTTCGCTGGATCTCACGGCCATTGGCCAGAACCTGACTCCGGAGCAATGGTATGATGGCTTGCTCGTCCGCATGGGGCGCCAACTTCACCTCGAAGAAGAACTCGACGGTTTCTGGAAACAGAACGAACGCGTCAGCCCGGTCCAACGTTTAATGTCGGTCATTCGTGACGTCGTCATGGTAAAGCGCCCCGGGCCGTTGGTCATTTTCGTCGATGAAATTGACACCGTGCGGAGCCTCCCGTTTTCGACGGACGAATTTTTTTCGGCGATTCGCGAGTGCTACAATCGGCGGACCGAAGACCCGGACCTAAATCGCCTCACGTTTTGTCTGCTGGGAGTGGCCACGCCGAGCGACCTTATTCGCGACACACGGACGACACCATTCAACATCGGCCGCCGAATCGAACTGTACGATTTCACCCGGGGAGAAGCGGCGCCCTTGGCGAACGGTCTTGGAAGAGAAACTAAGAATGCGAACCACTTGCTCGAACGCATTCTTTTCTGGACCAACGGCCACCCATACTTGACACAGCGCCTTTGCCAGGCCATCGCCGAGGATAAAGGCGTGGGAAATGCCTCGGGCGTCGATCGCCATTGCCAGGAGCTCTTCCTTTCGAACCGCGCGCGCGAACGGGATGATAATCTGCTCTTCGTTCGCGAACGATTGCTCCGCAGCGAAGTCGATTTGGCAAGCTTGCTGAGTCTTTACGAGCGCGTTTGGAATCGCAAACGCGTCCGCGACGACGAGACAAACTCGTTCATCAGCTTTCTGCGCCTCACAGGAATCATCCGCGTCGTCCATGGCCTGCTCGAAGTGCGCAATCGAATTTATCACCGGGTCTTCGATCAAACCTGGGTTCGCGCGAACATGCCGGACCAGGAATTGCGCCGCCAGAGGGAAGCGTTCCGCCGAGGGTTGCTGCGTGGCGCGGGGGTCGTCGCCATTTTGACAGTCGTGAGCCTTGGCGTGGCTTGGTTTATCACCAAGCAAGTCAAAGCCAGGGAAGCGCGCGCGGCCATCGAGAACTTCGGCAAGGTTTACACAGGCTTCACCACGTATCAGGATATCGCCGAAATCAAGCAAGACTTCGAGATGGAGGGAGGGACCAAAGTCAGCACGTCCGGCACGCTCACACTGGCGTTGGAAAAACCGAACAAGCTGAATTTGTCTGTGAAAATTAGCAGAGGAATTTCGGACGTGGACATTCAAGTCGTCAGCGATGGCGAGAGACTTTGGACGTACCGCCGCGACATCAGGCAATATACTGTCGGCCCGGCGCCCGATTCGTTGAAGGTTATCCTGGATCAAGCCGATGGGATCGCCGAGATGGATTTCTCATACTCAGCTTATGGCCTTATTCTGTCGAAAGATCCCCAAGTCGCGCTGGCCAAGCAGAGCAAGACTCTCAGGTTTCTGGGCAAGGAGCCTTTTGACGGCGACCAAACACACGTATTGACCTGGACAGAACAGGCGCCGGAACGGAGCGCGCCAGGGCCAGCCAGCAAACTGAAACCGCTGCCGTTAACCGCCTGGATCGGTTCTGCCGACGGCTTAATTCGCCAATGGAAGGCGGACCTTTCGGAGTTGAACATGACGGCGGCGATGCCGAGCACCTTTGGGCCTCCGCGCATGGTGAAGTTACGCAATTTCGTGACCACCATGAAGCACTCGAACATCAAGCTGAACGCGTCTCCCGATGAAACGGCGTTCACGTTCAAACCGCCAGCGGAGGCGCGCCAAGTTCAGCGGTTTCAGTCGCGCGGCGACCGGCCCGGGGGACGCGAATCGCGCAGCAGCGATAGCGAACCCCAATTCGACAAAACCCGTTTGCCGGAACTGATTCCAGCGCGCGCGCCAAACACACCGCCGCAATTGATCGATCTGTCGGCGCACTACAATGCGCCGTTGACCGAACCTTGGCATTCGCAACGGACGGGCAATGATCTTTCGGCATTGCCGCGCGGATTGCAGACGATTGCCGGGACGCCATTCGACATTCGCGGCGTTGTCCAGTTGGCCGGGCGCGGCGAGTTCTATATGACCCGCCTGTATCCGCGACAAGTCAGAGAGATCGCGATTGGTCTAAAATGCCGGCGCCTGCACTTTCTGCACGGCGCCGCCTGGACGACCCAGGAAGGAATGCCGATTGGCAGCTACATTATCCATCATGCGGATGGCCAACGCCGAAGCCGCTCCATCATTTACGGTTTCGATGTGCGCGACTGGTGGGCCGACACCGACGCCACCGGGGCAAGCACAGGTATTCTCCTGGCTTGGAGCGGGAGCAATCCAGCCAGTCAACCTCAGGGACAAAAGATCGCTTTATACAAGAGCACCTGGGAAAACCCTCTGCCCGACATCGAGGTGAAGGCCATCGATTATGTGTCAAGCATTGCCGAGCCAGCGCCATTTTTGATTGGGATCACGGCCGAGTGAGGCATCGTTCAGCAGCCTGCGACTTCCAGGAATCCATCCCAGCATGAGCGATAGGTTGCTGCTTCAAGGAGTGGAATAGTCGCGCTCGGGCCTCTCAAACAACACCAACTGGCGATGCCGGTCGCCGACGGGCTGTTGTGGGTATGCTGGGAAATTCGTGATCAGGGCCTCAATCATTGGATGCCGCAGTTCCTCGGTGGAATTTTCCCTGTCGATTGAATCGCATCACCCCGTTAAAGCAGGAGCGATTGAGAAAAAGGAAATCGAGCGAAGTCGGCTGCGAATTAAACCGGTCGCGGACGGCGCAGTAATGAGCTTCCCCGATGGATCGCAGTTTTTCTCCTTCTTCCATGAGGAATGCCTTGGCAAGACCTGGTGTAAGACTGCCGCATTGGATGTCTTGATAAAGGCGGATGATGTGGATGTTCGAGTCTGCCAGGAGCGCGCGCTTCGGCTGGACGTTGAAGGCTGCAACACAGGAGCCGCAGAAGGGCTCTATCCAGCCTTCAAACTCCTGCGCGCGCGCGAGCCTGCTGATTTCGCTGACAAATTTGGTCTTGATGCCTTGACACTGGAGTGGCGGAACGAGAGGTGGCGCGTTCATTCGCTCTCCTCCTCTGCTTTCGCTCGTCGGCGACGTCATCGCATTTCGAATAAATGACGCCGAGAACAAAATGGCTTGGCAGGTTTGCAGCCATTCACGCTCTGCTGCGGTCCTGTCATTCTCTATCAGGGCGCTGCTGGCCGAATTTCGACAATCGCGTCGAATAGCTCTCCGTACCGGCGTCCGTCGCGGGTAATATCGAAAGCAATGAGCTGCACCCCCGGCTTGGCCTCAGACGTAGCTGTGACTTTCAGCCGAAATTTTTCGCGCTTACTTGCACCGAGCCGAGCGTCCAAGCGAGCCGGCTCAACGATAAGGCCTGGCGGTGCGTGAATTTCAATTCGCTGAGTTTGTTCGCGCGCGCCGAAATTCCTGACATGCAGAGATAACTCCAATGCTTCTCGCATTTGCAGGGTCGAACGATACGGCTCGGCGCGAACCCAGAACGGATCAAACCAATAGCGGTAGTCGTCCTCGCTGCTCAACGAACGAAACGCATCACGCATCGCGTAAGCCCACCGGCGATAGCGTTCAATGAACGCTGCCGGCTCATCCATTACATAAGAATGGCCACCGAGCAGAATGTCCGGCTTGAGACGTTGCAGATATTCGGCGCCATAAATGTAACCCTCTTCAAGAACCGCGCTGTTATGCGCAACCATCGCTTCATGGCCGTTCTGTTCCGGATCGCGCGGATCACCGAAAATGTTGTCGCCGGTAAACGCGACCTTCTTGCCGTCAATGACACCTTGCACGCAAAGCGCGAATTCGGTCTGGCCAGGCATCCAATCCACCGTTAGATCGTAACCTTCCCAACGGAGCCTTTCGCCGTCGGCAAAGAGGCGATCGAAACGAACGCTGTCCACGCCAATGCCATAAGCCTGGATGGGCGCTGAGTAATCGAACCATTCCGGACGCTCGCAGACCGGGCCCATCCGGTCGAGTGCCCAAATCTGCGCGCCCCATTTGGCGCGGAGGTGCGGCGCTTGCAGGAAATGATCGCCGTGCATGTGCGTAGGAATAATGGCGTCGATCTGCTTGAGACCTAGATGTTCCTTCATCCCAGCAATCGCCGTGTCGAGTTGGTTTGTGTTCAACAAACCGCAATCCACAGCGAGTCCGTGACCGCTGTCCGCGATAATCAAATAGAAATTCGGGAAATAGCCCGGACCGCGAAATTTGTAGACATGCGGCAAGACCTGCCAGACGTGCGGGACTTTTGTAGGACGCGACGTGCGGTCCTGCACGGCGCTGGCGAACGAATTAACCGGATAGCCGCGAACGTACAAGCGCTCGAACTTGAAAAGCTTTTCCTGAAACTCAGCGAGCTGCGGCCCTGGTTGTGAGACCGGTCGTCCGTGCGAAGGAAGAAGCCAGGACGGATTGTATCCCGCAACTTGCGCGGCCGAATTGGCAAGCGCCCACACTCCAGCAGCAAATCCATAGTCCCACTCGGAATCGAACCATGTGTGCAACCGTGCGCCTTCAAGCATCAGATCACCGGTGAAGGCGAGCCAACGATCTCCCGCACGCAGCAGATAGGACATGGCGCCCGGGCTGTTCCCGCGCGTATCCACACACCAAAACTCATGCCCGCGCCAGGTAAACGTATCCATTCGCTCGAACGCGCGATCCACAGCAATCGGTTGAATGGGCGGGCGGACGTAACTGGCGCCGTGAATCGTGAAGGCGTCGCCGAGCCGCACTTTCATTTTTCGGAAATCCGCCGGGCGTTCGAACAGCGCGCGTTCGGCCGCCGGCGCGCCGACTTTCGCGCCCGTGCCGCGCAAGCGCGGCGCCCCTTGGCATTGTTCTCGGTGGTGGTGCGTGAATAACACCCACTCGACCTGCTTCACTCCGATCTCGGACAAGTGATCCAGAACGCCGCCGTCGCCCAAGTCAATGAGCAGCGCCGCATCGCCGTTGCGCAACACATAGACGTTGCAAGTATCGGTCCATACGAAAAGATCGGGATTCGCGCGGGCGTCCGGTCGGGCGAAGGTCGCTGCAAACGTTTCACCAGACAGTGCGAGAATTAAGAGAAACAAAGGCAAGAGAGTTTTCATGATCAAGCGCGCTCCCAAAGGTCACCGTGCAATAATCCCCATTCAAAAAGCCGCCGCTCGCGGAGCGTGAAACCCGTGTCTTGAAGATAGGGATCCGGCGGCGTCAACTCT
>Ga0194112_10009997_pt1 | contig 11975 bp, 10 predicted proteins | sample TA2MahC400mmetaG_FD_146191 | JGI IMG/M metagenome (GOLD analysis project Ga0194112, IMG submission 146191) | Freshwater microbial communities from Lake Tanganyika, Tanzania - TA2015016 Mahale Deep Cast 400m | ecosystem: Environmental > Aquatic > Freshwater > Lake | place: Tanzania: Lake...
GCCGTGGCCCGAGATACTCACCCGGATCTATCGCGACTTTGCGGGTTTTGCCTTCGCCGCGGAGCGCGTTACGCCCGTTGGGGTCGCCGCCAACTGCCGGATTTAGGTTCAGACGCTGGAGTCCGGCAACCCGCTCAACTTCTCGTTCCAGAACAGTCCGTTCAACTACTTCCCGGCCTTCGCCGGCAACCGCCGGCCGAACCTGGTGGGTAAGCCCAACTACGACTTCAGCAAGTGGAACGGCGGCGGCGGCGACCGCTTTGTCACCAACAATCGACCGGCTGTAATTGACATGAACGCGTTCGCCTATCCAGGGGCGTTCCAGGTGGGCAACGCCGGCCGCAACATTATTACCGGACCCAGGATGGCCTGGGCGCAGTTCTCTCTCCAAAAGAATTTCATGATCAAGGAGAGAACGCGCGCACAGCTCCGCTGGGACATGCAAAACGCCTACAAGACGTTCAACTTCACCGGACCGACGACGATTGTCGATTTCCGCAACCCGCAAATATTCGGCAAACTCACCGACGATCCCCGGACCGCCTCCCTGGGCGGCCAGCCGTTGATGAATCTAACCGTAATGTTGGAATTCTAAAGTTTGGCGACACGCCGCCTGTTGTAACGGGGGCCATTGCCAAAGCTCAAGGGCGTCCAAGCCGTGCAGGGTTTGGACGCCCTTGGCGTTTACATCTCCTTCAGCTCGGCGATCGTGGCTCCATTGCCGCCTTCGGCCGGCGTCGCCGCGTAGTGTTTGGTCACGAGCGGGTTTTTGCGCAGCAGGTCGCCAATAGCGCGCTTCAACACACCCATTCCGTGGCCGTGGACAATGCGAACGCGGTCCACGCTGGCCAGCGCCGCGGTATCGATGAACCGCTCCACCTGGTCGCAGGCTTCTTCGGCGCGCTGACCGATGACGTTGATCTCTTTGGTCACCACGTCCCACGCGGGACCCGGCGTGTAGGTGACGTTCGCGGGCAGCTTGGGACCCGTGGGACCCTCCGGCAAGAGTTCGGTGATGTCGTCGTAAGGCACGCGCATTTTCATGTAGCCCACTTCCACGTCCACATCGCCATTGGGCAGCAGCCGCCGAACGCGCGCTGGCTCGCGGATGCCACGCAGCCGCACCCGGCTGCCCTCATCGACAACCAGTGTTTGCTTGGGTATCTCGCGCGGCGGCGCCACGGCCTGCTGCAACTCGTGCTTGAATTCCGCCTGCGCCCGGGCCAGTTTGCGCACCATCACGTCTGACGATTTCCGTTCCTGGATTCCCGCGAGCAGATCGGCGGCCTGGCGCTCAAACTTTGCCAACGCCTCAGCCGAACGCTTCTCCAGTTCGGCCCGCTTCGCCTCTTCCTGCCTTTGCAACTCCTCGCGCAGCTTGGCGGTTTCGCGTTCCTGCCGGACCCGCTCCTCGGCCACAACGGCCTGCTTGGCCTTCACCTCGGCCAGTCTTCGATGCAGCTCCGCCAGAAACCCGGCGATATCGCGCTCGTTCGTTGACATCGCTTCGCGCGCCCGGTCGATCAGGCCTTTCGGCAAACCGAGCTTCGATGCGATCGACAAGCCCGCGGACCGCCCCGGCGCGCCGGTCAATAACTGAAACGTCGGCGTCAACTCCTGTTCGTTGAAGCCCATCGACGCCTGAACGACGCCCGCGTGGGTCGCGCCCCAGACCTTGAGAGACAGCAGGTGCGTAGAGCCAAGCGTGAACGCGCCTATCTCGCGAAACCGCTCCAGCACGGCGACGCCCAATGCACCGCCTTCTTCCGGATCGGTGGCCCGGCCCAACTCATCCAGCAGCACCAGCGAATCGCGCGTGGCCGACCGGATCATCTGCCCCACGTGCTTGACATGGCTCGAAAAACTGGACAGGCTCTCGGCGATGGACTGGTTATCGCCGATATCGGCCAACACTTGATCGAAGACTGGAAACTCAGCGTCCTCGCACGGGACAGGAATCGCGGACTGCGCCATTAGTGTCAACAAACCGGCCGTCTTCATCGTCACCGTTTTGCCGCCCGTGTTCGGACCGGTAATCAGCAGTGTCCGGTTCTCCCGGTCCATCGTGAACGACGCGGGAACCACCTTTTTGCCCTCGCGCCGCAGGACGTCCTCCAACACCGGGTGCCGGGCCGCGTCCAGGTGCAGCCGCTCGCCAAAATGGGGCGTGACGCAGTGAAACTGGCGCGCGAAGCGGGCCTTGGCGAATACGAACTCCAGCCCTGCCAAGGTATGAACCGTGTTGCGAATGGCCGGTGTGTGCTCACGCAGCGTTTCGGTCAGCTCAAGAAGAATGCGATGGCACTCCCGCATCTCCTGCTCAGCCAGCCGGACGAGCTCGTTGTTCAGCACGATGGTGTCCATTGGCTCGACGAACAGCGTCGCGCCGGTGCCGCTGGAGCCGTGGATCACGCCTGGCACTTTCGATTTTGCCCCGGCCACAAGCGGGATGACGAAGCGATCGCCGCGAATGGTGACAAAGTCGTCCTGGAGGATGCCTTCATCCTTGTGCTGACGCAGGAACCGCTCCAGCGACTGCTGTATCTGGCTGCGCTGCCGTTCCATACCGCGCCGCAGCCGTTCCAGCGCCACGCTGGCGTGGTCGGTCAACGTGCCATTCGGATGAAGTTTCCCGGCGATGCCGCGAAGGATCGTCCGCAGATCGGCCAGCGCAGCCGCCCGTTTCGCCAGCAGCGGAAACCGGTCGCCGGCCCCTTGAATGACCGAACGGATCTCCACTGCGCGATCCAGCCACTGCAACAGGTCGTAGATCTCCTTGCCGTCGAGCGAGGCGCCCTCAATACCCAGCCGGCCCAACCCCTGGTCTACCTCTGGAAGCCCGGAGAAGCGAATGGAAGCGCCCTTCTGACCCGCCGCGCCATCGAGCAGAATCCGCGCCTCGCTGGTTTCGGCCAAGGCGTTCTCGAGCGCCGGCCGGTCCGTCCCCGGTTCCAGCGCGTCCAGAATGCGGCGCGCGGGAGTAGAGCTGATATGGCGCGCGATCAGCGCTTTCAACTCCGGATACTCCAACAGTTCGAGGCTACTTAGCTCCATGGCGTTCGAAGATTCGTTCGATCACTTCCAGGGTACCCTCCGTGATGCGCAACGCGCCAAGCTCATGGCGCTCGAACCACCGCGCCTCCAGCGAATCGGAACCCGCTTGCGGCGCGCCCGCCGCGCGGCAAACGTAGTCGATCAGCACGTAGTGAAACTCGGGCCGGCCTTCGGCGTCCCGCGTGATTCGCTCAAAGACTTCAGCGAACTCCATCGACTCCACCTGCAGGCCCGTCTCCTCCAGCACCTCACGCCGCAGCGCGTCTTCGATCGACTCGCCCGTCTCCACCGCACCGCCGGGCAGCGACCACCAGCCGGCGTTCGGCGGTTTCGCCCGCCGCACCAGCACAATGCGGGCGCCGTCCAGAATCAGCGCGCCAACGCCCAGAATCGGGCGTTGTGGATACCTCCGGCCCTCGCTCAATATTGCATCGACCCTTTCACATCCAGCCGGACGCGGTAGACCGATTTCTGCGCCGTCACGTAAATGGTCGAGAAGTCGCCATCGCCGAAAGCGATGTTCCGCGGCGTTTCGGGAAAGTCGATTTTGTTCACGAACTTCCCGTCCGGTGAGTAGATGGCGACGTTGTTGCATGTCACCCAAAGCTGGCCCTTTTCGTCGACGCGAATTCCGTCCGGCGGTCCGTCGATGCCTTTGATCAGCACACGTCCGTTCGCCGCCTTGCCGGTATTAGCCAAGTCGAAGACGCGGATCGCCCGTTCGTCGGAATCGGCCACGTACAGCAGCCGGCCATTCGGCGAAAGCGCGATGCCGTTGGGCCGGCCCGCCGTCTTCGCCACCAATTCAATCGGCCCTTTCAGTGGAATGTGGTAGACGCCGAAGAAGTCGAGTTCGCGGCCTTCACTCTGCGCGCCGAAAGCCGGATCGGTAAAATACACGTGCCCATCCTTGCGGACCGCGATGTCGTTGGGGGCGTTCAACCGTTTCCCTTCGAACTTGTCCGCCAAGATCTCCACCGCGTTGGTTTTCAGATCGGTGCGGATCACGCGCCGTCCGCGGGTTTCGCAGGTGTAGAGCCGGCCTTTCTCGTCGAGCGTATTGCCGTTCGCGCCGTTCGTGTTCTCGCGAAACAGAAACTTGCCTTCCGAGGTCAGCTTCCAGATCTTGTTCTCGGGCACGTCGGAAAACAGCAGGAAGTTATCGCGGTGCCAAACCGGGCCTTCGGTGAAGGTGAAGCCGCCGGAGACCTTTTCGATCGACAGCTTGGACAGGTCCTGCGCAAGCAAAGACAAGGCGGACGCGGCTAACAGGAGCGATCGCATGGCAAGGCCAATGTATACCATGATTCTATGTGGCGCCCGCTATTGTTGAGCCTCGCGCTGGCCGGCGCGGATTCGCACGAGGACTCGGTGCGCGCCTGGCGCTCCAAGTACGAAGCGGAGCTTCGAGCGCCGTATACCGGATGGCTCAGTGTGGCCGGCCTCTACTGGCTGCGTGAGGGCGCGAACTCCGTGGGCAGCGATGCAGCGTCCGATTTCGTTCTGCCGCGCGGCCCGGCCAGGGCGGGCGATTTTCTGTTCGACGGCCGCACGGTGCGCTTCCGCGGAGCCGATGGCGTCGCGAAACCGTTGCGGGTGGACGTTTCGGGTGAACCGGATGTGGTGGAGATCGACACGATGCGCCTGATCGCCATCGAGCGCAACGGCAGCTATGGTTTGCGCCTGCGCGACGCCCAGAGCCCGCTGCGCACACGGTTTCCGGGCAATCGCTGGTACCCCATCCAGTCCCGCTACCGCGTCCGCGCCCGCTTTGTGCCCCACCCGCACAAACGCACAATCAACTTCCCCGATATCACCGGCCGCGTGCAGAAGTTTCTGAGCCCCGGCGTGGTGGAGTTCACCCTGCATGGCACGAAGCTTCGGCTGGAACCCGTCGAGGATGATGGCCAACTCTTCTTCGTGTTCAAGGACAAAACGGCCGGCAAGACAACCTACGGGGCCGGACGGATGATGTACGCCCCGCTGCCGGCCGCCGGAATCGTGGACCTGGATTTTAATGTGGCGAAGAACCCGCCGTGCGCGTTTACGCCGTACGCCACTTGCCCGCTACCGCCGCGGCAAAACATCTTGCCGGTGGCCGTGGAGGCGGGGGAGATGGTGTTTGAGGGGGCGCATTAGCGCCCTCTGGAGTTTCTACATTTCGCAACGCTCTCGCAGCCCAGAGCGCTTGTTGCGGAGGTACGCGCGGCGAGGGAGTCCTGTTCTACGGGAGCCTGTGCGACTTTGCGCGGGTCTGTTGTCCCAAGGCCGGTAAACCGCATTCGCATGAGAAGGCCCCGGCATTCAGCGTGGAAGACCTAATTGTCCGGTTCGGCACCATGCCGAAGCCGCTTTGCTTAGTGCCAGATCTAGGCCTCGAACCAATCCACTAGCATCTGTGCAATTGCGGCCACCGTCGAGTTCTTCGAGTCACGCAAGACAAGTAGCATCCAATACAACAAGCCGATGGCGATCGGAACGGCAAAGAACCACGCAACTTTCTCCGCGAGGATGCGATTGTAGCCCATGAGATTCCCTCGTAGGCGTGTATCGGCCGGAAATCATTATTGCGCCAGAGCCCTGCCAATTCTGTGCGCCCATTCTTCAGATAACACGAGGTTTGTCCTCGATTCAGCGACTTGCCTCGCGAGTAACGCCATGCCGGGCAAGAGACTGGTATGACGCCCTGCCTCGTACGGCACCGGCGCTGGCCGGATGTTCACCGCCAGTACACACGGCGGCGGGGCCCCAGTCTCCGTTCGAGAGCGCGACTTATCGAGTTCTATTCTTTCCAGCTGTGGCTAAGTGCCTCAAAATGAAGCCTTGGTGGTGACATTCCTGAAAGAGGCGGTATCTACACTCCAAATGCTGAAACATACGATGATTTGCGCGGCCCTAACGGAGACCGTCCGCTGCGGCGAACAGAGTTGACAAGAGATGAGGATCGGCTTCTTCGATGTCGCGGCCGAACCAGCCGTCGGTAAAACGGCCTTCTTCATACGCTAGCGATAAGGATTCGGCACTCAGTCCGGCGGATCCGGCTCGTTCTTCTCCGGCAGCCCTTTGGCTTGCGCCCAACGATGCAACCAGGAAACGCCTTTGGTGCTGACGTAGTTCTCCGGAGCCCCGTAGGCCGCATCCTTCAGCGCCTCCTCCAACGAGACGAACGTATAGCCGCGAGCACGGAACATCGCGAGCAGTTCCGGCATCAAGTCGGCGTTCAACTGGTTGGCGTGCAACAGCAGGATTTGGGGAATCTCGCGCCCGAACACTTCGACGGAGCGCTGCTCAAAGAACGAGACAATAGACTCCAGGTACGGCACGTACTCGCGCCGGACGCGCTCGCGAAACTTTGGCTTGGTGTAGGCATTCGCAAACAAGTAGTCGGCGTCATCGAACGTCACGGGGGCCTCGGTGTATTTGTGTTCGCGGAGAAAATCGGCCAGACCCAGCTTCGTGCCGGGCGTCGCGCCGGTGTGGAGAAACGGATGCCGGAAATACTTCAGTTGTTGCCGGCGTGCAGCCAATACTTCACGCAGGAGCGCCTCGCCCTTCACTACATCCGCCGTGTAGTCCGCCAGGGACGTGTTGTTGATGTCCGGATGCGAGTAGGTATGATTGCCTAGCGTCGCGCCCGCATCTAGCCACACGTTGAGGATCTCGCGCAACCCCTCGCGGCCGATACCCGTGGCGTGGCCTTCATTGACGAAGCCAGCGAATGGTAGCTTCGCGGAGGCGAAGGGCTGTACGAGCTTCTTATTCATCTGCCGGAGCGCCTCCGGCGTTCTGCTGCCGCCGTCGCCGCCGCGCGGGAGGTCGTCAAAGGTGATCACTACCTTTCGGTCGGCGGCGAACGAGAGTGCAGCCAGGAGTAGAGTTGTAGCAACAAGCTTCATCCTCTGATCATATAGTAGTTTATCTACCGGTAGACGTTGTAAACCTCAAGACCAACTCCTCGATTGGCGAAACGAATCCTTTCACCACTCCGTAGGCAAGCATCAATCTCCGCTTGTCGTTCGCGCTTCTGACGACGGCCTTTGGACTCCTGGTTCCGGCCCTCGCGGGTTAGCAGGACGATTCGTAGAACAGCGCGTGACGGTCGAGGAGGCGCTTGTCAATCAGGGATTCAGCCGAACTCTTCCTGGAAACGCTCACCGATGAAGAGCGCCTGACTTCCGCGCAATAAGTCGTCCTGACCACGGCCATCGAAGTTCATGCCTGAGGCTTACCTCCGAACCGCTCTTGAAGCGCAGGCGGTGCCCCCGTGCTGGTTTCGTTTGGCTTCATTCAAAGGAATGCAAAAGAACCAATAAAGCCGGACCTAGAAGGATTGTCGTTTCCTATCACTCTGGTTTCACTCTGCGCCCGAAGACCATCAAGGGAGTGCCCGACGCGAATCGCCGAGTTCTCGGCGACGCCGAAAGATCCCGCAAAACGCCACAGCGCAGAGGAGGTTTCGAGGCTGCCCTTCGCCCACGATCTTGGGGCAAACGCTATCGGAAAATGTGGAAACTCCAGGGGGCACACTAGCGCCCTACACCCGCCAAATAATCAGCTTCCGCTCCGTCATCTCCTCGATCGCGTAGTGCGGCCCCTCGCGGCCGGTCCCGCTCAGCTTCACGCCGCCGTAGGGCATCTGGTCGGCGCGGAATTGCGGGACGTCGTTGATTAGAAACCCGCCCACATGCACCTGCCGCGCGGCCTGGAACGCACGGCCGATGTCGCGCGTGAAGATGCCGGCCTGCAGGCCGAAATCGCTGGTATTCACCATGCGGATCGCATCCTCGAGCGTGTCGAACCGGTTGATTCCCGCCACAGGCCCGAAGGCTTCCTTGGCGAACAGCTTGGCGTCGAGCGGCACGTCGGTCACCACGGCCGGCGCCATGCGCGTGCCCTCGGCAGACGCCGCACGCACGATGCGCGCGCCTCTTGCCGCCGCTTCGCCAACCCAGCTTGCCACCCGCTCCGCCTCGCCGGCGTTGATCAGCGAGCTCACCTCGGTCGAGTCGTCCAGCGGATGCCCCTGCTTCAGCGCCGCCGCCCGCGTCTGGAACGCGTCGACGAACCGCGCAAAGACGCCCTGTTGCACGAATATCCGCTGCACCGAGATGCAGACCTGCCCGGAGTGCGCGTACGCCCCGCTCACGCACAGCGGCACGGCCAATTCCAGATCGGCATCCCGCTCCACGATCACCGCCGAATTCGAACCCAGCTCCAGCGTGACGCGCTTCAAACCGGCGATCTCGCGGAGCCGGACGCCAACATCCGGACTGCCCGTGAACGTAAGCAGCGCGATCTCCGGATGCCGCGCCAACAGTTCTCCGATCACCGCACCGGGTCCGGGAATGACATTCAACGCGCCGGCCGGCAGCCCCGCTTCGTGGAACAGCCGCGCCAACTCCAACGCCGAAACGGGCGTGGCCGTGGCCGGTTTGTGCACCACGGCGTTGCCCGCCGCCAGCGCCGGGCCAATTTTGTGCATGGCGAGGTTCAGTGGAAAATTGAACGGCGTGATGGCCGCCACAACGCCAACCGGTTCCCGGATCCACAGCCCCATCCGGCCCGCGCCGTGCGCCGAGGCGTCCACCGGGACCTCCTCGCCGGCCAGCGCCAGCGCTTCCTGCGCCGAGAACAGCAGCGTGCCGCAGGCGCGGGTCACTTCCAAACGCGCCTCTCGCAGCGGTTTCCCGCATTCGGAGGCGATGATCCGGGCGAACCAGTCCGCGCTGTCCTGCAGCCGCTTTCGCACGTCCAACAGAATGTCCGCCCGGCGGGCACGCGTCAACTCGCGCATTGCGCGCGCGCCGCGGACGGCCGCGCACACGGCGTCCTCGGCCAGGGCCGCGTCCGCCTCCTGCACCGTGGCGAACACGGAATGATCGTATGGCACCCGGACCTCACGCGTCCGCGATCCTGCGCGGAACTCGCCGTCGAGGAAGAGCGGGAACTCCATCGCCGTCAGATCCGGACGCTCAAGCCGGGGCCGTTGAGCAGCGACGTGTTGACCTTTCCGTTTCGTACGTCGAAGACGCCCGGATATTTTGCCAGCCACTTCTTGTTCGCTACCGGCACATACTGCCGGGAGTTGCATTCAATCGCCGCGACGCCGGGCACATGGGCCGCCAGGCCGGCGCTGTGGATCAGGCTGGCGCCCGGGCAAGTAAGATCCTGCACGCACAGGAACATCTTCCATTTCTGGGCCGCGGCGCCCATCAGCAGCGCCTGCGCCTGCCCTTTGCAAGCCTTTAAGGCCGCGCCGGAGTAGCCCATCGCCCGTGCGTCCTGCAGCGCTTCCAGCTCGGTTAGCGATTCGTCGATAACCACCGGACGGATCTTTGCCGCTTCGTGCATCACGTTGGCGCGGTCCGCTTTCAGGTCGCGTTTCGTCGGCTGTTCGATGTATTGGATGCGGCCGAAGCCGGCGGGCGCTTTCTTCTCGATATCCCGCAGCATCTCGATCAGATACTGGACGTTCGGGCACTTCTCGTTGAAGTCCAGCGAATAGTTCCACTTCGTCACGCCGCGCTTGGCCTGGGTTTCGGCGGCCGCCCGCTCCACGGCCAGGACGCGATCCGTGTCCCACTTGATATCCTCGCCGTTCAGTTTGATCTTGATATGGGTGAGCCCCGAGTAATTGATCCACTCCGGCAGCGTCTCCGGCATGCCGTCGCCAACGCGCTTCTTGATGTCGGAGGCCGTAACCGGGTCCACGGCGCCGACTAAGTGGTAGAGCGGCATCGAAGGTTTCGGCGTCTTCAGAACATACTTCTGCAGATACTCGCCCTTGAACTCAGGAGTTAGATAGTGCGACAGGTCGTGGCGCATCAGGTCCGGACCGTACGTGTTGTACGTGCTGCGATTCAGCATCCTGCCGAACGCATCGGCGACGGCGGCGTCGAACGGGCTTCCGGCCACCAGCGTGCAGAGTTTCGGAACCGGCTGAGCAAGCTTGAGCTCCCGGTTGACCTCATCGGCGGCCCGGAGCCAGAGAGGTTCCAGCGTATGGTTCAAATCGACAGGGTGGCCATACTCCTTGAAGCCGTTGCAGATCTTCTCGATCTTCACCGTGAGAGCGCGCATCGCGGCCAGCGTCTGGTCGTAGTTCATCACCTTGGACGGATACGCCCAGATGTTTCCCATCGGCATGGAGCCAAAGCCCTTCGCGACTTTGCCGCTTCGAGACTCCACCACGACGTTTACGTTCAGAAGCGTGACCCGATCGAGCTCCGTTCCGCCGAACTTAATCGGCGTGCGGTAGAGGTAGTCCTCGTAACTGGTCCCCAGTTCCTTGATTCGGACATCGGTCCCCATGTCCTTGGCGTGAATGGCGGGGGCGGCGGCCAGGGCTTGCAGAAACGTGCGGCGCGAAAGTGGCATGAGAGCCATTGTATGAAAACACGCGGGAACAAAGCGGATGGGCACGGAGTCTTTGCAGACAGGGAGGCGCACATGTTTGAGAAAGCGTTACTGGATAGGGCGCAAAGGCGCTCGGGCTGGTCGTGGATGGGCCTGGTTGTGCAGGCGGGCCTGGTGGGCGCGGCCGTCGCCGTGCCAATGATCCATCCCGAGGTCATCGCTGTCGTGTTGCCGAAGGTGACGCTGCATGTGCCGCTCACGCCGGCGCCGCCGGTGGAAGTGGAGGTCCAACAGCCCACTTCCGCGGCGCCGGCCGGCAGCGTGCAAAACGCGGTGCGGAGGGTTACGCGGATCTTCACCGCGCCAGCGCGGTACGACAATCCCGTCGCGACGATCGTCGACGGTCCGGATGTGTCCTTTGTCCCGTTTGATGTCGGCGGTGGCCGCGTGATCGCGACCGGACCCAGCCAAACGATAGCCGGCGCTTCGTTTCCCACCGCCGCGCCGCCAAAACCGCCTGAGACCAGGAAGCCGGAGACGCCGTCGCGGCCGGTCCGCGTTGGCGGCATCGTTCGGCCGCCGCAGGTGCTGTCGCGCGTCAACCCGGTGTATCCGCCCCTGGCCAAACAATCCCGCGTGTCGGGCGTCGTGAAACTGGAAGGGATCATCGCCAAGGACGGCACGATTCAGCAGTTGAAGGTGCTTTCCGGGCATCCGTTATTGGTGAAGGCGGCGCTGGAGGCCGTCACGTCCTGGCGCTACACGCCGACGCTGCTGAACGGGGAACCGGTGGAGGTGATCGCACCGATCGACGTGAACTTCGTGCTCTCTCAATAAATAAAGGTTGTTCATCAAACCGCCGATGGATACCCGTGGGCAATTCGAACGGCTACGTTTCCGTGGCTTTGCACCTGGACTCCATGGCACACGCGGCCGGGTACCCGTCCGGGTACCTGGACCCGACCTATCGGCAGGTAGTGGACCGTTTCCTCGCTTTGGCTGACGAGTTCGGCTTCCGGTATTCGATGTATCCCATCGGGCGAGACCTGGAAGACCGTCACGCTTGCGCGAGGCTCCGGGAGATCTCCGCGCAAGGGCACGAACTAGGCAACCATACCTGGAATCACTACACCGATACCGGCGCGCTGCCCGTGGCCGAGCTGCGGGAAGAGATTGTCAGAACGCACGAGAAGCTGGTGGATGAGGTGGGCGTCCAGCCGCGCGGTTTCATCGCGCCGGCCTGGTCCTACTCGGATCGGCTGCTGCGGCTGCTGGCCGAACTGGGTTATCGCTACGACATGAGCGCTTTTCCGTCGTGGCTTTACTATCCGTTCGTGGCCAAGAACGCGCTGAATCACCTCTCGCACGGGGAAAAATTCCGGAGGGTCCTGAATCGACGGGATTGGCTCCAACCGCTAACCGGCCCGAGAGATCCGTATTTGAAGCACGGAGTCGTCGTGATTCCGGTACCGACGACGGCCGGTCCCGTAGCGACGGCGGTCTGGCACACCACGGGCTTTTTGCTCGGCTGGGAGCGCCACTTCGCGCTGCTGCGGAACGCCATC
>Ga0194112_10010006_pt1 | contig 11970 bp, 10 predicted proteins | sample TA2MahC400mmetaG_FD_146191 | JGI IMG/M metagenome (GOLD analysis project Ga0194112, IMG submission 146191) | Freshwater microbial communities from Lake Tanganyika, Tanzania - TA2015016 Mahale Deep Cast 400m | ecosystem: Environmental > Aquatic > Freshwater > Lake | place: Tanzania: Lake...
CGGGGCCGGCCTGCCTTCGGGTTGGATGATTCCTCCTCTTTCTGAGGGGGATCCGGTGGAGGCGTGCTATCAGGTTTCCCTCCGGGCTTTGACCCGGGCACCAGCCTCCACCCTGCCACATCGGCGGCTTTTCTGCGTGCTCCTTGGATTGGATGGTTCAGGAAAAACAACTTTGGCACGGCACCTCGCAGAGCACGCCGGTTCGACGGTGCCTTCCTTCGAACTTCGATATTTTCACTTTATGCCAACTTCTTCCTCGCGCCCCTTGTTCCCTTGGCCCAACCAGGCAGCGGAACCGAAAAAGCGGGAACTTGCCCCCGGGAATGGTGAAACTCTTGCTTCCATCGCGAGGCTCTTTCGAAACTGGATCCGGGCCCTTGGGGGGTTGGGCATCCGCAACCGCTACTTCAGGGGCGTTCTTCTCGGGGACCGCTATCTGTACAACTACATCCTGGACCCGGCGTCGGTCCGTTATTTTGGCCCAGCCTGGCTAGCCGCCCTTTTTTTACAGCTCGCCCCACGCCCGGATCTGCTCCTGATTCTGGAAACCACGCCGGAGACGCTTTTGCAAAGAAAACAGGAGTTGTCCCCGGAGGAAATCAGGGCCCAAAGCACGATCTTAAGGGAGTTCCCCTTTGTGGCGGGCCGGGTGGCCCGTCTGGACGCCACCCGTGCCCCCGGAGAGCTGGCCCAAGAGTGCCTGCAGGAAATTCATCTCGCCTTGGAGAAAAAGTAGCCGCCGATCGGTTCTGGGAGAAACTTACCCATGCCTGACGTCAAAGTGTTGGCAGAGATCCTGGAAAAGGCGGGAGCCGCCCGAGGGCATTTTTATCTGCTGGTGGGCCAAGGCCGCCTGCTGGCTGCCTTGCCGGCCGAGTCGCCGGCTTTTCTCAGGACGTTGGCGCTTTACCGGCCCCAAAGGTTCACGTCTCGCGGCTGGGTTTTTTTACTAAAACTTCTGCACGGTTTTTATGCCCAGGGAGTCGCCCTAAGAAAATGGTCCTGGCCCGGGGCCTCCCATCCCTCCATGCCCTGCCCCGGGGTGCTTTTGGGAAATCCCGCCCACCCCGTGCCTCGGGCAATTTTCCTTTTGCAGGAAGGCCCAGCTTGGCGCGTGGGCAAATTTGTCCCCGATCCGCACCAGCAACAAATTCTCCGACGGGAAAAGGAATTGCTCGATCTGGCGGCTCTCCACGGGGGGCACGCCCCACGCTGCCTCGGTTGGAAAGCCTGCGGCTCAGGCGGAGCCCTTTGGACGGAGTGGCTGGCCGCCCGGGAAGGCAACCCCTCGGCCACGGATCGCCTCGGGATTTTACATGACTGGCTCTTGCCGAAACCGCCGCGCCCCCTTTCCGATTTTCCGGCCTGGAAAAGCTCGGGGGGTTGGCCGGAGGCCTCAGCGGCGGAGGTACAGGCGGCATCCAAAATTCAACTTCGTCCCTGTCTCCGTCACGGCGACTTTGCTCCTTGGAATCTCCTCCAAGGGGCGGATGGCACCTGGGTGGCTGTGGATTGGGAAGAGGGCTGTGCCGAGGATGCCCCGGGATTGGATCTGATCCACGACCTGCTTCAGGAGGAGTTTTTAATTCAGCGCTCCTCGCCAGCGGAGGCAAAAGCGAATATTGGGGCGGCCTTGCCGAAGCCGCCTTACGCCAAATATCTGACCGCCTGTGGCTGGTCTGGGTATGAACGCATCCTTCTCGACTGGGCCTTGGCCTTGGAAGCTCGTTCCCGCACCGAAATCAATCTTTGGATCCAATCCCGCTGATTTGAAGATTCTTCTTTATACCGATCTGACCATCCGGGAGGACGAGCTTTTTTGGCATCGGGATTTGGGGCTGCTTACCCAAGCCTTTCGTGAACTGGGCCACGAGGCCTGGCTGGTCGTCCACCCGGCGGGCGAATCCACCCGCCACCCGCCACCCGTCACCCCCCAAAACCCTGTTATCTGGGCCTCTCCCTCCGACGTCCGCAACCCCTCTTGGTGGCAAAGCCAAAAACCTGATCTCATCATCCTCGGTCTCTGGACTCGGCCAAAATATGATTCCGTTCGCCGCGCCGCCCTCTCCGCCACCCCCCGCGTCATCGAGCGAGCCGATAGCGATGGCATGCGTACCGCTTCCTGTGGTCTGCAAACTTATGCGCGGCGACGCTATGACTACTTTCGCGACCACACCTTCTCCTGGCCCCAGCCTCTCTCGGTTCTTTGTTCCTGTCTTTATTCCGCGATTTCAGTTCTCGCCTGCCCTTGGATGGAGAGACGGATTACCGAAACCTTGCGGCTGATCCCGGATCTGGTGGTGGAAACCCGGGGCGCTGCCGAATCTTGGCGTTCTCTCGGCTGCCGTCTCAAAGCAGCAACTCGGGTTCATCATATCCCTCACCCCGTGCAGACTGATCTTTTCCGATACCACGGGTCTGGTTTGAAACAAAAAAGGGTCATTTCCGTGGGCCGCTGGCACACCTATCAAAAGAATCTGCCCTTTCTTCTTTCGGTTCTGCGCATTTTTCTAGAACGTCACCCGGATTGGTCCGGCATGGTGGTTGGACCAGGGTTGAAGCAGCTCTCTCCCCATCCTCGCATCGATTTTACCCAAAACCTGCCACCTGCGGATCTGGCGGAACGAATGAGGGCATCCCGGATCTTTTTGTTCTCATCCCGCTACGAAAGTTTCCTTCTCGCCGGAGCAGAGGCCTTGGGGGCGGGCTGTTCCGTGGTGGGGCCTGAAACCCTTGTCGCCACGCAACAACTGGTCGAAATTCAGGGATGCGCCCCAACCACTTCCCGCAACCTGCTGGAGGGTCTGGAGGCAGAGTATCAGGCTTGGGAGGAGGGCAACCGAAGCCCGTTCAAAATCTCCCAAAGAGCCTGCGGAGAATTCTCCTCCCAGACCGTGGCTCAAAGGTTTATCTCCCTCGCGGGTTCTTCCTAGTGAAAACTCCTGAAGGCACCGGCTAGCCTTCCATGAGCGTCTTTTCAAAAAACACCCGGCTGGGGCGGTTTTTTAGAACTCTTTCCAGCTCCTATGTTTTGCTCTTGGCGGCCACGGCCTACTCCCTGGGCGTGGTGCCGATGATCTTGACCTACACGGATACTCGTAGTCTGGGGCTTTGGTCTTTGGTGGTTCAGTTTGGAACCTACCTGACTCTCCTCGACGCAGGGCTAAGTGGGGCCTGTATCCGCCAATTTGTGGGCCCAATCGTTAGAAAGGACTCGGATGAGCTAGCCTCCAAATTTCAGAACGCTTTGGTTCTGGCATCGGCTCAGGGGTTGCTGATCGCGCTCACCGGTCTGGCAGGGAGTCTTCTCGTCCCTTGGCTGTCTATTCCTGCAGAGCAAGCGCAACTGTTTGGCGCTCTTTTTGCGGTCCAGTGCTGTCTGGTGGCTCTGGAGTTTCCCGTTCGTCCTTTCAATTCGCTTTTGTTGGCCCAACAGAGATTCGAATTTAATTATTTGGCGACCGCCCTGGGCATGGTCTTATCCCTTGGCCTGGTTTGGGTTGGTATGGAGCACGGACTTGGTCTTTGGAGCCTGATTTGGGCCGGCGCCTTTCAGGCCTTGGTCAAAACCATCACTTCCCTTGTTTGCGTGGCCCACTTTTACGGTTTCCGTGGCTTCTTTTCAGGATCCCAAGTTCGCCTGCGCGGCATGCATCAGCTTTTGACGGAGAGCGGCTCCTTTTTTAGCGGCACGCTCTTTGGAACTCTGGGCGGAGTGGCCCAAGCCACGCTGTTAAGTCGCTGGTTTGGCTTGGAGGGTGTGGCGGCCTGGGGCGTTGGCTCCAAGGCCGCTAACCTCCTCTCCCAGCTCCTTTCAAAATTTTACGAGAGCTCGTTCGCCGGCCTCAGTGAATTATTCGAGTCTGGCCGCCGGGACCTGCTCCTTCGCCGCCTGGGACAACTCTTTGGTTGGGTCATCGGGATTTCCGTCTTTGTCGCCTCTGGAATCTGTCTGTTCAACGAGGGCTTCATCCGAATTTGGACTTCCTCCCGGATCGGGTGGCCCGGAATTTGCGATCTGGGCATGGCTTGCTGGTTGGTAGGCCTCACGGCCTCTCGCGGTTTGGCCGAGCAGGCAAAAATCTTGCTCGTGTGGCGTTGGATACGGTTGGGGCCGGCTTGTGAGTTTGGCGGTTGGCTTTGCTTGGGCCTGGTTTTATCCCACTTCTTTTCCTTCCCGGGTTATGTATGGAGCGTTGCTCTCGCCCCTTGGCTATCTTCCATCCTCGTCTACAACTTTGGGCTGCGCCGCCAATACGCCAACTCGGGGATCACTTTGATTTCCGGAGGGGCGTCTGCCTTGGTCTGGGCAGGAACCGCATTTGTGGGGATCGCCTTTTTTCTTGTGCTGCAGACCGCCGGCCTTCCTTTACGCCTGGCTCTATCCGGCCTTGGGGCAGCCGCTTTTCTTTGGCTTGCGATCCTCCCCCTTCGGAATCTTCTGGCTTCGTGGCATCAAAAAAACGGAGGGGCCTCCTGAATCCGTCCCGCCCACTTAAGGTTGGAATCCTCACGACCGACAATCGGGATCATTGGAGAAAATACGATCTGCCCGATCCGATTTTTGGGCCGGCGATTGCCGCAGTATTGGAGGGGCTTGCCGAATTCCCCAAGGAAATTGAGGTTCATGTGATCAGCGTCACCCAAAAGCCACTGGCGAGCCCGGCTCGGTTGGCTCCAAATATTTTTTTTCACTCTTTGGTGGTTCCCAAAATTGGTTGGCTTCGCTCGGGATATCAGGGCTGCATCCGCGCGGTTCGGGCCAAGGTCCGAAATTTGGGCCTGGATCTGGTCCATGGGGAGGGAACGGAGCGGGACTGCGCCATGGAGGCAGTTTTTTCAGGCCTTCCGAATCTCCTCACCTTGCATGGAAACATGCGCTCGGTGGCTCGGGCAATTCACGCCCCGCCTTTTTCGTACCACTGGTTTCACTCCTTTCTTGAGGCCTGGGCACTCCGGCGAACCCATCTGGTTCTCTGCAACTCATCCTACACGGAGAATTTGGTGCGGCCCCTGAATCGGAACGTCTTGCGCATGCCCAACGCTGTACGAAAGGGTTTTTATTCTTTCTCTACGCCCGGCTCGAAACCAGCGGATGGAATTCGTCGGTTTTTAGTGGTCGGCTTGATTTGTTCCTACAAACAGTCCTTGGAAATTCTGCGCATGCTTAAACGTTGGAGAACGCAAGGAGCCCCGGCTTTTCAATGCCTTTGGGTCGGCGCACTTTCCGGAGAGATAAATTATACCCGGGCTTTTTTAGACGAATTGGCCTCTGCCCAGGCGGCAGGGTGGGCTCGACATCAAACCACCATGAGCGAAGAGGAGTTAATCCATACCATGGATACCTCTGATGTTTTGATCCACATCCCCCGGGAAGAGGCATTTGGACTTGTTGTGGCCGAGGCCATGTTACGGGGGATGAATATTTTGGCTGGCAGAGTGGGTGGGGTTGTGGATTTTGAGGGGACTTATCCGGGCATCCATTTTGTTGCCCCCACCTCTCCGGAGGAATGGACGGGGACCTTGTCCGCCTTGGCCCAGCGTCCTTCCCTGCGGATTCCAAGGAACGGCTGGAATGCTATGCAATTTCATCCACAGGAAATCGCCCGCCGTCATTTGCAGGCATATCGTACCTTGGACCTGGAATTAAGATGACTTCCCCTACCCCCCGCCCCTTGGAGGGCCAATTGAATGCGGCAGAGCGCCAGCAGATCGATCAGGCCATCACTACGCTTTTGGAGAAAAGCCCGATCTGCGTGGAGGTTGGCACCTACAAGGGGGGGGGCAGTACCCTTCAAATCCTGCGGACATTGTCCAAAGGAGATGGCCATCTTTTTGGAATTGAAGCCTCGCCCCAAATCTACGAAGAGATGAAGGCCGCCTTGTTTGCCAAAGAGCCGGAGCTGTGTCGCCGCTTTACTCCATTATGTGGTTTTTCCCAGCAAGCCATTCCCGATCTTTTTTCCCGAGAAAAAGTGACCCGGGTTGATTTCGCTTTCCTTGATGGGGGCAACAATCCAAGGGAGCAAATAGAGGAATTTTCTCTGTTGGATCCGCACATGCCCGTGGGGTCCATCCTCATGGCTCACGATGCCTTTTTGCGCAAGGGAAAGTGGCTCCGTCGCATTCTTCCACTTTTGGATCACTATGAGACCAGAATTCTGTCTATCAGCACCGAAGGGCTGCTTGTAGCCAGAAAGGCTCGTAAAAAGCCGAGCCGTAGTTCTTCGATAAAATCTCAAATCCTGCTTTTTTTGAGCCAGATGGCACCGCTTGAACTGGCGGCCCGCCTAATTCCTCCCCGGATTCGGGAAGTGCCTTTTCGTTTTTTACCAAGGAGATTCTCTGCTTGGATCGCTGATGGTCGCTCGTTTTAAATACCCCGTCGCAATTTATTTCGCCAAGAAGCCGGAAGCATATGAAAAAGCCTCAACAGTCGTCTGCGGCTGGGGGAATTCCAGGCTTCGACCGCCACAAAATCCAGGTCCCTCGCCCACGCCTCCAATTGGACGGCATGGGAGGATGCGGGCCCCTCCAAACGGCCCCCGCGGCTCCACGCCAAGGGTCTGACTCGGTGGGATTGGGGAGCATGGCGGAGGCTAAATTGCGCGTAGAACTCATATTCACTGAACAGGTTTCCGCTGCTGCCTCGAAGGTTTTTTAGGATCTTCCAAGCCCAGTGTTCTGGGCCCGGAATGTTCTTATCAATCTGCCGGAGCATGGCTCTTAAGACGCCCGTTTGGATGGGCATGTGCTGGGAAATGAAGGAGGTTCCCCATGAGCAGGCCTCCCGGAGAAGAAGCTCATAATTTTCAAAATACTCTTTGTGAGGAAGGGTCGCCCGTTCCAAAATTTTCAAGGTCTGGTCATCCAGGCGTACCCCGGGCGGCGGCTGGGCGGCCCCGGGATAGGCTGGCGTCAGCAGACTTTCTCCTCCGTCGCCGAACACCGACATGGGCCGAAGGGGTATCGTATCTGCATCCCAAATTAAAAATCTTTCCGCATCGGGGAAAAGAAAAGGGTACGAATATTTTAAAAACTGCTGGAAATACCAGCCGGCCCCCTCGGGAAAACCTGGCAGAGTTCCGCGGCTTCGCAGACAACGCAAAGTCATGGAGGGAATCACCCGATCCTCATCCACCAGCTGCACATGGGGGCCGAGCCGCAAGGAAAACAGCCCCAGATTTTCGGACGCCGTAAAAATGACGCATTGTTGGTGAGGAATGAATTCCCTCAATCTTGGAATCGTCACGCGCAAGACCCCCAGGTCCTTGCGGCGGCAGGCCATCACAATATCAAACATGGGGCCCCTGCTGCCTTCTCCATCTTAAAGTCTTGGCAGGCACGCTGTTGGGCGAAGGCCTCATGGTTGGTCTTTGCATCCTAGTTTCAAAAAGCCGGCTAGTTTTGTGTGAATTCAAAAATTGTGCCTAAAATAGCCGTGTTGAGAAATTAAAACTGTAAGCATGCAAAATTTAACCGTACAAAGGCTGCTTCTGGCGCTCATTGGCCTCGGAGGCTTTTTGGCCGCTCCATGGATATGCGCCGAGACCCTTGGAGGCAACATGGTCCCCTTTTCATTGATTTTGGGCATCGGATTTTTGCTGATGTTTGTTTTTGTCTTGGGCGACAAGTGCTGGCTATCGATCCCCCTCTGCCTACCGATGGGAGGATCTATCAATATTCTACCCATTCACTTCAGCCCTTTTGAGCTCTCCATGCTTTTGGTGATTGGCTACGTATTTATCCAATTTATCATGACGGATCGGCGGTCTTTTTCCTTTGGGCCTCCCACCATTTTTATTCCCCTTCTAGTGATCGCGGTCATCCTGCTCTATCACTGGGGCAAGGGCGGGGGTATTGGCCTGACCATGTTCGGTGGCGAAGCCAGTGGTGGACGCAGGTTTTTTACCATTCTTCTCGGAATATTGGCCCTCCTGGCCATTCTTTGGTTTCCGCCGTTGGAGGACAAATGGCTTCGCTCAATTCCCTTGCTTTATTTTGCCGGCAATGTCCTCGATTTCGTTCCCTGGCTCATCTCCACCGTTGCTCCCGGCTTCGCCCCCACCATCTACCGGTTTTACACCACGGTGAATCTGGACGCTTATGCAACCTCCTCCGGTTTTTACGAAACGGCCGTCACCCGCTTCGGCCCCCTTGGCTTGATCGGATTGGGGTTGCAGGTCGCTCTGATCTCCTTCTACCCCGCCAAGCTATGGATTCGCCCGAATTATTGGTGGGTCCCGGTTCTCTCGATAGTTTGTTTGCTTGGTGTGATTGTTTCGGGGTTTCGCTCCTACCTCTTCAACTATGTTGTGGTTTCCATTTTGGCCCTGTTTTTTAGCATCCGGTGGACCAGCCTGATGCTGATCCCTTTGGGAGCCATGATGGTGGCCGTGCTTTGTTGGGGGCAAGGAACGGCATTCAATCTTCCCTTGAACATTCAAAGAACCCTTTCTCCGCTCCCGGGCGATTGGAGTCCGGTTGCCATGGAGGCCGCCGAGTCTTCCAACGACTTTCGAGATGAGATTCAAAAAATCTATATCGCTGAGTTCATGGCGAAATCTGGTCTTTTTGGTGATGGCTACAAATACGACCAAAAATTCATGTGGGATCGGGCTCTTTCTTTCAGCGAGCGGGAACGTTTGCGGGGCGCGGAAGAAACCGCTCGCGGTTTTATTCAGGTTCGGGATCACCATGTAGGATGGGTGGCAGTACACCATCCGATTGGGACTGTCGGCTTGGGTGCCTTTGTCATTCTCTGTTTCAGTTCGTTGGTTTTTGTTTTCCGGTCTATTTGGAAAATTCCCCTTGGAAAACTCAGTCCACCCCAGGTGTGGTCTTCTGCTTTGATTGTTCAGATCATCATCAGTTTTTTTACTGTTTTCGGCGCTATGCACAACTTCCTGCCTCAGCTCTGTGTGCTTATTGGGTCGGCGATTGTTTCCTACCGAAAAGTCTGGGAATTTGCGCCGCTTTCGGTGGAGACGGGTCCTGAGCTTCCCACCAATCACCCGGCGGGCCCAAAACCGGTTTGGAATGCTTAGCAGACAAGTTGGGCCGGCGAGCCGGATCGGCTAGTATTGCCCTGTGCGCAGCTTACGCATTCTTCAAATCTTCAGCCGGTATCTTGAGCCGGGCGGGGAGGAAAGGTTTGCAGAGCTTTTTGCCGCCACCCTTTCGCCTCCCCACCGGGTCGTAAATTATTTCGGCTCCACGGAGGCTCTCCGTGGGTCGGGCGTCCTAGGCGGCCTCTCTATGCCCCTTAAGGCTTGGCACAACTACCGGGTGGCCAGGGATCTCCGGGCGTTGCAGGCACGCGAGAAATTCGACCTTTGGGTAATTCAAAATTCCCTGCCGGGCCTCTCCCCGGTTGTCTACCAAACGGCCTTCTCCCTGGGCGTCCCGGTGGTTCACTACCTCCATAACTTCCGTCTGGCCTGCACCAATGGGTTTTTCCTGAACCACGGCGCCCCCTGTGAAAGATGCCTGCAGGGCAACTTCTGGCCCGCCTTCCAGACCGCCTGCTGGCGGAACAGCCGCCTCATCTCCGGATTCATGGGGCTACTCATCCGCCGGGTACGGCACTTGGGAACATTCCGGAAAGTCCATGCCTGGGTGGCTCTCAATCATCAGCAAAAGGCCAAACATGTGGAAATGGGAATTCCTGCTGAACGCATTCATGTGGTTCCCCATTTTTTCGACTCCTCCCATCCCCCCCCTCCCTCGAATCTATCGGGGGATGTCCTCTTCCTTGGGCGCCTTTCGCCGGAGAAGGGCTTGGGAATCCTTCTGCGGGCCTGGGCGGGGATTCGGCCGGGGAATCGAAAGTTGCTGATCGCCGGCCGCGGGCCGGAGGAGTCTTCTCTCCGTGCGCTGGCGGTATCCCTCGGGCTGAAGGGGGTCGAATTTTTAGGGTATCAACCCCGCGAAAAGCACTCTGCTCTCTGGGCTCGCTCGCTGTTTACGGTGGTGCCTTCCCTTTGGCAGGAGCCTTTCCCTCTTTCCTTTCTGGAGTCCTGGGCCTTTCAACGTGCCCCGGTAGCCAGTCGTCTCGGCGCCATGGCCGAGCACATTTCCGGCAGTTTGGATGGCCTCTTGGTCGAACCTTTTTCGGTTCCATCCTTGTCTACAGCCATTCAGACCGCCATCGACCATCCTGAAAAAACAGCCCAAATGGGATTGGCCGGGTATCAAAAGCTCAAATCAAGCTTTACGCGTGACCAATGGGTCAACCGAATTTCCTCGGTCTTTGATGCGGCCCTGAAAATTTGAATTTTTTTTACGCCCCTTGATAACCGTCCCTTAGGGGATAGGTTGGTGGCTTGAGATCGCTTCGTTTTATAGGGCCGCTGGTTTGCCTACTTCTGGTTTTCAGCATCGACCATGGAGCGAGCCTGATTTGGGGCGATCAAACCTTAGCCCCCCTGCTCTCCGTTTTATCCCTCTTTGGGTTAGCCATGGTTTTGGGGCCCTTCCAAATTTTAGCCTGGCTGCCTTTCTTCACCGGCGCGAGCTATTGGCTCATCGTGGACTCCTCCCAGTTTCCTTTAACCCGGACCGTTACAGTGATCTTGGCGGGCCTACTGGCCGCATGGGCGGCGCGCCAGCGCCTAAAGGCGGAGGATCAGAACAACGAAATTGAAAGAATCTTATCCAGCCTGCCAATTCCCTGGGCCTTGATTGACACGAAAGGGGTCATTTTGAAAACCAACGGCCCGGGGGCGGGCCTATTGGGGTCCAGCCCTGAGGATATCGCCGGTCTGTCCATTTTTGATGTGGGGGCGGACGAGGAAACCAGGAAGCTTCGCATTCAAGACTTTGTCAAAATCGTTGAGCCAAGCGCCCAGTCGGCCAGCCGGGAATTTCAGATTGGGCAAGTGGCTGGATCAGAAAAGAAGGTCGCCGCCCAGGTGTTCCGGATTCCTTCCCGTAGCGGAAATGCCTCCCTCTTGGTGCTGAAGGAATTGCGCTAGCGCCCAGCCGTAGCCGTCCCTTTGCCTGCCAGGCGGGACCACCAAATCCCGTGTGACCAACAGGGCCCGAATGTGGTTCGCCTGGTATCCTCACTCCCAAGCCAGAGTGAGTATTTCACTCGGGAGGGAAAATATCCGCCCATAAAAAACTTGCGAATCCGGTGTACGAGCTTCCAGATCTCCGCTCCGGCACGAACCCAGCGGGCCTGAGTTTCCAGAACCTTTTGTCTTTCTTTGATCCCCGGGTTAGACAGTCCCTGGTTTTGGCCTGTCTCCCGAAAAAGGCTCAAGGGCTGGGATAGCCGGATCATTGGGGTTCCGTCTAGAAGTCTTTGCAGGTTCCAAGTCCAGTCGGCACAGGTTTTCATGGAGTCATCAAACCAAGCCTGCTTTTGCGTCAGCAGGGTGCGGAGAAAAAAGGTGGCACAGGTGAAGTTGGGCAGATGGGAGGTGGCTACATGGGGCCAGAATAACTTGACCGGCCTTTGCGTGGTCACCAGACGGCCCCCGGCATCAAGAACCAGAAATCCTCCTTGGAGAATTTCAGCTTTAGGGGTTTGGGCAAACTTCCCGCGCACCGCCTTGAGGATCCCGGGCAAATACTGCTCATCGCAATTCAGGTAGGCACAAATCTCCCCCGTTCCCCTCCTGAGCCCTTTATTGATCGCATCGTACATGCCTTGGTCTGGTTCCGAGACCATCGTCCGTCGATAGCCTGGTCGATTCGGCCATCGAACCTCCATCTTTTGGGAGAATTCGGCAAAACCCTCTGTGCCCGCGTCCTGCACGATGTGCTCCACGGAAACTCCTTCCTGATCGGCCACCGAGGCGATGCAACAGCCCAGCCAATCCAGTTGTCGGTAGCTGGGCGTGACGATCGTGAAGTCCACCTTCCAAAACTACTTTCCGCTCGGCTTGTCTTCAAACCTTCCCGTCTTCACACAATTTCACGCCTTTTCAAAAACCTAACCCTTGCGAACCTTAAATCATGAAG